>WBZP01003491.1_pt1 | contig 17015 bp, 19 predicted proteins | sample 5204301 | NCBI WGS metagenome assembly WBZP01 (sample SAMN12412401, study PRJNA552823) | activated sludge metagenome | isolation source: activated sludge from nitrification reactor of wastewater treatment plant... | place: USA: Pennsylvania | collected 2017
CCTCTTCCTCCAGCGCTTCCTGCGGTCGGAGTGGACGTTGGTCGGAACTCCCACCATCGGCTGGAACGACGTCGTCCTGGCCTTCGACATCAGCGATCTCGTGGTCCGCCGGGTCTCCTGAACGTCGGTTCGACCGCCCCCGGCCGGGTGCCTAGGCCTTCGCCGTGGCGTTGGCCAGAGTGTCGAGGTCGCGGACGGCATACCGATGGTGTTCCCACTCCTCCTCGAGGATCGTGCGCAGGCACGACAGGACGGTCTCGACGCCCTCCGATGAGTGGGGGTTCCTCCGGGGTTCCGCCAGCTCCGTTGCGGTGACCGTGGCCAGGTAGGTGCGAACCATCGCCTGCCGGTCGGCGCGCGCCGCGAGAACTTCCAGGTATGTCGGTGCGTCAACCGAGAACTCCGACCCGTCGTAGGCGTCCGAGCCGCCGCCGTCGTTGGGAAGCCCGGCCGGGTGGTACGGGTGGTCCCGCTCGAGGACCGCCTTGCCGAGCCAGGTGTCGGTGGCCATGACGAGATGCCGCAGGGTCTGGGCGAGGGACCACTCGCCGTCGACGGAGGCGTCGACCGTGCCGGCAGGCAGCGCGGCGGCGCGCTCTAGTGTCGCGGCCCAGGTGGTCTCGAGTGCGTGCCAGGCGGCCTTGAGGGCGCCCGGGTCTTCCGCGGTGCGCAGCGCCCGGCCGGGGAAGCGCCGGTTGAGCTCAGCGTCGACGAAGGGGACGACGTCGACGCCGTTGACCGTGAGAGTCCCGTTGCTCTCGATGAGCCACGGGGAGTCGATCTCCATGCCCGCGACATCGCTGCCGCGGACGACGACCCCGCTGAGGTCGCAGCCGATGAACCGGGCGGCGCGCACCGTGCGGTCGGTGAAGGTCCTTCCGGCGAGCGGCTCCGGTGCCTGGTCAGTCATCGATGCTCCAAAGTGGTCTATGGGTGGGGGTCGTCCACAACCCAAGCACTCCCGACATTGGTCGGCGAAATGCCGGATGTGTCGGGCACGCGGAGCACCAACGCATTCGAGGCTCCCGTCGCCGCAGGACGCTGCGTCTCCGGTGTGGCTCCTCGCGCCCACCCGCCCGGGGCGCCGAGTGTCCCGGGGCGCGCCTGAGCACTCGGCCCCACGGACGAGGAAGGGCAGCGGTCAGGTAACCCGCAGATCGCGCAGCTGTCCGGTGTGCGCGGGGAGGTGGCGACCGGCCTGCACCTCGTCGGCCACGACTCCCCACGGCATGGTCTGATCGAGCACGACCTGACCGTCGTGGCGCAGCCGGCAATGGACCGGCGCCGCGAGCTGGCCCTCGTCGAGCCGGGCCAGCGCGGCCCGCGCGATCGCGAAGACCCGCCGACCCTCGGCGACCAGCGCCGCCCGGTCGCCGCCGAACCGATCGATATGGGCGGCCAGGACGGTGCGGTCCTGACAGATGACGTTCTCGAACAACGGCGTCCGGGTGTGGATCAACGCGTGGGCCACTGCGGTCATTGCGAGGTCGTTGAGGGTGACATGCGCGATCACCTGGTCGGCGTCCCATTCCCCCTCCGGCGGCGGGCCGAAGCCGCCGCGCTCCGCCTCAGTGAAGAACTCCTCGTATGCCGCCTCCAAGGCCGACCGTTCGGGCGCGTCCGGGCGTGGCTCGACGACATCGACGTAGTGCTCGAGGACGGCGCCCCAGGCGCCGGGCCCGACATAGCGACGGCGTCGGGCCATCCACTCGCGGCCGAACCGTTCCCAGCCGCGGTGCTCGAGCTCGACCCGAGTGCCGCTCTCGTCGCCGACGAATCGGATCTCCACCACGGAGTGTTCCTCGGGGTCGCGGCCGGGGTGCCAGGTGAAGACCAGTCGGCGCGGGCGGTCCCAGACGACCACCTCACCCCAGGTGGCCGCGGTACCGTCGGTCGCCCGCTCGACCAGCCGACCCCCCTCGAAGGCCACGCCTCCCGCTGTGTCGCCGAACAGGCCATGGGTCGGTAGCGGCCACCAGGCACCGATCCGCTCGGTGAAGGCGACGAAGGCGGCGTCCGGGTCGACGGCCACGGTGACGGTCCGCAGCACTGGAGGCGCAGGCGGATGGGCGGGGGCGGCATACCCCTGGTTGGTGGCGTCGGTCATCCTCGCTCCTTCGGGGTCGGCATGTCGGTCTGCGCTGTCACCGCAGCGCGGGTGTGGGCGGCGAAGGCGGTGAGTATGTCGTCCCAGAAGGAGTCGACCCAGGCCCGCACCTCGCCGAGGCCGTCACGATCGACGCGGTAGAGCCGCCGAGCCCCCACCGGCCTCGCGGCGACCAGGCCGGCCTCGCGAAGCGCCCGCAGATGCTGTGAGACCGCCGACTGGCTGACGTCGAGGGCGTCGGTGAGCTCCCGCACGCTGCGCTCGTCGCCGCGCAGCAGGTCGAGGATGCGCCGTCGCGTCGGGTCACCGAGTGCGTCCAGTGCGACCTCCGCATTAGCCATGGCTAATGATTAGTCTCTACTTATCACTGGGTCAAGCCATGGACAGAGCCTTGAGGGGAGCCGGCCTCTGGCGCATCGCCCCGGCGAGGTTCGGTAGTTCCACTGGCCCTCGTCGCGGAGGGGCTGTCCAACCGCCAGTTCGCCACGCGCCTGGTCATCACGGAGCGGTCGGCCGAGTCGCACATCGAGCAGATCCGGGATCGGCTCGGTTTCCGCTCCCGGTCGCAGATCGCCGTCTGGCACGTCACGACCACGGCGTTGCCAGGAAAGAACGGCCGTAGCTGGCCCGAGGGCTCAGCCGACCGAGGTCGGCCGCTGTTCCACGAGCCCGACGGTGTTGCCCTCGCTGTCGGTGACGAAGGCCTGCCACTCGTCGGTCCCCGGCGGGCCCAGTGTGCCGTCCTCGTGCCGGAAGATGACATGCGGCTCGGACGTGACCGCAACGCCGGCGGAACGGAGTCGATCGACTGTGCCGTGGATGTCGTCGACAGCCAGGTAGATCAGGCTCGTGGGAGCGACACGATCCAGGAGCAGGCGCGTACCGGCGAGGTCGAAGAAGACAAGCCCCGGCGGGTCATACGTGGCCAGCGGCAGAGTCTGGAGCAGGACGGAGTAGAACCGGCTGGCACGGTCGAGATCCACCGCGCGCTGGGCGATCTGGGTCACTCTCATCCCTGTGGCCTTTCTTAGCATCGCTAAGTCAATGTCGTTAGGCTACATTGAGCGGGTGACCCGTCGCAAGAGCGCCAGCGCTGGTCACCACAGTGATGACGACGGACCCGCCCTCGGCGCACGCGCACGCGACCGAACCGCCAGCGACCCAACCGCCAGCGCACGCACCGCCCTGGAGCTCAACAGTGCAGCCATCCACCTGCTGCGAGCCATCCAGGTCGTCGATCGCGAGTCGGGTGTCGCGCCCGCCCGGCTGAGCGCGCTCTCGGTCCTCGTCTTCGGCGGTCCTCGCACCCTCACGGCTCTGGCCCGAGCCGAACAGGTCGCGCCACCCACGATGTCGCGCGTCGTCGACGCGCTGTGCGATCTGGGCCTGGTCACCCGCCGACCGCACCCGGATCACGGCCGGATGGTCGTCGTCGAGGCCACCGACGCGGGTCGCGATGTCATGGAGCGCGCCCGCCGGCGCCGCGCGGAGGTCATCGGGCTGGGCCTGACGGCTCTCGAGCCGGCGGCACGCGACCGGATCGTGGCGGCGGCCCCCGACCTGACCCAGTTGGCTGCGGCCGTGCGCCGCCGCCTACCGACTCCCCCACCCGCCTCCTCAGGTCCCGGCAGGTCGCCCGACCCGTGACCGGGCAGGCGGCACGGCGATCGTCAGGACGCCCTCGCTCGGTCTGCTTGTCGGCTGTGATCCAGGGTGGGCCGGAGCCTCGGGCCGGGCCGGCGCCTCACGGCGGACGGGCCGTTGCCCGGCGGACCTCATTCACGTCTCGGCCCAGCGCAGCACCCGCAGCGCCGCCAGCGTCACCCAGCGGGACGGCATACCCGGTCCGTCGTCGACCTCGAACCACTGCCGGCCACCGTGCCGCACGTCCAGTGGCCACCGGCCGTCCGGCAGGCCGCGACCGCGCAGGTGGGCGAGCGCCTCGCCGAGGCGTGGGTCCGCGGGCGCGCCGGAGATCTGCGCGCTGGCGCGCAGGTGGTCCAGGGCCCGCAGCACGTCGTAGTGCCAGCGATGGGGGTGCCCGAGCAGCAGGTATGCCGGGTTCGCCGGCTCACCGGTCGCCTTGCGGCGGAACAGGTTTCGCTCCAGGAGGAACTCCTCGCCGGCCCGCCGAGCCGCCTGCACCTGCGGCGAGCCCCCGGTCGCGCGCTCGAACTCGAGCAGCCCTTCGAGAACGTTGATCGTGGAGTCGAAGGATGAGCGCACCGACCCGTTGGCGCGCTCGCAGTTCCAGCCACCGTCGGGCTGGCGCTCGCTCACCAGTCGCGCGGCGAGCGCGGCCATGTCGACCCCGAAGTAGGCGCCGTCGGCCAGGGTGCGGCCGTTGATGCACTCCTCGACCTCGCCCTCCCAGAACGGTTGATCGCCCTCGTCCCAGCGCCCGTTCTCGCCGACCAACCGGACGACCCGGCGGGCGGCCTCCGCGCGCGGGTCCAGGCCCCATTCACGAAGGTCGTTGAGCGCGTATGCCGCGCCCGTCCAGGGCTGCCCCTCCTGCTGCCACAGCTCGCGGGTGAAGCCTGAGGGAACGAAGACTCCGCCGTCCCAGAGCCCGTCCTCGCCCTGGCGGGCGAGCAGCGACGCGCCCCAGCCGTGGGTCTCGACCTTCGCGCGCTCGGCCTGCCAGACCTGATCCGGATCGTCGAGCAGGTCGCGCATGACCTGCCACCGGATCGCCGGGTCACCCTCGAGCAGCCACGCAGTGACCGCTGCACTGGGCCGGGTCCCCGTCATGCCCACACGGTAGACCGGATGTGCGCGTCCCGCCTGGACCTCAGCCGGCGGTTGCCACGCGCCCGAGGCCGAGGACGGCGGGGGGGTCGCGCCAGATCTCCCGCGAGATCCGCTCCGGGTACGGTGCCACGGACCCGGGCACGTCGAACAGCCGGGTCGCCCCCGCCGTGAAGGACTCCCAGCCGGGATCTCCCGTCGTCGCGAACGCGGTCCAGGCTCCGCGCATCTGACGGGAGACCACCCGCGCGCCCCGGGTGTCCGATCCGATGAGCACCGCCGGCTGGCCGGCGCCGAGGTTGCCGAAGACGAGCGGCACGTCCAGGCCGTGGCAGGCCCCCAGCCCCCCGCCCATCCCGGGTGCGGGCCAGGTCAGCTCATACACGTATGCCGTGCCGCCCGCCGCGAGCTGGGCGTCGGCGAGCCCGATGGAAGGCATCCGGAACAGCCAGTCCGAGCACACCACGTCGTAAAGCTCCTCCGGGTCGGGGAAGGCGCGACGGTACCGGCCGGGGTCGGGACCGAAAAGCTCGGCCGCCTCGGCCGCCTCGACCGCGGTGACCTGCCCGAGCCGACCGGTGAGAGCGCTGAGCAACCGCTGCTCGTGGCGGGTGTGCCCGACGACAAGGTCGACCTCGGCGGTGAGCCCCTCCCACGGGGTCACCGGCAGCACGTCACCGTCCACGACCGGGGCGAAGAGCACTCGTGCGTGGGCCGCGAGACCCCACCGGGCGGCATACTCCGGCAGCCGCGCGGCCACCGCGTCACCGGCCGCCGGCAGCGCGCCGGGGTCGACCGACGCGAGCTGCTCCGGGGCCAACCCCAGCTCCGCAGCGCAGGCCTCGCCGATGTCGGCGGCGAGGGCGGGCGAGAAGTATGCCCCCGGCATACTCTGCACGATGGCGCGCCGGAACAGGCCGCGCGCGCGGGGCATCACCAGCAGCGCGGCGATGGACCCCGCTCCGGCCGACTGACCGAAGACGGTCACCCGGTCGGGGTCGCCCCCGAAGGCAGCGATATTGGCCCGCACCCAGCGCAGCGCAGCGACCTGGTCCAACAACCCCCGGTTGGGCGGGGAGCCGGGCAGGAAGCCGAAGCCCTCCAGACCCACCCGGTAGTTGAAGGTCACCACGACAACGCCGTCGCCGGCCAGCGCGGCCCCGTCATACTCGGGCAGGCCCGACATCCCGAACGCATAGCCGCCGCCCTGGATCCACACCATCACCGGCCGGCGCCCGGACAGACCGGGGGACCAGACGTTGACCGTCAACCAGTCGGTGACGGAGTCGGTGCCGGAGTCGGCGCCATCGTCCATGCCGAAGGCGCTCGACTGTGGCGGTGGTGGCCCGAAGGCGAAGGCGTCGCGCGCTCCCGTCCAGGGCCGAACCGCTTCTGGCTCACCGAAACGCACGGGCAAGGACGCGAACGGTATGCCGCGAAAGACCGCGATGCCTCCCTCGTCGCGACCCCTGACCACGCCGCCGGGGACCCGAATGTCGACGCTCATGACCGAAGCCTGCGCTGCGTCACGACTCGTCGCCAGCGCTTTTCGCCCCGGTGGGTCGCGATCGGTCCGCCCTCACGAGGCCGCCGCCGGTCGGCACTGACGTCGACGCGCGGAGCTGGTACTGCGCCCGCGCTCAGGGCCCTGGTCGCAAGCCAGGCAGCGCCCCGCCCGACTTCGCCAGCATCGCGGCCGTGACGCGCTGCCGGATCTGTTCCACCTCGGCTCGCCCGATGACATCGGCCCACTCGCCCTCAAGATCGGCGTAGATCCGTTCCACCTCCACGAGCAGCTGCTGCCCGCGCACCGACAGGGTGAGCCGGCGTTGCCGACCGTCGGTGCTGTCGGCGCTGCGTTCGAGCAGCCCGTCCACCACCATCGCCTCGGCCAGCTTGGAGGCGGCCTGTTTGGTCACGGCTAAGCGCGACGCCAACTCGGTCGGGCTGAGTGCAGTGTCCCGCAGGGCGAGGAGGACGAAGCCGTATGCCGGCCGAACCCCCTCCCAGCCACGGCCGGCAAGCCGGTCATGCACCTCGTCGAGGAACCACCGGTAGGACATGGCGAACAGCCGCGCCAGCGGAAGCGAGGCGGGCGACGAATGCTGGACGGCCCGCCCGCTCACAGGGCCCACGGCGGGGTGAACGTGCCCTCTGCCGTGACGGCCTGGCCGCCCACCGGCATACAGCAGAGCAGTTCCAGGGTTCCCACTGGGCAGCCGAGGGCGAAGTCCACCCCAGGCGCGACGACGATCGCGTCTCCCGGGTGTGCGGTGTGGAGCGCGCCGTCGATCTCGACGGATGCCTCGCCCGAGAGCACGACAAAGGTCTCCTCGCGGGTGAGCTGATGGGGCACCGCTGGCTGACCGGCATCAAGATGAACACGCCAGACGCTGGTCTCGACCGACCCGCGGCTCGGGGTCGCCAAGGACGTGAATCGCGTGCCACCGAGATCGTGGGTCGGGGCGGTGGGGGCGGGCAGGACCGGCATCGCAGCTCCTCGGGTCGTCAACCTAGTTGATTACCTGACTCTACGATGGACGAGTCGACTCGTCAACTAGGTTGACTATGGTTCAGCGTCAGTCACGCCGGCGGGCCTTGGGCGAGCCGCCGACGAGTCTCGGCCAGCGTGGACTCCCGCTGGTCCAGGCCGTCGGGCAGGTCCCACCACGACTCGACCCACCAGGTGGCCCCGGCGTCCGACCACGCGGAGATCGGGGGCCGGACCGACCCGAAGCTGCCATGACTGTCGCCCTCGACAACAACGTCGTAGCCGTCCATCCCGAGCCCAGCAGCCTCCCGTATGCCGCGCACGCGACCGACGATCTCGCGCAATGCCTCCAGGGTGAGCCCCGAGCTCCCCTCGGCACCTCCAGCGACGGCGGGCAGGATGCCTTGCCAACGGGCTGCTCGCTCCAGGCTCGGCTGACGAGTCCGACCGGGGACGAGGGCGCCCACGCACCAGATCGGCGGATGCGGCCGCTGCACCGGTCCAGGTGGGATGAGCTCGGTTACCTCGGAGATCGACCATTGCGTACCGGCATACGAGAAGGGCTGACCGCGAAGGAGGCCCGCGACGACATCGAGCCCCTCGTCGAGCTGGCGGGCGCGGACCGCGCGACCCTCGTCGGGCAGGAAGGCGCTCCAGTTGCCCTGGACGGCGCCGAGCCCGACCGAGACGGTGACCCGGCCGTCGGAGAGCCGGTCGACCGAGGCGATCTTCTGGGCGAGCTCCCACGGGCGCTGAGCCGGGACCGGAGTGAGGAGCGTGCCGAGCCGGATCCGCTGCGTTGTCATGGCCGCGGCCGCGAGAGTGACCCAGGCGTCCTGACCCCACACCGCCTCCCACGAGAAGACCGCGTCCCATCCTGCCGCCTCCGCCACGGCAGCGAGCTCGGCGAAGTCGCGCTCGGCGGCATACGGGATCACTGCTCCGCATCGCATCCGGTGAGAGTACGCCGAGGCGGGCCTGTCCGGGTCACGCGATGCCGGCTCAGCGCGCGATATCGGCAGGTCCCCCCTTCCCGTGTGACGAAGCCCACTGCTAGCCTGCGCCAGGCGCGGGCCCTGACCGCGTCCCTCGGGGAGGAGACATCATGGCTGCTGCCGCTGGGCCAGTTCCGGATGTTGTGGTCCGCTCAGTCACCCGCAAGCTGGGGTTGTCGGCGATCATCGGCATCATCTTCTTCTCGGTGTCCGGTGGCCCCTACGGCCTCGAGGACGTGGTGGGCAGCTCGGGCGCCGGTATGGCGATCCTGCTCATCCTCCTGACGCCCATCATCTACAGCCTGCCGATCGCCCTCATGGTCGCCGAGCTGGCCACCCTCATGCCGGTCGCGGGCGGCTACTACCAATGGGTCAAGGAGGGCCTCGGCCCGTTCTGGGGTTTCCAGGCCGGCTGGTGGGCGTGGGTGGCGAGCTGGTTCGACCTGGCCATCTACCCGGTGCTCTTCGTCGAGTTCTCGTCCTACTTCCTCCCGGAGCTGCAGGAGGCCACCGTTGGCCCGGTGTCCCTGAAGTGGCTGGTGGGCGTGGCCTTCATCTGGGCGCTGGCGATGCTCAACATGATGGGCAGCTCAGTGGTGGGTGACTCGTCGAAGCTCTTCCTCGTCATCGTCCTGCTGCCCTTCCTCATCGTCGTTCTGGTGGGGCTGTTCCGGATGCAGTTCAACCCCGCGCAGCCGTTCGTGCCGGATGGCATCTCCCCGGCGGCGGCCTTCGGCGCGGGTCTGTTCGTCATCATGTGGAACTACTCCGGCTGGGACGGCCTGAGCACCGTCGCGGGCGACATCGACAACCCCCGCAAGAACTACCCCAAGGCGTTGGCCATCACCATCCCGATGATCACGCTCATCTATCTCATCCCGACCGTGATCTCGCTGGGCGTGGTCGGCACCGAGGACGTCGAGTGGACCGCGGGGGCCTTCACCCTCATCGCCGAAGGCGTCGGTGGCCGCTGGCTCGGACTGCTCATGTCGGTCGGTGCCATCGTCTCGGCAATCGGTCTGTTCTCCGCGTGGTTGCTCAGCTATTCGCGGATCCCCTTCGCGCTTGCCTCGGACGGATATCTGCCCCGCGGCCTGAGCTACCTGCACCCCACGCGGGGCACGCCCACGCGGACGATCATCATTGCGGCCACGATCTGTTCGTTGGTCACGCTCTTGCCGTTCGAGCAGCTGGCCGCCCTGTCCGTGCTCGTCGGAGGCTGCGTCATCATGCTGGAGTTCTCGACGCTGATCGTTATGCGTCGCCGCTTTCCCGACCTGGTCCGACCGTTCAAGGTGCCTGGTGGGCCCATGGTCCCCTACCTGATCTTGGCCGTGCCGGCGATGGTCATCGCCACGGCGGTCTACTTCACCGTCCTGGAGTCCGGCCTCCTGGCCGGCGTCGGCTACGCCATCGGCGGGCTGCTCACCGGCGTCATCGCCTACGTCGTGCTGCGGCCGGCCAAGCTGCGCAGCGGTGTCGACAAACGGGTCAACTTCGTCACGGGGGAGTTGGAAGGATGAACAGCATGATCCGTCCGAAGGACTGGGAAGACCCCGTCGTCCTCCCCGAGGCAGTGGCGCCGAAGCGAGTACTGGTCTGCTTCGACGGTTCCCACACCAGCGAACGAGCGTTGGCCTGGGCCTCGCTCCTTGCAGGCGCGACCGCTGCCGAACTGGTCGTCATCGTCGCCTTTGAACAGCCCCTGACCATGCGTGGCCGGGGGGCCCTGTACGTCGAGTCGATTCGCGACGAGCTCGAGGGAGAGGCGACCGAGTTGGCTCGCGAGGCCGTGGCCGCGCTCACCGGCCAGGGCCTGAACGCCCGGGGAGTCGTTGTCAAGGGAGAGGTCGCCCACGCCATCCTCGACACAGCAGAGGACGAGGCCTGCGACCTGATCATCCTCGGCCGGCAGGGCCTCAGCGCCGAACTCCGGGGGGTCGCCGGGTCCATCGACCGGATCCGAGAGCGGCTCCACGGCAGCGTGACCGACAAGGTCGTGCGGCACGCGTCCATGCAGGTGCTGGTGGTGGGCTGATGTCCGCCATCTCCCGCCGACAGCTCCTCTCCGGCGCTGCCGTCCTCGGCCTGTCCACCGTGTTGCCGGCCTGCTCGACGACTTCGGAGAGCCGGGTCAGTTTCCTCAACTGGCAGGACTACATCGACCCGACCCTGCTGACCGACTTCACCGCCAAGAGTGGACTGACCGTCGGCTACGAGACCTACGCAAGCAATGACGCATTGTTCGAACGCCTCATCGCGGCCGGCGTGACCCGCAAGGGTGGCCGGAAGACGACGACCTTCGACCTCATCGTCCCCAGTGAGAACCTCTTCCGCCGGCTGCGGAACGCAGATGCACTGCAGACCCTTGACTCGACGGTCGTCACCGAAGCACTGCTGGGGAGCCTCCTGCCGGAAATGCGATCCCTACCGGCAGATCCCGGCAACCGCTACTCGGTGCCATGGGCGATCGGGATGACCGGCATCGGCTACGACACGTCGGTTTTCCCTGAACCGCCGGCCTGGGACGTCTTCCTCGATGCGGCGCACGCGGGAAAGATGTCGCTGCTCGACGAGCGCCGGGAGGCCTTCGCCGCTGCGCTCTTCTCGCTTGGGCAGAGCCCGAACGCGACCGACGCCGCGACGATCACCGCCGCCAAGGATCAGCTGGGCAAGATGAAGGCGAACGTGTCGTTCAACTCCGAGACCTACCTGGACGACCTGGCCTCCGGGAAGCTCGTCGCGGCACAGGCGTTCAATACCGACGTACTGCAGGCCCGGCGGAAGAACCCGAAGCTCGCCTTCGTCGTCCCGAAGGCCGGCGGCACCCGCTGGGTCGACCTGCTCTGCATTCCCGCGGATGCGCCGAATTCGGCCGGCGCCAACAAGCTCATCGCCTTCTATCTGGACCCGAAGGTCTCCGCGGCCAACGCCACCTACAACCTCGTCGCCACCGGCAACTTGGCGGCGCGCGCGTTCGTGCCGAAGGAGGTCCTCGACGACCCGGCGGTCTACCCCAGCGATGAGGTAGCCAAGACGTTGGTCTTCCTCGAGGACCTCGGCGAGTCCGAGGCCCTCTACGACACTGCGTGGGAAGCGCTCAAGAAGGCGTAGCAGTCCGGCTGGGGGATGCCCCCGGCGGGACCTCACCCGACTGCGGGCCGGCAACGCACAGTCGGCCGGCACCGTTGAGCCGCGCCGGCGCCCGTGTCAAAGGACCGCGGGCGCCGGCGCGGGACCTGAATCGAGCCCTACGGTCACTCGAGCAGTTGCCAGGCGTAGAGGTTGAGCTGGCCCGGGTTGCCTTCGGAGTCGGCGTCCAGGCCGGGCTCATCGGTGACAAAGAGCGCCACGCGACCGTTCGCGGACAGGGCCAGAGGGGAGCCACCCACGAGCTGGCCAGCGTCGCCGACCGAGATCCGCCGCTGCGCTCCGGTGATGGTGTCCACCCGGAACACGGCGAACCCAGAGAACTGGCCGGTGCGCCCGAGGGCGATGAAGCGGCCGTTACTGCTCACGTCGGTCACGTTGTCGAAGGACAGCGGCGTGCCGGGGATCATGGTCGTCGTCCCGGCGTCGACGTCGACTCGGAACAGGTTGAGGGTGTCTGGCGTGTCACCCGGCACGATCCGGTGGGACAGGGATTGGAAGATCGCGATGCGCCCTGAGCCGCTCAGTGAGGCGGTGCCGGCTATCCCGGCCGCCTTACCCTCGGTGGTCCGGCTCACCAGGACCGAGCTCCCGGTCTCGGCGTCGAACCGGAAGAGGTCCGCCTTGCCATTGGTGTCGGTCGTCGTCGGATCGGGGCAGCGAGTGATGAAGAGGGTGTATCGGCCGTTCGCGCTGACGGCTTCGGGCGTCGCCTCCGCGCAGGTGAAGATCCCTCCGCTGCCGGTGCGACTCCCCAAGGTCGTCTCCCCGGAGGACATGTCTCGGCGGTAGACGTCGCTGCGGCGGTTGGTGTCCTCGGCCACGCCGAAGTCGCTGTACCGCGAGCCGAAGACCACCACGTTGCCGTCGGCGCTGATCTTGGGTCTGCCGGCCGGGCCTTCGGAGGCCAGGCCGTCGGCGTTGACGCTCACCAGCTCGATGGCCAGGGACATCGCGTCGTAGCGGAAGACCTGCTGGGCGTCGCTGCGCGGTCCGCGCTGGGCGGGCACGAGGTTCAGAGACGACTCGAATGCGACAAACCGTCCGTCCCCGCTGATCCTCGGGTTCAGCGCCGACCAGTCCTGTGGCTGTCCTCCCGGGGCCTTGCTCACCCAGTCGACGGCTCCGGTCTGCCGGTCGATCCGGTAGACGTCCTCGAAGGCATCGGTGTCCTCGGAGACGAGCTGGCGACGGGTAACGACCGCGACGAAGCGCCCGTCCGCGCTGACGCTGGCTCGTGGGCCGTCGAGGACGTCGCTGACGGTGTGGAACCCCTCGACGAGCGCAATGTCGACGGTGCTCGCGGCAGTGGCTGGCGGCGAGAAGGGCAGGCAGCACCCGGCGGCTACGGCGGCAATGACAGCGATTCGCATCTTCATGGCGGCTCTCCCCGATGTGACGAATGGGCGCCACAGTAGGCGATGCTCGCCCGGTGGAATGGCGGAACGGGCCAAATCCGCACCCGTACTCACGGTCTCCATGTCAGGGTGATGGCACGCGCCGATAGCCGGCCCGGCGAGCCGGGCGAGCAGCCGCCGAGGCCTTGGCGGAGTTCTACGCCGCGCTGCTCGGTTGGGAGGTGGTGCCGGGCGGCGACGACTGGTGGACAATCCGCGCCGACGACGGCGACTCGATCGCCTTCAGCAGTGCAGGGCTAGTGGGCGCCGCAGTGGCCCGGCCAGGAGAGCCCGCAGCAGATGCATCTCGATGCCGACGTCGACGACCTCGACGCCGGCGAGGCTGCGGTCCTCGAGCTGGGCGCGACCAAGCACGAGCATCAGCCCGGCACGACCTTCCGCGTCTTCCTCGACCCGGCCGGACATCCGTTCTGCCTCTGTCAGGGTCAGCCCGCTGGCTGAGCCAGCCCGACCGAGCCCTCAGTAGGCGTCCCTCTCGGCAACCAGCCGCTTGGGGGCCCGGCCGGTCCACGCCATGTCGATGAGGTCCTCCAAGTCAGCCACGGTGATCCGGTCGAGGTGCGCCAGCACGGCAGTCGAGCGGTCGAAGTGCGGGATGGTGAAGACAACATCCGGGTCGAAGGTCGCCAGCGCCTCCGCCTTGGCCTCACGTCCGCCGAGGTGGACGGTGAGGAGGTCGTCATAGGGCTCATCGGTGTGAGGGTCGACGGCGCCCACGTCGCGCCGCGGCTCCCGCCGGTTGGCGATCGCCTTGCCCGCGACGACATACGCCGGACCGCCCCAGAAGGTGCCGAGCTCCACCCCGGGCAGGGCCAGCGCGATCCGTTCCAGGTCCGCGTCGGTCGCCATCCCGCCAGTATGCCGGTAGCCGGCGGGCCCTCGCTCCCCCTACGCGGGTGGGCGCTCCCTCAGCGCGTGCGGCGCCACCAGCCCTTGCCCTGATGCGGCCATTCGGTGATGGCGGGAGCATTGTCCGCCACCACGGGGGCGCGTTCGCTCACCGGAGCCTGAGCGCCGGAAGCGGCGCCCCCTTCGTAGTGGCGCAAAGCCGCCACCACGGTGTCGAAGAAGTCGTCGACGGCGGACGTCTCGTACCCCGCCCGGAGCTGGGTGGACCTGAACTGGGCCGACAGGACGTCATCCGCCGTCGTCATCCGGGCCAGGCGGCCACCCTGCTCGTACGCGCGCAGCGTCGCGATCACCTCGTCGAGCAGCGTGTCCACGTCGCGCTGGTCGTATCCCGGCCGGAAGCTCGTCACATCGAACTCGTGGCTCAGAACCTCGTCCGCCGTCACCACACGCCCGTATGCCGCCATATCCTTCACCCTGTCTCGACGCGCCCTCGGCGACACCACAGGTGCACCGTCACCACGGGACGATACGACCAACCGCGCCACCGTTGTCGAGATTCAGCCACAATTGCACGGCCTGGTGCGGCGTCCTCTGCACGAACGGGCAGCGACTGGGGATCGGTGCACACTGGGCGGCCCAGCTGGCGAGCGCTCACAGCAGAACGAACTCATTCCCTTCGGGATCGGCCAGCTCAGTTCCATCTGGTCGTTCACTGACTATCGCAGCGCCGAGGGACGGAGACGAGCCAGGTCCTCACGTCGATCCTCGCCCGCTGCCACGACCCACCGAAGCCGATTCCGAGCTGACTTGGCGGGGATCGGCGGGCCGCCCCACGTGATCTTCACCCCGCCGTCCGGGGACTGGATCGCCGTCTCTTGATCCTGGTCCCAGACCAGTGGCCAACCGAGCAACTTGCTCCAGAAGTAGCCCGTCTCCGGCATGCCGTCACCGGCGATGCCGCCGATCCGCGAGGCGTCGATCGGGCGGCCGAGGATTGGGGCCCAGAACTCGGCAAGGCGCTCAGGAATGAGTGCGTCGAACTCCAAGGCGACCAAGTGAAGGCTCATCGATCGACCTTAGCGCCGGACCAGAGGTGCCGACCCATAGGGGAAACCGTCATACTCCTGGACGCCATGGCAACGACCGCCGGCCTGCGGGCAGGGCGCGGGCCGTCCTCAGGGGACGGACGCCCCGCGCCCACCGACGTGTGCCGACGGTGTCGGCCCGAGCAGCGAGCTCAGCGACCCGGTGCTCCCACCGAGGGCAGCGCCCCAGTGGTCGTGCCGAGGTAGCCGACCGCGGTCTTCAGCCGGTTGTTCCACTTGCTGTCGAGCAGTGGGAGGATCTGCGCCCAGTCGGGGTCACTGGACCCGACCTCTCCGGGGTGCTGGAAGTTGCTCATGATGTACGAGAAGCCGTTCGCGTCATCGACGGCCTGCAGGCCGGTCGCCTCCGCACCGGTGGGGACCGAGAGGATGCGGCTCAGTTTGCGGGTGTCGACATTGAACGCCCAGACGAAGTTGTTGTTGCGGTATCCCGTGTCCTCGCCGACGAAGAGGGTGCGCATCCCGGCGGAGAACTTGATGTTGTCACCACCGCAGACCTTGTCAGTCGCGCACTTGTTCCCTTGGGCGTCAGCGGTCGAGGAGTAGACGCCGAGGAGCTCGGGGATCGCGGCCATCGAGGTCCCGACGTACGAGGAGCGAATCGGCATACCGGACGAGTCGTTCCGGCCCGACGCCAGATCGATCTCGTACACCGCACCGGCCTTGTCGGTCGTCAGCTGGATGTCCCCGACGCCGTCGCTCATGCCGCTCTCCACGCGTGACATCACGACGTAGACCTTGCCGTCGGCGGCATTGTGCGTCGTGCCCTCGAACTTGTTGAACTCCGTCGTCGCGCCAAGCATCGCCGCGTACCGGCGGGTCTCGAGGAAGGCGGCCGCCTGCTCCATGCCGGGCTTGAGCCGGAGCCACTCGGTGCCCATGTAGGTGTGCACCATCGTGTAGCTCGCGTCGCCGGGGTCGGTGTTGCTGACGTCGAAGATGTCGCTGAACCGGATGCCGCCGTCGACGATCGCCGCGATCTGGGCGTCGGTGGCGTGGCCGAGCCGGATCCAGCTGAGGTCGGCCGAGCCGCCCTGCGCACCGATGGCGCTGGTCTGGTGCCACTTCGCGGCATACAGGGTCCCGGCGGAAAGGTCGGCGCGACGGTCGGCGACGAACATGAACATGCCGGTGTAGGCACCGTCGTCACCCATGTATGCCGTCCGCTGGTCCGCCTGGACGTCGATGAGCTCGCGGGCGGCGCGCCCGAGGGCACGGTGCATGACCACCGAGGAGGTGCCGTACCTGGTGACCCGGACCTCCGGCACGAGCCCGTAGTTGTACGGATTGGCCCGCGTGGAGTCGCCGTAGAAGAAGGTGCTGAAGCTCGCGATGTCGGTGCCGTCCTGGGTGTCCGCGGCCGGTGGCAGACCCTCGCGGACCTTTGCGTCCGGCTCGTACTCCTCGGAGCTGAGGTGGGTGTTCCACGGGGAGAGCGAGCCGGCACAGGGGACCCAGAGGCCGTTGACCTTGGCGAAGCTCACCGGTGCGTAGTGGGTGACCTGGAGCGACCCGGACCGCTTGTCCTGGTCGATGCGCGCGAGGCTCATCGTGGCGGGCAGCTTGGCCCAGTAGTCGGGGGCGGTGAACTGCGGGCCCACGGGCGGCAGGCTTCGATACTCATACTGCGTGACCAGAGCCAGACCGCGGCTTCTCGTACGGTCGTCCGCACTCATGCCAGGCAGCTGGATCAGCGACTGACCATCGGGGGCGTCGGAGGTGATCTGCCCGTTAGCGTCCATGATCGGCTGGTCGTTGACGTCGAAAAGGCCCCCAACCGACTGACCGGTGACCTTCTCGCCCGTGGCCATGAGCTGGTGATAGGCGAGCGGGAAGGTGCGAACGCTGCCGTTGGCGTAGGTGACCTTCGCCTGGGCGGCCGAGTAGACGTCCGTCTTCTGTTCCGGTGTGGTGGGTGCCGGCATGCCGATGAACTCGATCGACCGCGCCGCTCCCCGGGCCGTGCCTGGGCCCGCAGCGAGCCCGGCTCCGCTGGCCGAGCCGGCCGCTGACGTGGTGACGGCGATCAACGAACCCAGCCCTATGGCCAGCCCTGTCGCCCATACTCGGTGCTTCATGTCCCGCCTCGTCTCTGTGGAGGTGCCATGGCGCTGGCGAGTCTAGGAGCGACGCGCGTCCGTGGAT
>WBZP01003492.1_pt1 | contig 17010 bp, 13 predicted proteins | sample 5204301 | NCBI WGS metagenome assembly WBZP01 (sample SAMN12412401, study PRJNA552823) | activated sludge metagenome | isolation source: activated sludge from nitrification reactor of wastewater treatment plant... | place: USA: Pennsylvania | collected 2017
TGAGGCGCGCCGCGCGGTGGGAATTCGCTTCGGGCTCTCGCCCTTCGCGCCTTCCCACCGCGCACATCAAAGCGGACAGTTTATGTGCTACTAAACCGGACAAATCTATTTGTTGCTAACACAGGCTGAATCCATTTCCTTCGCGTTTCTTGCCAGCGAACCGGGAGATGCGCTGCATATTTGAATATTCTGATTTTCTTGAAAAACCTGGATTTTTCTTCTATACTGTTGATTATGGGAGGGCTTTTCGAGCTTCAGGGAATGGGCGCTGGCCTTGAGCCGGAAACATGACCGATGCGTCATAACCCGGCGCCATGGAGTCAGGGATCGCCTGGTCCTTCCGACGAGCGGCATTACTGGGTCGATTGATGAGTGAGGCAAAGATGCGCAAGCTTGGATTGGCTCTCCTGGTGGTCCTCTCCTTGGGGTTGTATCTCTGGTTGGGTGGCGACAAGTCGCCTGTTTCGGAACCTCCAGGGATAGCGGTCAAACCGCCATCATCGCCTCCGGTGACTTCCTCTCTCCCCCTGTCCCGGAACCAGGTCGCCGAACGGCGCCAGGCCCAGGCCCCCGTGGGTCATCGTCCGCCGACGGACGGATCCGCTGGTTACGGCGGTCCCTCGTATGCCGAGGGCGAGGGGTGGAATGGTTCCCAAGGCGCGCCCGACGCCTTCCGCTTCCGTCCCTGGACCGAGAACGAAAGGCTGCGTCTGGAACGCGAGCCATCGAATCCCTACACCGATTCACCCCTGCCGCCGGGACGCGGCTATGCCCTCTACCCGCCGAAGTCCTACGCCCAACAACAGCCCGGCTATGTGCCACCTCAGCCGGGTGACTTCCAGTACCGGTTCAGACCCCGGGATCCCGCCCAGGAGATGAATCGCTGGACAGGCAACTTCCCGCCGCCCAATCCCTATCTGCCCAACGCCATGCCGCAACAGGGGGAACTCTATCCCTATCAGGGACGGGATCCGGGCAGTCCCTGGCAGAAAAACAGCCGGGCCATGCCGTCAGGGAAATCCCTCTGGGCGGCCCGTGGTCTGGAACTCTGACAGGAATCTCGTACATCGTCCCGGATATCGCTGGCGATTTCCGGGCATGGACTCTGTAGGCCGGTTTTTTGTTCTGTGGAGAAGAACAATCCGATCCAAGATGAGTTATTGTTCTCCTGAAAAGAACGATAAAGAGCCATTTTCAGCCGAGGCCCGGTTCCCTACAGCCTCGTTCCGATCCGGCTGAACCTCGTCGGGCCCAATAGCTTGGGCTGGGTGGCAGAGTCCGCATGGCCGCGGAAGGGAGACAGACTCGGGAAGGGGGCAGCGGGATTCCGCTCAGGCGGCCTGTTTCAGTGGTTGGGGTTCATGCCTGGGGTTGTACACCCCCAGGATCTCCTGATTTTCCACATGCAGGGCCAACACCCGCGGCACCCCGTTACTGAAGGGTTCATCGTGGTGTTCGGTGTAGCGGTGATACACCGGCAGGTGACAGACATGGTGAGGATGATAGACGCCGATCGGATAGCCGTAGGGCATCGGTGGCGTTTTTGCCTTGGTGGCGGCCAACTGCCGCATCTCCCGGCCCAGGATGAGTTCGTCCTGAAACTGGGCTACTTTTTCGGCGATGAGATCATCAAGAATCTTTTCGTACGACATGGGATGCCTTGGTGATACTCGTTCCTGTCTGTTGGGTGGGAGATTCCCCCAGCGAGAATCTCTTGCGACCGGTTTTATTGTCCGACATAACAGAATGGTATTCCTTGACATTTCTCATACAGACAGGGGAATACCCGCGCTCATCGATAGCTGGCGATACCCGCCGCCAGCCTGGAGACCGAGCTACGATAGTCGGCGCGGTGACGCTCGAACAGGGCCTTCATCTCCCCTTTGCAGTAGTCGGCGCCGGTGCGCAAGAGTTTGTCGAGAAAGAACGGCGCCGTCTCTACTTCCTGAGCCAGCAGCCAACCCAGGATGAAACGCTCCTTGGGGGTGAATCTGTGGCCGAAGGAGAGATCATCGAGAAAATCGGCGAGCGCCACGTCCACCTGGGCGTAGTACACCAACCCCAGATCGATGAAAAAATTGCGTATCAGGGGGTTGCCTGCCTCGATGATGCCTGTGGCGAAGCGGGTGGCGCGGTCGTAGGCGCGTCCTGGGTGGCGTTGGGAAACGTACTGGTGCTGATCCAGGAAAAGATCGGGGTCAGGGAAGAGTTCGGTTTTGAGCTTCGACAAGGCCGTGGCCAGGGTGAGGAAGAGGCGCGATCTCGGTTGTTTGGTATAGGACTTCCAATCCCCCTTGTGGCTCTGTTGCAGCCGCTCGACCAGGGAAGCCAGATCCCCGATCCCCTCGGCTTTGTCCTTGCTGAGCAAGGTCTGCCCCCAAGCGAGCAAGATGCTCTCCCAGCCGTTGGCGTCGTACTCCGGTCTCTGCTCGAGGCTGAAGAAGCGGCTGTGGTAATGCTGGTTGAAGCGATGCATCTGTTCCGGGGAAAAGACCCGGAACACCTTGCGGGTCGGGCCATGGAGCGCCGTCTGCACGACCAGTCGGTTGAGGATCTCCGACTCCCGGGTGATTCTCGGCCATTCCCGGGATTGCAGGACCGCCAGTTCCCGTTGTAGCCCCGGATCCGGAGTACGCTGAGCCTGGAGTTCGAGGATGGCCAGCGCCTCGGCAAAGATCTGTCTGAGGGTATCTCCATCTTTTGCTCCGGGGATCGCCTTGGGTTTGACGGCGCCCGGCGCTATGGCCGGTGGCTCCCCGGGGTCCGTTGGTGCCTGGTCGGACGGGCAGGGGACTTCGGGATAGGCGAAGCGATAGACCCCCTCGTGCTTCTCGATCCCCAGCCCGTGATCGGATTTGAGGTGGTGGAGGTGGCTTTGGATCGCCCCCCACTTACGCCCGCTGGCAAGGAGCTGTTCCTTGGTGACCCCGTACAGCAACATCTGGTCCACCAGGGCGGCTCCAGCCCCGTGATCGAGCCAGCTCTTGTCGCCAATCATCGCCTTCGACGGGTCCAGCATCATCCGCCGGGTGGCGAGTTCATCCTGTTCGGTGTTGCGGTTGAAGCTCATAAGGTGGTTCCTCTAGCCGCGGCCACTCTGATCACCCCTGGACCCGGTCGGTTCGTAGGCAGCGGTTGGTCGAGGCGATGCCCCTCGCATCCCGGGCGCAGGTTCCTGATTCGGCGCCCGAATACCGGGTAAGCACGCAGGCGCCACCTCAGGATAAACCAAAAACATGGTTTTGGCTGTTGAAAATCGAATTTATGGAAAAACGCTAAGCCTTGCCGCTCTCATGCCTGCCGAAGGGACCCGGGCCTCGGCTGAAAATGGCCATTCTTCGTTCTATAAAAGAGAACAATAATATGTAAACAGACTCATTGTTCTCTATAGGAGAACAATGAGCCGGCTTACAGCGCCCATGCCCGGGAACGAGGTAAAAGGGTGTACCCGCCGATGAGGGGAATCGGTATCGGTATCAGTATCAGTATCAGTATCAGCGGGGATACTCCCTCACCCAGCGACGGGTTGGGAGCGAGGGGAGGCATAAGGCGGGTTCTGTCAAAACAAATACCCGCCGGCTGGTCTGTTCGTCCGCCTTCGGTGTTACGCCAGCCGTCACCGAGCTCACTCCGCGCCGGCTGGCGCGCCTGGAAGGCGAACGAACCGCCGGCGCATTCTGGTCTTTCTTTTTCCGGCAATCGCCTTAAGCCTTGACCACCAGCACCGGGCAGTCGACGAAGCCGATCACCCGTTCGGAGACACTGCCCAGCAGCAGTCGATCCATCCCCGAACGACCATGGCTGCCGAGCAGGATGAGGTCGGCGGCGATCCGCTTGGCCTTGTCGACGATGGCCATGGCGGGTTGACCGACCAATACCTCCCGCTCCGGGGTGATGCCCTGCTGGTTGAGATAACCGGCGATGCGCTCGAGGGTGGCCGTGGCTTCTCCGACCTGAGACTCGCCGGCGGCCACCGAAACCACCGAAACCGGCACCGGGCAATGGTTGGAAAGGCGAGCGGCGGCCTGAGCGGCGGCCTCGCTGTGACGGGAGCCATCCACCGCCAGCAGCAAGCGCTGGCCGTCGAGATGGGCTTCCCTGGGTACCACCAGCACTTGGCAATCGGCATGACCGATGACCTTGGCCGTAGTGCCCCCGAGCATCATCCGCAACAGGTCTTTCTTGCCGCGACGACCCATGACGATGAGATCCATGCGGCTTTGCCTGGCCTCTTCGGTGATCTCCTCGTACACCTCGTTACCATAGCGCAGCAGGATCTCGCAGGGCACGCCCGCGGCCTGGGCTTGCGCCCGAATCCCTTCCAGATGCGCCAGGGCCTCCTGTTTCTCCTTTTCCAGCAGGGGTTGGGCCAGGGTCTCGAACTCCGGATTGCTGGGGATGACCGAGAGGGCCTGCAATCGGCCTGTGCACCGCTGGGCCAGGCGGATGGCCTCCCGGGTCGCCCCGAGGCTGAACTCGGAACCATCGGTGACCAGCAGGATGCGTTTCCAGGCGCCCGCCTTGATCTCCTGGAGGGAACTGGGTTCTTCATTCGCCGGGGACGGCGTCAAGACGGCGGCCGCCTCCTCCGCCCGGTGGGCGCGCAGTCCCTTCCACAGCGCCGAAAGGACGATGGTCGCCCCGGTGGCCAGGGCGAAAATGAGCATGGCGAAGCTGGCGTTCTTCATGCCGCCCGCCATGGCCGGGTCCAGGGTCGAGATCAGTTGCAGATCCGAGAGATAAACCGGAATGACGATGCCGCGGCTGAAGAGCACCAGCAACATGATCACTCCCATCACCACCTTCACCATGTAGGGTTTCACATAGGTGGTGCCTATGGCCCCGAGCTGGATGCCGAACAGGGAGCCGGCGAGGATGATCATGGCCAGACGGATGTCGACGAATCCCGCCCAGGCATACTTGATGGTGCCGCCCAGGCCCATGACGAAGGCGATCACCAGTTCGGTCGCCGAGGCCATCAAACCAGGCACGCCGAGCACGTACATCATCGCCGGCACGCCGATGAAACCGCCGACGGCGATGGTGGCGGCGAGCATGCCGGTGGCGAAGCCGAGGGGGATGGTGAAGAGCACCGAGACCTCGGTACCTATGGATTTGAAGTACATCATGGTGCCGGGGATGCGCACCGACTGCACCCAGCGGGCCAGCTTACCGACGGATTCCTGGTCGAGGTTGCCGGAGCGGTACATCTTCCAGGCATCCCGCAGCACATAGCCGCCAACGATGGCCAGCACCACCACGAACACCGCCGAGACATAGAGGTTGGAGCCGGCTTTGCCGAAGAGGGCGACGATCTGTTCCTGGACATGGGCGCCGTAAAGCACCCCGGCCTCGGCGGAGATGCCCAGGACGACCCCCAGTTTGACATCGACTTGGCCGTATTTGTGGCGTTTCATGGCCCCGACCAGGGCCTTGGGGAACTTGTGGCAGATGTTGCTCGCCACCGCCATGATGGCCGAGACCCCCATGTTCATCATCGCCGGTGTCAGCACGAAGGCCCCACCCGAACCGATGAAGCCGCTGACCAGTCCGCCGACGAAGCCGACGATAAAAAGAAAGAGGACCGAAGTGAAGTTCAGATCGATAAAACTGATGTCCATCGCCCACCTCCTATTTTTTCACCGACTTCGCTTTGAAGCCGAGTAGATCCCAAAAGTGACCGGTGAAGTGACCGTGTACGAAGGAAAAGGCAAAGGCGATCAGAATCGGCAGGATAAAGTTCCAATGCCCCTGTCTGGAGGTTTCCAGGATCCGCTCCGAGTAGAGGTAGAGCAGGGTATAGAGCCCGAGGCTGAGGCAGCCGTAGATGAGAATCTGTGAGAGCGAGTGTTTGCTGTTCATGGTGCTTTCGATGCTTGGCGGGTTGAGGATGGAGGATTGACATCGCGGCGAGGCCGGTCCTGAGCTGGGCCGCAGGAGCGCCGCTCCCATTTGGATCAGGCGGCTGCTTGCGGAGCCACCACCACCATGGGAACCGGGAACTCGCGCTCGGCGAGGCGTGGGTTCTTACCCATGGTGGCGAGGTTCAGGTCATCCGCCTTGAAGATGGTGAAAATGACCTCTCGATGGGTGCGGACATAGCGGCTCAGCCCATCCCAACCCGTGCCCTTGAGGTCGACCGCTTCATAGGGGACATGGGCGTCGGCCAACCTGGGTAAAAAGGGTTGCAGCATCTGATTCATGCCCTGACTGCCGAATTCGCCCAGGAGCACCAGGCCGGCCCCCATGCGGACGCAGGTATCGAGGGCGTAATCGAAGAGATAACCGGGCATGGCGTTGCCGATGTTGACGGCGACATTGCGGTGGGAGGCTTTGGCGTCGCCGGTTTCGCCGAGCAGGCGCTCGACTTCCTCGGGTGGAACCGTCAGACCGGCGTCGGTGTAGGCCAGGGCCAGGGGGAAAGCCTCCAGGGTGCGTTTGAGGGTACGCAGAGACATGGCAAATACCTCGCAAAGGGATAAGGACAAACTCATCTTTTCTAAAGCAGACTTCATGCCAAACTTTTAATGCAATGAAATATTGCTATTAAACAATATCTTATGTATTTATTCGGGAATCCAGCGAGTCTTGGGGCCTGAGGGTGGAGTTGCACTTTGCAACGGTCGGAGGCTCAAGGGGGATTCTGAATGGCCGTTATGGCGGCAAGACCGCAGTTTGCTAATGGACGGCGGATCCATTACAAATTGCAACAGTCTGATTCAGTCTGAAACACCCCATGAACAGCATCGGCTCCCGCATCAGTATCGGCTTCTATGCCTTGTCCTTTCTGCTCGCGGTACTTTCCGCCTTCACCTTTGACGATCTGGTGTTCCTCGAAACCCACATCCAACAGGGCTCGACCGTTTCCTCCCTGGTGGAAAGCCTGATGGAGGTGCGCCGGTTCGAGAAAAACTATTTTCTCTATCTCCAGGAGTCCGATCTCGAAGCTGGACGCCGCTATACCCAACAAGCCAGGGAACAACTCGGCGAACATCGACCGCTTCTCGATAAGTTGTGCGCGGCTCGTCCCTGTGCGGACCTGTCCTCCCGGCTCGTCAACTACCAGGCACTGCTCGAAACCCTGGCGACACTGCCGACCACCGAAGTCGAGCCCTTTGAAGCCGGAGTGCGGGCGGCGGGTCATCGAGTCACCGAGCTGGCCCAGGGCCTGAGCCGCCTGGAGCGGGAGAATCTCTCGGCAGTGGTGAGTCGCAGCAGCCGTTGGCTGTTGTGGTCGGTGCTCGGCGTCGGTGCCCTGGGGGCCATCGTCGGTCCCTGGCTGGCCCGCAGCGTGGTGCGCCCCCTGCGCCAACTGGAGACCAGCCTGGTACTCATCGCCGAGGGCCGTTTCGACCATCTGGAGGTCAGCTCCCGCGACCGGGAGATTCTTTCCTTCACCCAGGCCTTCAATCGCATGCTGGCGGAACTGGAGACCCGGCGCCGGCAATTGCTGCACACCGAGAAACTGGCTTCCCTGGGGGTCTTGGTCTCCGGGGTGGCCCATGAACTCAATAACCCCCTCGCCAATATCTCTTCCTCCTGCCAGCTGGCTTTGGAGGAACTGGGGCAGGTGCCGACCGAGGAGCTGCGCGAATGGTTGCGGCAGATCGACAGCGAGACCGAGCGGGCGCGCCGCATCCTGCTCACCATCCTGGATTTCGCCCGGCGGCGACCGGTGCAGATCGGCGAGATCGCCCCCGCCGAGTTGCTGGACCGCATCCTGGTACTGATGCGCGCTCAGTTGCGGGGACGGACGGAGGTCGAGAACGCCATCCCCGGGGAGTTGCGGGTCCTGGCGGATGCCCAACAGTTACAGCAGGTGTTCGTCAATCTGATCAAGAATGCCCAGAAACCCGGTGGCGAACTCTGCCATGTGCGGGTCTCTGGTTGGAGCTGCGCCCGGGAGGCCTGCCGGATCCCCGCGGATGCCCTGGTAGTGGGTAATCCCCAAGGATGCGATCAGGGCTACCCGCTCGCCGTCATCAGCGTCGAGGACGATGGACCCGGGATTGCGCCCGAGGTGTTGCCGAAGATCTTCGATCCTTTTTTCACCACCCGGGAGGTGGGGCAGGGGCTGGGGCTGGGGCTCTACATCGTGCAGGAGATCATCCGCGATCTGGGCGGTTGTATCGCCGTGAGCAGTCGAGTCGGGCGGGGAACGAGCTTCCTGATCCGCCTGCCCGGTGCCGGGGAGGTATGAGATGGAACAGCCGGGCCGGATCCTGATCGTCGATGACGAGGCGGTGTCTTTACGCAACCTCAGCCACCTGCTGAAGAAAGAGGGCTATGAGGTGACCACCCGGCAGACAGGGCCGGGGGGGCTTCAGACCCTGCTGGAACAACCCTTCGATCTGGTGTTGACCGATCTGCGCATGGATCAGGTCGACGGCATGGAGATCCTGCGGCGGAGCCGGGAACGCTCTCCCAGCACCCAGGTGGTGGTCATCACTGCCTATGCCAGCCTGGACTCGGCGGTGGAGGCCATGAAGGCCGGTGCCTTTCACTACATCGCCAAACCCTTCCGTCTGGATGAGGTGCGTCAGGTGGTGCAGAGCGCCATGGAGATGGCCCGCTTGAAGCAGGAAAACCAGTCCCTGCGCCAGGCGATCGAGGGCTATCGGGGGCGGGTCAACATCGTCACCCAGGACCCGGGGATGCAAAGATTGCTGGAGGTAGCCCGTCAGGTGGCGCCCACGGACTGCAATTTGGTGATTACCGGCGAGAGCGGCACCGGCAAGGAACTCTTGGCCCGCTATCTGCATCTGCACAGCCGGCGCGCCCAGCGTCCCTTCGTCGCCGTCAACTGCGGCGCCCTGCAGGAAGAATTGCTGGCGAGCGAACTTTTCGGCTACGAGAAGGGCGCCTTCACCGGGGCCGACAGCCAGAAGATCGGCCTCATCGAGGTCGCTGAAGGCGGCAGCCTCTTTCTCGACGAGGTGACGGAGATGTCCACCGCGATGCAGGTCAAACTGCTGCGGGTGATCCAGGAACGGGAACTGCTGCGGGTCGGCGGTCTCCAGCCGCGCAAGGTCGATGTGCGTTTTCTCGCCGCCACCAATCGGGATCTCAAGGAGGCGGTGGCCGGTGGAAGTTTTCGCCAGGATCTCTATTACCGGCTCAATGTGGTCGAACTCCATATCCCCAGCCTGGTGGAACGCCGCCACGACATCCCTTTGCTGGCCTATTTTTTCCTCAAGAAACACGCCCTGCTGATGGATAAGCCGGTCACCGAGATCAGCCAGGAGGCCATGCAGTTGCTCACCGACTATGATTACCCGGGCAATGTCCGCGAGTTGGCCAATCTGATCGAGCGCGGCGTGGCCCTGGCAACCGGCGAGACCCTGGAACCGGCTCAGTTGCCGGAGAACCTGCGCGATCTGCGGGTGAGCGTCTGGCGCCACAACGTCGCCACCCTGCCGACCCTGGAATCCCAGGAGGCGGAGTACATCAAGGTGGTGTTGGAGCGTACCGGCGGCAATCGCACCAAGGCGGCGGAGATCCTCGGCATCGACCGTGTCTCCCTGTGGCGCAAGCTGAAGAAATTCGGTCTCGACTGAGGGGCGGTTTCAAGCAACAGCCTTCGCCATGGCAGTGAAGTGACCAACATTTGGGAGTTCCGGGAAGGAATAAGCAAGTAGCCCGGATGAAATGAAATGGGAGAGCCAAGCGCAGAAGGACGCGGTGAGGTAGGAACCGCATCAATCGCGGATAAAACCATCTCGATCGATGCGGTTCACTGCGTTTACCGCATCCTACAAATGTTGCCCATCTCGACAAACTTGGCTTGCCGTTTTTACCTTGATTCCGGCCAGGCAGGCATCTGGCTTTTGGGGAACGCCATCTGCGTGCGGTACAGGCGTTTCCAAGCTTCGGTGCCACTCAAAAGACGTTCTTCTTTAGAGAACTATTCCCCGCAAATAATGGATATTGTTCTCCAAAAGAGAACAAAAATCGGGCTTTTACCCCCATGCCCGGGTAGTAACCTGGGATGCGCTGAACGAAGTGAACCGCCTCAATCGAGGTATTCCTCTGGCCGGACGGGATATGTCATCCCTTTGAACTCTGCCGGGTAGCCTGGCTTTGTACAAAACGTCGGCGACGGGGTTAAAACTCCGTCGCGCCAGGTAGGCCCCAGCGTACAAGGTCCGCATGGTCGAGCGGATGAGTTCGGCGTGGCCGCCCAACGCAGCACCAACTCGTTTTGCGCTCTCAGAAGGGTCGTCCCCCGCGCGGGAAACGCCCGGGCAGGCCACGCATCATGCGCGCCAGACCGCCGCCCTTGATCTTTTTCATCACCTTTTGCACCTGGCTGAACTGTTTCAACAAACGGTTTACATCCTGGACCTGGGTGCCCGAACCGAGGGCGATGCGCCGGCGGCGTGAGCCGTTGATGATGTCCGGAAACTGCCGTTCCTTGCGGGTCATGGAATTGATGATGGCGATCAGCCGCCGGATCTCCTTGTCGTTGACCTGTTGTTTGACCTGATCCGGGACCTGGCTCATGCCCGGTAGTTTGTCCAGCAGGCCCGCCATGCCACCCATCTTGTTCATCTGTTCGAGTTGGTCGCGGAAATCCTCGAGATCGAAGCCGTCGCCCTGGCGGATCTTTTGCGCCAGTTGCTCCGCCTTGGCGCGATCGACCTTGCGCTCGACCTCTTCAACCAAACCGAGGACATCGCCCATGCCGAGGATGCGCGAGGCCACCCGATCGGGATAAAAAGGCTCCAGGGCGGCGGTTTTTTCCCCCACGCCGAGAAATTTGATCGGCTTGCCGGTGATCTCCCGGATCGACAGGGCCGCTCCGCCCCGGGCATCGCCGTCGGTCTTGGTGAGGATCACCCCGGTCAGCGGCAGGGCGTCGTTGAAGGCCTTGGCGGTATTGGCGGCGTCCTGACCGGTCATGCTGTCCACCACGAACAGTGTCTCCACCGGATTCAGGGCCTGATGGAGCTGCTGGATCTCGGTCATCATGGCGGAGTCGACATGCAGCCGACCCGCCGTGTCGACGATGAGCACATCGGCGAAACGCTTGCGGGCATGGTTCAGCGCCGCCCGGGCGATATCGAGCGGACTCTGTTGCGGACTGCTGGGGAAAAAGTCGGCGCCGATTTCCGCGGAGAGGGTCTTGAGCTGCTCGATGGCGGCGGGGCGATAGACGTCGCAACTCACCAGGGAAACCGATTTCTTCTGCCGCTCATGCAGCCAGCGGGCCAGCTTGGCCGCGGTGGTGGTCTTGCCCGATCCCTGCAACCCGGCCATGAGGACCACGGCCGGGGGTTGGGCCGCCAGGTTGAGGGAGGCGTTGGCTGTCCCCATGACCGCCACCAGCTCGTCGCGGACGATCTTGATCAACATCTGCCCCGGGGTGAGGCTCTGCATCACCTCTTCGCCGACCGCCTTCTGCCGCACCCGCTCGACGAAGGTCTTCACCACCGGCAGGGCCACGTCTGCTTCCAGCAAGGCCATGCGGACCTCGCGCAGGGTTTCGCGGATATTGTCTTCGCTCAGGCGCCCCAGACCACGGAGGTTGTTGAGCACCCGGCTCAGGCGTTGGGTCAGATTATCGAACATGGCTGAAGGGACTCCCTGGAAGCAATGGATATTGGTTTCTTTCGCCCTGGGGGGGACAATTGACTCAGCATTATAGAGGAAGCCCTTGCCAAGCCGACACGCGCCGATCTCTTGGGCGGTCGGAAAGCGGCTGTGGCAGGATCCCCCTATCCGCGTCAACATCAGGATAAATCGCCGATGTCTGCCAGCTTCATCGCCAGTCTCGCTGTTCTGGGTTATCTCGCGAGCGCCAGTCTCATAGGTTTCCGCCTGTTCAATCCAGGGCGGGAACATCTTCCGCCACGGTCGCTGGTGCTGGCTCTGGGTTTTATCGCCCTGCTGTTGCATGCCCTGTTGCTGGTGGAGGAAAGCCTCGCCGCCACCGGTCTGAATCTGGGTTTCTTCGGGGCCATCTCCCTGGTGGCCTGGACCGTGGTGCTGCTGCTGCTGCTCTCCAGTCTCGGCAAACCGGTGGAAAACCTGGGCCTGGTGCTCTTTCCCCTGGCCATCCTGTGCCTGGGGCTGGATGCCTACTTTCCACCGACACGGCTCCTGCACGAGTCCGCCAGCCTGGGGCTCAAGCTCCATGTGCTGGTGTCCATGCTCGCCTATGGTCTGCTGAGCTTGGCCAGCGTGCAGGCGGTGCTGCTGGCGGTTCAGGATCGCCATCTGCATCGACGACATCCCGGGGGCTTCATCCGTGCCCTGCCGCCGCTCCAGACCATGGAATCCCTGCTGTTCGAGATGATCGCCGCAGGATTCCTGTTACTGACGCTTTCCCTGGGGAGCGGGTTGATGTTCCTGGAGGATATGTTCGCCCAACACCTCGCCCACAAGACCATTCTTTCCATCACTTCCTGGCTGGTGTTCGGCACCCTGCTCTGGGGGCGTTTCCAGTTCGGCTGGCGGGGTCGCACGGCGATCGCCTGGACCCTGAGCGGGGTCCTGGTGCTGATGCTGGCCTACTTCGGCAGCAAGGCGGTATTGGAACTCATCCTCAAGCGCCCACCGTCGCAGATCCTCTAGGCGATCCAGATCCCAGAGCGGTTCCAGTTCCCGCCAGCGCCAGCCCAGCGCCGCCAGCCGCCGGCGACTGAGTTCGAGCACCCTGTCCGTGCTCCAGGGGATGTCGGCGAATACCTCTCCGGCATAGTGTCTGAGTCCCAGGAGCCAATAACCGCCATCCTCCACGGGTCCCAGCACGGCGTCCAGGCCCTGGTCGAGCCAGGCGAGGGTCTGGGCGAGGTGATCCGCACTGAATCCGGGGATATCCGTGCCGATAATCACCGCCTGGGAGGCGCGCCCGAGGGCGGCTTTGAGCGCCGATCCCATGCGGGCGCCGAGATCCTGTCCCGGCTGTCGATGCAGGCTGACAGCATACTCCCGTACATATTCCTGCCAGAGCGGCTGATCCAGGTCGGGACTGACCCAGAGTTCCAGCGGACAGAGATTGGCCGCGGCGCATCGGGCCAGGGTGCGTTCGAGCAGATGGCGATAGACCCGGGTCGCGCCCTCGACCCCCAGGGCGGGGATGAGGCGGGTCTTCACCTTGCCCGGCTCGGGGGCCTTGGCGAAGATCAGGATTCGCGCCTGGGGGAACTGCATGTCCGATACCAGGCGGCCAGCCGCCGCGGGTCCACCCCCAGGGCATGGGCCAGGCGCAACGACCACATCAGCAGGATGGTGCGGAGCGGACCGCGATGCTCCCAGCGCCGGCTGGAGGTGCGGAGCGCCGGTTGGAGCGAACGGGGGCGTCCCAGGCGTTTCAAGCGCCGCGACAGCTCGATATCCTCCATGAGGGCGATTTCCGGATAGCCCCCGACGGCCTCGAACCAGTCACGGGAGACGAAAAGGCCCTGATCTCCGGTGGCGATCCCGGTCAGGCGCGAACGTTGATTCATCATCCACTCGACCAGACGAAAGAGCGGCTGCCGTCCGCTCAGGCGCACATCGAAACGTCCCCAGCCCGGGCCATCCCCGAGGGCGGTGAGCAGGCGCTCATCGGCGCCTGGAGGCACCTCCGTATCCAGATGGAGAAACCAGAACACCGCGCCCTTCGCCCGGCGCGCCCCGAGATTCATTTGCACCGCCCGACCGGGTGGGCCGTGAAGTACGAGATCGACCAGATCCGGTACCAGATCCGGGGTGCCGTCGGAACTGCCCCCGTCCACCAGGATCAACTCATGGCCCCGGGTCCGCAGCCATTGCAGGGCCAGCAAGGCCGGACGGACGATGGCCCCTTCATTCAGGCAGGGGATGATGATGGAGAGTCGCCACGATTCGCTCGGGGGAGTGGTGATCAAGTTCCTTGCCGGAGCGCTTTCCGGTGTCGGGGTAGCTTGAAGACAGAGCGCCTGGGCTCGTCCTCCTCGGGATCTCCCGGCTCCGGGAACTGGGTGAAGCAAACCACGGACCTCCTTCGCTACCTGTGGGGAAAAGGATCACGAGGCCAGCCATCGCCTTGGTGTAAAGCCCCAACGGACGACTTGGCCTCAGCGGGTTGGAATCCGCCATGGGGTCGATGCTAGAATAGCCGCCACAGGAGATATCCTGACCCTTTTGGGGCCGTAGCTCAGCTGGGAGAGCGCGACAATCGCACTGTCGAGGCCAGGGGTTCGATCCCCCTCGGCTCCACCAATTCATCCTCCGCGGATAGTCTGGGCCCGTGTCAACACGGGCTTTTTTGTTTGTCCCGTCGCCATCCTCCCTGGCTTCTCGGCGGGCCTTGTTCCGGGCATCGACTGAAAATGGCCGCTTTATGTTCTCTTGACGAGAACAATGTCTCTATGGAAGTGGCATTGTTCTCGAACTGAGAACGAAAAATCGGCTACAAGAGCCTGAGCCCGGGAGCCATCTTTCGACATCCGGGCTGACCTGGGTTGGTGTTGGGGCGCCAAGCGCCGAAATCCAGCTTTTGGGAGACAAAGCGCTGGGATTCGCTTCGCTCATCGCCGGCCAGGGGAGGGGAGTTCATCAACTCTGCGGAATCTTCAATGTCTGCCCGAGACGGACCTGATCGTCCCTGAGCCCATTGGCCTGCCGAAGCTTGGATAGGTCGATGCCGTATTTTTTAGCGACCGTGGCCAGGGAATCTCCCCGCCCAATGGTATGACGGAGTTCAGCCCGTGGTCCGGGCGCGTTGGCCACCTGTGTCCCGGGAGGCGGATTGCGACGGAAATAGGCCCGAATGCCGTTGACCATGGAGCGGGCCAGTTGCTCCTGATGGGCCGGCGTGGTCAGGCGGCGCTCTTCCTCGGGATTACTGATGAAGGCGGTCTCGACCAGCACCGAGGGGATGTCCGGGGATTTCAAGACCGCGAATCCGGCCTGTTGCACCTCGTTCTTATGCACCTCACCCAGGGCGCGCAGTTGGCGCAACAAACCCTTCGCCAGATCCTGGCTGGCCTGCATGGTGGCGCTCTGGGAGAGATCGAGCAACACCGAGGTCAACACCTCGTCCTTGTCTTCCAGACTTACGCCACCGATGTGATCGGCGGCATTCTCCCGGTCCGCCAGCCAGCGGGCGGCCTCGCTGGTCGCGCCCCGCTCCGACAGGGTGAAGACCGAGGAACCCCGGGCATTGGAGTCATCGAAGGCGTCGGCATGGATGGAGACGAAGAGATCGGCCCGTAGTTTCTTGGCCTTCTGGATCCGCTGGCGCAGCCCGATGTAATGGTCGCCGTCGCGGATCAGCACCGCCCGCATACCGGGTTCGCGATTGATCATGGCCGCCAGGCGGCGGGCGATGGCCAGGGTGACATCCTTTTCTTTGCGGCCGGTGGCGCCGATGGCGCCAGGATCCTCGCCGCCATGCCCGGCATCGATGGCGACGATGAGGGTCCGGCTGCGCTCCAAGGTGGGCTTGATATCCTTGACCACCTTGGGAGGACGGGCGGCGGCCGTCTCCTGGGGATAGAGATCGACGATGAGGCGGTGACCGAAATCCTTGCCGGGCCGGGAGAGAAAACTCCTGGGTTGCACGCCCTGCTTGAGATCGACCACGATGCGCAGGGCCTCGGCGTTCTTGTCGCCGACCCTTTTGCCGATGCGGATCTGGCTGATGAGGGGGTCGCCCGCGTCGACCTGGGGCAGGGTGGATTGCAGACTGCCCTGCTCGATGTCGATCACCAGCCGCCGTGGATTGTCGAGGGGAAACAACTTGTGCCGGGCGGCCTCCGAGGTATCGAAGGCCAGCCGGGTATATTCAGGCGAGGTCCACACCCGCACCCCCTTGATCTCCAGGCCATGGGCCCAGGCCAGTGGGTAGCAGAGAACAAGCAGCAGCCATGGCGCGATCTTTCTCATGATTCTCTGTCCGACCAGTTCCACCATTACCACTCGAAGGTAAGCGTTTCCCCCTCAGTCTGATCCTCTCCCCACGAATGGGGTGGAGGGTACTGAATGATTACCCTTGAAGTTAGCACGGCGGTGAAGGAATTTCTATATTTTCTGGTGGGATAGAGGATGTTTCTCAAATATCCTGTAGCAAAAAAGCCGCATTTTGGCGGCCCTCGTTCAAGCGGACGAGCACTTCCTCCCCAAGACTGGAAGCCGCCGCCAGGGTCAGCCATCGCCCACCCGGGGCAGAGTCCAGGTGGATGACCAGGTCCGCCGGGGGTAGTTCCCCGGCTCCCCGCTCCGGCCATTCCACCAGCAACAGGGTTTCCGGGGTCAGCAGATCCCGAATACCGAGATACTCCAGTTCGCCCGGGTCTCCCAGCCGATACAGATCAAGGTGATAACAGAGGCGATCGGCGAAGGGGTAGGGTTCGATCAGTGTGTAGGTGGGACTGCGCACCGGCCCGAGAAATCCCAGGCCGCGTAAGAATCCCCGTGCCAGGGTGGTCTTGCCGGTCCCCAGTTCGCCATCGAGATAGATCACCAATCCGGGTGGTGAGACTCGTGCCAAGTGTCCGCCGAGGGCCTCCTGCGCCGCCGCGGAATCCAACCAGAGCCGCGTCATGAGTGGATCTCCGGATTCAGCAAGGGGCGCAGTTCGGCCAGCAGATCCCCGGCCAGTAGCCCACGCTCGCCACGAGCGGCGGCCCGATCCGCCGCTGCGCCATGTAGGCAGACGCCCATCTCGGCGGAGGTTTGGAGGTCGAAACCCTGGGCCGCCAAGCCGCCGATGATCCCCGCCAGCACATCCCCCATACCGCCGCTGGCCATGCCTGGATTGCCTTGACTACAAACCCCGGGGGGACGGACATCCGGTCCCTGAATCAGGGTGCCGGCCCCCTTGAGTACGACCAGACCGCCAAATCTTTGCCGCAAGGCCAGTGCCGCCGCGAAGCGATCCGCCTGCACCGCCGCCGTAGTCAGACCGAGCAGACGCGCCGCCTCGCCCGGATGGGGGGTGAGCACCCAGTCGTCCCTATGTCTTGGGGTGTTTCCGAGGAGGTTCAGCCCGTCCGCGTCGATCACCAGGGGCCGATCGGTCTCCAATACCCTGCTCCAGAG
>WBZP01003493.1_pt1 | contig 17010 bp, 10 predicted proteins | sample 5204301 | NCBI WGS metagenome assembly WBZP01 (sample SAMN12412401, study PRJNA552823) | activated sludge metagenome | isolation source: activated sludge from nitrification reactor of wastewater treatment plant... | place: USA: Pennsylvania | collected 2017
GGGATCTTCGCGGAAGAGGGCAATCACATCGTTGACGACGGCCTCGGCCTCCCTTGGGTTGGTCCGCAACTCCTTGCGATCGCCGCTGCGGTTGAAATGCCCGTCCACCCGTATGTGCGTCACACTTCTCGCTTCGGCGTCCTTGTGCGGGGCGGGGAACGACGACAACCGTCCGTCGTAGTACTTGTGGTTGCTGAAGGCTATGAGCGCCTCATCCTGGCTCCGGTAGTGCCAGGACAGCCACTGGCGTGGAACACGCGCCTGTACGCACTCAGACAAGATGCTTTCCTCGTCCGCGACGACCTCGTCCTCGGCATCCTCGACTTCCTCGTCATCGAGTGCGGCCCCGGTGCCACCGAACGTAGATGGTGGCATCTGCCGGCTGTCACCGACAACCACGACGGCTTGTGCCCTTCCCATGGATCCAATCGATTCCGCAACCCGGATCTGCGAGGCTTCATCGAACACCACGAGGTCGAAATCGATGCCTCCCGGTTCGAGGAATCTGGCGACGGAGTCAGGGCTCACGAGGAAGCAGGGCGTCAGCGCGGTGATGACGGGCCCGTATCGCTTCAAGAGCGCGCGAATCGACATACCTCGGCGTTGCTTGTTGAGTTCGCGCTGCAGGGCGCCGACTTCGCCCGCCAGCGACTGTGCCTGGAATGGCCTGGTGCGCACGAGGTCCGCAGGGATCTCTTCGGCCATCCGTTCCCGTAACGCCGCGGATGACGCCGAGAACCGTTGCACTGAGCGGAGGTGTGCCTGTGAGTCGAATGCGTCCAGCCTTCCCGCCAGGGAACGCTCGGTCATCGCCGCTTCCGTGACGCCCCTGGCGACGGCTTCCTGGAGGGTGGTGCCGTCCACGGCACCCTGCTCTATGGCCTCTGCCACGCTCGGGAGACCACCACGTCGCAGATCGTCCAAGATGCCCGCAACGAGTAGCCACTCCTCGAGCCGCCGGAACCGGTGCCGTTCGGCATCTTCGAGCAAGGCCCCACGCCCCTGCTTTAGTGCGGCCAGGTTTGATGAGGCTCCTCGCCACCGTGTGACCGTTTCGGGTGTCGCCCCCACAGTGTTCAGGATGCTTGCCCAGGCCTCAAAACACTCTTGAGCAGCGTTCACGCCCTCATCCGTGGCGGGGTTTCTCTCTGCAGCAATCCTGCAGGCCAGCTTGAAAGGCCATTGCCTATCCACGCAGTCCGCACACCCATGGAGCCATTCCCATCGCTGGTGCAATTGAGCGCCGAAACCCTCCTCGAGAGGGTTCTGGGTGGCTATGTCTTCGAAGCCATCGAAGACTGAGAGTGACGTCAGCGCTTGCCTCAGGTGATTCACCACGTTCGACAGGGTGCCGGCTACGGCGCTGGCGGTGGCCGGGTCCATGGCCGCGGTTTCCGAGGTCAGGCCCGGGCCAAGCCGATCCAAGGCCAAGCGCTGCTTCTTCTTGCGTGAGAACATCCCAGCGGCGTCGGCGGCCAGCGCCTGCTGCTGGATCTCCTCGAGAGGAAGCAGGAACGCCGAAGGCTTCACGGACTGCACAACCGGATCGGCGAGGTATGCCTGTATCTGCTGGACCAAGGCCTGGGTCTGCTGGCGCCATGGCTGCGTAGCGATTCGATCGAGTTGTGCCGTGCTCGGCGGGCGCGCATCAATGAACTGACGAAGGGCTGAGAGGTCGTGGCCGCCGAAGACCAACTCAAGGCATTCCCGACCCAAAGGGCTGCGCTCCGCGTCGTCCAAGCTCCGGAACAACGCCTCCATGCTCTGTGCGAGTCGCTGCCTGTCCAGTGACTCGAAGGTGGCTTGACCGGCTAGGACCCAGGGGTTTTCGCCGAAGTCGTGAAGGCCGTCGAGCACTGACCCGTACTCAGGAAGTTCAGCGCGGATGCGCTCCCAATCGTCGGCCTGGAGTGCCTCGACTTCGTCGACTGACACGTTGACGGTCGGACCGGGACCCATTGCCAGCAGCAGGTCATGAGCCGAGTAGAGACTGAGTCCCATCGCGTTGGGTTGGTGCAGCCTCTCCCGATAGCGAGACAGGATGGTCACCGCTGAACGCAACTGCCCCTGAGCCGCCTCAACGCCGGCAGTATCGCGCTGTGGCACGTAGTTGAGGCTCTCCAGCAGCTGTTGACGTATCTTCGCCGGTTTGCTGCCCTTGTCATGCAGGTCAAGGCAGAAAGGTCCCAGACCGATTGCTTCCATCCGGCTTTGAACCACGTCGAGAGCGGCACGCTTCTCGGCGACGAAGAGCACTCGACGACCTTCGGCGATGGCGCGGGCGAGCAGGTTCGTGATTGTCTGCGACTTGCCAGTTCCGGGCGGACCCTCGAGGACGAACGTCTCCCCTCTGACTGCCCTGTCGATGGCCCTGAGTTGTGTGGCGTCTGCAGGGATCGGGCAGAGCGCCGCAAGATCGTCGAGGGGCGTGGGCTCGTCCGCGACCGTGGGCGCGGCGAATTCCTCGGTGGGGCTCTCGACGAGATGCTTGACCAGGGGATTCTGCATGAAACGACGCCAGTGATCGTCCAGGTCTTTCCACAACCGGAACTTCGTGAACTGCAGAATCGCGAGGTCCGCGGTGTCGTCAACGCGCATACTCAGCCCGGCTTCTGCGATCGCCAGGCGGACTTCTTGGAGGATGTCCTTCACCGCGATGCCCGCCCCATCCTCGGTGGGGACCTCTAATGCGGGGAGATGCAGGTCGAAGTCCTGCTTCAACTTCTCGAGGAGGCAGAAGTTGGGCGTGCTTGCCCCTGACTCGTCGAGGGTGATGTGGAACGGCGTGTTCCGAACGCCACCCCCAAGCGTGATAGGGACCAGAATCAGAGGGGAGATCACTGGCTGGGTCTTCTTGCGGTCGGATGTCGGCGCGTCCCAGACCAGTGTCCCCAACGCAAGGTAGAGGTTGTTGGCTCCTGACTCCTGGACACTGGCACGAGACTCGAATCTCAGCTTGCGCAGGGCACTCTGGTACCGATCCTCGTCACGGTTGACGAAGGCGGTTCGCCTTCCGACCAGGATTTCTCGCAGTTTCTGTTGATCCTGCTCGCCTAGAGCCGCACCCAGGCCCCGCGCCGCTTCGAGCCCTGGGTCTTCCGACACCGGCATGAGGTTGATGGGGCGAGCCTGGTGCAGTTCGTCCTCGATGAAGTCCAGAGGATGAAGTCTGTCGTTGCTGCGAGGTATCAGGAGCCCCACGGCGCGGCTACGGCGGAAGTTGATGAGTTGGTTGCGGTTACTGAGGTCGAGGAGGGTGTTCTTCCACTGTTGCACTCTGACGGGAACATCGGACGCACGTGACGGCTGATCGGCCTGGCGCGCCATCGGCTTTGAAACCGTGATGTCGCCCGCACGGTACGCGTGGACTTCCACGTGGCCGTCCGCATTTGTGCGGGTTGCAGGCAAGGGCAGGATGCTGCTGAGACGCGCCTGGCGGACGTCCACCACTCCCATCACCGGCTGGTGATTCCCATTCACGCGCTGGCTGGCTTCGGCGACCGCCTCTTTGAAGGATGCACGCCGGGTGAGACTGGTGGTCTCGACGAGCAGCATGAGGCCTGCATCCGCCGCGTTGTAGGCGACGGACGTGACGCTCCCTTTGGATTCGCTGTCAGCGATCGCGACGCTGGGGAGCCCACCGGACTCGTCGAGCCACACGCCGACCAGTGCGTGCCCGGGGGGAAGCCAAATCAGGGGGTTCAGCCCAGCTTGCTCCAGAGCGGCCGCGTAGAGCAGGGCGCTGTCGAGACAGGTTGCCGCCCGCTCGGAGGCCACTTGTGCGTGGGTGCGGATCTTCTGCCCCGGCAAGTCCCAGGAGGCAGGTGGATTGCTATATGACAAGTCCATCGAGGAGAGCGACTCGTAGATCGCTTGGGTGATTTCAGCGGCTCGTTGGGATCCCGCCTGGTAGCCCTCGGTACTCGACGATCCTGTGTGCTGTTGAAGCCACTCGCGGGCTCGCGACAGGACCTCGGCGATGGTGGGATCGTTCGGTTGGACATGCGCCGCGAGCAACTCCATGGATCGTGTGAGAGCGGCCGGTGCCACCGACCACTGATTGTGGGCCAGGAGTTGGACGTCGGCGCTGGTGCTGCCGAGGGGTATGTCCCCGGAGGAGACCTGGACGAGGACCTTCGCGGGTCGTTGTTCTTCGATGTCCATCATCACGGCGGGATCGAGTGTGATCTCAGGTCGGATGTCCCGACCTTCGGGCGTGATGAGGGGGTACTCGCGTTCCCAGGGAGCGGTGACCTGTGTGTCCCTTTCGACAAGGGACACCGCCACGACCACGTCTGTCAGCGCTTCAGAGCCTGTGGGCCGGACCGTCAATTTATGAACCAGGTCGTATCCGATGCTCCGTGTTACGTCGAGGTCGATAGTCAGGTAGTTCTCCCGGTCCACCACAGGTCGATGCCTCCCCTCGGGCGGATGAGTCCAAGAGCCCTAGCGTCCCAGGCAGGGCGGCTCCGTTGCACGCCGATTGGATGAGGCATGCGGCCTGTTGTGTAGATTCGACCGTCCCAGGCGCCGACTCAGCAGCGCCAGCCCGGCGCGTGCGGTACGTGCCGGGCTGCAGCTTTCGGCAGTTGGTGTGTCGTGAGTCATGGGGCTCGACCGGAGGGTCCGGTGCCCCTTGGTCCATGTCAGTTCTCTCTGGCTTCAGTGGCCTTGTCAGGTCGAATCTGGGACAGTGACACCGGAGGAGTTGCTGTGAGACAAGTTCATTGGAGACGCTTGGCTGGAGCTCAGAACGAGGTTCGCGATTCGTTGGGTGCGGTGACCCAAAGGGATGGCGAATTCGTCGAGCGGCGGCAACGGTTGCTGCTGGATCTCGTGGCTCAGGAACGCGATGAACTGCATGAGACTGTGCGGTCCTGGCAGCAGCGTACGACGGTGATTGTGGCTGTCCTACTGGCCGTTGTGCCCTTCATCGCTTCCGCTGATAGGGGCCCTCTGAAAGTACTCACGGTTGTGGTGCTGGTGGCGGGGTTCGTGTCTTCGGTGATCGCGTTGTGGCCCGTCAAGTACTACTTCCCATCCACCGTCGCCATTGCGCAGAGCGCCGACGTCTTCCGAACCGTCTCGGATCATGGGCTGCAGCAGGTATTGCTCGTTGACTCAGCGGCGGCGGTCATCGCCGGCCAGGCGTCCTTGCGGCGAGTGACAGGCGCTGCGCTCGTTGGGCAAGTCCTGGCCGTCGTGGCCGTGGTGTGTTTGGGTGCCATTGTCGCTGCGAAGGAGTTGTATGGCTGACGAAGAACTTCCGTACGGAGCGAGCTACGGGCGAGGTATTCCGCACATGAGGGGGATCGCCAATTCCAAGGAGCCGCCCGAAGAGAACGAGGAGCCGCCCCTAGGTGAAGAGTCTGCGGAGTCTGCCGTGGACTCCGCAGCCGAAGAGCCCGACGCGGACGACGAGGAGGCGCGATTCGAGGCGACCGTACGGGAGCGCCGAAGCGCGCGGGGCTGGATCGAGTTCGGCCCACCGGGCGAGTAGCGAGAGCGGTACCATCGGTGGCGAAACGGGGGGAGACGTTGTGAGTCCAATCCTTGCCGCTTTGGCTATCACCGCGGTGACCCTTTCAGGTTCAGCGACCGAAACGAGGACGCCGCGGGATGACGCGCTCCCGCTACCGCCAGGCAGGACAGCACTGTCTGAGACCAGTCCGCGTTCGGACAAGCCCGTCTCTTCTGCCAGCTCCCCTCGGCTCTACGACGTGTACGTCGTGGGGTTCGGCTTACCGGGGAAGCCACACGGTGTGACTTCGGCCTCCGCTCAACAGTTGACGAACGAGGTTGACGCAATCTATCGCTCGACAACCAACGGTGTTGTCGGGTTACGTTTTCGTCGCTTCTCAGATGCTGGGCTCGTATCCGAAGTGCCTTGCAGCGTCTTCCAGACCTCAAAGATGGCCGAAGCGGCGCTGGGACCTGTTGAAGCTAGTACGGATGCCGCGGGCTACTTGCGCATCGCCGTCACGGCGAACCAGGGCTGCGGATTCGCAGGGCAGGCGTTCGTCAACGGCGTCGATTCGTACATCAATGGCTACTTCACGCCGGCTGATGCGGTGTCACAGCAGGTGGTGGCCCACGAACTCGGGCACAACTTCGGACTGCACCATGCCAACACCATGACGTGTGATCCGGAAGATGCCTTTGGCGCGGGCAGTGCGGAATGCTCCGTGGGTCCGTATGGCGATCGCTCAGACTTCATGGGCAATGAAACGCAGGCGCGCAGACTCTCCACTTATCGGCTGCGCCAATTGGGCGTCCTTGGTCCGGAGAGCTCAGCGGTTGTGGCGCCTCGTGAGAGCACCTACTCACAAACGGTTGACCTGGTTCCGATCTACGCTCCTGCCGGGACCAGCGGTTACCGAAGTCTCGACGTTATCTCTGGCGGGAATGCGATCGGTACCGTCGAATACCGACCCACGAATGGGCTGGACGCGTATCTTGACCCGTGGGACAGCGGACAGAACGTGCAGGTACGCCTCTTCGGGTTCGGCTCTGAGAACGAAACGGCCCTGTATGCGGGTGTCAGTGGCTCCCCCTATTCGGCAGGGAGGTGGTCCTTGGGGGCTGGGGATACCCTCCATCTGCCGGATCGCTCGGTTCTCGTGGTCGAATCGATCGCCTCCGGGCAAGCCCGCTTGCGGATCACGACGGGTGTCGTGGACAAGACAGCACCACGCGTGGATGACCTCACGTTCGCGCGGACCCTTTTCTACGAGGACGGGTCTCTGCGGCCCGCAGATGTCGCCAGCTTCATGGTGTCGGACGATCACGGTCTCGCCACGGTTGATGTGTCAGTGGACGGGAGGCTGGTTCGGCAGTTTCGCACGGCAGGAGTCCTGCCAGGGGACATGTCCGACCTGTCCTTTCTGTCCAGGACCATCGACATAGGGCCGCTGAGTGCCGATGTCTCCCACCTGATCACGCTGACTGCGACGGACACGGCGGGATTGTCGAGTTCGGCTTCAGTCGTTGCGGAGCCTACTTCTGAGGACGATGACGAAAACGACACCGTTATGCGTCTGTCCATCGGCTCCGTGCGAATCGACATGGCCCGGTCCCCGCGTGTGTCCGCGCGAGGCAGGCTCACACGAGTGCGCCTCTTCCGAACCGCTGACGTCTCGCTGGTCAATGGGTCATGGGATTGCATTGAAGCTGACATGGCCCTTCGCCGCCAATGGGCGTTGGGAAAGAGCATCCCGCTCGGTGCCCCGGTCTCGGCATCCCTTCGGTGCGCCGGACGGACATTGAGCGCCAAACGTCCATGGCGCGGATCACCCATGAAGCGGCTGAAAGCAAGAGGGTTGGCCCGTACGGGGAAAGTGGCCAGCCTGCACAAGGCTTCAACCTGGCGAGGCGCGAAGGGCGGTCGCATTGCCTGGAAGGCGAGGCGCCGCGGTGATGCCTACGTGCTCGTTCAGGGTCGATGGAGTATCGGAAACGGAAGGGGGACCGTTCGCTGCGGGTCTGCGGGGAAGTGGGCTCTGTGTCGAATGTCTATCCGAAAGGGCGGCACTGTGACGGCCAAGAGTGCCCGGCCAGGCCGGGTGGTCGACGCGTGGGTTGAGTGAGGCTCCCTTCAACGTCGCACCTCACGTCGACGCCTAACCCCCTTTGATCGCGAGGGGTTACTGGCTGGCTTCTTGTTTGTCGAGGACAGTTCGCCGGCGTACTGCCAAGTGGGCCGTGGTGAGTAGACCGACTTCAGCTTCGTTCGAGGTATCCCCCAAGGGTCATACAGATCGGTTCGGCTCAAGAGAGCTCGGCTCCACTGCGAAGGGTTGCCACGTGGCTTCACGACCTGGTGAGCAACGGCGGACGTGAGGGCTCCTAGTGCCGCGCCGGGGATCAGGGACGCAGCCACTGTACCCAAGGCCTCGCGGCTGGTGCCCGTCCAACGGTCTTGGTGGGGGCCTTCGATAAGGGGGGCAGACGCCTCCGCGGCCATACCGCTCAGATCGGGCCACTGCGGCTGGTTGAGGAGTTGTCTGAAGCCTTCCCGGACATCGGCGGGGTCAACCGGCTCGTAGGCGAACCCCTCAAGGTTCCTGTTCGCCCAAGTGCCCCAGTGCGTGGCGTCTTGTTCGTAACCCCATACGGCGCTGTAGACATCGCGGACCTGCGCGAGGGTGAAGAAAGGGGCCAGAAAGCTGAGAACCGCGGGCGTCTCCTCGAGGAGTTGACGCCAGTGGTCGAGTACGAGTTCGGCGTAGGGTGCGGTGCGCTCATCTGCGATCTGCATTCGACCCAGGTCCTTCGCTACATTCCGCGTTGGCTCGGTCCCGCACAGCCGAACCCAACGGTCGGACAGGGAGGGCACGTCCGTCCAGCCTGTGGGCAGGGACAGTGTGTAGATCAACACAAGCTGTTTGCCGCGATCGACGAACTCGACAGGCTGGAGGCTGCTGCTGTCGATCTCCAGGAGTTCCGCCAGGCCTCGTAAGTCCGCGTCGCCAAGAATGCTGGTCAGGAGGTCGTTAGCCACGGTGCGCGGATCCTTGAGCATGGACGCATTAGCCCAGACGCCTTGTGTCGCGTCACCAGTTGCTGCCCGGAGCCCCACGAGGTACGGCACTGGGGATTTTGCGGGCTTGCTCACCGCGACAGGAATCAGCACAACACGTGCGTCAACGCTCATGCAGACATGGTCTCAGGGTTCCGGGCTGGGTGCCAGGAAAACAGTGGATACTTTTCTTAAGAGCCTCACTACCTAGGCAAATACACTCTAAAGGGGGATACCAGGGCAATGCCCGTGAAAGATAACCTCGGAGACAGCCAGGATGCACCTGGCTGTCGCATTGGCCGGAGGTAGACATGACAACCACGACGTACGACGACGGTGACTACGACCGCATTCTGAGCGGGTTCGCGGGGAAGTCGCAGACCGGTCGCTCGGGACGGTTCCGTCGCTTCTGGCACGAGGCCAACACCCTTGTGCGCATGGCCAAGGCGTGGAGGCGCGGGGAGTACGAGTTGGCGACGCCCCAGATAGCACTGTTGTTCGGCGCCTTGGCCTACGTAGTCGTTCCCACGGATGCTGTGCCCGACATGCTCATCGGAGTCGGATACACGGATGACGCAGCAGTCGTCGCAGGTGTCGTGGCAGCTCTGGCAGTGGAGATCGCTTGCTTCCGTGAGTGGGAAGCCCAGCAGGGCCGGAACTGACCGGATCAACTCAAGGGAGGAATGGACATGTCATACGGAGATCACATCTACGTCCGTCGCTTCGGCTACAGCCACCACGGCATCGACTGTGGCGACGGCACGGTTATCCACTTCAGTGGCGAACCAGGCAAGGGCAAGCGGTCGGCCGCAATCGTTCGTTCCTCGATGGAATCGTTTGCCCAAGGCGGGAAGGTTCGCACTGTCGCCTATGGGCGCCGCCGCAGTCGCAAGGAGACCGTCGCTGCAGCGCGCCGTCGCGTGGGCGAATCCGGCTACAACCTTGTCTGGAACAACTGTGAGCACTTCTCGAAGTGGTGCTGTACCGGCAGCAGTCGCAGTGAGCAGGTCAACAACGTTGCGAGCGGTGCGGGTGTTGCTGCCGTTGTTCCGGCGGCAGCCATGTCTGGTGTCGCGGTGGTGTCCGCGACGGGTGTGGCTGCAGGAACCAGCGCAGCTGGCGTGATGTCAGGGCTTGCCACCGCGGGAGGTGTCGTGGGGGGTGGTGCTGCCGCAGGTCCCGCAGTGCTCGCGGCGGCTCCCGCAGTAGTAGGGGTCGGCATCATGCACCGGGCTTTGCGCGACGACGAATCGTACGACGACGTGGAGCGCAAATCCCGCCGCGACGGCCGCCATGCATCGACGGCCGGGGCTGTGGGAGCTCTGGCTGGGACGTCGACGGCCATCTCGGTGGCTGGTACGACGGCCGGTCTGAGTGCTGCTGGCATCAGCAGCGGGCTCGCGGCTATCGGCGGCACTGTCGGCGGAGGTATGGCGGCAGGAGTCGGGGTCGTCGTCGCTGGGCCGGTGGTTGCTGCTGGTGCGCTGGGTGCCGGCGTGTACTTCGGTGCCAAAGCCATCCGTCGTCGGCGCAGCGGCGCACGCAAGGCGGCCTGAAAGTCCGTGACCGGCCGTCCGCAGCCATTGCACCGGACTTGTCGTCCCCTTGGGGGCAAGATTGAATGGACGAGGGGAGACGTGAGACATGGAAGACCAGCGGCCAGTCATCGAATCGGAGGTGCCACGCGTCGAACCCATGGAGGGTGTCCCGGTTGAGGGGCTCGCTGTGGAAGCGGACGGCGTGCCCGGTCAGATCTTCGTGGTCGATCGGGGTTTCGCGAGCGACAAGATCGCGATCGAGTTCGAGACTCCGCATCCTCGACACGGGGATGTCTTCGCGACGAAGTACTTCTACTGGGCGGCCCCTGGAGAACTTTCCTGGGGACACGAAGGACAGTCGATTCACGTCGTTCATCGGGGGACCTGACGGTTCTTAGGGTCTTGTCACACCCCCGTGTTCCAATCGTGATTCGGGCGGAAGGGGAGACATGGCCAGGGGTCGGGAGTCGTACGAGGCGGTTCTGCAGGCGGTGGGGGTGTGCGTTGCGGCGCGGATCCCGTTCTTGTTGTGGGGTGACCCGGGAGCGGGGAAGACAGCAGTGATCGAGTCGGCGGCGGGCAGCGGCTGGCATGTGGAGACGTTGATCTGTTCGCATTACGAGCCGTCGGACTTCGCGGGGCTTCCGGTGGTGAACGGTGACCGTGTGTCCTTGGCGCCACCGGGCTGGGCGGTGCGTGTGGCGGAGGAGCCGAAGCCGTCGATCGTGTTCTTCGATGAGTGGACGACCGCATCCCCGGCGGTGCAGGCCGCGGCACTGCGTCCTCTCACCCATGCCCAGGTGGGGGTGTTGCAGCTGCCCGAGCGGGTGTCGTTCGGGGCGGCGGCGAATCCGGCGGATGTGGCGGCCTCTGGCTGGGAGTTGGCGGCGCCGACGGCGAACCGGTTCGTACATCTGGAGTGGTCGTTGCCGTTGGACGTGTACACGGAGTCGATCGTGACCGGGGACTGGCCGGTTCTGCCGGTGCCGGAGCGGCTTGCGGATCTGGACGCTTCGGCCTCGGCGCAGCGCAGTCTCGTGGCGGGTTTCCTGCGGACCAGGGGTGGCCAGTTGTCCTCGATCCCGAAGGATGCGGCCAGCCGAGGACGGGCGTTCCCGACGCCGCGGACGTGGGATTACGCCGCGCAGCTGTTGGCGATCGCGGAGAATGCTGGCGCTGGCGAGGAGGTGCTGCGGCTGCTGGTGTATGGGGCGGTGGGTGCCCCGGTCGGCCATGAGTTCTTGACGTGGCGCTCAGCGTTGGATCTGCCGGACCCGGAGGCGTTGCTGGCTGATCCGCTCGGTGACCAGTTGAAGGGGTTGCGCCCGGATCGGGTGCATGTGGCCTTGCAGGGGGTGCTCGCGGCCTACACGACGGACCCGACCCCGGACCGGTGGACCGCGGCGATGGGCGTGTGTGTGGGGGCGGCCCAGCATTCGAGTCTGGATTCGGCGGTGCCGGTGGTGCGGGCGTTGTTGCGTCCGGGGCGACGGCCAGCCGGCGCGGAGGTGCCGCCGGGAGTGACGGTGTTCGCACCTGCGTTGCAGTTGGCCGGTCTGTTGTGATCGACGCCGATGTCGCCGAGCGGCTGGCGGCGGCGAAGTTGTGGCTGGTGTCGGGGTCCGCGGGGGATCTGCCGTACCTGTCGACAGCGGTGTATGCGCTGGTGACGGTGCCCACCGAGCGGGTAGCGCGGATGTCCACCGACGTGCACTGGCGGCTGTACGTGAACCCGATGTGGGTTCTGGCCACGGATGTGGAGGTGCTGGCCCGGGAGATTGCGCATCAGACCTGGCACCTGCTGGCCGATCATGCCGGTCGGGCGATGGATTGCGGGGTCGACGCTGCGGGCCGGGACCGGTGGAAACTGGCCTCCGACCTCACGATCGCTGAAGTGCTGCCGTTCGACGCCGGGCTGCCGCAGCCCCGGCAGGTGCATCAGGATCCGAACCGTTCGGCCGAGGAGTACTTCCGGCTATTGCGTGCCATGCCGGTAACCAAGCCGACGCTGGGTCTGGACCCCGACCAGACGTGTGGGAGTGGCTGTGACGGGATGGCCCGCGAGCACGACCTGCCATCCGGCGATGCGCAGATCCCGGGGCTGTCCACGCAGGCCGCCGAGGCGATCCGCAAGACGGTCGCGATCGAGTTCCGTGAGCACTGCACCACCCACGGCAGCATGCCCGGGGAATGGAGCCGCTGGGTCGCCCAGATACTCGATCCGGTGGTGCCGTGGCAGCAGGTGCTGCATGCTGCGGTGCGACGCGGGATCGGCTGGGGTCAGGGTCAGGTCGATTACACGTACTCGAAGATTTCTCGGCGTCAGCATGCGGTGGGCGCGGCGATCGTACCGGCGCTACGCCGCCCGGTGCCGGCCGTCGCAGTCGTCGTCGACACCTCGGGCAGCATCGATGACGGGCTGCTGGCCCAGGCCATGGGCGAGGTTAAGGCGGTTTTGTCCTCGCTGGCCGTGCCGGAAAGCAGTGTCAACGTGCTGGCGGTGGATGCCGCAGTACACACCGCGCAGCAGGTCCGCGATGTGCGCGAGGTGCACCTGGCTGGCGGCGGCGGCACGGACATGGGGGCTGGCATTTCAGGTGCGTTGGCCTGCCGGCCGAACCCGCAGACGGTGATCGTGCTCACCGACGGCTACACGCCATGGCCACCCACGCCAGCGCCGGTGCCGGTGATCGTGGGTGTGCTTGGCCGGCACCGTGACCACCTGCCCGCGACGCCGGACTGGGTGCAACGAGTGGAGGTGGTGCCCGATGGCTGAACTGCCCGGCCCGATCACCGTGAGCGTGACCTGCCGGACCAGCCGCAACAGCACCAAGGGATCGAAACGGCACCCGGTCACGCTGTATCCCAATGGGACTGTGGAAACCGGCCACGATCTGGAGCAGGAGCGGATCCTGGCCGCGCTCGGCGGCTACCTGTCGTGTTTGGAGCTGGCCGATGTCGCCTCCCCGGCGGTGCTCGAGTGGTACACACTGCAGCAGCGCCTGGCCGCCCGCCCGATCCGGGCTGCGCACTCACGCGCGCCGTGGCACCCAGCGAAGAAGGCCGCATGCTGTGCGCGGCGGGGCTACAAGACCCCACAAGAGGCTGCCGCTCATGCCCGGGACCCGAAACACGTGGCGCTGACGCACGGCGCGCATGCCTGGCAGGTCGCAGCGCTGTGCCGCGGCATCGCTCCCGAACCGGCCCCCGAGATGCCCGGCGACCCCTGGACAACGATGTGGGAGTGCGGGATGCACCCCGACGAGCTCGACCGGATCAGCCTGGAGATCGACGCCGACGACCCACTGCCGGTCTACTTCTACCTCGGGGTCATGGCCCGCAACCCCAACCTGGACTGGATCCGTGACACCATGCGCGCAGTACCCCTGGAACCCCGGTCGGTCACCTACCTGGCCTGGAGTTACAGCAAGATCGACCGCCTCGACCCGACCCTGCGCGGCCAATGGCTACGCACTGGCATCATGGACCGGCTCGCCCAGCGGCTCATCGACAGCCCCTACGACATCGCTGACGTCGAGGCCTTCTCCGCCCACTGGCAGATCAGCCCGGTGATGGCCGGATTGGAACTTATGAAGTGGTGCGACTCCGGGGTGGCTCCACCAGTGGCCATGCTCACCGGGCCGGAACTTGACCACCTCGCCTACCCACCCACACCGCCCAGATGGCAAACGCGGGAGCGGCTGCGGGACGAGCTTGACGGGCAGGGCCTGTGCACGGAGGAGGAACTCGCTGTGGCGCTGGTGAGGTGGGGGAGCGTTGGACGGGCGGCGTGCGAGTTGCGGCTGATAGCGGGCCGGGCAGAACGGACTCGAGGCGGGCTGTGTGACGCCGAGAACTAGACAAGGCTCGCCGCGAATAGGACCGTGGCCATGCCAAGGGCCACTGTGACTGCTACTTCACGAGTCCTACTCAGGGAGAGACCCGCACCGTCCAAGGGCGCCACAGGAACCAGAGCTGAGGAGGTAATCAGAAGCGCCGCCAACGCTCCATCGCGAGCCACAGGCACAGAGGACAACCAAGCTGCCGCGCCCAGGAGCACCGTCAGAAGACCGAGTGCTACAACTCCACTTCTGCGAACGGCGACATCGACGTCATTGTGGTCTGCCAAGGGCGCTGGTGGCGTGAAGCCCATCCCGAGGGGGACCAGGAGAGCACTGAGCAGTGATGCAGGCACCGACGATTTCTGCTTGACGGTGTATCCGCCGCCCCTGAGCCGAAGGGCCAGAGCGTGAGCCCCGAGGAGGGCAGTAAACAGCAGGAGTGCGAACACCAGTTCACCCCAGCCGGAAACGCCACACACGAGCAGCAGGGCCCCGAGCGACACAGCCGATGTCCACACAGCCCAGGGCCGCAGCGTCATGACACGCAGGAACTTGTGGTTCGTGCGAGTTGGAAGCGCGATCACTCGTTGGGCCCCGTGACCCATCAGCCAGTCGGAACCCAGAGCCCAGACGATCCTCATGACTACAACCAGGATGAGGCCTAGTCCAATGCGCGAGGGCCTGGATTGTCTAGTGCTCACAAGCTCCCAGTTGTCCGGTACCGGCCGAGACAGATCGAGTCCGGAATCGTAGATCTCCTCATCGACGACGGGCGTCCTCTCCTGATCGCGGTACTTACGCTCGAGTTGCGCGGCCTTTCCGAAGGCGCCTTGAGATCTGACAAAGCCGCTCATGCCTGCTGAAGTGGACTCGGCAACGCCGAGATTGAACCACCCCGTCGCGTAGTCCGGCCTGGCCGCAACGGCAGACTCAAACGCAGCGACCGCCTCATCCGTCCGACCCTGTCCAAGTAGCAGTACTCCCATGTTGTTCCAGGTCGAAAAGAGCGTCCGATCCTGCGCAAGTGCCTCCTGATACGACGCGATGGCCGCGGCCTTGTCGAGATGCCTCTCTGATTCCGCAAGGGACTCGCGGAACAGCGGACTGTAGGGATCGATGTCGTAGGCCTGCTGCGCGAATTGCCGCGACGCCTCGAAATCTTCGAGTTCCAGTGCCGAAGCGCTAGCTACCTGAGCTTGCACCCCTCGGATCAACTTCTTGAGGCTACCTTCCGCTGCATGCCCGTGAGCGATAGATCGCTCCATGTGGTCGATAGTCGTGGTGTAGTCACCCTGGTCGAACGCGATCTTGCCGAGTTCCTGCTCGGCATACATGAGGAGGCTCGAGTCGGCCGAGATGTAGCCCTTCTTGTCGAGTTCGGGCAGATATCGAACAAGGTCCTCCAACCGCTTGCGCGCCTCATCAACGTTGCCCTGCTCGCGTTCGGCCACCGCGATGCGCAACTCGGTCCAGAACGGTCCAGACGAATCCGAGAACCAATCTCCAAGATCTCTCGCTTCGACATGGAGACGAGTTGCCGTTTCGCCCTCGGCCACCGCCTCTGCCCATCGCTTCTGCAGGATTCGGATCTCAGTGAGCCGGTCATAGGCCAACGGGGCTTCCGGGTTGACATCCGCCCATTCCTCAAGGATCGTTGCTGCCCGATCAAGATCTCCGATCGACCTGAGCAGATCCTGGTAGTAGTCGACGGCGGACGCGCTCATCGCTGAGGCATTGCCGTTAGCCGCCAACACACCGCAGGCCTCGGTCACGGCATCACGTTCACAAAGCGTGTCCCACTGGGTCCACTCCTCAGCCAGCACCGCGTAATGCTGGGTCCTGCCCCAGTCGATCTGGCCGTAGTTCACCCTGTGATCCGGGGTGTGCCCGCCATCGAATGCCAGTGAAGCACCACCACATGCCTCCGCACGGAGGATGTACCACGCAAACGAGTCGGTACCGCCGGTTAGTTCCTCCGGTTGGTAGGCCTCCGAGTCCATTCTCAGGGTCCTTCGCGGGCCGGACGTGAATTCGCGGTCCTTCTCCCGTTGCGCGTCAGATGCTTGGGCCGCGGCGAGCGCCTCGTCGAATCTGCGTTCGGACGCCAGCGCCTGGCTCCTCAAGGCAACGACGGCGCTGGCCTGTTGCATCTCCGGAGGAAGACTCTCCAGAGCCTTGAGGGCCTCTCTGCCGTGACCACTTGCCAACTCCAGTCTCGCAACAGAGATGTCGATCTCGGGTGTCTTCGACCGCTGCTGGGCTTCCCCGTAGGCCTTGGCAGCAAAGGATCTGAAGGCGCGTATTGTGAATGGTTGAGTCCCCCACCAGTCCAAGACGTCAGCGGCGACTCGATACGTGTCCGCTTCGCCGACCCAGCCTGCAGCCTTGTCGGGCGCAGTGGACTGAATCTGTCTGAACTGCCGAACAACGGGATCCCATGATCGGGGTGTGATCTTGTCCGAATCCAGCCCGCAGAGTGGACCATTGCCCTCCGACGCGAAGAGGAGGTTGTTGTAGGCCTTCAGCACTTGGGCCGTGACATCTTCACCGCACGCAACGGTGGCGGCGTCGAACAGACGATCGACAGGATCCGGTGAGTTCTGCGGGACGAGACTCATGACGTAGGCGAAGGTGAGTTTCGAATCGCACGTCTGGTAGTGGAGCGCCGATTCTTGAGCCAGTGCGGCGGCGAGCAACTCGGTCGAGGCGCGCATCTCTGGCGTTACGGAATCGGGCACCTCGATGTATTGACTGTGGAGGAGAAGCAGGAACGCAACGAGGTTAAGAACATCTTCTTCTGGGGGGTTGGACGCAACAGCCTGCCGTGCCGCTTGCGAAGCCGGGCCCAGGTCCATGGTGCCCTTTTGGGCGAAGTCGTTGACAGGATCCCGCCACGCGTAGCCCGTGGAGTCGGGAAGAAGCTCGAAGTACTTGGCAACTTGTTTGAAAGTGCTCTCGGGATCGGGCAGAAGGCGCAGGCTCGCGGCTTCGATGGCAGCTCCTGGATCCTGCTTCCATTCCTCATAAGCCCCATCCGAAAGGAGGGGCAAGGTGCGTACCCCCAGGGAATCGGCTAGGGGCGAGGAGGCTGTGTATTCCGATGAGTTCTCGT
>WBZP01003495.1_pt1 | contig 17007 bp, 23 predicted proteins | sample 5204301 | NCBI WGS metagenome assembly WBZP01 (sample SAMN12412401, study PRJNA552823) | activated sludge metagenome | isolation source: activated sludge from nitrification reactor of wastewater treatment plant... | place: USA: Pennsylvania | collected 2017
AGCGAAGCGAACCCTGCCGAGACCGTCACGCTGATCCGCCGCGGCGAGTCCGGATCCACGCGCAGACGGTTCTCCACGTCTCCGGCGGCAGCGTCGGTGGACACGGCGTAGGTCGCGTCGGGCAGCACGAGAGCGAGCCGGCCCGCGCTGAGGTCCGCCGTCAGTGTCCGGACGCGGAGTCCTTGCCGCTCCAGCGCCTCGGTGACGATCTCGCCGAGCGGATCTCTGTCGCTGCCTTTGGGGAAGGGCCTGTACCTGAACACGTCGCTGGACCCCACGTACGACATGTTCACGGACAGCACACAGGTCAGTCCCTCGAGCAGGTCCTGCGTCGTCGTGCCGGCGCCACCGCTTTCTTGAAATTGGAAGGCGACGCTCTTGCACTTCTGGCGGCGCAGTTTGTGTCTGATGTCCACCGACTGACCGTTGAACGGGAAAATGACGTTGAACAGTGTGACGTTGAACGCGTAGGCGCCGTCGATGAGGTTGTACGAGTCGTCGAAGTAGACGGTCACCGCGAGATTCGACGCCGCACCCGCAGGGGCGGTGGCGGTGAGGTACAGCCACCGGGCACGCTGGAAACCCTCGAGCGCCGTCAGGTGCAGCCACCCGGTGCGCGCCGTGGTGACGACGCCCGTGGGGATGGTGAGGCCAGGACCGTCGACGTACAGCCCCGGCGAGTCTTGGTTGAGGCCGTCGGCGAGCGAGATGGTGACGTACCGACCGGCGCCCGAGCCAGCCGCTGGCCACCACGCGCCGTCGATCGGCAGGTAGGCATTCCCGCTCGGAGTAATGGTGAAGTAGCTCCACTGGTCGACGAGGTAGCTGTAGACGAGGATGATTCCGCTCATCCCGTCGACAGTGCCCGAGGTGGTGAATCGGACTTCCTGCACGTCTTCGAGCAGCACGGCCGACGTAACGGTCAGCGAGTCGAACCGCGCGATGCCTTCGCCGATGTACTTCACGGTCAGGTCGCGCTGCAGCAGGTACATTCCCTTCTGCGACTTGAAGATGATGCCGCCGGGGAATTCCCCGAGCACGCTGAGCGGGTCCGAGCAGCCGACGTCGGCCTGAATGTCCTGCAGCTGGCTGTAGTTGTTGAAGCCGCCGCTGGGGGAGGGGCCGGTGCCATACATCGCATAAATGCGCCGACGCCCGAAGACGATGACCTTCTCGTCCATCGCTGCGACCGCGGCGCCGCCCCCCGAGTCAGATGAGAACGACCTGCTCAGGTCCGGCGAGAACTGCAGCCCGACGTTGTTGATGAGTTCCTGCGAGTAGCCGAGTTGGAATGGCTGGTCTGCCTCAAGGAAGAAGAGCCGGTTCTGCGCGACGCACACGGCGCTCGTCGGCCCGGGCGCGACGTTGGCCAGCGTCGTGCCGGCTACGTTCGGCTGCGTGTAGAGCAACTCGTTCCCCGCGATGGTCGCGTCGGAGTCGTCGATGGTGATGGTGACGCTGTTCGCCGCCGTGGTGTTGATGACCGGCGCATAGGCGCTGTTGTCGAGCAGCACGCGGTTGAAAACGAGCCCACCGGCTTGGGTCATGAAGGCGACGACTTGAATGTTTGTCTTCTGCGAGAGCTGCAGCGTGGGGATGACGCAGGTCAGGCTGTCGTTGGCGACCGTCGTCACGGTGATGGGCAGCGATGGCGCACTCTGGTTGCGCTGCCCGGCGTTGTCGATCCACTCGTAGATGAAACACACCTGATGCACGCCGGCTGTCATCGCGCCGCCGGCGCCGTTGACCGTAATTGCGCAGCCCTCGGGGAAGAGAGGGAAGCCCTGCTCGACGACGGCCGCGCCGTCGTAGCCAGTGAGCGAGCCGCCCGAGAGGTATGTCGTCTCGCCGAGTTGAACTCTTCCGGTGGGTAACGAGAAGTTGGGCGTCATCGTCAACCGCACGAGGCCAGTCGGCGACACGTTGATGGCCGTACTCGTCAGCACGAGCTGCGTCAGCTCGGTGGCGACGATGGCGAAGCCGCCATCTGCCAGCGCCGGGGTCGAACATGCCACACCAACTCGAGGCGCCGAGCCGTTGACGCTGGCTGCCCCGAATGAGCCGTACAGCGCCTTGGCGACCACCACGCCGGTTCCTACCGTGGTTCCGACTGCGCCGCAGTCGAGCACAAAGAAGGTGTTCTGCGTGTTCTGGGTGCGCGGGTTGGAGCTCGCGAGGCCTGCGTTCGTGTACACGCTCGCGACGAAGACCGGGAGAAACATTCGGCCGCCGCTGGTGAAGGCCTTGCCCCAGATGAACGGCCCCTGAGGGCCGCGGGCTGTCACGCCGGCGCCGAAGGTGTTGCTGTTGATGATGTTACCCGTCGCCACCACGTTCAGCACCGAGTCGACGATGCCTGAGCTGATGGGCGACAGTGCGTTCGTGGACCAGCGGCCTTGCGAGTCGACGAACACCTGCATGTTCGCCCCGTTCAGGCACGCGGTGATGTGACAGTTGCTCGCCGGCGCCGCGTAGACGAAGAGGAGAATCTCCGCCGTGACGACGACCCACGAGTTGTCGATGGTGGCGCCGTTGACCGCGTTTGACGTGTCGAACATGCCGAACACGCCAGCAAGGGTGTTGTCGAACGCCGCACAGGAAAGACCGGCCAGAGTAGCCACCGGCGATGTGGCTTCGGCGAAGACGTTGGTGGGACCGGCCGTGATGCTCGGAACGGTGCCGGCGCGGCCGATCTCGATGGAGCGCACGCTCGTGGTTCCGTCGCTCCACGCATAGACGGCCATCGCTCCGCTGTTGGCCCCAAACGCGCACGTATCGTGAGGCACGCCGATACCTAGGCTCGCGCTGGTGATGAGCGCCACCTCGGCACCGACCACCGTGGGCGCGGAAGTCGCGATAACTCGGCAGAAGAAATCCTGCCCCTGCACGTAGGTGATGAAGAAGGCGTTCCCGTTGAACACGACGCGCGGGCTCTGGGCCAGCGCGTTGGTGCGCAGCGCGAAGTTGGCGAGCAGTTGCGTGCCCGTGGCCTCGTCGATGAGGGTGCAGTTGATGCCCACCGCGGCGTTGGCGGGGCTCTTCTCGCGCCAGACGTAACAGGTGTAGCCGTCACCCGTGGCGCAGTCGGGCTCATCCTGCATGCCTGTCGAGCGCCGAACTTCCTGCTTCGAGATGTCGACGAATCCGCGCAGGCCCGACATCGCGTTGGCCGCGCCGGCAGCGAGCGAGACCGATGACACCGTCGGGCCGGCCAGGGTGAGCAGCTCTTCGTTGTAGGTGGCGAGCCCGTTGCCCGACGCCGCGGCAACCAGGGCGACGTGGCCGTCGCGCGTGCGTGGCGTGTTGTCTTCCGAGAGCGTCAGGTTGCGCAGGTCGTTCCACTTGCCCGGCATCGTCAGCTTGGGCTGCGTCTTCGTGTCGAGGCCTTGAGTGAAGGCGATCGACACCGTCTCGAACTGAAGGCCTCGGGCGCTCATCACTGCTCCGCGAGGAAGGAGAAATAGAAGTCGGTGAAGCCGTTGGCCGCGACGGCGACTTCAACGCTCACGTTGCCGTTCGCCTCGACGTTGAAGAACTGGGCCGTCGCCAGGTTTCCCTTCACCGCGAAGTGAATCGCTTTGCGCGGTCGGTAGCCCATGGGCAGGTTGAACGCGACGGTGCCGGCAATGCAGCCGGCGGCGTGGAACATCGCGCCGCCGCACCAGACGTAGCCGAGCGCGTCTTTCTGAAACTCTGGGTCCTTCTGCCCCGCACCGGTGACGGTGAAGCCGTTCAACAGCAGAATCGGCGTCCAGGGTGGGGGCGCGGCACCCATGATCGGCGTCTTCGACACAGCCTCGGCGAGCGGACCCAGGGTGATGTTGACGTTGTCCTGTGCCCGGGCCAGTTCCTCAGGCACGCCGGCGCCGCGCAGACGTGGAAACGACGTCGGGTTCCCCATCAGTAGAAATCCCCGTCGTAGTCGTACGGCCCCCAGTCGCCCTGGCCGTAGTACCAACCAGGAGTCGCGCCGCCGACGAGCATGATGTTGGTGCCCACCAGCGCGTACTGCATCGAGCGGGCGCGCTTGCCGCGGACGTCGAGAATGCGCGTCGGGTTGCTGGCGTCGCGGTTGGAGGCCTCGTGCTCGAGCCGCTGCTTCAGCTCGGCCTTCCGGGCCATGAAGACTGAGACGTCGCTCTCTTCCTTGCCCAGCGCCTTGATGCAGGCGTCGGCAATGACGTACTCCTCGCCGCCGTTCGCGGTGAGGGCCGGCGAGAGCACGTCGGCATCGACGGCGAGAGGCGTGACGGTGGGGATGTACCAGACGCGCACCGTCTGGCCGGCCGCGGGGATGCTCTGGTTGTAGATGCCGATGGAATTCTTTTCCTGGAGCTCGAAGGCCCGCAGGTTGACGTACTGCTGCTGGCCCGACATCACCTGCACCTCGACGAGCAGCAGCTTCCAGAAGTCGCTCGCGAGGGCGAAGAGCTGGTTGAGACCGTCGGTCGAGATGCTCTGCGGTGGGTTTTTGGCGAAGTAGCGGGCGCCGAAGGCCTCGGCGTAGAGGCCGTAGGCCTCCTGGTAGCTCGCGTTGATGTAGCTGAGCCATTCGGGGTCAGAAACGAACGACTGCCCGACGTTATCGCTCTCTTCCTTGCAGCGGGTGCGGATGTCCGCCAGCGTGGCCATCGACGCTCCTCGCGCTCAACCAGGCGCCCGAGTCTCGTCGGGCGCCCGTTCAGCCGAGCAGGGTCAGCTCAAATCCTCTTCCCACTCGACGGTGTAGTTCAGCACCGTGCCGGCCGCGAGATCGGACGCGTTGATGTTCTGCACCTCGAGGAAGTCGGTCGCTCCGCGCAGCACGATGGCCGAGCCGATGGCGACGCCGCGCTCAGGGAAGAGCATCAAGTCTTCGCGGCTGGCCACGGTCGGCGTGGTGACCGTGTCGGTGAAGATGCGCTGGATTCCCATCGGGCCGCCGACGGGAGTTCCGGCCGCCTTCAGGGTGGTGGTCGCATGCGTCACCACCGCCGTGGCTGCGGCATACGAGGCAGAGGCCCCGCGGTCGAGCAGCGAGATGGTCGGAGTCACCAGGGTGCCGCCGGCGCCCAGAGCGCTGGTGCGCTGCAGGGCCAGAATCGCCCGGTCTGACAGCGCGGTGGAGACGCCTCCCACCATGATTCGCTTGATGCGCACCGTGCAGCTGGCCGAGCCCGTCACGTAGAACAGCGTCACCGCCGCGGTGGCCTGCGGGGTGAACTGCGCGCTCGCCCGGTAGGTGACGCGGGTGCTGTCGAGCGAGACGACGGGGATGTTGTTTCCTGAGCCGGAGACGCCCTGGAGCATCTCCTGGTTCTGCGCGACGTTGTTGCCGTCGCGAACGACGAGAGGGGTGAGAGCCATGGTTTCTCCTTCAGAGGATTGCTGCGAAAAGTGCGACGTCTGAGCCGGTGCCCTGACCGAACTGCATTGCTCCGCCCTGCGGGACAGGGAACGGCGCTACGGCGCTCAGGACGGGCACCGTCAACGTGGTGAAAAAGACACTGCCATCGGAGGTTTGAACCTGCGCCTGCAGCACGAGAAGGTTGACCGCAGGCGTCGCGGGCTGGCCGGGGCGTGCGCCGCCCGGCTCGTTGTTCGGCGACGTGCCCGGCATGTTGGGCACCGTGGCGACCACCTGAAAGCCGTACGAGAGCGAGCCGTTGGTGCCGTTGAGCGTCGGGTTGCCGGTGACACCCGGCGCGACGTTGGGCGTCCGCCAGGTCGGCTGCCCGACGACTGCGCCCGTCTTGCTCAGCTCGAGCAGGGCGAGCGACGTCACCTGCACCGCGGCCGCGTCAGTGTTGGCCAGCGTGACGACGAAGTTGGCCGCCTGGTTGGCGATGACGCTCGAGCCCGAGGGCGGAGTGATGGTGACCGTCTTTGCCATGTCAGAGCACCGCCGCTGCGAGGTTGGAGTTGTCGGGGTCCGCGAACTGGGCGAAGCCGCCCTGGAAGCCCAGCGGGGGCTGAATCGATGGCCAGACGGTGAATTGCGCCGGCGAGGCGTCGGCGACGCTCCCGTCGGAGCCGTACACTCGGGCGCGGAGGAAGAGCTGCTGGCCTGCCGGCAACGCCAACTGCTGCGAGTTGGTCGGAATCGACTGCGGAGGCACCGACGCGTAGCTGTTGACGCTCGCCGCGCTGCCCAGGGCGACGCCCATCGGACCGATGGTGATGGAGCTGGCCGCAGGTACCACCGTCGTCTGGCCGAAGCCGATGGGCGCGAGAGGCACTGAGCCGGCCGGGCGCACTACGTTGCCCACCACGTCGGTGAAGTAGAGGTCGACGCCTGTGACGTTGACCGGCGCGGCTGCGTCGTTGGCGACGGTGAGCGACGCCTGAGGCACGGGCGTCTGCCCGGCCACGAAGCTGTTGCTGTTCATCACCAGGGCGCAGCGCAGAGTCATCGGTTCAGGGCTCCGTCGCGTCCTGCAGCTCGAGCTTGATGCGCACGAGCGACGTGGCGCCCGCAGTGGGGTCGGCGAGGGTGGCGGTCGCCGAGAGCAGCGCGATGCCGATGACGCTTCCGTTCGCCGACGCCATGTTGGTGACGGTGGGGTTGGTGGTGACGGTGACGATGTTCGCGAGGCCGCCGGCGATTTCATGGCCGCCGACCACCGTCATCAGCCGCTGGTAGTTGTCCTGCAGCGTGAGCGTCCAGAGGCCCACGCCGGTGCGCGCCACCGAGAAGATGCCCTCGGCGCCGGCCTGGTAGTTCTGCGGGAAGCCGAGCGGCGCTGCAGCCGTCGCGGCGGCGCTGAGGGTGCGGCCGCCGACCCCGAGCTGGGGGTAGTTGTACTTCTGCAGTACGGGCGTCGTGCCGGTCGGCACGGCCACGAAGGCCCAGAGCTCGACACGGCGCTTCTGAATGCCGAGCTTCTCCTGCGTATAGGTGCGCTGAGCCACGGTGCCGTCTCCTCAGCTCTGGAAGGCGATCTGCGAGTTCCAGCCCGGCGCGTTGCAGCCGAGCTGCGAGTAGGCGCCCACGCGGAGCTCCATGGCGTCGGCGTTGCCGAGGCGGAGCATCTCGAGGCCGTCTTTGTAGCGGAAGATTTTGGGCACCGCCCCGAGCGAGTAGAGCTTCCAGGTGTTCATCTGGAGCAGGAAGCCGGTGGCCGCCTGGCAGTTGCGGTCGGCGTACACCTCGATGGGGCCGGCCGGGCCCTGCACCTTGACGCCGCGGAAGCCGATTTCGCCGTCGCCTTCCCAGTCGACGAATTCACGCCGGGTGCCGAGCGCCTTGATGATGCTCGACAGCGAGCCGTAGTTGGTGAGGCAGTGGCGGGGGCGCCCCTTCTCGCGCCGGTTGATCATCGCGGCGTCGATGAGGGCCTCTTCGTGAGGCTGCTGCGCGCCGTTGTGGAACAGGCCGTACAGCCGGCTGTCGACGGAGCGGTTGACGCCGAAGAAGTTGTCGGTCGGCAGCGGAGCGGTTGCCGGCAGCCACGCAGCCCAGCCGGAGAGCTTCGCGTTGTTGTCGCCCTGCACGAGCAGGAAGTCGTTGGCCGACCAGCCCGAAGGCAGACCCGCCGCGCCCTGCATCGCCACCGCCGAGACGGTGATGGTGCCGGCCTGGACGTTGCGCGCGATGACGTAGCCCAGCGCGGCGCGCGGGGTTCCGCCGTCGGTGCTGTTGGCCTGCAGCGTCTGGTTGATGGCGAACTGCGAGACGTCGGCCGGGTTGGTGAGAACGATGACGCCGCCGGCGCTGATGGTGCTGATTTGGCCGATGGTGCCGGTGCCCTGGCGGTACAGCGAGCTGGCCTGCGAGTTGGCGGCGCCCTGGATGGCCAGGTCGACCATCAGCGTCGCGAAATCCATGAAGGCGCCGCGGTCATCGCCGGACTGCTCCATGGCCTGGTTGCCCAGGGTGGCGATGTCGTAGTCGGGCTTGAGGGTGATGAGGAAGTCGGCGAACTGGCCCGGCGCCTGGTTGGCCTGGGCATTCGAGAAGACGCTCGAGCGGCCCGCGTTCACCTCGTAGATGATGGGGACCGGGATGTACTTGCCCGTCGCGTTGGTCTTCTTCGGGACCATGACGAGGCCCGGGTTGTCGTCGTACGCGAGGTTTTCGACCTTCTGGTCGTCGTACCACTCCTTTAGCAGCGCATTGCCGGCCGGGCCGTCGAAGTAGGCGCCGAACAGCATCGCGGGCTCGTCGAGCGCTCGCAGCCGGAAGAGCAGCCCGATGAACTTCGAGCCGAGGAAACCCAGCGGCACGCCCAGAATCAGCGCCGTGGTGGCGTCGGAGTCGGCGACAAGCGCCAGAATCAACAGTGCCAGCAGAACGTGCGCGGCGACGAAGCGCCCGAAGCGGGAGGTCGCCAGCGAGAGAAACTTGCCCATCGAAAGTCCTCGGTGCCGGGGTCGGCGGTGGGGACCTGGTGGGCCGCGCTGTCTGGGCTACGTCGCCTTGCTGAGGTCGAGCGCGAGAATCGCCTTCATGCGCTCGTCGTCGGTTCTTGCAGTGCGCTTCGCCCCGGGCGTGGTTGCCGTCAGGTCGTTGCTCAGCGTGCGCCGTTCGGTGCTGCGTTCTCCGGCACTGCGTGAGCCAACGACAGGGACAACACTCGCAGGCTTGAGCTTCTCCGTCAACTTGCTGCGGTATTTCTCGATGCCGGCGAGCTTCTCCGCACGGGCAACCTCAGCCTGCTCGAGCGCGTCGGCGGCCTCTTTCGTCGTCACCACCTTGCCGGTGCGGTGGAATTCCTGCTCCTGAAACGCGGCGATGGCTCGAGCGACTTGCTCGCGCGGGTAGCCCTCGAAGACGGGGTAGTCGCCTCCCGACTTCTCGAGGAACGAGCCGGCATCGCGGGCAAGCTCGGCGCGGGCGGCCTCGGCGGCCTCGCGCTGCCTCTGCGCAGCCGAATCGCGCTCTCTCTGTGCCTCGTCCTTCACCGCGGCGATGGCTTCGTCTTTGGCGCGGGCGATTTCGGCGGCGACAGCATCGGCAGTGGGCGCGCCGCCGTTGAGCCGCATCTCAACAATCTTGTCGTACCAGTCGTTGCCCAGCGCCTTCTGCAGCACGGGCATCGGGTTGACCTTGAAGTTGCGCAGGTCGGCCGCGGTCAGCCCGGCTGCCTTGAAGGCGCCCTCGAAGGACGAGTGCTCTGAGAGCTTCGCGCCCAGGCCGCGCTTCTCGTCGGAGAACTTCTTCATCTCGATGGTGTTGACGCGAAGCTTCTTGTCGATGCTCTCGAAGCGCTGCTTGTAGTCGTCGCGCTCTTTCGTGAGCGCTGCGATGTCGACCGCCGGGGCTGCTGCGGGCGCAGTGGCGGCTCCGTTCTGATTCGTGGCGGCGGGGGCGGGTGCTGCGACAGCGAGGGGTGCTGGCATGCGTTCTCCTGTTTAGGCGGCTTGGGGCATCAACTCGGCTTGCGGTGCGGGCGGGGGAGCGCCTTGCGGAACGGCGCCCGGGGCAGCTGGCGCCGGCGCCGCGGCGAGCGGGGCCAGCGACTTCTTCATCAGCATGTCGACTTGCTGGTTCCACTGCCGCAGCTTGTCGAGCTTCACGGGCTCGAGCTCGAGGCGGCGGTAGAGCTGGATGTAGTGCAGCACCGACTCCTTGCAGAGCGCCAGGTCATCGGTGGGCTCGGGCGGCCGGTACACGCCGTCGTCGACGATGCGGTCGAGCGTCTCGGTGATGAGCTCTTCTTGGGCGTCGGCGAGCGTGTTGGCGCTCTGGAGGTCGGGAAAGTCCATCAGCTTGCGGCCCTGCCGCGGAGTGAGCCAACCGGCCTGCACCCACTCCTGAATGGTTTGCGTCCGGCCGGCTGGGTCTCTCGGTAGCGAGCTGACGGGGAACATCTGCAGCACCGCGGCCTCGTCTTTGACGTGCTTCAAGTCGTCATAGTCGATGACGCGGAAGCCCGAAGCTCCCGGCACCCTCACCTTGTAGCCCTTGATGGTGCGCGCGAGGCAGCGGCTCATGTGCGCCAGCTGCAGGTAGAAGTCGTCGTACGCCTCGGCCGTCGTCTTGTGGCGCTCGTTCTGCGACTCCTTGTACTCCCGCAGCGCCGGCTTCGAGTCGAGGCCAGCGGGCTTCATCGCTCCGGCCGACAGCTCACTGACGCCCAGCTTCTTGTAGATGCGCTCGACGCCCTCGCGCATTTCCATGAAGAACGATGGGTCGACCGGCGCCGCGGTGAAGAACACCGGCGGCTTGCCCGGCGCGTGCTTCAGCACCGCGCCGATTTCATTGTTGATGTGCTCGTCGACGAGCTTGCTGCCGTGCTCCATCGCCACCTTGATGGTGCCGCCCAGCCGCATCGCCTTCTGCACCGTCCAGAAGAGCTCGTTGAGCCACATCTGCTCGCCGCTCACCTGCTCGACGCCGCCCTGGCTCCAGAAGCCGATGAGGGGTGGGCACCAGGGCAGCCGCGCGAAGGGGAAGAAGTCGTACTCCCACTCTTCGGGCTCGACGAGCATGTGGCCGTTGCTGCCGAGCAACGTCATGGCGCGCTTGCCGCCGACGAGTTCGCCATCTTCATTCATCGCGCCGAGGTGCCAGCTCTCGGCGACCGTCACCATACTGCTGATGGTGTCGGCGCGGCCCGGCGTCTTCGCCGCCGTGGCCTCCATGATTTCATTCTTGTGCTCAGGGAAGTAGCCGGCGAGCTCGTCGCGGTCGACGTCCTTGAGCCGGTCGAGGTTGCGGGGCGCGCCGTACTGGGCCTCCACCTCGTCCACCCATAGCTCGGCACCGATGACGCGCTCGAGCTGCACCTTTCCGCCGCGAACGAAGACGTGCTCGAAGCCGTCGCCCCAGACACCGGCGTCGCGGAAGATGAGCGGCCCTTTGCGGTAGGCCTTCGTCTCGTAGAAGACGCCATCGGTCCACTGGGTGAGCTTCTTGGCCTGGCGCTGCTGTTTGTAGTCGCCGCCAGACGTCAGGTAGTACGGGCGCGGCTTCGTCTCGCCGATGTGGCTGGTGAGAGTGTCGATGCCGCTCGCCGTGGCGTTGAAGGTTGCGTACTTCTTCGTCGCCGGCGCCGACTGCAGCAGAGAGCCGAACGCGCTCGAGCCGAGGCCGAGACTGCCGACGTTGCCGTAGAGCCGCGCGTTCTTCACCATGTTGCGCAGGCGGGCGTCTTGGCGCTGCTGCAGGAAGGCGACGCGGGTGGAGACGGAGTCGTGGCACTCCTTGCCCTTCTTGTCCCACCAGCGCTTGTCGACCTGGTCGGCCGAGCCGTTGCCGTCGCTGGGTGGGATGGGCGCAGATTTGCCCTCAGGGTCCTTCCGAGTGCCCGACCTGTAGTCTCTGGTTCCGGGGGTGCGCGCCATGGCGTCTCCTGCTTCGAGTCGTCCTGCGTGCGCCTGGTGCTGCGTGTGCCGGTACTGCAGTTCTACTTCACGACGCCGTCGGTCGTGAACGCGCGGCAATGAAGACTGTGGTCGCCGCCGTCGGGCTGAGGAAGCCAATGTGCCCCACACCACGGGCAGCACGTGCCGACGCCTTTGTGCTCGGCCTCTTTGATGATCGTGCGCAGCCGCTCGTTGTCTGCCTGAGACTTCTTCAGGCTCGACTCTGGAACAAACAACTCGTGATCCTCAGGCCTCACGTTTTCTTCTCCGGCTCGCACACCGTCGCGTCGCAGCCTTCGACGCAGTAGCCGTTCATGTGCGCGTGCTGCGGGTGGCCGCACTTGCAGATGTCTGGGTCCTGCACCTTCGTGTCGCTCTTCGGCATCTCGACTGGCACCGGCGCGAAGAATTCGACGTCGAAGCCGCTGGGCGTCTGGGCGAAGCGCTTCACCCCGTGGCGGCGGAGGGCTTCGAGGTCGGCCTCGAGCTCGGCGCGGGCGGCGGCTTGCTTCTTGAGGTCCATCAGTCGTCGACCTCGCAAGTGACGACGAGACTTGCGCCAACGGGAATCACAACCGGCTCGCCTTTGTACGAGTGCCCGGGCCAAAAGTAGACGCAGCCATCGCCGACGGTGAATGGGCCGATGGTGGGGCCCTGGCGGCACGAGTCGCTGTGTTCCGCCGTCAGCACCTTCTCGTCGGCGCCGGCGCCGCGCTTGACGACGACTTTGAGCCGCGTGGTGGTCATCGGCGCCTCTTCAGCATGCTGCGCCCGGCGTTGGCGGCCTCGGGTGGACCCCACGGGGTGATCGCCGCGTTCTCGAGCTGCTTTTCGAGCTTTGGCTGTGCGAGGTGCTTGTGCGTGCCGTTCATTCGATGGCACCCGGGGTACTCACACCAGATGGGGCTGTTGATGTACGCCTCGCTGTTGCCGCTGGGCCCCTCGAGCCTGCAGAACTGCTTCATCAGCTGGTCTCGCATGCGGCTCTCGGTGGCCGTCCAGCTCTTGCCGTCGAAGCGGCCCTTGCGGCGCTCGCGATTCTTGCCGCGGGCTTTCTCGCTACCGACCGGGTCGCCGTCGAGGCGGCCGCGTCTGATGGTGCCGACGGTCATCGCAGCGGCGGCTCCGTGATCAGCGTCATTCCGTCTTCGAGCCCGTACGGAGGGGGGCTCATTGTCAGGGCGAACTTCGCTGAGTCAACCAAGACCACGAGGCCGGCAGCGACGGCGTCCTGCTCGCTCGGGAGCCTGTAGCCCATGCGCCGCCGTTCCTTCGCTCGCGCCTTCCGCTCCAGCCGAGTCTTGCGAGAGGTCACAGCGGCCACCGCCCTTCGTAGACGAGCGCGGCCCATGCCGGGTTGTGCTTGATGCCTGCGCGCGCCGCGGTCTCGATGCGCAAGCTAATCAGCGCGTTGTCGATGGCGAGCAGCGACAGGGTGGCGTGCAACGGGTACATCAGCCCGGCCCCACCTTCGGCAGCGCGCCGGCCGGCACCACCTGCACCTTCTGGCCCCACTCGGCGATGAGCTTCTCTTTCTCGGTCACCACCAGCTTCAGCGCCGAGGTGAGAATGTTGGCTTCGCGCTCGAGCTTTAGAAAGCCGCCCAGCTGGTTGGCGCCGGTCTGCAGCGCGACGCAGGCGCCGTCGAGCACCAGCAGCGTCGCCAGCTGCATCGGCTGCAGGTCGAGCTGTTGCTGCTTCTGAAACTTCCCATTCACCAGAGGCGGCAAGCTCATCGCGGCGAGTCTCCTTGCTCGAGGGCCTGCATGTCTTCCGGCAGGTTAGGGTCGACCGCCGGCTTGCTGAACTGGCCCATCAGCGCCGCACGCTGCATCTGCTCGGCCGCTGACATGCGCGGGCGCTTCGGCAGCTGAAGCTCGCGCGGTATGTCGACGTCGGGTGGTTGGAATTGGCGCGCGCGGTGAGCCGCGACGGCGCTGGCCGGCGTTTCAGGGCGCGGGGGCGCCGGCTCTTCGTCCTCGGCCAGCTCGGCGCGGGCGGTGCGGGTCGCCTTCGCCACCGACTTGCCGCCGAGCAACGACTGCGCTTCCTTGATGGTGGCGACCGCGGCGCCCATGCGGTCTGCGACGGCCTCGAGTTCGCCCAGCGTCATGCGCGCCAGCTCTTCGTCGCGGTCGAGCAGCTTGGCCTCGGCGAGCTCGGCGCGGTGGCGCCACTCCTGGCCCTGGTTGGTGAGCTCGCGCACCAGCTCTTTCAGCTTCGCCACTTCAGCCATCGGGTCGGGCGCTGCCTTTGCGGCGCGGCGCGGGCGAGCCGAGGGCGTGGGAGCTTCGGAGTTGGCGGTGGCTTCGCTCACGCCGCACCATGGAGCAGCTGCCGCGCTTCCTCGAGGCCGATGGCGTTTCGATCGAGGGCGTCGTGGATGATGTGAAATTTTTCTTCTGGCGACGCGGCCGCAGAGACTGCGTCGCGGACCTTCTGGGCGTCTGCCTCGGTTGCCTTTGGTGCCCCGAGCGCGGTGGCGAGAATCAGCCTGCGCAGCGGTTTTAACTGGTCGCGCACCTCTTCGCGAACCGATTCACGCACGAGAACACCGAGCGCGCCGATGAGAGACTTCAGGTCGCCGACGGTTGCCGGCTTCTTCAGCGGGTCGAATGCGGCCGACTTCTTTGTCACGCGTGCGCCTCGGTGGTTCGTGTTCCGATTCGGTAACCGGACCCCGACAAATCGCCGCTGTCAAACCCAGTCGTCGGGTTGGCCCGGCAGCCGCTCACCGTCGCCCTGCGCCTCTTGGCGGTTGCGGCGGAATTCGGCCGCCTCTTCGGCTTCGTAGGCTTGCTGCACCGAGGCCTGCGCCTGCTGCTGAAACTCCTGCGAGCCCGGGCGCGGCGCCGGCTTCTTGAGCGGCTCCGACAGGTACTGCCAGCACCAGCGCCAGCCGTAGTAGGTGCCGTCGGTGCAGTGGTTTTCGCAGGAAGGGTGCTCCACGCGCTTGCGCAGCTCGAGCTTGCGCTCGTCCCAGATGAGCTGCCCGTATTCTTCCTTGAGCGGCTCCGTGTCGGGGCCGAGCTTGATGCGCTCCTGGATGAATTCATCGTTCATGATGTCGATGTGCTCGGCCTTCTCGCGCTTGTCGGCCGGCGTCGCCTGTAGCCCGTGGCGGCGGTTCATCTCTTCGACTGACTGCCTGTCAGCGCCGTCGATGGTGGTGTGCTCGATGGGCCACTTCAGCTTGAGCTCGGCGGCGCGGTTGCTCACGTCGGTCAAGTCCATGCGCGACTTCTTCTCGCTCTTGAGCACATACAGCGTCTTGTCGTGGTCGTGGTACGCGAGCACGGTGAAGCTGGTGGCGTCGACGAAGCCTAGGTCGATGGCGAGCACGAAGTGCCACTCACCGCGCGGGTAGCTGGGCAGTGAGCCGTTGAAGTCGTTGCGGCCGAGCTTGTACCGGTACACGAGCTTCGAGTCGTCGACCACCCAACGGCCCAGGTAGTTCTGCTGGAAGCCGGGCGTCTGCTCGATGAGAGGGTTTGCCGCCTTCAAGTCGGCAATTTCCTCGCGCCACTTCTCAACCATGTATGGGTTGTCGAACGTGCTCCAGCTGTGGCCGCTGAAGCCCTCGCGCACCCAGCGCTGCGGCCCGGCGCTCGGGTCTCTCCCCTGCGTCAAGTCGTAGAACAGGCCCTTCTTGAGGTTGCCGGGGGTGCCGTAGAGGCCGATGACGCCGCGGTAGTCGGCGACGGCTGGTTTGAGCGTGTCGAACACCATGCTGCGTAGGTCGATGGTGAAGCTCTGCGCCTCGTCGATGCCAATCTCGGCGTACTTGCCGCCCAGCAGCTTGTCGCGCTCCTTTTCGTCGCGGTCCATGCCCATCACGTACAGCATCGAGCCGTTCGGCAGCGTCATCGTGAGCTTGCTGTCGAGCATCTTGGCGCCGAGCTGGTAGCGGCGGTCGATGACTTTGAGCACGTCCTTCCAGATGGCGCGCTCGCTGCTCTCGTCGGTGAGGCCGATGTAGAGACAGCTGCAGCCCGGGTGCTTGCGCATCGTGCGGACGAAGCGCTTGCCGAGGCTGAACGACTTCGCCGCGCGGCGCGTACACAGGACGGAGAGCAGCTTCGCCTCGTCGGTGAGCAGCTCTAGCTGGGCTGTGAAGTTGGTGTCGGTGAGGTCCTGCTCGACGGGCCCACCCGACGACGTCTCGAGCTTGCGCTGCCGGGCTTCGGCTTCGGCAATGCGGCGCTCGATGCTCGCGAAGGGGCGGCTCACGGCGACTGAACGAACTGATGTTTCCAGTCGCCTGTCTTCGCCTGCGGACCGTTGAAGCACTCGAGGCAATCGGAGCAGTTGGAGCGATGCCTGTAGCGCGAATGACCGCATGCGGCGCACATCTCGCCGCGTCGCGACCAGTCTTCGCCGTACTCGTCGAAGACATGAATCGTGTGACCTTCGTGCTCGGCGAAGAAGTGAAAGAGGCCGGGAAAGAGCGAGCCGTGCGCGTCCCAGCCCTGAAGCCAAACGATGTCCTTCGTGTTTCTGCCGATCTCTGCGAAGTGCGGCCTCAGCGGCAACAACTTCTCTAACTCTTCCGGCGTGCGCCAGTTGTCCTGACCGCACGAGTCGTTGCACTCGACGCAGTGGAATTCGTAGTCGGTGCTCATCAACGCTCCTTGGGCTTGTGAAGCTCTTGGAGCCCCTTGGCGCTCAGCTCGAAGTCGCCACGACAACCGCAGTCACAGCCGGTCACGAGTCCGCGCCTCATCAGCGCAGCCATCTTTGCGAGCTGAACCTTCGGCGGCGTCCCAGGCGGCATCGCGTCTGCGACCGTCGGCATCGAATACCCTTCGCCCCACGTGCACAGCCCTTCATGCTTCTCGAGAAACTCCAGCACGGGCCTCTCGGGAACGTCGGCGGCCTTCATCAGTGCGCCGCCCGCCGCTCCTCGGCCTCAGCCTGCTTGCGCTCCAGCTGCGCGACGCGCTCGAGCAGCTCGTCGCCGGCTGTCTCGCGCGTCGTCTTGGCGAGGTACTGCAACGTCTGAGTGAGTCCGTTGCCCGTGGCGATGTCGATGCGGCCCTTGCGCATCGCCCGGTAGACGCGAGCCATCTCGCGCTGCACGTCGCCCGGCGTCTTGAGCTTCAAGCCCTCGTCGTCGTCGAGCCCCCCAGGGGCGTCGATTTGGTGAGCCGCCACGGCGGTTTACTCCGCGTAGCCGATGCTCTTGACGTTGGACCACGGCACGAAAACCTGCCGGATGATGCGTTTGCCGCTGTGGGCGTCGTGCACCTTCGAGCGCAGCACCAGGCCGCTCGAGGGAAACTCCGAGTCGACGAAGATGCTGCCGTCGTTGTTGAGCCCAGCTACGAAAATCTCGTCGACGGTGTTGCTGCCGCGCTGGATGTTGGGGCCGACCTTCATCGGCACCGAGGCGCTATTCAGTTCTCCGCCGAAGGTGACGCTCTCGCGAAAGTACACCACCGCGAGCTTGGTCTGCGGCACGTACTTCGGCTCCTGAGGCTGCTCGAGCTGCTTGGCGGCGGTCATGCGTTCTCCTGGGTCGGGTCGTACAGCGAGGCTTCTTGGGCGCGAATGAGCAGGGCGCGCATCCAGCCGGCCTGCATCTCGCCGAAGCTGGGCTTGCGCATCTCGGCGGCGAGGGCGGCGAAGAAGCGCTGCGACTTGGCGCGCTCTTCGTTGGCCGTCATTCGATGAATCGCGCCTTCGCGGCCCGTGAGTTTGTCGAAGTCCTCGATGGCC
>WBZP01000336.1_pt2 | contig 17005 bp, 14 predicted proteins | sample 5204301 | NCBI WGS metagenome assembly WBZP01 (sample SAMN12412401, study PRJNA552823) | activated sludge metagenome | isolation source: activated sludge from nitrification reactor of wastewater treatment plant... | place: USA: Pennsylvania | collected 2017
GCCCAGCGCTTCGGCGTCGAGATCACGTCGGTCGAGGGAGACGGCCGGCTGCGCATCAAGCACTACGTCGAGTCGGAGCCGTCCGCCTGACCCCGCGCCGGCTCCCGCCCAGTTGATATAATCCCCGCGCTTTTCTCCTCGACATCCCTCGAATCCACGCCATTCCACTTTCGTTCGAGAAAGAGCCTTCTTCATGAACGTCCGCACGCTTCACGTCGCCGACATCGAGCTGCCCCCCGCCCTCGAACGCCTGCGGGACCTGGCCTACGACTACTGGTGGAGCTGGTCGCCCCGGGCGAACCGCCTGTTCTCGCGGATCGACCCCGAGCCGTGGCGCCGCTACCACAACCCGGTCCAGCTCCTCATCAACGTCGAGCCGCAGCAGTGGATGCGCCTCCTGTCCGACCCGGAGTTCATGCGGCTCTACGAGGACGTGATCTCGGGGCTCGACGACTACCGCAGCCGGACCCGCTGGTTCGCCGAGAACGCGCCGCAGATGCCGGGGCCCGTCGCGTACTTCTCGATGGAGTTCGGCATCCACGAGTCGCTCGGCATCTACTCGGGCGGCCTCGGCGTCCTCGCCGGCGACCACTGCAAGGCGGCGAGCGACCTCGGGGTGCCCCTGGTGGGCGTGGGCCTCCTCTACCGCTCCGGCTACTTCCGCCAGACGGTCGACCCGGACGGCTTCCAGCAGCACACGTACCCCGACTACGACTTCGCTCGCCTGCCGGTGCTCCCGGTGCAGGCCCCGGGCGGCGGCGTTCTCACGGTGCCCGTCGACCTCCCCGGCCGCGTCGTCCACGCGGCGGTGTGGAAGGTGCAGGTCGGCCTCGTGCCGGTGCTGATGCTCGACACCGACATCCCGCTGAACGACCCGGCCGACCGGCCGATCACCGGTGTTCTCTACGTGCGCGGCCGGGAGATGCGCCTGTGCCAGGAGATCGTGCACGGCATCGGCGGCGTCCGCGCCCTGCGGGCCCTCGGCATCCACCCGTCGGTGTGGCACATGAACGAGGGCCACGTCGCGTTCCTCGCCCTCGAGCGGGCGCGCGAGCGCGTGCACCTCGGCGACAGCCTCAGCGAGGCCCTCGCCGAGGTGAAGCGCACGACCGTCTTCACGACCCACACCCCGGTGCCGGCCGGCAACGAGACCTTCGACAAGGGCCTCGTCCGCAAGTACCTCGACCCGTGGATCCGCGACGTCGGCTGCGAGCCGGACGAGGCCCTCGCCCTCGGCGGCGACAACGGCAACTTCAACATGACCGCCTTCGCGATCCGGCTCTCCGGCCGCACGAACGGCGTGAGCCGCCTCCACGGCGAGGTCTCCTCGGCGATGTGGCGCCACCTCTTCCCGGAGGGCGGCGAGCAGCCGGTCGGCTACGTGACGAACGGCGTCCACACCGCGAGCTGGGTCGGCCCGGAGATGCGGACCTTCTACGCCCAGCACATGGGCGCGGGCTGGGAGGACACGCTCCTCGACGCGGCCGCGTGGGAGAAGATCCGCGAGGCCCCCGACTCCGCCCTGTGGCAGGCTCACCGCGCGCAGAAGGAAAGGCTCATCCGCTTCGTGCGCGAGCGCGTCCGCGTGCAGTCGGCCCGCCACGGCCTCGCGCCCGACGAGCTGCGGCAGGTCGAGGCCCTCCTCGACCCCCACGCGCTCACGATCGGCTTCGCCCGGCGCTTCGCCACGTACAAGCGGGCGTTCCTCATCATGTCCGACCTCGATCGCCTGCGCGCGATCGTGTCCGACCCGAAGCGGCCGGTGCAGTTCATCTTCGCCGGCAAGGCGCACCCGGCCGACCGCGAGGGCCAGGAGGTCGTGCGCCGGCTGTTCTCGCTCACCCACGGCGAGTTCCGCGGGAAGCTCGTCTTCCTCGAGGACTACGACATCGAGATGGCGCGGGCCCTCGTCCAGGGCTGCGACGTGTGGCTCAACACGCCGCGCCGGCCGCAGGAGGCGAGCGGGACCTCGGGCGAGAAGGTGCCGGTGAACGGCGGCGTCAACATCAGCATCCTCGACGGCTGGTGGGCCGAGGGCTTCCGCGGCGACAACGGCTGGGCGATCGGCGACGGGCAGATCAACCCCGACACGAGCGCGCAGGACCGGGCCGACGCCGAGTCGCTCTACCGCCTCCTGTCGGAGGACGTCGTCCCGCGCTTCTTCACCCGCGACGCGGCGAACCTGCCGTACGAGTGGCTGAAGACGATGAAGGCGTCGATCGAGTCGGTCATCGCGCCGTTCAGCGCCCTGCGGATGGTGCGCGACTACGCGGTCGGCGCCTACGTCCCGGCCGCCGAGCCGCGCCGGGGGTGAAGCCGGCCTAGTCGCTCTCGATCCGGCGGCGGGCGTCGAGGAAGGGCTGGTAGAGCCGCTTCCGCTCGGCGAGCGTCGCGCGGATCAGGTTCTCGGCGCGGGTCGCGTCCGCGGTCGACAGCACGAGGTCGGCCTGCGTGGCCCACGCCTGGGTGCCGTCGCCCGAGCGGAACTCGTCGCCGACCAGCACGACGAACACCCGCCGGCGGGCCTCGGGGGGCAGCCGCAGCATCCGCTGGGAGAGCGTCGCCGGCCGCCCGGCCGCGGCCTGGTCGCGGGCCGTGACCGCGATCTCGTAGACCCCCTGCTCGAGCAGGCGCGCGCCCTCCTCGACGTCGTCCACCGTGTCGACCCGGTACCCGAGCTTCTCGAGCGCCGCGTGGACGTGCTGGGCGGCCGGGCCGGCGAGCGCGACGAGCGCGTCGTTGTGGGAGTCGTGCTGCCGGTCGCGGCGGGCGAGGGCCTCCGCCGCCGCGAAAGCGTCGGGCGCCGCCGTGGCCGCGGGCGCGGCGGCCGGGAGGTCGAACGGGGACGCCGGGTGGGCCTCCGCCGCGCCCGCGTCGGGAGCCGGCGGGGGCGCCTCGGGCGCCGCATCAGCCGGCGCGGGGGAGCGGCCCGGCAGGGCGATGAGCCCCTGGCACTTCGGGCAGCGCACGCGGAACGGCTTGTCGGGGACCTTCGCGTCGTCGATCTGGACCTTCGTCGAGCACTGCGGGCACTGGGCGAGCACGGGTCACCTCTCGATGAGATCGTCCAAGTCCGGGTCGGCCGACGGGCTCGGGCGCTTCGCCTCCACGCGCAGGGCGCCCGTCCGCCGGACGCCCTCCTCGGCCTTGAACTTGATGGGCGCCTCGCCCGTCGCGTCCGCGCCCTGCGTGTCGAGCCGCAACTGCAGGTTCGTGCGGTTCGTCGCGAACGAGAGGCCGGTCTCGCGGTCGATCCCCCCGGCGAGGATGAGCTTCTCGAGCTCCTGGTCGAAGGTCTGCATGCCCTCGAGCCCGCCCGCCTCCATCGCGTCCTGGAGGCTCTTGCCCTCGCGCTCGCCCTCCTGCACGTACTCCTTCGTGCGCGAGTTCGCGCGGAGGATCTCGCACAGGGCGAACCGGCCGCCGCCCTTCTTCGGCACGAGGCGCTGGCTGACGATCCACTTGAACGACTGCGAGAAGCGCGTGCGGATCTGCCTTTCCTCGTTCTTCGGGAAGACGCCGACGATGCGGTCGATCGTCTTCGCCGCGTCGATCGTGTGGAGGGTCGAGAGCACGAGGTGGCCCGTCTCCGAGGCCTCGAGCGCGATCGAGATCGTCTCCTGGTCGCGCATCTCGCCGACGAGGATGACCTTCGGGGCCTGCCGCAGGGCCGCCCGCAGGGCGAGGGCGAAGGTCTGGGTGTCGGTGCCGACCTCGCGCTGGTTCACCGTCGCCTTGTCGTTCGGGTGCAGGTACTCGATCGGGTCCTCGATCGTGATGATGTGGATCGGCTTCTCCTCGTTGATCTTCTTGATGATGGCGGCGAGGGTCGTGGACTTGCCGGAGCCCGTGGGGCCCGTCACGAGGACGATGCCGTTCCGCTCGTCGGCGATCTGGTTGAGCTGCGGCGGCAGGCCGAGCTCGGCGACCGTGGGGATGCGGTTCGGGATGACGCGCAGGACGACCGAGTAGCTTCCCCGCTGCGCGAAGACGTTCACGCGGAAGCGCGTGCGCTGGGCGAGGCTGTAGGACAGGTCGACCGAGCCCGTCCGCAGGAGCTTCTCCGCGAGGTCGCGCTTTCCCTGCAGGAGCCGCAGCGCGACCAGCTCGGTGTGGTACGGCATCAGCTTCGGGACACCGGCGTACGACACGGGCCGCAGCGCGCCGTCGATCTCGACCTGCGGCGGGCGTCCCACCGACAGGTTGAGGTCGGAGATGCCGGGAGCGGTGTCCAGCATCGCGTGCAGCAGCGGGTCGAGGTCGAAGAGCGCCATCCAGGCCTCCGGACTGGGGATCATAGCATTCGGACCCGGCCGGCTCCCGGCGCGCGGCGCGAGCCGCTAAGATGACCCGTAGAGAAGAGGACGCCCCGATCCCCATGAGCCCGAGCGTCGCGCCCGCCCCCGACCGACGTCCCCTCTGGCGGTGGCTGGCCGTCGCCGGAGTGCCGCCCCTCCTGTTCGTGTGGGCGCTGTGGCGCGACGTCTACATGTTCGACGCGGCCGGCCTCGTCCGGGTCGGCGGCGCCCCGCAGCTCGCCGAGTGGGCGCTCCTCAGCGCCGCGACCCTCGCGCTCGCGGGTCTCTTCTGGTCGGCGAGCCGCTCGCTCCGTGTCCTCGGCTACACCTTCTACGCGCTCGTGACGAGCGTCGGCTTCGGCGCGGCCGGCGTCCTCGGCGTGATGCACGCCTTCGGCGGGCCGCAGGGCAACCTCGCGGCGCCCGGCTGGGGCCTCGCTCTCCTCGGCGCGGCCGCCGCGGCGTGCGTCGGCGCGCTGCTCGCGACGGCCGCGCTCCTCGTCGAGGACGTGCGCGGCGAGGGCGCCCCCTGAGCCGCTCGCCGGTCGCCAGCGGCGTCGCGGTGGGCCTCGTGGCCGGCCTCGCCGTCATCGCGGCCGCGCGCGTGCGGTCCTCCGCCCCTGCGTCCGCCGCCGGCGGGCCGCTCCTCCGCGCCGCGCCGGGTGAGGCGCCGCGGCCCGCCGTGTCGGCCGGACCCGACGACCTGCGGGCCCTGCGCGCCAAAGGCCTCTCGCTGCCGCTGCCCGGCCTGGAACCGGCCGCCCTGCGCGACACCTTCGGCGACGCCCGAGAGGGCGGGGCGCACGAAGCGATCGACATCATGGCCCCGCGCGGGACGCCGGTGACCGCCGTCGAGGACGGCACCGTCGCGCGGATCTTCCGCGGCTCCCGCGGCGGGCTCACCGTCTACCAGTACGACCCCGACGCGACCTACTGCTACTACTACGCGCACCTCGACCGCTACGCGCCCGGCCTGCGCGAGGGCGCACCGATCCGCCGGGGCGACGTGCTCGGCTACGTGGGCACGACCGGCAACGCCCCTCCCGGCGCGCCCCACCTGCACTTCGCCATCTACCGCCTCGGATCGCCGCCGCGCTGGTGGCAGGGCGCCGCGGTGAACCCGTTCGAGGTCTGGCGCCGAGCCGATTGAGGTCGGATCGAGCCCTGTCCGCGCCTCGGACGGTTCGATTCTTCCCGCTGGCGGCTTTCTCGCCACCCGTACGAGCCATGGAGGAGCGCCGCCGAGGAGACGGTTGTGAAAAGACCGCCTCGACCGGCCGCGGGGAGGCGGCGATCGTTGCTGGTTGGATACGGATCCGTCCGGTCTCGGCCTGAATGTGGATCTCCGGGTGACGCATTTCGCCGCATGAGCCCGTTCCAATGGCTGCCTCTGGCACAGCCGTTGCTCTTTCGGGCGCCATGGATTCCACGACGGCCGGAGTGCTTCGTCGCGTCGCGTTCGCGGCGGCGCTCCTCTTCCTGCCGTGGGCCCGGCCGGCGGCGGCGCAGGAGCCCGTGGGCGACTGCGACGCGCGCGTGATGCGGGTCAGCTTCTACACCTGCGGCGAGGGCACGAAGGAGTGCCTCACTCGCCGGGGCCACCACCCGATCCCGTTCCGCACCGTCGCGGTCGGCGACCGGGCTCTGCTCGGCAAGTGGCTCTATGTCGAGGATCTCGGCGGGTGGGTGCACGCCAGCGACACCGGCCAGGCCCTGCGCCCCGGCTGGATCGACGTGTTCGTCGGCGAGGAGCGCATGGCCGCGAACGCCCGACGGCTCGGCGTGCAGTACTGGACGGTGCGCGTCTGCTCGCCGGTGAGCGACCGGATGGCCAAGGTCTCGGCCGTCGCCCCGGTGCAGAGCCCCGGGGCGCGCGGAGCCGTCGCGCGGGGAGATAAGATCGCCCTGCCATGAACGGTGGGAGGGCCGGGCGCGCGGGGCTGGTGGGGCGGGCCCTTCGATCGACGCTCGCTCTCCTTCTCGTCGCCGCGCCCGCCTCTCCGGCCGCCTCCGACCTCGACGTCCGCGTCTTCCTGATCGGCGACGCCGGCGTGCCTCGCCCCGCCGATCCCGTCCTCGCCGCGCTCGAGCGGGACGTTGGGGAGGACCCCGCGTCGTCGACGGTCGTCTTTCTGGGCGACAACGTCTACCCGCGCGGGCTGCCGGCCGAGGGCGCGCCCGACCGCGCGGAGGGGCAGCGGCGTCTCGACGCCCAGGTCGTGGCCGCGCGGGCGGCGGCGAGCGTCCTCTTCATTCCCGGCAACCACGACTGGGACCGGCACTCCGCCGACGGGTGGAACGCCCTTCGCCGGCAGGAGGACTACCTCGCGGCCGGCCCCGCCCGGCTGGTGCCGACCGGCGGCTGCCCCGGCCCGGTCGTGCGCGACGTGGGCGAGCGCGTCCGCCTCGTGTTCCTCGACACGCAGTGGTGGCTGCACGGGGGGCCCCGGCCTCTCGGCCCGTCGTCCCCGTGCCCCGAGAAGTCGGAGGCCGAGGTCGAGCGGTCGGTCGCCGCGGCGCTCGCCGCCGCCGGCGGACGACAGGTGATCGTGGCCGGGCATCACCCGCTCCAGTCGGGCGGCGAGCACGGCGGGCACTTCACCTGGAAGGAGCACCTCTTCCCGCTCACGTCGGTCAAGCGCGGGCTCTGGATTCCCCTGCCGCTCGTCGGCTCGCTCTACCCGCTGGCGCGCAAGGCGGGTGTGAGCGACCAGGACCTCTCGGGCGGGCTCTACGAGCGCCTGCGCGAGTCGCTCTCTCGCGCGTTCGCGCTCCACCCGCCCCTCGTCTACGCCTCCGGCCACGAGCACAACCTGCAGGTGATCCGCGGCGGCGCCGCGCGCTACCAGCTCGTGAGCGGCGCCGGCGCCCACCGCCACCGCACGCCGGTCGGCCGCACGGAAGGCACCCTCTTCGCGCGCTCGACGAGCGGCTACGCGCGCCTCGACGTGGGGAAGGACGGCCACGCCCGCCTCGTCGTCGTGACGGTCGACGACCAGGGCCGCGCGGCCGAGCAGCCCGCGCTCGACCTCGAGCTCTGATCGCACCCGCCGGCCCCGGCCGGCGGCGTTGTAGACTCGGCCGAGCGGAAGGGATCATGGCTCTCCCGACCTGTCTCGCGTGCGACAAGCGCGTGCCCAAGCGCGGGCGGCGGCGCTGCCCGCTGTGCGAGCGCGTGTTCCGCTCCGGCTGGGAAGGCATCGACGCGCACTGGCGCGCGCGCCACGCGGCCGAGCTTCCCTACGAGCGCTTCTGGAGCTCGCTGTGCCGCGCCCACCGCGCGGCGCGCCCCGCCGACTGCCCGTCGTGCCGCAAGGGCATCCCGCGCTCGCGCAAGTGGCCGCGGCAGTGCCCCGAGTGCGCGCAGGTGTTCCAGGGCCGCGGCTGGGCCGGGGTCGAGTCGCACTGGCGCGCCGAGCACGAGGACGTGATGGCCTACGAGGACTTCTTCGCCTCGCTGTGCCCGGCCCACCGCGGCGCGGGCGACGCGTCCTCGGAGTACCTGCCCCTCGGCTAGCCGGCCGTCCGCTCCTCGAACCGCCACAGCACGGCACCCGCCTCGCCGGCCGGCACCGCGCGGATCGCGACGCCGAAGGCCTCGGACGCGGCGGCCCCGGCCAGCACCTCGCGCGGCGCGCCGGCCGCCGCGATCCTCCCGGAGGCGACGAGCGCCATCCTCGGGGCCCACGCCGCCGCCCGCGCGAGGTCGTGGATGACCGCGAGGACGGCGACGCCCTGCTGGCGCACCTCGTCGAGCACGCGGAAGAGGTGGAGCTCGTGCCGCACGTCGAGGTGCGCCGCCGGCTCGTCGAGGAGCAGCAGCGACGGCTCCTGCGCGAGGCCGCGCGCGACGAGGGCGAGCTGCCGCTCGCCGGCCGAGAGCGTCCCGAGCGGCCGGTCGCGCAGGTGCTCGATCTCGGTGAGGCGCAGCGCGCGCGACACCGCCTCGCGGTCCTCCGGCCGCAGCGGGGCGAGCGGGCCCCGGTGCGGGTAGCGGCCGAGGGCCACGCGGTCGGCGACGGTGAGCCGCCCGGGCGCCTCGTCCTCGGCCGCGACGAGCGCGACCCGCCGCGCGACGGCGGCCCGCGTCCAGGCGGTGAGGGGCTTCCCCTCGAGGAGCACCGCGCCGTCCGCGGCGGGGAGGAGGCCGGCCAGCGCGCGGACGAGCGTCGACTTGCCGGCCGCGTTCGGCCCGACGAGGGCGAGCCCCTCGCCCCGGTCGAGCGCGAGGTCGACGCCGTGGAGGACGCGTCGGCCGCCGCGGTCGACGGCGAGGGCGCGGGCCTCGACGAGCGGGCTCACTCGCGCCCCTCCTGGCCGCGCAGGGCGAGGAGGAAGTACGGCGCGCCGACGAACGCGGTCACGGACCCGAGCGGCATCTCGACCGTCGCCCCGACGGAGCGGGCCACGAGGTCGGCCACCACGACGAGGACGGCGCCGGCGAGGAACGAGGCGGGCAGGAGCCGGCGCGACAGGGGGCCGACGAGGGCCCGCAGCGCGTGCGGGGCGACGAGGCCGACGAACGGCACCGTGCCGGCCACGGCCGTCGCCGGGCCGGCCACGAGCGCGCACAGGCCGAAGACGACGAGCCGCACCGCGTGCACCGGCAGGCCGAGGCCCTTCGCCTCCTCCTCGCCGAGCGAGAGCACGTCGAGCGGGCGCGCGAGGAGGAGGAGAGCGAGCGCGCCGGGCAGGACGAACGCGGCGGCGAGGGCGGCGTGCTCGTACCCGCGGCCCTCGAGCCCGCCGGCGAGCCAGAAGAGGATGGTGCGGACGCGGAACTCCTCCATCGCCACGAGGACGACGGACGTGCCGGCGGCGGCGAGGGCGCTCACCGCGAAGCCGGTGAGGAGGAGCCCGCTGAGCGACGGCGCGCCCCCGGCGTGGGCGAGCACGTAGATCACCACGAGCGCGAGAAGAGCTCCCGCGCAGGCCGCGAGCGGCAGCGCGAAGAACCGCTGCTGAGCCCAGCCGAGGCTCACCGCGAGGACGGCCCCGAGCGCGGCCCCGGGGCCCACACCGAGAAGGCCCGCGTCGGCGAGGGGGTTGCGGAAGAGCGACTGCAGCGCGGCGCCCACGACCGCGAGGCCGCCGCCGACGAGCGCCGCGATCAGCACGCGCGGCAGGCGCACCGACCACAGGATCACCTCGCGCATCTCGTCGAGCGGGCTCGCGCCGAGGTGGAAGGCGTGCGCGGCCAGCGAGCGGACGACGCCGGACGGGGCGATCGACACGCTGCCGAAGGAGAGCCCGGCGAGGAGGGCGAGCGGGAGCGCGACCGCCAGCGCGGCGAAGGCGAGGCGGCCGCGCCGGGTCACCGCGGCGCCCCGGCAGGGAGGGCCTCGGGCACGCGGCCGGGGTGGAGGCGCTCGCCGAGCCACCAGCACGCCTCGGCCGCGTGGTCCGAGAGCGCGACGAGGAGGCGGTTCGGCATCTCGACGATCCGGCCCTCGCGCACGGCCCGCGTGCGCGAGAGGAGCGGGTGGCGGCGGAGGGCGTCCGCCGCACCCGAGCCGGCGGTGACGAGAAAGACGTCGGGCGCCGCGGCGAACGCGCGCTCGCCCGGCAGCGGCACGATCCCGGCGAGGCCCAGCTCCGCGGCCACGTTCACGCCGCCCGCCGCCTCGATGAAGGCCCCGAACGACGTGCCCGTCCCCGCGGTGTGCGGGTCGGCCCAGTAGAGGACGCGAGGCCGCGGCGCGCCTGCGACGCGACGCGCGAGCTCGGCGAAGACGGCGTCGTGGCGGGCCGCGAGGCGCTCGGCCGCCTCCTCGGCGCCGACCGCGCGGCCGAGGTCGAGGATCGCCGCGCGGATCCCGGCGAGCGAGGCGAGGCCGCTCATGCGGTGGAAGCGGAGGCCCGACTTCTCGAGGAGCCGCAGGAAGTCGGCGTCGGTGTACTCGGAGACGACGACGAGGTCGGGCCGCAGCGCGACGAGCCTCTCGATGTCGGCGCGGGGCAGCCGCTCGGCCCCGGGCGGCACGCGGCCGGCGACGTTCGACATCCCGGCGTCGTCGGCCCACCGCGTCACGGCCACGAGCCGCGCGGGCGCCATCTCGGTCAGGAGCTCGTCGGAGGTGAGGTTGAGGGACGCGACGCGCAGAGGAGGCGCGGCACCCGCGTCGGCCGGGGCGAGAGAGACGGCCGCGGCGACGAGCGCCGCCGCGGCCGCGACGAGCGTGCGCCGCCCCGTCAGGGACGGCCCCCGACCGTGAGGCGCAGGCCGCCGCGCACGAGCCGGCCGAGCGCGGGGTAGCCGACGACGGCCTCGTACTGCGCGTCGAGGAGGTTCTCGGCCGCGACGAAGGCCTCGACCGCGCGGCCGAGGCGCAGGCGGGCCCGCGCGTCGAGCCGCGTGTAGCCGGCGTTGTAGTAGGGCTCCTCACCCTGGCCGAGGCCGATGCCGACGAAGTCGGAGTCGCTCCGCTGTCCCACGCGCACGAGCGTCGCCCCGACGCTGCCGCGGGCGAAGGCCCACGAGGCCGAGACCGAGCCCTGGTGCCGCGGCCGCCGCAGGAGCGGCCGGCCGACCGCGTACACGTTGTCGAAGCCGCTCGGGCTCTCGAGGATCTCGCCGTCCTGGAAGGTGTACTGGGCCAGCACCTGGACGGCCGCCGCCGGGCGCGCCTCGAGCGACGCCTCGAGTCCCTGCGACCGCGTGCGCGCGAGGTTCACGTAGGTGCCCTCGAAGGTGCTGTAGTCGAGGACGGTGTAGGCGATCTGGTCGCGGTAGTCGTGGTGGAACCACGTCGCCGTCGCGCGGAGGCGCGAGCCGAAGAGGCGCTGCTCGACGCCGACGTCGAACGTGCGGCTGCGCTCGGGCTCGAGGTCGGGGTTGCCCTTCGCGAAGAACGACTCGCCGTACGACTCGAGGAAGCTCGGCTCCTTGATCCCGAGCCCGGCGCTCGCGCGGAGGGTCGTCGCGTCCTCGCCGCCGCGGACGCGCACCGCGAGCGCCGCGCGCGGGACGGCGTGCGTGCCGTAGGAGCCGTTCCTCTCGACGCGGCCGCCGAGGGTCAGGTAGGCCCGTGCGCCGAGGAGGACGCGGTCCTGGAGGTAGACGCCCGCGTTCGTGCGGGTCGGCCGCAGGAGCTCCTCGGCGCGGCTGCCGATCGCCCCCTTCTCGCGCTCGGCCTCGACCCCCGCGGTGACGAGGTGCCGCGTGCCGAGGGCGGCGTCGAGCTGGTAGCCGGCGGAGAGCCGCTCGGTCTGGTTCTGGAAGCCGGCCGGGTCGGTGAAGTCGTAGAGCTCGTAGGCGCCGGCGAGCCCCTGGTACTCCGGGAGCCACGGGCCCGAGTCCTCGGGGTTGCGCGAGAGCTGGCGCGTGCGCGCGTAGCCGAGCTGGAGCTGGTGGGTGAGCGAGGCCGACGAGCGCCGCAGCCGGAGCCCGCCCGCCGCGTCGCGCCGGTCGAACGACGCGTCGAGGTCGGGCCGGCCGAAGGCGGTCGGCCCCGGTGTGCCGACCGTGGCGTCGTCGAGCCGCAGCACGAGCCGCGCGTCGGTCGAGGCGTCGATCCTTGCCCCGGCCGAGAGTGCCGCCGAGGTGTCGTCGAAGGCGCCGTTCGGCTGCTCGTTGTCCGTCGTGAGCCGCTGGACGCCGGCGTTCCAGTCGAAGGCGCCGCGCGCGCCCGACGTGCCCCCGGCGTAGCGGCGCCACGCGAGGCCGCCGCCCTCGGCCTCGCCGCGGACGGAGGGCGCCTCGCCCGGCCGCGCCCGCCGCGTCTCGAGGCTCACGACCCCGGCGAGCGCGTCCGAGCCGTAGAGGCTGCTCGCCGCGCCGCGCACGACCTCGACCGACTCGAGCTCGAACGGCAGCGCGGTGCCGAAGTCGTAGGCGCCGCCCGGCTGGTTCACCGCGACGCCGTCGACGAGCACGCGGGCGTAGCGCGCCTCGCCGCCGCGGATGAACGCCGAGGCCTGGAGGCCCGTGCCGCCGGTGCGGGCGACCGCGAGGCCCGGGGCTTCCTCGAGGAGCGAGAGGAGGGACGGCGCCTGCCGCGCGTCGATCCGCTCGCGATCGAAGAGCTCCGTCGCGACGCCGAGGGTCGAGAGCGTCGCTTCGCCGCGCGTCGCGCTCACGACGACGCGCTCGCGCACCGGCGCGGGGGAGAGCACCACGTCGAGGCGGGCGGCGCCGCCGGCCGCGACGGCCGCGGTCGCCGCCGTCCGCGCCTCGAGCCCGGGTGCGTCGACCGACGCGGCGTACTCGCCGGGCGCCAGCGCCTCGGCGTGGAATCCGCCGTCGGGACCGGTCGTCACCACCACCGGCGCACCTGGGCCGGAGAGCCGCACCGCCACGTGCGGCACGGGCGCACCGTCGGCGGTGCGGACGACGCCGTCGACGCGGCCGAAGCCGCCGCCGGCCAGCAAGCCGTAAAGGAGGAGAGCGGAGGAAAGACGGAACATGCGGGAGCTCCTTCTCGCGAGAAGCCTCACGAAGCACGACCCGTCAGGGCAGGTTTCCTGGCTCCCGGGTCCTCGCTTCGCTCCCGACCTTCCCCGGTTTCCCGAGTGGCGGCGCCCTACGAGCGCCTGAGGGGAGCGGGCTCGCCGGCTACAGTGGCGCGACCGCGCAGGTTTTCGACCTGCTTCCCTATTACCCTCCCGTAACGGGAGGCACCCTGACTAACGCGAGGGAGTCTGACAGCCGGGGGAGGGGGGTGTCAATGGCGGCGCCCGCCGCGGTAACGCCTGGCAGCGACCAGCTGCGCCACTCCGCGCCAGAATCAAGTCCACGATTGAGGCCAAGCGTGGGGCGTGCCCCCGGGGGGGCAATCCGCCGGCCGCTTTGGATGCCGCCAGCGGAGCCACTTCCGGAAGGCCTTGGATGCGACCGGTGCGGACGGACGACAACTTCGACGTCGACCCGCGAGATCGACTCGCCCGAATCCGAAGCGTATAGAATACACTCCGAATACTCTATGCGCGCGATCATGGCCCGGCCGCGAGCAAGATGCAGCTGGCCGAACCCCGCTTGGTTCTGCGCGCCTTCCCTCGATAGCGAGCAGTCCACCCCACTGCGTGACTTCGCTCGCGGACCGGAGCTGCTTCGCACATGCAGGCAGACACGTACATCAACTCGGTGCTCGCCAAGTGCTCAAGCCTACAAGATAGCCACTTCTGGCCACCGGAGCCGCGCATTCGCCCTCGTGCCTGGCTGACGAACTTTCCGCCTGATGACCAACTGGCGGCGGCGGTCTTGCTCGACAACTTCGTCTTCTACGCTGACCATCTAACGGACCGTCTCTTGCGCGCTGCGATGGCGCCAGTTGCGCAGCTCTTGACAGGTCGAGACAAGACGATCCAGGCGAGTATCATGCACTGCGACCAGCTTCTAAGGCTGGCCTCCTTCACTCCCGTCGAAGGAGAAGCCCCTAGTCCAGCCGATTCGGGCAACCTGGTCTGCAGGAAGATTCGACAACTGTTCGAGCTGCCGGGCGACGTCATTGCCACCCCCACACAAGCGGTTGAGCGCGCGCTAACAGGCATCCCCGTAGTCTTAGTCGATGACTTCCTGGGCTCCGGCAATCAGGTTGTCGACCAATGGCATCGCTCGCAGGCAACTCCGGAAGGTCCGACCAGCCTCGCAGACGCGTATGCTCGCCACCCATTCGCGTGCCTGTATGTGTGCCTCGGTGCGACTTCGCTAGGCCTCGGCCGGCTGCGCACGAGCGTGCCGATTCAGGTGTGCTGCGCGCATGAAATTGGCCCCGAGTACGATGTCCGCAATCTCACGAATCCAAATCTCCTCCGGTGGTTTCCGGATATCAAGATCAGGATCGCACGCCTTCTAAGTCTCTGGGCGCCACGCCTTCAGCTGCCCGACTACATGCGAACGGGAGACTTCGCCGAATATGGATTCCATTCACTCGGGTTAATGCTCGGCTTTGAGCACTCGCCCTGTCCAGACGCAACGCTTCCAATCTACTGGGCCCGAACCGCTGACGCTACCCATACGCCTCTTGTGCTGAGGACGCACGAATGAGCAACCGCAGGGATGATCTCCGTCGTCTCTTCGGCGACTACCGATTCGAATGGCGGCCTACGGGCCTCGGTGCCCTGTTCGTAGAGCCCCCCTACTTTGGTGAGCTGTTGGCACTGCGACCGACGTTCCTCATTGGCGGGCGCGGCACTGGCAAGACGACCGCGCTGCGGTCGCTAATCACGGAGTACGCGCCGCCAGCCGTGCCGCAGACGATTCTCGGCATCTACATTCGCATCAACAAGAACCGTGTCAGAGCATTCGAGGGCGGTGGCCGCGAGACTCGAATCTGGGCCAGAGCGTTCGCCCACTATTTCAATCTCCTCGCAGCCGTCGAGTTCATCCGCGTCTGCCTCGACCGCGAGGCGCGCGGCGGCCCGCGCGTTCTCGATCGTGACGCGTCGAGCCGACTAGCCAATGCCTTTGGACTCAACCAGTGTGATATGACTTCGTCATATGCACCCTACGAACAGGCCATCGGCGAACTTGAGTTGTACGTCAACAACACCGCACTCCTGAGTCCACCGCTGATGTCCATTGCCGAGGCTCCCCTCAAGGCTATGGCGGCCATCGCGGCCCGCGCCGGCTTGACCCTCTACTGCTGCATTGACGAGTACGAGAACCTGCTTGACTACCAGCAGGAAGTGCTCAACGCCTATATCAAGCATGCGGAGGCGCCCCTCACATACAAAGTCGGCGTTCGCGGCCTAGGATTACGCACCCGCTCCACCACGGGAGGAGGCGATCTTCTGGTCGAGCCCGACGACTACAGCGTGGTCGAACTCGCCAACGAACCATTCGACGAGTTCGCCCTTGCGGTCGCCCAGAGGAGACTCGCCGAAGCAGAACGCCTGCAGCTCCTCGCCGGCCCACTCGAGCGCGCCTGGCCCGAACTCTCCCGACGCGAAGAGGCGCTTGCGCTAGGTGCAGCTCGCTTCATCGAAGATCTGAAGAACGAACTGTCGGGTGATGCCCGGGCCTTAGAGTGGGTGCAGCAGCAGGCGCCCGGAGACCTATACTTTGCGAAGTACTGGGCAGACTCTTCCGGCAACAGCCTTCGCGACACCGTGACTGAAGCCCTGGCGGACTCCGACGCCTGGTGCAACCGGCTCAACAATCATGGCTACGCATCGCTCTTCTGGCTGTCTCGCGGTCGCAAGGGCGCGCGAATCCGAAAGTACTACTCTGGAATTCAGACGCTCCTCCAGCTGGCTGGGGGCAACATTCGGTACTTCCTTGAGTTGCTCGACGTATCGCTTCAGCTCGAGCTGAGCAAGACGGACTCCGAGCTGCCGAGTCTCGAAGTGACTCCAGCAACTCAGACTGAAGCGGCCCGCGTGGTCGGGAAGCGACGCCTAGATGCGCTTGAGGCGCTAAGCGAGGTCGGAGTGGACCTCCGGCGGCTCGTGCTCGCTCTGGGGAAGGTCTTCTTCGAGCTCGCAAGGGCGCCGGAGGGGCGTGCTCCTGAGGTTACGCAGTTCGTCGTCGCTGGCGCGCCCCTCGAGCGGTCCGAGGTGGAGCGGCTACTCCGGGAGGGCAGTAGCCACCAAGCCCTTGAATGCCGGCCCCGGACGAAGGCAACCAGTGAGGCGGAAATGCGCGACGACGAGTACAGGTTGCATCCAATCTTCAGTCCCTATTTCGAGTTCTCGCATCGGCGCAAGCGGCGGCTCTCAGTCCTGGCCAGCGATCTGCTCCTCATCAGGCGTAACCCACGCCAGGCAATCGCTCGGATGCTGCACGGCACGCCGCAGTCCGGCCCCGACGAATGGCCCGAGCAGCTCACGCTCTATGAGCCGTTCTACGAGTCCTCCGAGGGAGACGTGTCGTGAGGCTGATGGTGCGCACTCGAACCGTGCTCCAACTTGATCAATCCGAGATCGACAGTACTTGGCTATCGGTCGTGGCGTCGACCGGCGTCGATGATCGCAGCGTCCTCGGCTTTTGGCACGATCGAACGCGAGCCGCTCCGGCCCGCTGCCTTGAGGTGACGGATCAGACTCGGGAGCGCATTACATACAGGCACGAGGGGCGGACGCTTGAGCTCGATCTGCGGAACGCTGCGGCGTGCAGGAACTTCACGGCCGGCATCGCGACCGTATGCTTCGACGTGTCCGGCTTGGCTCACCACGTCTGGATTCCGCTACTCGCAGCGGCCCTCGACGCAGTTCGCGACGTGCGGGTCGTGTACGCCGAGCCGCAGGCGTACCGGCTCCATCCAAACCCGGCGTCGTACATGATGTTCGACCTCACAGACCGCTTCGAAGGTGTCGCTCCCCTCCCAGGACTAGCGCGGCTTGGCGTGCCGCCAGGCGATGACGATGCTCTCTTTGTCCCGTTTCTCGGCTTCGAAGGAGCGCGAGCGCGGCACATAGCCTCGACCTTTGACTTCCTTCCGCCAACGGTGCCGGTGGTCGGCGTCGCCGGGTTCAGGATTGAACTCCCGACGTATACCCTAGCCTGCAATAGGGACTTCTTGGCTGAAACCTCGTCGTTTGGCCGTATTCGTTTCGCCCGAGCCAGCTGTCCCTTCGAGGCGAAGCGCGCGCTAGAGGACATCTCGCGGGACAACCCGGGCAAGTACCTTTACGTGGCACCCGTTGGCACCAAGCCTCACGCCCTGGGGGCAGCTCTGTATGCGCTCGAGAACCCGTCAACGACGGAACTCATGTACGACTACCCGATACGGCGCTCGCAACGAACGACGGGAGTCGGCAAGATTCAC
>WBZP01003497.1_pt1 | contig 17005 bp, 19 predicted proteins | sample 5204301 | NCBI WGS metagenome assembly WBZP01 (sample SAMN12412401, study PRJNA552823) | activated sludge metagenome | isolation source: activated sludge from nitrification reactor of wastewater treatment plant... | place: USA: Pennsylvania | collected 2017
CGCGCAGTTCGGGCCGACCCTCGCCGAGGCGCTCCGGACCCGGCCGCAGGTGCGCCTGATCCACGTCGACGACGGGTCGGGGCTGGCGCCGCTGCCGGGTGCGCACCGCTACGAAGACCTGTTGGCGTCCTCGTCGCCCGAACCGCTGGGGTTGACGCCGTCGCCGGACGACCTCTACATCCTCTACACCGGCGGCACTACCGGGATGCCCAAGGGCGTGCTGTGGCGCCAGAACGACATCTACCTCAATGCCATGGGCGGCCGGGTGTTCGGCACCAGCGAGCAGATGTCGAGCCTGGCGCAGATCGTCGCCCGCGCCGTACCCGGCGGCGGCGGATCCCTGACCTGTGCGCCCCTGATGCACGGCGCGGCGCAGTGGTCGGCGTTCAGCTGCATGTTGGCGGGCCGGCCCTGCGTGATGTCCGACATCACCGGCCATTTCGACCCCGTCGACGCATGGGAGCTGGCCGCCCGCGAGCGTGTCGCGATGATCCTGATCGTCGGCGACGCGTTCGCCCGGCCGCTGGCCGACACGCTGGAGGCCAACCCGGGGCGCTGGGACCTGTCGGCGCTGCTCACCATCGGCAGCGGCGGGGCGCTGTTCAGCGCCGGTGTCAAACAGCGGTTGCTGGCCGCGCTGCCGCAGCTGCGCATCCTGGACGCCGGCGGATCCTCGGAGACGGGATCGCAGATGGGCCGGATCTCCACCGCGGCCGGCGCCGGCAACGGCCGGTTCGCGCCCAACCCCGGTGCGGTCGTCGTCGACGCGGACATGACGCGCATCCTGGCGCCCGGCGACGACGAGATCGGCTGGCTGGCTCAGCAGCGTGTCGTGCCGCTGGGCTACCTCGACGACCCCGGCAAGAGCGCCCGCACTTTCCCGCTGATCGACGGCGTCCGGCACTCGATCCCCGGCGACCGCGCCCGCTGGGACGCCGACGGCAGCATCGAACTGCTGGGCCGCGACTCGGTGACCATCAACTCCGGTGGGGAGAAGGTGTTCGCCGAGGAGGTCGAGGCGGCCATCGGCCACCATCCCGCGGTGTACGACGTCATCGTGGTCGGCCGGCCCAGCGCCCGGTGGGGCGAGGAGGTGGTGGCGCTGGTCCAGCTCGCCGAAGGGGCAACGCCCGGGCCGCAGCTCGCCGCGTCGATCATCGCCGAAGCCGGCCGTCACGTCGCGCGCTACAAATTGCCCAAAGAGGTGCTGTTCCGGGACCGTGTGGTGCGCTCCCCGTCGGGCAAGGCCGACTACCGCTGGGCGAAAGCCGAAGTCGAGCCGATCTAGACGTCTTCGTCGTGGAGAAAGCCGCGAAGGTAGGTGAAGCCTTTGAGCCGCCATGCCTGGTACGCCCACACCCCGGCGATCACCGGCACCGGCCCGAAAGCCACCCACCACCGGGCGCCGGAGGGGACCAGCTCCCGGATCACCTCGGCGCGCGGCACCCCCTCGATGGTCGCGGGCAGCCAGTCCGTCAGCAGGATCGTCAGCATCCGGCTCGCCTCGAACGGGCCCGCCACGGTCGCCAGCACCCAGCTGATGCTCGCGATCACCAGCGCCCACGGCCAGGCCAGCATCAGCGACTGGTCGTCGACGATGTCGGCGGCGGTGCGGATCGACTCGGCGATGAACATGAACGCCAGGGCGACGACGAACACGCCGATCTGGGCCGCCAGCAGGTCGTCGAGCACCGGGTTGCCGCGTTCGTCGCCCGCGCGGGTCGGCAGGCCGAACGCCAGCGACAGCAGGCCGCCCAACAGCGCCAGCAGCATCAGCGCCGAGGTGACATCGTCAACCCGCACGAACGATTCGGTGAGGATTCGCATCACCAGCTTGGACGAGGTCGACGGCCGGGTCTGGTAGAGCACCATCACCACCACACCGGAGATGATCACCGACAACAGCCAGGCCACCACCGCGGCGCAGATCAGCACCAACGCGAACGACCACAGGATCGGGACCAGTTCCGCATTCTCGGTGGCGCCGTTGCGCACCACCAGCAGCGGGACGACGCCGATCGCCAGCACACCCACCGCGCGCAGCAGGAGGGGCAGCGTGAACCCGGCTATCTCCCCGGCGTCCACATCGGGGTTGTGCCGGCGGATCGAGGCGACCTCGGCGCGCAGCGCCGCACCCACCCGGGCTCGCGACAATCTGGTGGCCACAGCGCGAATCTAGACCGCGTGCGCGTACCGCTTCACGACGACACGCTGGACGAACGCGGTGACCGGACGTCCCGACCAGGGCATTCGAATCACAGTGCGCGCAATCCGCTTGCCAGCAGGGCGACGCCGAGCAACAGCAGCACGCCGACGGTGATCGCGACCTCGTGGCGGCGCACCCATCCGGCGAACCGGTCGAGCGCCGCGTCCACCCGGTGCGACCAGATCACGTACGCCAGGATCGGGATCATCGCCGTCGAGCCGCCGAGCAGGGTGAAGTAGGCGATCACGGCCGCCGTTGCCGGGCCGCCCGGCGCTGCCGATCCGATCGCCAATCACGCTGCCGCACAGACGAACACCACCTTGGGATTGAGGAACGTCAGCACCAGCCCGACGAGACCGGCGCCCCACGGGGTGATCCGTTTGATGCGGTCCACCCAGGTCGTTCCGGTACCGCCCGCGCCCGGCCGGCGCCGGTACCAGAGTGCGGCGAGGAGAAACGACACCCCGGCGATCACCCGGACCCAGGCCGTCCAGTGCGCCGGGGTGCCCTGCAGGCCGTCGATCAGTCGCGGAACGCCGACGAACAACGTGGCGATGGCGGCTTTGCCGGCCAGCCAGCCGCAGATGAACGCCAGGCCGGTGGGACGGGGACGCTCGCTGTGCATCACCAGCGCGACCGCGGGCAGCACCGTGAACGGCGAGAGTGCAACCACCATCGCCAGCGCGGTGACTTCCCCGAGCACACCTTCTCCTCTGTGATTTCGGCGTGCGTACGGGCGCTGTGCGCCCGCGACCACGCCGAAATCACACTCTGGCACAGCCGCTACGGTGTCGGGGTGGGCAGCACTCATCGCGGCGGCGGATTCAACCCGATTGAACCGACCACCAAGGGCGGACCGGACTACGGGCGCTTCATCGCCGGGGTGCGCGCGCTGCAGGACCACGCTCGCGCCGTCGACGCGCCCGACGCGGTGATCAGCGAGGCCGCCGATCTGCTGGAGAAGGCTTCGGCGCTGCTGGCGCCGTACGACGCCGACGAGTGGGCTTCGCCGTCGGGCCGCCGCATCGACCTGCCCAATCGGGGCAACGTGCTGGGCGTCCCCTCGGAACTGAACCGCATCGCCGACGACCGGGTGGCGGGCACGGTGCGCTTCGCGCGCTATCACCTGGGCCGCAACGGCGCCGCGCACGGCGGGGCCATCGGTCTGCTCTTCGACTCGGTGCTCGGCTACACCGCCCACGTGCTCTCCGGCGAGCGCGCCCAGCGCACGGCGTTCCTGCACATCGACTACCGCGCCATCGTCCCCGTCGAGAAGACCCTGCAGGTGGCGGCCGAACTGACCGGCGTGGAGGGCCGCAAGATCACCGTCCGCGCCACGCTGTTCGACGGCGAGCAGGTTCTCACCGAGGCACACGCGCTGTTCGTCAAGCTCAAGCCGGGGCAGCCGTGAAGGAACGCCTCACGCACTGGCGGCACGTGATCCGGCAACGCCGCACCACGAACGCCGTCTACCGCACGATGGTCGGGATCACCGGCGCCGTCGTACTGGCCGGCGGCATCGTCGCCATCCCGTATCCCGGGCCGGGCTGGGCCATCGTGTTCGTCGGGCTGGCCATCCTGGCCAGTGAGTTCGCCTGGGCGCATCACACGCTGCGGTTCGCCAAGGGGCGCTACGACGGATTCATGGACTGGTTCGGCCGGCAAGCGCTGTGGGTGCGCGGTACCGGCGCACTGCTGACGACGCTGGTGGTGCTGGGCACGCTGTGGATGGTCGGCGCGCTGGACACGATGGCGGGTTGGGCGGGCGTCGACCGGCACTGGATGCAAAGCCCGATCGGTATCGGGTCCTGACCGCCCACCCCGATAGCATGGTCGCCGACCTGGCAGTGTTGTAGCACCCGTTCGAGGAGAAGCCCGATGACCGCCCCCGCGCAGACCGGCCCTGGGTCCGACGGCGGCAACCCGCCGCCAGCCCTGATCAGGGTATCCGCGGGCACGACGGCCGGCGCGGCGGTGCGCGAGGCGGGCCTGCCGGGTCGCGGTGCAGCGGACGCCGTGGTGGTGGTGGCCGACGCCGACGGCAAGCTGCGGGATCTCAGCTGGGTCCCCGACGGTGACGTCGAGGTGCGCCCCGTCGCCGCCGACACCGACGAGGGCCGCAGCGTCATCCGGCACTCGGCCGCCCATGTCCTCGCCCAGGCCGTGCAGGAATTGTTCCCGGCTGCCAAGCTCGGCATCGGCCCGCCGATCACCGACGGCTTCTACTACGACTTCTCCGTCGCCGAACCGTTCACGCCGGACGACCTCGAGAAGCTCGAGAAACGGATGACCAAGATCGTCAAGGACGGTCAGCTCTTCGACCGCCGGGTCTACGCGTCCAAAGACCAGGCCCGCGCCGAACTGGCCGACGAGCCGTTCAAACTCGAACTCGTCGACGACAAGTCCGTCGGAACCGAGTCGATGGCCGAAATCATGGAGATCGGCGGCGACGAACTGACCGCCTACGACAATCTCAATCCCCGCACCCGCGAACGCATCTGGGGCGACCTGTGCCGGGGCCCGCACATCCCGACCACCAAGTACATCCCGGCGTTCAAGCTGACCCGCTCCTCGGCGGCGTACTGGCGCGGCGACCAGAACAACGCCAGCCTGCAGCGGATCTACGGCACCGCGTGGGAGTCCCAGGAGGCCCTGGACCGCCACCTCGAACTGATCGAGGAGGCCCAGCGCCGCGACCACCGCAAGCTCGGCGCCGAACTGGACCTGTTCAGCTTCCCCGACGAATTGGGTTCGGGCCTGCCGGTTTTCCACCCCAGGGGCGGCATCCTGCGCAAGGAGCTTGAGGACTACTCGCGGCGCAAGCACGTCGAAGCGGGCTACCAGTTCGTCAACACGCCGCACATCACCAAGGAGCAGCTCTACGTCACCTCAGGGCATCTGGAGTGGTACGCCGACGGCATGTTCCCGCCGATGCACATCGACGCCGAGTACACCGACGACGGCGCACTTCGCAAACCCGGGCAGAACTACTACCTGAAACCGATGAACTGCCCGATGCACCACCTGATCTACCGCTCGCGCGGCCGGTCCTACCGCGAATTGCCTTTGCGGCTCTTCGAATTCGGCTCGGTGTACCGGTACGAGAAGTCCGGCGTCGTCCACGGCCTGACCCGGGTCCGCGCGATGACGCAGGACGATTCGCACATCTACACCACCCGCGAGCAGATGCGCGACGAACTGGCGCGGCTGCTGCAGTTCGTGCTGGATCTACTGTCCGACTACGGCCTCGACGACTTCTACCTGGAGCTCTCGACGAAGGACCCGGACAAGTACGTCGGATCCGACGAGATCTGGGCGGAGGCCACCGAGACCCTGCGGGAGGTCGCCGAGTCCTCCGGGCTGCACCTGGTGCCCGACCCGGGCGGCGCGGCGTTCTACGGCCCGAAGATCTCGGTGCAGGTCAAGGACGCGCTGGGGCGGAACTGGCAGATGTCGACCATCCAGCTCGACTTCAACATGCCCGACCGCTTCGAGTTGGAGTACACCGCATCGGATGGCTCCCGGCAGCGCCCGGTGCTGATCCACCGCGCGCTGTTCGGTTCGATCGAGCGGTTCATCGGGGTGCTCACCGAGCACTATGCCGGCGCGTTCCCGGCCTGGCTGGCGCCGGTCCAGGTGGTCGGCATCCCCGTCGCCGACGCGCACATCGCCTACCTGGAGGACGTTGTCGCCCAACTCCGTTCGGTGGGAGTCCGGGCCGAGGTGGACTCCAGCGACGACCGGATGGCCAAGAAGATCGTCAACCAGACCAACCTCAAGGTGCCGTTCATGCTGCTCTGCGGCGACCGTGATTTGGACGCGGGAGCGGTTTCATTCCGGTTCGGGGATCGAACCCAGATCAACGGGGTGCCGCGCGACGAGGCCGTCGCCGCCATCGCCAAGTGGGTCGCCGAACGGCAGAACGCCACGCCCACAGCCGAACTCGTGGAGGTGAGCTCGGCGTGACGGAGGACACGGGGGACCGGTTGCAGCGGCTGTGGACGCCGTACCGGATGAGCTACATCATCGGCGAGGTCAAGAGCAAGCCGGACGACGGGCCCATCGGGTCGGCCGGTTCGAAGCGGCCGTTCACCGACATCCCGAACCTGTCCGACGAGGACGGCCTGGTGGTGGCGCGGGGTGAGCGGGTGTACGCGGTGCTCAACCTCTACCCGTACAACCCGGGTCACCTGATGGTGGTGCCGTACCGTCAGGTCTCCGAACTCGAGGAGCTGACCGAGGCCGAGACGGCCGAGCTGATGGCGTTCACGCAGAAGGCGATCCGCGTGATGAAGGGCGTGTCTAACCCGGACGGCTTCAACGTCGGGCTCAATCTCGGCCGGTCGGCCGGCGGGTCGCTGGCCGAACACCTGCACATGCACGTGGTGCCGCGCTGGAGTGGGGACGCGAACTTCATCACCGTCATCGGCGATACCAAGGTGGTCCCGCAGTTGCTCAGCGACACCCGCGCGCTGCTGGCCGAGGAGTGGGCGCGGGACATCGCCTGCGGGGACGAATCTTGAGCAACTTCTACCTGATGACCCGGGCGGCCTACACGAAACTGTCGGCACCGGTGGCGCGGGTCGCATTGCGCGCCGGCCTGACCCCGGACGCCATCACCATCGTGGGAACCGCCGGCACGGTCCTCGGCGCCCTGGCGCTGTTCCCGATCGGCCGGCTCTTCGCGGGTTTCCTGGTGATCTGGTTCTTCGTGCTCGCCGACATGCTCGACGGCGCGATGGCGCGGGAACGCGGTTATGGCACCAGTTTCGGGGCGGTTCTGGACGCCACCTGCGACCGCATCGCCGACGGGGCCGTCTTCTGCGGCCTGCTGTGGTGGGCCGCATTCGGGTTGCACGACGCCTCGCTGGTGGTCGCGACGATGATCTGCCTGGTCACCTCGCAGGTGATCTCCTACATTAAGGCGCGTGCCGAGGCCAACGGCCTGCGCGGGGACGGCGGGCTGATCGAACGCCCGGAGCGGCTGATCCTGGTGCTGGCCGGCGCCGGGCTGTCCGACATCCCGCACGCCCCGCTGCCGTGGCTGCTGCCGGTCGCGATGTGGGTCCTCGCGGCGCTGAGCCTGCTCACCGTCGCGCAGCGGCTGCACTCGGTGCGGTCCTCACCCGGCGCGACCGATCCGCTTCCGCTGGACGGGAACTGAGTGTCCGCGGTGTCTACGCCTGGTGGACTTCCCGACGTGCCGGCCCTGGGCGGCCTTCGGGTCCCGCTGACCGGCCGGATCTCCGATCTGGGGTATGCGACCGGCTGGCGGCTGGTGCGGGCGATGCCGGAATTCCTCGCCCGCAACGCCTTTGACGCCGGGGCCTGGTATGCCTCGCTGGGCGGTGGCCCTGAACAGCTGCGCCGCAACCTGGCGCGGGTGATCGGAGTGCCTCCCGAAGAGGTGCCCGCCGGTCTGGTCCGCGCGTCGCTGGAGTCCTACGCGCGGTACTGGCGCGAGGCCTTCCGGCTGCCATCGATGGATCTGCCGGCGGTTGCCCGCCGCCTCGACGAGGTGTTCATCGGTGCGGAGCACTTCGCCAACGCCCGGGCGGCCGGCCGCGGGGCGGTGATCGCGTTGCCGCACAGCGGCAACTGGGACATGGCCGGTGTGTGGCTGGTGCAGCACTACGGCAGGTTCGCCACCGTCGCCGAGCGGCTCGAACCGGAGTCGCTGTACCGGCGGTTCGTCGAATACCGGGAATCACTGGGTTTCGAGATCATCCCGCTCACCGGCAATGCGCAACAGCCCTTCGACGTGCTGGCGGATCGGCTGCGCGACAACGGATTCGTCTGCCTGATGGCCGACCGCGACCTCACCTCGCGCGGTGTCGAGGTCGAATTCTTCGGCGAACTCACCCGCATGCCGGCCGGCCCGGCCAAACTGGCCGTCGAGACCGGGGCGCCGCTGCATCCGGCGCACGTGCACTACGACGGGGACGACTGCATCGTGCACATCTTCGATGCCCTCGACACCACCTCGGGTGACGTCGCGGTCATCACGCAGGCGCTCGCGGACGTGTTCGCGGGTGCGATCGGCGAACATCCCGAGGACTGGCACATGCTGCAGCCCCAGTGGATCGCCGATCTGAGCGAGGAGAAGCGGGCCCGATTGCGCCGGGGGGCCTGATGCGGATCGGCATGGTGTGCCCCTACTCGTTGGACGTTCCGGGCGGGGTTCAGGCGCACGTGCTGCAACTCGCCGAGGTGATGCGCGAACGCGGGCATTACGTCAGCGTGCTGGCCCCGGCTTCGGCGGACGCCCGCGCCGGCCTGCCCGACTACGTCGTGTCAGGCGGAAAGGCCGTGCCGATCCCGTACAACGGGTCCGTCGCCCGGCTGCGGTTCGGGCCCGCCACGCACCGCAAGGTCAAGAAGTGGATCACCAAGGGTGACTTCGACGTACTGCACCTGCACGAGCCCAACGCGCCGAGCCTGTCGATGCTCGCGCTGCAGGCCGCCGAAGGTCCGATCGTCGCGACCTTTCACACCTCGACCACGAAATCGTTGACGCTCAGCGTCTTTCAGGGCATCCTGCGTCCGTCCCACGAGAAGATCGTCGGCCGGATCGCCGTTTCCGACCTGGCCCGGCGCTGGCAGATGGAAGCCCTGGGCTCCGATGCGGTCGAGATTCCCAACGGCGTCGACGTCGGCGCCTTCGCCGGCGCGCCGCGGCTGGCCGGCTACCCCCGGGCGGGCCGGTCGGTGCTGTTCCTGGGCCGCTACGACGAACCCCGCAAGGGGATGAGCGTCCTGCTCGGCGCGCTGCCGGCGCTCGTCGAACACTTTCCGGATATTGAGATCCTGATCGTCGGCCGCGGTGACGAAGACGAATTGCGCCGCGACGCAGGAGAATTGGCCGACCATTTGAGGTTTCTCGGGCAGGTGGACGACGCCGCGAAGGCGTCCGCACTGCGCAGCGCCGACGTGTACTGCGCGCCGAACCTGGGCGGGGAGAGCTTCGGCATCGTGCTCGTCGAGGCGATGGCCGCCGGCACCCCGGTGGTGGCCAGCGACCTCGACGCGTTCCGGCGCGTGCTGGCCGACGGGGCGGCGGGCCGGCTGGTGCCCGTCGGCGACTCCGACGCGCTCGCGGTCGCACTGATCGGCGTCCTGGAAAATGCCGCCGCGCGCCATCGCTACGTCGCCGCGGCCACCGAGGCCGTCCAGCGGTACGACTGGTCGGTTGTGGCCGACCAGATCATCCGGGTCTACGAGACGGTCGCCGGCGCGGGCGCAAAGGTTCAGGTCGCGTCGTGAGCGCCGGATCGGCCGCCCTTCTCGTCGTCGCCGTGCTGCTGGTCCTCGCGCTGGCGATGGGCGCGGTCTGGGCGTTCGGCACCGCGAACCGGCTGGACCGGCTGTACGTCCGATATGACCTGTCCTGGCAGGCCCTCGACAGCGCCCTGGCCCGGCGGGCGGTGGTGGCCCGTGCGGTCGCCGCCGACGCCTACGGCGATCTGGCCGTCGGCCGCCGGCTCGTCGCGCTGGCGGACGCGGCCGAGCGGTCGCCGCGTGCCACTCGTGAGACCACGGAGAACGAGCTGTCGACCGCGCTGGCCCGGGTCGACATGGCCAGGCTGCCCACGCCGCTGGTCGCCGAACTGGCCGACGCCGAGGCCCGGGTGGTGTTGGCCAGGCGTTTCCACAACGACGCCGTCCGCGACACCGTGGCACTGCGCGAACGTCCCGCCGTGCGACTGTTGCGCCTCGGCGGACACGCACCGCGGCCGACGTATTTCGAGATCGCCGAGCGGGTCGGCGATCAGTTACCCGAGCTCGACCGGGAGGCCTCGCTGCGAACGTCGTCGCGCGTGCTGCTGCTCGACGAGACGGGGGCGGTCCTGCTGTTCTGCGGATCCGATCCGGCGAAGGATGTCGCCGGGCCTCTTGCGCGCGGAACTACACCGCTCGCCGAACCCGGCGGCTCGGACGGCACGGCACCCAAGTGGTGGTTCACGGTCGGCGGCCAGGTGCTCGACGGCGAACGGCTGGCCCAGGCCGCGGTGCGGGAGCTGGCCGAGGAGACGGGGCTGCGGGCGCATCCCGACGAACTCGTCGGCCCGATCTGGCGGCGGGACGCGATGATCGACTTCAACGGCTCGGTGATGCGCAGCAGGGAGTTCTTCTTCGTCCACCGCACCACCCGGTTCGACCCGTCGTCGGCCGGGCGGACCGCGCTGGAACGCCGTTACATCCACGGGCACCGTTGGTGTGACGCAGCAGACATCGCCGATCTCGCGGCGGTCGGGCAAACCGTGTATCCGCTGCAGCTGGGGGAGCTCCTGGCGACCGCACGTGGGGTTTCCGCGGCGGATGTGCCGGCCGAACCGCTGGCCATTCGCTGATCGCCGACACATTCGGTTTGCCGTAAACGCTTAGACTGGACGGGTAACCAGCCAAGGAGAGATAGCAGTGGACGCCCACACCAACGGGACGGCCCCGCAAACCGGGACCGCGCGCGTCAAACGCGGGATGGCCGAAATGCTCAAGGGCGGCGTCATCATGGACGTCGTCACCCCGGAACAGGCCCGCATCGCCGAGGCCGCCGGAGCCGTCGCCGTCATGGCGCTGGAACGCGTGCCCGCCGACATCCGCGCCCAGGGCGGGGTGTCGCGGATGAGCGATCCCGACATGATCGAGGGCATCATCGAAGCCGTCACCATTCCGGTGATGGCCAAGGTCCGGATCGGCCATTTCGTCGAGGCGCAGATCCTGCAGAGCCTCGGCGTGGACTATATCGACGAGTCCGAGGTGCTGACCCCGGCCGACTACCAGCACCACATCGACAAGTGGCGTTTCACCGTGCCGTTCGTGTGCGGGGCCACCAATCTCGGCGAGGCGCTGCGCCGCATCACCGAGGGCGCGGCGATGATCCGGTCCAAGGGCGAGGCCGGTACCGGCGACGTGTCCAACGCGACGACGCACATGCGCAAGATCGGCGGCGAGATCCGCCGGCTGACGTCGCTGTCGGAGGACGAGCTGTACGTGGCCGCCAAGGAACTACAGGCGCCCTACGACCTGGTCGTCGAGGTGGCCCGCGCCGGCAAGCTGCCGGTGACGCTGTTCACTGCCGGCGGCATCGCCACCCCGGCCGACGCGGCGATGATGATGCAACTGGGCGCCGAGGGCGTGTTCGTCGGCTCGGGCATCTTCAAGTCCGGCGACCCCGCGCAGCGGGCCGCGGCGATCGTCAAAGCCACCACGTTCCACGACGATCCCGACGTGCTGGCCAAGGTGTCGCGCGGGCTGGGCGAGGCGATGGTCGGAATCAACGTGGAGGAGATCGCGGAGCCGCACCGACTCGCATCGCGCGGCTGGTAACCGGCGTGGCGATCGAGGAGATTCTGGATCTCGAGCAACTCGAGGTCAACATCTACCGCGGTGTGGTTTTCAGCCCCGAATCCGGGTTCCTGCAACGGACTTTCGGCGGTCACGTGGCGGGTCAGTCGCTGGTGTCGGCGGTGCGTACCGTCGCCCCGGAGTTCCAGGTGCACTCTCTGCACGGATATTTCCTGCGCCCCGGCGACGCGCGCACCCCGGCCGTCTATCTGGTGGAGCGCATCCGCGACGGCGGCTCGTTCTGCACCCGCCGGGTAAGCGCCGTCCAGCACGGCCAGACGATCTTCTCGATGTCGGCGTCGTTTCAGAGCGACCAGAGCGGTATCGAGCACCAGGACGAGATGCCGCCGGCGCCGCCGCCGGACGATCTGCCGGACTTCATCTCCAAGGGCGGGGTCTTCGACGACGCCGGCTTCGCGCAGTTCGCCGAGTGGGACGTGCGGATCGTGCCGCGCGACCGGCTGGAGCTGACTCCGGGTAAGGCGTCCCAGCAGCAGGTGTGGTTCCGCCATCGTGACCCGCTGCCCGACGATCCGGTGCTGCACATCTGTGCACTGGCGTACCTCAGTGATCTGACCCTGCTGGGTTCGGCCCAGGTCAACCACGTCGAGGAGCGCAAACACCTGATGGTGGCGTCGCTGGACCACGCGATGTGGTTCATGCGTTCGTTCCGCGCCGACGAGTGGCTGCTCTACGACCAGTCTTCGCCGTCGGCGTGTGGTGGCCGCGCGCTGACCCAGGGCAAGCTGTTCAATCGGGACGGCGAGATGGTCGCGGCCGTCATGCAGGAGGGGCTGACCCGCTACCAGCGGGACTACTCGGGCTCGGGGAAGTGAACGCCCCGCGCGTCGGTGTACTCGCGTTGCAGGGCGACACCCGCGAGCATCTGGCCGCCTTGACCGCCGCCGGCGCCCAAGCCGTCACCGTGCGCCGCGCCATGGAGTTGGATTCGGTTGACGGACTGGTGATCCCGGGCGGGGAGTCCACCGCGATCAGTCACCTGCTGCGGGTCTTCGACCTGCTCGAGCCGCTGCGCGCGGCGCTGGCCGCCGGGTTACCGGTGTACGGGTCGTGCGCCGGGATGATCCTGCTGGCATCGGAGATCCTGGATGCCGGTAACCGGGGCCGCGAGGCCGTACCGCTGGGCGCCATCGATATGACGGTGCGGCGCAACGCTTTCGGACGGCAGGTGGATTCGTTCGAGGAAGACCTGGACTTCACCGGGTTCGATGATCCAATGCACGCCGTGTTCATCCGGGCGCCGTGGGTGGAGCGGGTAGGGCCGTCGGTGGAGGTGCTGGCCACCGCGGCCGGTCATCCCGTCGCCGTCCGACAGGGCAGCGCCATCGCAACAGCGTTTCACCCCGAGGTCACCGGAGACCGGCGCGTGCACCGGCTCTTTGTCGAGGGGATTTCGGTGCGCTCTGGTGCGTCGAGCGACGAATAGCGCGCCGAATCGCCAAGAAGAGCGGCTTTACTCGATCTTGACCGGACGTTGAATCGCCCCCCCGACGATGGTGACGTGACTACCCTTCAAACGGTGGAGCTGGGGGTTCTGGGACCTCTACAGGTCCGGCAGTACGGCCTGCCGGTCGTCATCCCGGGCGCCAAACCGCGCGCCATTCTCACGATGCTCGGGCTGTATGCCGGGTCGGTCCTGCCGGCTGACGTCCTGATAGAGCTGCTCTGGGGCGATGATCCGCCGCGCACCGCCGAGAAAGCCCTGCAGACTCACATTTCGTCGTTGCGGCGCACCCTGGGCGAGGGTGTTGTGGTGACCGAGGGGGTGGGCTGGACCCTGGCGGGGGTCGATGTGGACGCCACGCGGTACAAGCTGGTCTGAACCCGAGGACATCGACGCCGCGTTCGAGGAACTCGACGCCCGCTACCTCGTCGGCGAAGCAGCCGTTCACGCGCACATGTGGTCGGCCACCGTGGGCGGATTTTCAGCACTCAACCGGCATGAACTCCCCGTGGCAACACCTGACTACGGCATCATCGACCACCAGCTACAGCACTCAACGGTCAGTGCGAGTGCTATCGCCGAATATCTCGATGCCTCATGGGATCTCAGGCCCGACTTTCGTTCGTACATCGAGGCCGTGCATCAGCTGACCGACCGCGGGGCAGTTGTCACGTATGCGGCGCGTGAGACCTCGCAGGACGGCTTCGACGCCGAGTGGCGAATGGTCTTCATCTACATGCTCGACGGTGACAAGGTGAGCCGCTGTGAAATTTTCGACGACACAGACATTGCCGCGGCGCTCGTGCGATTCGACGAGCTCAGCCTGTCGTAGGAGTCCGTGGGTGCTTGATCGGCAGGCGCTCAGGTGACGCCGCCTCTGGCTGCTCTTGCCGGCGTCGGTCGTCCATCAATGTATAGAATGAGAAACACTATGCCTGCCACCAGCCCGAAGCTCTCGACCGCCACGCAGGCTGCGTTGGCGGCCCTTGGCGCACAGTTGCGTGCGCGGCGCCAGGAGATCGGGCTCAGCGCGGTCAATACCGCTGAGGCCGCAGGCATGTCGCGGGTCACATTGCACCGGATCGAGAGCGGCAACCCCGCGGTCACCATCGGCGCCTATCTGAACGTGGCCGCAGCGCTGGGATTGCAGTTGGGGGTCGTGGAGCCGGCCGAGCAGATCCCTGGCGAGGTCCCCGATAGGGGGGGTGGCACTGTCCGCGTCAGCGACTACCCGCAATTGCGCCAGCTCGCGTGGCAACTGCAGGACGGCGCCGAACTCACCGAGAAGGAAGCGCTGCACTTCTACGAGCGCAATTGGCGGCACGTCGATCGCGACGCCATGGATGAGCGGGAGCGCGATTTTGTGCAGCACCTGGCCGATGTGTATAGCCACGGGAGGCTCCTTGTTTGAACGCGCCCACCACCGACGCATCGCCACGATGCTCGGCGCACTCGACGGGGACCTGCTGCAGGCGCATCATTGCTATTTCGGCGGAGGTACGGCCATCGCGCTGCGCTATGGCGAGTACCGCGAGTCTGTGGATGTCGACTTCTTGGTGTCCGATGTCGCCGGGTACCGCGAGCTACGTCAGCTCGTCGCCGGGGGAGTCGGTGTGCGGTGTCGCAACGCTGAGCGCGCTTGACATGGCGACCACCAAACTGCTCGCGAATGCCGACCGGTGGGCCGACCGTGGTGTGTATTGCCGGGATGTCATCGACCTCGCGATGATGGAACCTTCGCGAGAACTACTCGAAGCGGCGATCGCCAAAGCCGCTGTCCCGTACGGGCGCAGCGTGCGGGAGAGTCTTGACAAGGCCGTCGCGAATCTACGGGAAAGCCCGCAGCGGCTTGATGAGTGTCAGGTCGCGTTGAAGATGTCGGGCATATCCAGAGTGGTTCTGTGGCAACGGATCAAGGGCTTGCAGGCTTAGCGTTCTGACCGCTGCCGTAGGCCTGACTCTGTCTAGCTTTGGCCCCGCAACGCGACGGGCATCGGGCGTGGCGCGATGTCTCCGTCGGCGAGGTAATCGCGTGATAGCCGAATATACGTACAGTCGGACAAGTGGCCCGCCACACGCGGAGAGTTCGGCATTTCGGTGGGCTCTGGTGCTGTCGGCGCCTTCAATGTCGATCGATCTCGCGGAGATCGAACAGTCGCGACGTGGGCTACCGGTCCTGATTCAGCACGCGATCAACATCGGAGGGATCAGGATGGCGGTAACGCAGATAGAAGTCGATGACGAGGCGCGAAGACGTTGGACGAGTTGAAGGAAATGGCTGGCGGGGAGGAGTGACGGGCATGCGCTTCGATCCAGACGTCGGGTAAGCCCTCCTGCCGGTGGCTGCCGCGCATCATGCCCGGTAGACGGTCGTACCCTCCTTGATGGTCTCCAGGACGGTGATGTTCTTGATCGCCATTGGATCGACGGTGAGCGGATTGCCATCCAGCACAACCAGATCAGCCAGCTTCCCGGGGGTCAGCGAGCCCTTCTGGTCGGCCTCGCCGTATTGGGCGGCCGCGCTGATCGTGATTGCCCGCAGCGCCTCGGCCGGTGTGACGCGCTGATCGGCACCGAGCACCGCGCCGCTGCGCGATACCCGGTTGACCGCGGTCCACAGCAGGAACATCTGATCCAGCGGGGTGACCACGAAATCGGTGTGATTGGTGGGCTGCAGGCCGAGGTCGAGCGCCGCGCGCATGGGGGACAGGAAGTCGGCCTGCTGTCGACCGCGCAGCGCGACGTGCGCGTCGCCGAAATAGAAGGTGTGCTCGGTGAAGAACGACGGGATGATGTTGTACTCGGCGTAGCGCTGCAATTGATCCGGCCGGACGAACTGCGAGTGCACCATGACGGTGCGCCGCGGCCGCGACAGGTCGCCGGCGGCGGCGAATTCGTGTGCGGTCAGCGCGACGTCGATGGCCGCGTCACCGTTGGCGTGGATGTCCAGCGGCAGCCCGTGGTCGTACACCGTCTTGAACCACCCGTTGACGGTGTCCTGGGTGAACGGCAGCTCGCCGCACCAATTCTGTTGCCCGTCGGGGCCTTCGGTGAGATACGGCGTGGTGAAGTACGCGGTCCGGCCCTGCGGTGAACCATCCAGGGTCACCTTCACCCCACCCAGTTTGAGCCGGTTGACGTAGTGTCCGAAGGTTTCCGGCGGATTGGCCGCCAGCACCTCCTCGAGATCGAGGATGAACGGGTAAGCGACGACGTCGATCAGCGTGGCCCCGGCGGCCGCGGCGCGCTGCATCAACGCGACATCCGAGGCGTGCGAGGCGCCCTCGTGGGCCGTGGTGATCCCGGCCGCGGCGTAGAGCAGCTGCCCCGCCCTGCTCCAGGCGACTTCTTGGGCGGGAGTGGGTTTGGGCATGGCCGCGAAGATCGGCAGGAACGCGGTCTCCATCACCAGACCGTCGGGCTCGTTGCTGCCCGCCTTGCGCACGATCACCCCGCCGGATGGTGTCGGGGTGTCGGCGGTGATGCCGAATCTGCGCAGGGCCGCGCCGTTGAGCACCGCGCCGTGCATCGACACGTGGCCCACGAGCACCGGGGTGTCGGGGAAGTCGACGTCCAGGTCGTCCCTGGACAGCGTGCGACCGCCGGGCATCAGGGTGTCGTCGTAACCGTAGGCCACCAGCATCTCACCCGGCGGAACCAGATTGGCATCACGAAAAGACTTGAGTGCGTTGATGATCGCGGGAACGTCGGCACCGGGTCCGGCCGGTGGGGCGAACACGTTGACCTGGTTGGCCACGCTCAGTGAGTTGATGTAATGGCTGTGCGGGTCAACGAATCCGGGCGTCAGAGTGGCGCCGTCCAACTCGACAAGGGTGGTCGAGGGGCCACAGTGGGCGGACAGCACCTCCGAGCGGGTCCCCACCGCGGTGATCCGGCCGTCCCGGACCGCCACCGCCTCGGCGGACGGGTGTCCGTCGTCCATGGTGAGGACATCCGCGCCGACGTAGATGGCTGCTGCTGGTCCCGAT
>WBZP01003498.1_pt1 | contig 17004 bp, 19 predicted proteins | sample 5204301 | NCBI WGS metagenome assembly WBZP01 (sample SAMN12412401, study PRJNA552823) | activated sludge metagenome | isolation source: activated sludge from nitrification reactor of wastewater treatment plant... | place: USA: Pennsylvania | collected 2017
TTACACCGGTTGTTTCCAGGTCAATAAAAGCAACAGGACGGGTTAGTTTTAACATGAATGTTGGGCGTTTTTAATGAAAAAATCAATTTTGGCACAAAATTAGTCCTGCTCCGGAAAGAATTTGTAGTTAAAAGTACTTTTTCCTGTTGAATTTCGTTTACCGATCATACATTATATTTGTGCATTAATTCAAAATCTGAAAAATGAAAAAAGTTATTGTAGCTGTTGTTTCCCTTCTTTTGGTTGCAGCACTGATAAGCAGTTGCGGTAGCAGCCGTAAAAGCGGTTGCCCGATGAATGAAAAGATTATCCATTAATAGTTGCTTCTAGAATGGATTGGAAAGAGCTAACCAGTGAAGAGCAACTGGATACCATCAGGAAAGAATCTTCCGGTAAAATTCAGGTCATATTTAAACACAGCACCCGTTGTGCAATCAGCAGCATGGCAAAAAGCAGGCTGGAGCGGGCAGATAAACCCGTTGCCATCGACTTTCATTTGCTCGACCTCATCAGGTACCGTTCTCTTTCAAATAAAGTTGAGGAACAATTTAACGTGTACCATGAATCGCCCCAGGTATTACTTATAAAAGACGGAAATTGTATTTACGATGAAAGCCATAGCGGTATTTCCATGGATGAAATACTTAGCGTTGCCAGTGAACAATAGTAAAAATAAAAATAAATTATAATGATGCTCCGTAAGGAGCATTTTTTATATAATAATTAATTCAAGTTAAATTACAGATTAACAGATATTTATAGTAATTATTTAAAATATTAATTTAATTAAATCCGGTGCAATGTTTCCAACAGAAAAGTCCAGAATTTCTGTACGGAACTGATCTGAACTTTTTCATCGGGTGAGTGGGCGCCATGTATATTGGGACCAAATGATATCATTTCCATGCCGGGGTAATTGCGGCCTATAATACCACATTCCAGGCCGGCGTGACAGGCATTTACATGTGGCTCATCCTGGTATAATTCCTTATAAATTTCCCGCATTAGTTTAACGATGGTAGCATCCGGTTTGGGCGCCCAACCAGGGTATGATCCGCCATGCGATACAGTAGCACCCATCAGTTCAAAAGCAGCACGAATGGCTGTCGCCAGGTCCATTTTTTCTGTATCTACGGCACTGCGGGTAAGGCATAATATGCTGAATGAACCGTTTTGCACTAACACCCTGGCAACATTATTTGATGTTTGCACCAGGCCTGCAATATCCGGGCTCATCCGGTAAATGCCATTCGGGCATGCATAAACAGCTTTCAGAAGCTTTTCCTGGAAGGCGGTTGGTAAAACGGTTTCCGGTGTTGCAACCGGTTCGGCCGCCAGTTTCAGGTGCGGGTCAGTTACCCTATATTCCTCTCTGAAAATGGTTTCCAGCTCAGAAATTGTTTTTATCAGATTATCAACCTGTGATGGTTCAACACAAACGATTGAAACAGATTCGCGGGGAATGGCATTTCTTAATCCACCGCCATCAATAGAGTGGATATGGGCATTAGTATTTTCTGCCAGGGTTGAAAGTACCCGGTTCATTAATTTGTTTGCATTGCCCCTTCCTTTGTGTATATCCATACCGGAATGGCCGCCCGTTAATCCTTTCAGGGTAATTGAAAAAGCACTTAGCCCCTGATTGGTTGGTTCTGCCTCAAATTTCCCGGTAGCAGTTATGTCAATACCACCTGCACAGCCAATCGTTAACTCCCTGTCATCTTCCGTATCAAGGTTCAGCAAAATGCCGGCATGCAGCAAACCTCCCTGTAGTCCGAGTGCGCCTGTCATTCCGGTTTCTTCATCAATGGTGAACAGCGCTTCAATAGCAGGATGCGGGATGTCATTGGCAGCCAGCAGGCTCATAATGGCGGCCACACCTATGCCGTTATCGGCTCCCAGGGTTGTTCCTTTTGCCTTTACCCAGTCTCCATCTATATACATCCGGATTCCCTCCGTATCAAAATTGAAATCTGTATCGTTGTTTTTCTGGTGAACCATATCAAGGTGGCTTTGAAGTACCACCGCTTTTTTTTGTTCCATGCCAGGCGTGGCAGGTTTCCGGATGATAACATTGCCAGTTTCATCCTGGTGTACAGGCAGGTTAAGGCTTCTGCCAAAATCGCTGATGAACTGTATTACCTGTTGCTCTTTTTTGGAAGCACGCGGCACCGCATTCAGATCGGCAAAATAATTCCATAAACGTGAAGGTTCCAGGTTCCTGATATCTTGTTCCATGAGTATGACCGGTTTAGTGGGAAAATTAAACTGCTGCCAAAAATAGCTGATTTTTTTCAGCCATCCCCTGTTTCAAACAGTAGGAGCAGGTCTTCATCTGCCTGTAACCGGATGGTTTTTACAAAATGAAAACCCAGTTTACCAAGCAGGCTGATACTGCTTTGATTATCCTGCGTGGTGATGGCAGTGATCTTTTTTAGACCCAGCCTGTTATTGGCAAACAGGAGGGTAGCTTGGGCCATTTCAAGCGCATAGCCCTTACCGGTATATTCGGGCAGCAGGGCAAAGCCGATATCTGCATTTTCTAGCCCGTCTCTTTTTATGATCCCGCACATGCCGATGGGTTCATTACTGTTCCTGGTTTCTGCCAGGTAGAGCCCGAATCCGTTTACGGCATAACTTTTTTGAGGGCCGTTCCTTATATAAGCCAGTGCAGAAACGGTATCATATATTTGTTTGTTACCTATGTACTGTAACCAGCCCGGGCTATTAACGAGCCTTATAATAAATGCTGTATCATTTTCATCAATTTCCCTTAAGACAAGCCTTTCTGTTTCAAGTACAGTTCTTTTAATTACGCCTTTTCCTTGCTGTGCCGGATTGCTGTTCATGTTTATCAGAAATTGTATGATAATGTGGCTCCGTATGTTTTTGGCGTACCCAGGTGAACGGCTCCAAAATCATATGCATAGGCAATATATTTCCTGTCCGACAGGTTCCTTGCCCAAAAGAACAGGGATATGCCTTTTGCAGTAACGCCGGCGCGTACATGAAACAGGTTATAGCCGTTTTGCCTGATGGTATTAGACAGGTTGAAATATTGTTCACCGATATAAAACCATTCAGCCCGGGCTGTAAAATGCAGCTCTTGTTTTTTTCCAACGGCATATCCGTACTGTAATGCAAGCATGGACGTTTCCTTTGGTGTAAACAGCTGCTTTTTACCGTTGAGGTCTGCAATGGATCCGTTTTGAGATAGTTTCAGGTTTTTGTAACTCGCATCGGTATAACCGAAATGGTAGTCAGCCTGGAGGCCTTTAACCGGTGTTGCAGACAGCTCCAGTTCAATGCCGCTGGTGTGGAGTTTGCCCGCATTTTTTGTTATGGTAACCGCATCTGGTAATACGAGTGTTGGTACCTGGGCGCCGGTTACGTTGGTATAGAAAAGGGTGACGTTAACCTGAAATCGTTTATCCATAAACGTATTTTTTATACCGGCTTCAAAATTATTACTGTATTCGGGATCGTATGGGAACAGTGGTGGCTGGGATGGATCTGATGATAAGGCAGTGAGTCCGCCGGTGCGGAAACCACGGCTATAGGTAATAAACACATGGTTATTCGGATGTATTGAATAGGAGAGGCCCAGTTTTGGTGAAAAAGCCTGGAAATTAGCAGCAGCGCTTGTATCGGGCCTGGTATCAAATTGGGGGTTAGGGTCAGGGTCCTTCTGGTATTGGCCCAGCACATGATATTCTTTCCTTTCATTATCGTAACGAAGCCCTGCAATGATATTCAGTTTTGGGGTAACGGAAAGAGTTGCCTGGCCGAAAAAAGCGATTCCTTTGCTTTTTCCTTTTGTTGAATTGATGGTTGAAAAATTTACATCCGGAGCACCTACCAGCAATGCATCATTGCCAAAACGGACGGCCTGTTTGGTTGGGTTGTCCTGGTGGAAAAGATAGGTTCCTGCAGTCCATTTCAGTTTTGAGGCGGAAGCAGCCGGGTTACTGAATTTTATTTCCTGGGTAATTACTTTCACCTTATTCCATTTATCACCAAAATTATTGATGATGGTAACGCCGTCAATGGGTGAAAAATCACCATCCAGTGGCTTTTCATAGTACCTGTAATTATCCTGGTAAGCGGTTTGAGAGCTGAAATTGAATTTTTTCCCGGCAAAATTTACCGACAATGAACTGTTGAAACTTTTGTCTATCATCCGGGCAACAGCGTCCTGGTTAAGCACATACGGGTTGCTGAATGCATCTTCAACCCCATTTACTAACGGGAATGCACCATCGTTCCTGTTCTGTATATGTTTAATATTCAATGAAAGCGACCACTTTGAACAGGGGGTGAATTTGATGTAGTAGTTGCCCATCAGGCTGTTCCTGTCATCAAATGACCTGTTATTGAATGCATTTGTATAATATCCGTCGCGTTGGTCAAAAACACCCGAAATACCCATGAATAACTTGTTTTTTATCAATGGCATCCTGATACCGGCACTGTACCGTTGCTGGCCGTAATTACCGGCACTCAATTCTGCAAAGCCGTTCAGTTTGTTGCCCGGTTGTTTACTGATGATATTGATTACGCCACCCATCGCATTCCTTCCATACAAAGTGCCCTGGGGCCCCCGTAGTACTTCAATACGTTCAATATCCGATAACTGTGCGATATATGTATCCAGGCTAAACTGGTTAACACCGTCAATGTAAGTGGCTACCGCCGGGTCGTATGAAGTGGTGGCAATTCCCCTGATGCCGGTAACGTTGCGGTCATCCCCGGAAGATGCTGAATACAAGTTTGGAACAATGGCTGTAATGTCCCTGCTGTTCCATAAGCGGAATTCCTTTATTTTTTTTGATGAGATGGCTGTAATGCTAACCGGTACCTGTTGCAGGAATGCGTCTTTTTTTTCTGCACTTACCAGCACTGCTTCCAGGGCCCTCGTGGCTTCCGTTAACATGAACCGGAAACCGTTAGCAGGTAGTTTACCTGTTTCAAGTTCCTGGTTAAGTGTTGCATAACCGATGGAGGATATGGCGGCCTGGTATTTTCCCGCGGGCAGGTTTTTGAAACTGAAGTTGCCCTGGGCATCTGTTACGGAACCCCTATTGGTATTCAGTAAGAAAATGGTTGCATTTGGTATGGGAACTGATTGTTGATTGACAATTTTTCCCTTAATATCATGGTTCTGGCAAAAAGAAGTGATTGAAATGATGCCTGTGAGCGCTAAATTGATCAGTTTTTTCATCTTGGTTCCGTTTTAACTGTCGGCAAAGGATTGAAATGGATGTTTGCAATCTGTATGCAAATTTAACATTAATTCAATGGTTACTTGGCATGAAACAGCCCAATCAAGTGTGAACCAGCAAGGAACGGCATTTCATTACATTTATTGCCTTATACTGATGCCGGGATTCATCAATCAGAACCGCGCTTCAGCTGATTTAAATGATATGGAAAAGGTACCGGATAGATGAATAAAAAAAGGCCATGTTTCAGCATGGCCCTGTGAAAAGTCTTTTTTAAAATCTTACACATCAATGGCTTCGCCATAGGCAACCGCCGTAGCTTCTTTCAACCCTTCGCTCATAGTGGGGTGCGGGTGAACGGCATTCAGAATTTCGTGGGCGGTTGTTTCCAGTTTACGGGCTACAACGGCTTCTGCAATCATTTCTGTTACATTCATGCCGATCATATGGCAACCCAGGAACTCACCGTATTTTGCATCAAAAATCACTTTTACAAAACCTTCGGTTGCACCGGCGGCGCTTGCTTTTCCACTGGCCATAAAAGGGAACTTACCAACTTTTATATCATAACCGGCATCCTTAGCCGCTTTTTCGGTATAGCCAACTGAAGCTATTTCCGGGCTGCAGTAGGTGCAACCGGGTATATTATTGTAATCAAGCGCTTCTGGTTTGTGCCCGCTCATGTGTTCGGCAGCATTGATTCCTTCCTTGCTGGCAACATGTGCCAGAGCCTGGCCCGGTGTACAATCACCAATAGCATATATGCCCGGTACATTTGTTTGCTGGTTTGCATCAACTATGATCTTGCCTTTGTCTGTTTTAATTCCAAGCTGTTCCAGCCCAATATTTTCAATATTGGCAACCACGCCTACCGCACTCAGCAGGATGTCTGCTTCCAGTACTGTTTCTCCCTGTGCTGTTTTTACTGTTGCTTTAACACCAGGCCCAGATGTATCCACTTTTGTTACTTCACTGCTGGTCATGATGGCAATGCCCTGTTTCTTAAACTGCTTTTCCAGTTCCTTGCTGATGTCTTCGTCTTCAACCGGAACAATCCTCGGCATAAACTCCACAATGGTCACTTTTGTTCCCATGCTGTTATAGAAATAAGCGAATTCAGAGCCAATGGCGCCGCTTCCGCAAATGATCATTGATTTTGGCTGGTCAGGCAATACCATCGCTTCCCGGTATCCAATAATCTTTTTTCCGTCAATAGGCATGGCAGGCAGTTGCCTCGACCTGCCCCCCGTGGCTATCACGATATTTTTCGCTTCTACCACCTGTTTTGAATTGTCGGCTGCTGTAACTTCAATTTTACTATTGGCTACCAGTTTTCCGTAGCCCATAATCACATCGATCTTGTTTTTCTTCATGAGAAACTGTACGCCTTTGCTCATCTTGTCTGCAACAGAACGGCTGCGTTTAACCACGCCCCCAAAATTATGGGTGGGATTGCTGATGTTGATGCCATAAGATTCGGCATGTTTTGCATATTCGTACACCTGGGCGCTTTTCAGTAAAGCCTTGGTAGGGATACATCCCCAATTGAGGCAGATGCCACCCAGGCTTTCTTTTTCAATGATTGCCACTTTTTTGCCAAGCTGGCTGGCCCTGATTGCTGCAGGGTAACCGCCGGGGCCACTGCCAAGTACTACTAGATCGTATGTCATAATTATATTTTATTCAGTTATTAATTTAATTACTGATATTCCCACATCATACATCTCACATCTCACATCTCCAAAGAGGCATCCCGCACGGCTGCGAAATTACTTTGAAATGCCTGATTAGCCAAATGCTTTGTTTAACCATTTAACCTTTCATTACCGGCAAAAAACGCTAAACGGTGTATTTTTAATGCATGAAAAAAATCAGTTGCTTTTTAATAGTGCTATTTGTGATTAGCCTTGTAAATGCCCAGACCATCCCTAAATGGAAAATAACGGATGTGGAGCAATACATAGCAGATAGCAGGGATGAAGTGCTTGTTATCAATTTCTGGGCTACCTTCTGCAAACCCTGTGTGGCAGAAATACCCTTTTTTATAAGTACGGTTGAAAAATATAAATCAAGCAAGGTATCCTTGTTGCTGGTTAGCCTGGATCTGCCTTCGTTTTACCCGAAGAAGATTGCATCATTTGTTAAAAAAAATAGATTCAAAACCGCCATTGCATGGCTGGATGAAACCAATGCCGACTATTTTTGTCCGAAGATAGATAATACCTGGAGCGGTTCTATTCCGGCTACGCTGGTGATAAATAAGAAAACCGGGTTCAGGAAGTTTGCAGAGGAGGAGATGAGCCGGGAAACTTTTGAAGCTATCATTAAACAGGCAATTTCAAATTAAGTATTTGAATAAAAAAGGACAAACTGCCTGCTGCCATTTGTCCTTTTTTATTTTAACAGGTTATTTATTGCGCTTGATGGTACAACCAACGCTCCTGCTTTCTTTTACGGTTATTTCTTTGTTGCCGGTAAGCTCGGTGATTGCTTCTTTAAGATGCTGCCTGTTAACAGCTGATGCATCAGAAGGGTTATCGTCAATAGCGCCATGATAAACCAGTTTCAGGTTTTTATCAAACAGGAAACATTCAGGGGTTCGGTTAGCGCCAAAGGCATCGGCAATTTCGTGGTTTGTATCAACAGCATAGTTCCACCTGTATTGCTGTTCTTTGGCATAGGCTTTCATGTCTTCATAACTGTCATCGCTGTTGCGCATGGCTTCATTGCTGTTCAGTAAGATTACGCCAATCTTCATTTTAAGGGCATATTCACTTATCGAAATTGTCCTGCCCTGGTTTTTAATCACGTATGGGCAGGTATTGCAACTGAACATGACCAGAACGCCGTTTTCTTTCATGGCGTCACGCATGCTGATATCTTTACCGGAAATGTCTTTCATTTTTACATCAGCTTTGGGCATGTCTGCGCCAATTGGCAATACTTCTGCAAGCCTGAAGGAAACAATTAACAGCAGTGCCAACACTGCCATTATTGGGAATATTTTTTTCATGTCATATCAATTTAGTGTATGAAATTACACTATTCAGGAATAATCCGTTTTCCGTTCATGTATTAATGGCTGCCTGTTTTTTCTCTTCCTGTTCGCGTTGTGAAACGATTGTTTTCAGCGATTTGATACTTACATTCAGTTCAAACCCGATCAGCAGGGCCAGCGAATTGATATAAATCAGGGCCATCACCATCATGATGGTGCCTATGGAGCCGTACAGCACATTGTAACTGCCAAAATTCTTAACAAACATGCTGAATACAATGGATGCCATGATACTCAGGAAAGTTGCCAGCAGGGTGCCCGGGGAATTCAGTTTCCATCTTTTATGTACCGCTGGGGCATATTTAAAGATGAAACCTATACCATAATAAACCAGCAATATGATCATGGTCCAGCGGGTATATGAAATGATGTTGCGCCAGGCGCTGTCTTTTACCATGAGTTTAAGGATAGCACCCTGTGAAACCAGTAATAGCAGGTATCCCAGCAACAAACCGAATAATATCATGATCAGTTTAATGGCAATCCACCGTTGATGCAATCCCCTGCGTTTCTGGAAACCAACATTCTTTTTATTGAAAGCACGCATAAGCCCCATCATGGCGTTGGATGCAAAAAATAGGGACAGTAATAAACCGAATGACAGTATCCCGATTTTAGAATCAAAAATGAAAGAATCTACAAACCTGATCACTTCTTTGTTATACACTTTTGCAGGTATGATATCGTAAATAACCTGGTGTAACTGTACTTGAATGCTTCTTTTTGAAATGAAAGGCAGGTTTGGAATAAGGGTGAACAGGAACAGGAATGAAGGCGGTACAGCCATGATGAAATTATAGGATATGGCTGAAGCCCGTTCAAAGAGCCCGTGGGTTTTCATTTGGCGGTAAAAAAACCTGATAACATCATACAAAGGGACGCCTTCAAAACCGGGGAGGTACCAATGCTTGCTTTTTTGGAAAAGAAACCCGATGGGGCCCCTGGTTATGATTATCCTTTGAAGTTTTATCACCCGGTTGCTTATTTATTCCTGCTTAGTATTAAACTGTCCAGCGCACGCTGGTATGCTTTTGCATAAACCAGGTGTTGCTGGTAAGTAGCTGCAAAGTTAGAGTATCCGTTGAAATCGGGTTTGGCAACAAAGAAAATATAATCTGTTTCCGGTGCATCCAGCACGGCATCTATCGTTGATATGGATGCTGTTGAAATAGGACCCGGCGGCAGCCCGGTTTGCCTGTAAGTATTATACGGTGAAGGGTATTCGAGGTGGCCATGCATAATCCTTTTCAGCCCGAAATTCCGCATGGCATATTTTACGGTTGGGTCGGCTTCCAGTTTCATGCCTTTTTTCAGGCGGTTCATGTAAACACTTGCAATTAGCCCTTTGTCTTCCTGTTTATTTGTTTCTTCTTCCACAATACTGGCCATAGTATAAACCTGCTGTGGGGTAAGGTTATGGGCTGCTGCTTTTGCTTCCCTTTTACCTTCCCAGAATTTTTTCTGCTGGCCTGCAAAGCGGGCTAATATATTTTTCACAGGCGCATTCCACCACATCAGGTATGAATTGGGAATGATAAGTGTCATCATTGTGTTACTGTCAACACCATATTTTGCCAATGAATCGTTGTTGGTTATATACCTGATCACTTCCAGTGAATCTGTTTCAAATTGCTGGCCTATTTTTCCGGCAAGATCTTCCTTGGTCCTTATCTTATTTATTACAATCCGTACGGGTGTTTGCCTGCCTGATTTTAACATTCTTACCAGGTTAATCAGGTTCATCCCGTCTTTTATTTCATATTTGCCGGCTTTAACCTGTTTATGATAACCCGCCTGCCTGGCTATTTTATCGAAGAAGAAGGTTCCGGATATAATTTCCTGCTCTTTAAGGGAAGCTTTTACCTGGTCGTATGTTGCGCCAGTATTAATATAGAAATACTTGTTTTCCGGAGCGGAAACCAACGGGCCAAAAACAATCCATGCTGCATAAACCACTAAAAGCAGCACGGCAAAGAATATGATGAGCAGTATTTTTTTCATGTAACAACCGTGATACCGGCAATATATAATAAAAAACCCCGCTAACAGTGAGCGAGGTTATAAAATTATTATAATTAAGTTTATTTCTTGTTCGTATCGGCGGGTAAAGTAACTGTGTTTCCGGGTTTTGCCTCTTGCTTGGAGGGTGAAGTAGATATGCCTTTAATCAGGTCTTCTCCTGAAGCCGCAGTTCCTTCTTTGGGAATAAAGGCCGGTGAAACCAGGCAAAGCAACCCAACAATTGCAGCAAAAACCCAGGTTCCTTTTTCAAGGATGTCTGTTGTTTGTTTTACACCCATCAACTGGTTGCCCAGGCCCCCGAAAGTACCGGATAAACCGCCACCTTTTGGGTTTTGAATTAAAACGATCAATCCAAGAACCACAGATGCAACAATGATCAAAACACCAAATAATACTAACATGCTAACTGATTTATACTTTATTTTTATCTGAAACCCGGTTTTTTTGTACGCCCAGGCTTTCTATTTTGGCTGCAAAGTAAACGCTTTTGGAAGGATTCAGCAAACTTAATTTTTCATAAATTTCAGCCGCTTTCCGTTTTTACCCTGCTGAATATAGGCTTCGGCCATTGATTCTGTTAGAATTATGCCTTCTTCATTGCTTTTTTCAGCCAGTTTTTGTACAAGAATGTCTACCTGTTCATTCCCTTCCGGAAGTTTATTGCCATGAACTTTTTTCATTGTTTTCAGCCATTCGGTGAAACTTTTTAACTGTTTGCCCAGTTTATCGCCGGTTTGTATTTCTTCGCTTAATTTAATCCCCTGTGATGCAAAATAATCGGTTGCCGACAATGGTTCAAAAAGCATTTCATTATTTAATACAGGCACAGATTCAACCGGTTTAGGGGCAATTTCAGTCATGGTCACGGCCGGTTCCTTTATTTCCTGCTGATGCAGCCGGTAATTCAACAATAAATTGCTATGAAAATGAAGGGCCGTTTTGGCAGCGATCTCATCATAGTCCGGTTGATCTTTTGCTGTTTGCTGCAGCAGGAAAAAATACGGAAGGGAGAAATAAGGATATTTTTCACTGATGGAATACAACTGTTGCCTGCAGCTTGCCGATGCCGGATCGATATGTAAAATATTTTTTATCAGTTGTGGCCTGTACATAGCTCAAAACTACTTGATTATCGGGCAACGGGCAAATTACCAGTTGGAAAATATTTTATTGAAAATTTCATCCACTATATTTCTCACCATTTCGTTATTAAGCGATGATTCTGCCTGCGAAAGGGATTGTGTAGCCGGAAAATCAAACGTACGGGTAAGGTCTGTTTCAAAATTCTTCTTTTCATCCAGTGTATTCCGGAAAACCAGGTGAAACCCTACAGTCAACCGGTTGCTGGCTGCATTATTGCCGGTAATACTGATGGTACTTGTAAAATACTGTGAAACAAATCCGCTGATATCATAATGCGCATCGTCTTCATTGGTCTGCCTTAACCTGGTTGTATTGATGATTTTTTGTTTTAATCTTTCCGTAAGCTGGGGGCTAAGCTGTGTATTTACATATTGCGCCTTGTTTTCAAGGTAGTTCACCCTGAACGTCTTTACTTCTTCCGGAATAGGTGATGTGTCTTTAAATGAATATTTGCATGAAGCATAGTTGAATATGGCCATCAGCAGCATGCAACTGAAATATATTTTGAGCTTACTGTATTTATTCACTTTAATTTTTTTGTGGTATAAATCGTTTTTGTAAGAATTGAAAAATTAATAAATGAAATCTCCAAATCCCCTCCATTTCCAAATCATTCCATCTCCAAATCTCCAAATCAATCCATCTCCAAATCCCTCCATCTCCAAATCAAAAAATCACAAGTTCTCAATATCATATTCCTTCAGTTTCCTGTACAATGTTCTTTCGCTGATGCCCAGGTCCAGGGAAGCATCCCTTCTTTTGCCGCGGTGTTTTTTCAATGCTTTTATGATAAGTTCTTTTTCCTTGTCTATGATACTGAGCGATTCTTCCACATCTTCATGCTGCTGAATGGAGGACTTGTCATTTTGTAACAGCACGGCAGGCTGGTTCTGCGAATACATGTTTCCGCCGGGCGTATTTACGTGTAGTTCTTTCACCATGGCCGGATTCCCATTATCGGGCTGGAATACCGGAGCATGTTGTGCCAGGGATGGATTTTGCAACAGGTCGAAGAACATCTTCTTCAATTCATTCACATCCTTCTTCATATCAAAGAAAAGCTTGTACAGTATTTCCCTTTCATTGGCGAATTCGGTTTGGCTTACGGCACCATTGCCACCAACGAGTACGGGTAAACGGGAATAATTATGTTCCGGTAAAAAGGCTTTCAACTGTTCGGCATTAACTGTCTTTTCTTTACTGAGCACCGATATCTGTTCAGCAATATTCTTTAGTTCACGAACATTGCCCGGCCATGAATAATTGATCAGCAGGTTTTTTGCATCATCTGTAAGCTGAACGGAAGTGGTTTTATAGCGGTCGGCAAAATCGGTAGTAAATTTCCTGAAAAGCAGCAGGATGTCTTCCTGCCTGTCACGCAATGCCGGAACCCTGATTGGAACCGTATTGAGCCTGTAATACAGGTCTTCCCTGAATTTGCCATTATGTGTATATTCAAGCAGGTCTTTATTGGATGCTGCAATTACCCGTACATCGGTCTTTTGCACCTTGCTGCTTCCCACGCGGATGTATTCGCCGGTTTCCAGTACCCTGAGCAGCCTGGCCTGGGTTCCCAGGGGCATTTCTCCAATTTCATCCAGGAATATTGTACCGCCGCTCACAGTTTCAAAATAACCTTTCCGGCTGTCTACTGCACCGGTAAATGAACCCTTTTCATGCCCGAATAATTCCGAATCAATAGTGCCTTCTGGAATGGCACCGCAGTTTACGGCAATAAAAGGGTTATGTTTCCTGGAAGAAAGCGCATGTATGATCTGCGAAAACACTTCCTTGCCAACTCCGCTTTCGCCGTTTATCAATACACTCAGGTCGGTATTGGCTACCTGCACAGCCACATTCAATGCATGGTTGAGGGCAGGAGAGTTACCTATGATGCCAAATCTGTTCTTAATTGATTGCTGATCCATATAGTACCTGTAAATGGGCGTTTATATTATCGTTTAAAATAGGGTTAAATGGGTTGTTAAAAGAATAAGTAAAAAAGCATTTATACTTGTACGTTATATACCTGGCTGCGCCATTACGGCATTGCCTAATAAGGTGCCTGCTGTACAATCTGCAATTTCAACCATTACATAATCGCCTTTTTTGAAATCTTTTTTAGGGAAAACAACTACTTTATTATTGTCTGCCCTGCCATATAGCTCCAGATCGCTTTTTTTGGAATTGCCTTCAACCAGCACTTTCAGCGTTCTGCCAACATCTTTTTTCATGCTGCCCAGGGAGTGCTGCCGGTGCAGGGCAACCAGTTCCTGCAACCTTCTTTTTTTTACGGCAAGCGGAACATCATCTTCAAAACGGCGGGCCGCCAGTGTGCCCGGCCTTTCAGAATAGAAATACATATATGCCAGGTCGAACTGGCAGTATTCCATCAGGCTCAGCGATTCCTGGTGGTCTGCTTCAGTTTCTGTACAAAAACCGGCTATCAGGTCTGTAGATAATCCGCAATCAGGCAGAATCTCCCTGATCCGGTTAAATTTGGCAATATACCATTCACGGCTGTAGGTCCTGTTCATCAATTGTAACAGCCTGGAGCTGCCACTTTGCACAGGAAGGTGAATATAGTTGCAGATATTATCGTATTTCCGGATGGTAAACAACACTTCGTCTGTGATGTCTTTAGGGTGGGAAGTAGAAAACCTTACCCGCAGCAAAGGGGATATAAGGGCAACTTTTTCAAGCAATTGGGCAAAGCTGACTGATTCATCTGTTTGTTCATCCATCCAGTAATAACTATCTACATTCTGTCCAAGCAGGGTCACTTCCCGGTATCCGTCATTGAATAAAGCTTCGCATTCCAGCACGATGCTGTTGGCATGGCGACTGCGTTCCCTGCCACGTGTAAATGGAACCACACAGAATGAACACATGTTATTGCAGCCGCGGGTAATGCTTACAAAGGCATTAACGCCATTGCTGTTTAGCCTAACGGGAGAAATGTCGGCATAGGTTTCATCGCGGCTCAGCAGTACATTAACAGCTTTCTGCCCCCCATTGGCTTCTTCAATTAAAGAAGGAAGGCTGCGATAGGCGTCCGGACCAATTACCAGGTCAACCAGTTTTTCCTCTTCCAGTAAATCGGCTTTCAGGCGTTCGGCCATACAGCCTAAAACACCAATGATTAAACCTGGGTTTCCTTTTTTTAGTGATTTGAATTCTGTTAACCGTTTACGTACCCGTTCTTCGGCTTTTTCCCTGATTGAACAGGTATTTATCAAAATCAGGTCGGCCAGTCGTTCTTCTGTAGTTGCTGCATAACCTTCTGCCTGTAAAATGGATGCAACCACTTCACTGTCGGCAAAATTCATAGCGCAACCATAACTTTCTATATAAAAATGCCTGTAGGCATTAACTGGTATATCTTCAGTAGCCGCAAATACTTCTCCTTGCCTTGATTCATCATGTGTTTTATCAATTGCCAGATACTGCATCGGTAGTCAAAAATTGAAATACAAAGATAGCAGAAATCAGTTGAAAAGTGACAGGATGTCAGCAGTTTTACCTTATACGGGGAAAATCAATGATTCAGTTGTTTGCTAAGCCAACTGTTTTTTATAGGGGTGATCCAGTTTTCTGCCAGTTGTTTTTTTGTTAGTACGGTATTGTTGAAATAGAGGGTTTCTTCATCCAGGAACTTATTTTCAAATGCATAGCTAAGCTGAGATAATGGAATTAGTTCTATTTTGTTTTTTATTACAAACGCCAGGGATTGCCTGTTGAACATATCAACCCTGAATTTTTCTTCGATATTTTTAATTAACCTGACCGATTTGTCGGTACTGCACCCGCTCACACCTGTTGCCGTTTCATCGGCCAAGATGATGATAAACCTGCCGAAAAACAGGTTGGCAAATCCTTTAACAGGAACCCCGTGGCTGTCCCAGTTACTGATAAAGTCCTTCAGCATATCTTCCATTTCCAGTGCTTCGCTGATGAAGAACATACGGCTGCTCTGGTATATCCAGACACGGGAATCATCATGAAAATTTTCAGGAATATGCTGTTGAAAATCTAGGTCCATTTCGCAAAGGTAAGAACGAAATGCAAATTGTATGGCAAAGCCTTTTTAATTGGCTATTGAATATTGAAAATGGTTAATTGGATATTTATGAATGTAAATACCCAGTATTCATTTTAAGGAAGCGGCCACTAATTCAGCAATATCCATTACGGCAACTTCATCTTCTTTTTCCTTGTTTTTTACCCCGTCTGTTAGCATGGTATTACAAAAAGGGCAGGCAGAAGCAATAACAGAAGCGCCGGTTTCAAGTGCTTCATTGCTTCTTTCTATATTGATCCTGGTATCTCCTTTTTCTTCCTCTTTAAACATCTGTGCGCCACCGGCCCCGCAACATAAACCATTGCTCCTGCAGCGTTTCATTTCTATCAGGGATGCATCAAGCGCTTCCAGCACTTTCCTGGGTGCATCGTATATGTTATTAGCCCTTCCCAGGTAACAACTGTCGTGATAAGTAATTTTTTTTCCCTTGAAAATGCCTCCTTCTTTCATCATGATTTTTCCTTCATCAATCAGGTGCTGCAGGAACGTTGCATGATGAATCACTTCATAATTACCTCCCAGTACCGGGTATTCATTTTTGAAAATATTGAAACAATGCGGACAGGCCGTAACGATTTTTTTTATTTCATATCCGTTCAGCAACTGAATATTCTGGTATGCCATCATCTGGAACATGAATTCATTGCCTGCACGCCTGGCCGGGTCGCCGGTACACATTTCTTCCTTTCCCAGGATGGCGTACCTGATACCTACTTTATCCAGGATGGTTGCAAATGCTTTGGTGATCTTTTGGGCCCGTTGGTCAAAACTACCGGCACAGCCTACCCAGAACAATACTTCCGGATGTTCGCCCTTTGCTAAAAATTCTGCCATTGTAGGTACATGCATAAGTTATAGTTTTGTGCAACAAAGTAAACAACATTTTATCATTGATGCCTGTTTGGCTGCATTTAATTTTACAAAATCATTTTACCGTTTGAAAAAGTTCCTGAATCGAATAACCCATTGGGAAGCCTGGCCATTTAAGCTTTTATATGCACCCATTGCGCCTTTTTGGGTTTTATATATGATCCGTTCGGGGTCTGTATGGTTTTTTACACCCAGTAATCCAAAAATTACCTTTGGCGGTTTAGATGGTGAACCGAAAAAGGAAATGTACGACCTGTTGCCGAAAGAGTTATACCCGGCTACTCTTAATGTTTTACCTACCGACGATTTAGCCATTTTGAAGCAAAGGATACAAGAGCATGGTATCACTTACCCTTTTATCGTAAAACCGGAAATAGGAGGGCAGGGGATCCTTTTCAGGAAGATTGACAATGAAGCTGCACTCAGGCATTATCATTCACTGGTTCCTGTAGAATATATGGTGCAGCAGATGGTAAAATACCCGATGGAGGTAAGTGTGTTTTACATACGGCATCCAAAAGATGAAAAAGGGAAGGTAACCGGTTTTTTACACAAGATACCCTTGCATGTTACCGGTGACGGAAAAAATGCATTATATGAACTGATTA
>WBZP01003499.1_pt1 | contig 17000 bp, 16 predicted proteins | sample 5204301 | NCBI WGS metagenome assembly WBZP01 (sample SAMN12412401, study PRJNA552823) | activated sludge metagenome | isolation source: activated sludge from nitrification reactor of wastewater treatment plant... | place: USA: Pennsylvania | collected 2017
ACATAACTCAATTGAGTTAACTTTAAAATGAAAATCATAAACCATTTTTTTGGACCAGGCCGAGATCATTGCCAGATTAAGAGAAGGAGACCAGGCTGCTTACAGCATGGTAGTAGAGCAATGGCAGCAGATGGTATATAATGTAGCAATAGGAATAGTTCAGAGCGAAGAAGATGCAGAAGATGTAACACAGGATGTATTTGTATCGCTTTATGAAAAGATTGGGGATTTCAGGGAGGAAGCTGCATTGTCGACCTGGTTATACAGCGTAACCATACGAAAAGCACTTGACCTGGAAAAAAGCCGTAAACGGGAAAAACGCGGGGGGCTGTTGCAACGAATGTTTTCGCTGAAAGAATCAGAAGAACCGGCCAATTTCAATCACCCCGGAATATTGCTTGATAACAAAGAGAAAGCGGCAGTTCTTTTTAAGGCGTTAAAAAAGCTTCCCGATAACCAGCGCATTGTATTTACACTGCACAAGCTGGAAGGATTGAGTAACCGGCAGATTGCGGATGTAATGGGAACGAGTTTGATGGCGGTGGAATCCCTGCAATCAAGAGCAAAGGCTAACCTGCAAAAAATTCTGAAAGATTATTATGAACAAGATTTATAATACTGTCCAATGAAATCAGATCACATCAATAAATTGATTGAAGAAACCATCAATAGTTTTGATGGAGCTTCGAAAGCAGCACCCAGACCCTTCCTGCTTACACGGGTTTTGGCGAAGCTGAACCGGGAACCGGAAGTAAAGAATATGTGGAGCAGGGCAGTAGCCTTCATGAGCCGGCCAGCTATAGCGCTAACAGCAGCATTACTTATCATAGCGCTGAATACCACCATAATAATACGCAATACAAGAAGTGAGAATGTTGCTGCCAATGTTAATTCATCGAAGGATGAATATGCCATAAACGTTATATCCATTTATGATACTGAAAACCAGGAACCATGATGAATACCAACTCAAGAAATAAAACACTCGTCATCATCATTGGCATTTTACTTGCAGCGAATGTTGCATTGATATCCATGTTGCTGATGAACAAGGGAGGTCGGTCCGGGGGAAGGGGAGATAAAAAGACAATGATCACCAACTACCTGAAAAACGAAGTAGGATTTACGGCAGAACAACTGGGAGCCTATGAAAAAGCCAGCCAGGGGCATAAAGATGAAATGAAGGGAAGGTTTGAGGAGATGAACACTGAGAGGCAAAAAATATTCAGGCAACTGGCGGCTGACAATTTCAGCGATTCGGCAATCAGGCTTGCTGCTGCTTCCATGGCACAGGAACAGCAATCCTTTGAAGAAACAATGCTTCACCACCTGAAAGAAATCCGCAGTATCTGCACAGCACAGCAGTTAGCTGCATTTGATTCCGGTTTTTATAAGATCATCTCGAAACGGGGAGGAAGAAAAAATCCTTAAATTTTTTTATCTAAATACATAATAACAACAATGAAAAAGAAAATCGCATTATTATTTGCGGCTGCTATATTCAGCATTACCGCACTGGTTGCACAGGATGGCCGCCAACGAATGTCTCCTGAAGAAAGAACAAAGATGACCATGGAGAAAATGGCGCCACTTAACCTGAGTGCTGATGTAAAGACCAAGATTGAGAAGATCATGAATGACTTTTACACAGCACAGCAAAAAGCCATGCAGGATATGCGGGCCAGCGGCACGATGGACAGGGATGCTATGATGGCTACGCGTAAAAAACTGGCTGATGAAAGAGATGCAAAACTGAAAGAAATATTCACGCAGGACCAGATGAAGAAGTGGATTGATGAAATAGAACCTTCTTTGCGTCCGCAGCGCCCGGCTCAGAATTAAAAGCATGCAATCTGTTATAGGTCGTGGGTTTATGGCAATTGGCCATCAGCCCACGATTTTTTTTGATACTTTGATAAACGGCAAGCAACGGAAAGATGGTTTTCTTATCTTCAATATTATAATAAAGCAACTGTTAACTTCTAAATAAAACTCATTATGCAAAATGCTATCAGCTGGTTTGAAATACCGGCAACCGATCTTGAAAGAGCGCAGAAATTTTACGAAACCATCTTCGCTATGAACATGATACCAATGGATATGGAGAACATTAAAATGAGGATGTTCCCGCTGGATGATATGATGACACAGGTGGGCGGTGCAATAGTGGATAGCGGAGGTTTTCATAAAGCATCACTTACAGATGGCCCGTTGATTTACCTGAACGGAAATCCTGATGTACAGGTTATTCTCGACAGGGTAGAAGCTGCAGGGGGAAAAGTGATGGTACCCAAAATGGAAATCAGTCCTGAATATGGCTATATGGCTGTTTTTGTTGATACGGAAGGTAACCGTATAGGCCTGCATAGTATACCACAGGGATAATTCTGAAAACTTACTGATCACCAAATTACATGTCATGGCAAATTTTAACTGGAGCCGCTTTACCACACGTATTCCTGTTAAAGCAGCAAAAAAAGATTTGTACAAAGCCTGGGCAACAAAAGAAGGAATGGAGCAATGGTTTCTCCGCCTTTGTGAATATAAAAATGCTGACGGATCTGTAAGAGCAAAATCTGAGTATGTTCAAAATGGTGATAGCTACCGCTGGTTGTGGCATGGGTGGCCCGATGAGACTGTTGAAATAGGCAGCATCATGGAGTGCAATGATACAGATTACCTGAAGTTTAAATTCGGGAATGCCGGTAACTGCACTGTTACTATCAAAACAGAAGAAGGAGAAAACATTGTTGAGCTGCTGCAGGATAATATTCCAACAGATGAAACAGGAATGCGGATGTATCATCTTGGGTGTAAAACCGGCTGGACTTTTTACCTGGCAAATATGAAGTCGGTGCTGGAGGGTGGACTTGACCTTCGTAATAAGAACGAACGCATCAGGGAGGTTGTAAACTCATAAATAAATTTTATGGCTTTCAATGAAAAACTTGCCGACAGGGTAAGAGAATTGCTGGCAGTACAGGCAAAAAACATTGAGGAAAAAAGAATGTTCGGCGGATTGTGCTTTATGGTGAATGATAAAATGTGTGTAGGTATTGAAAGCGAAAGGATGATGGTAAGGCTGGATCCGGCTGTATATGAAGAGGCGTTGGAGAAAGAAGGCTGTATGCCGATGGATTTTACCGGGAAAGTAATGAAGGGATATGTGTTTGTAGATATAGATTCATTGAATACAAAAAAGAAATTATTGTATTGGGTAGATCTTGCAATGACTTATAACAAAATAGCCCGGGCATCCAAAAAGAAAAAGAAGTGAGGAAAGCAACTGTTATCATATTGTTTTTTACGGTCACCTCTTTTATGAGAAAAGAGATTAATCCTGCCTTCCGGGAACTTGGTGCATTGCAGGGTACATGGATTTCCAACACAAAGCGGGGTATTATCGGAGAACACTGGGTTAAAACGAATGATAGCGCTCTGCTTGGGAAAGGTTTTTTTGTGAAGGGTGCTGATACCATCGTAACAGAAACGGTGTCGCTTATTGCAAGAGACGGCAATGTATATTATATCCCGGCTGTTAAGGATCAGAATAATGGAAAGGAAATTTCTTTCCGGCTTACATCAGCCGAAGGAAGAGTATTCGTATTTGAAAACCCCTCACATGATTACCCGAAAAGAATCGTTTACGAACTGGTAAAAGCAGATTCTTTACACGCCTATATCGATGCAGGTGTTACTGAAACAAATAAGCGACAGCATTATTTTTATCATAAAGTGAATTAAAGTGCTTCTTTCAATTCCGCAATAAAATTCCTGATCATTCAATGAAAGAACTTATAGAAACTTTTGAAATTCATAACCGGGTAAACTTATACCTGCTGAAAGAAATTGAGGAAGCCTGGCTGAATGATATGGCAGTTTCAAAAGGTAGAAATGTCGGGGAGCAGTTTGCGCACATGCATAACGTAAGGCTGATGTGGATCAAAGCGGCGGCGCCGGAGTTGAGTCAGCAATTAAATAAAATAGAGAAGGAGCATGCTATTACAAAAAAATTACTCCAACAGGAACTGGCAGCATCAGCCGAAGTAATGAAAATTCTCCTCACAAAAGCTTTCACCGAAAACAAGGTCAAGGGTTTTAAACCTCACCCCGCTGCTTTTTTAGGCTATCTTATCTCACATGAATCGCATCATCGTGGACAGATCATGATTTGTTTGAAGGAAAACAAACACCTTACAAACAAAAGTCTTGGTTTTGGTTTGTGGGAATGGGGAACAAAGTAAAATGATAACAAAAAAAATGTGCTTCGTGTTCCTTTATCGGGATTACGAAGCACATTTGGTCTTATACAAAGTTTTATTTCTTCCGCTTAAAAGTTCCTTCCATAAATTTTGCCTCTTTGCCATCCATGCCAGTACCAAACATGGTCATAGTGTAAGTGTTATCATCAATTACTTTCATCTCCTCCCTGATGCCGGTATCTTTTCCTGTTAAAGGATCTGTTTGGGTGCCCTTTAATGTAAGTGTTTTGGAAGCCTCATCATAAGTGCCGCTCATTTGTACGATGCCCGTTCCCATATTATCTATCCAGGAGCTCACAAACATTTTCTTGGCATTATCGTAACCCATAATACTCATGCCTTCAAATGGACCGCCCATCATGGTGCCTGAAAATTTTGTTGAACAATACCTGCCTCCCAATACCATAGTTTGTGTGCTTACGGCTTTTGATTTCATTGGAGGAGCTGCAGGGTCCATCCACTGACTTACTTCAGATTCCCAGGTTCCATTCATTTTTTCCATCCATTTATGATTGGCACCCGGAGTTGCAAAGTTCTGCCATGCTTTAGCCATGGTTGCAGAATCTGGCATTGGTGCCGGTGTTTCTTTGGCAGGTTCCGTAGTTGTTGTAGTTGCAGCAGTATCTTTTGCTGTGCTTTCTGTTTTTACTTCGCCATTGTTGCAGGAGAAAAGCAACAGGGCAACTGTGCTGATCGTTAAAGTAAACTGTTTCATGGTTGAATGATTTGTACTGAAAATACAAATATTTTATCCGCATCACAACAATAAATAGCAGGAATTACATCACCGGTTCTTTTAATGCAGCCTCAATACGTGGTTTTAATTCTTCATAAGGTGTATAACCTCTTGCGAGCAGGTAGAACCTTGTTTCGCTGAGCTGCATAATTACAGCAGGGAAGCCTTTAACCTGCAATTGCCGGCACATGTTGAATTCACTGTAAGCCATCTCTTTATATTCCTCGCTTTGGAGTTTACTGAAAAAAGCTTCCGGCTGAATACTGTATTTTTCAAGGAGATGAAGATAGGCTTCATTATCATCGAGGTCCCGCCCTTCGTAGTTAAGTGCATACTGGAGGTCAGATGCAAATTCAAGCTGACGCTCCGGGTAATATTCTTTGAATATGCAAAGTGCAATAGCTGGTTTTTCAGAATTCATGACCCAGTCACTGAGTTCCGGGTGGTTGATATGCCATAAAAAATCCTCTCCGAATTTTATACCCGTAAGTTCTTCCACTCTTTTATATGCACCCTGGATATAGGGGCCGATTTTATCGATTGGTGCAACAGACTCTCCAATCATCATGCCGCCACTGAATACTTCAATCTCAATGTCATCTTTAAAGTCCAACTCTACCTGCTTCATCACGGGGCTGAACCCATAGCACCATCCGCAATAAGCATCGTAACAATATATCAGTGCTTTTTTCATTGATTGGTTTAAAATAATTAAATAATTGGTTTGTGAACCAATTTTGTATTGCACATTTTCAAACTACCTCATTACCGTTAATGAGCTTCCAGCCAATTGTCCCCGGTACCAATTTCGGCATCTGTAGGAACATCATTTGGTAAAGCCAGGGCATGCTGCATACAATCAAGGATTACAGGTTTTACTTTTTCAAGTTCATCTTTAAAAACATCAAATACCAGTTCATCATGTACCTGCAGCAACATTTTTGACCTGAATTTTTTTGCCTTAAACTCCTGGTGAATTTTTATCATGGCGAGCTTGATCATATCTGCTGCTGTTCCCTGTATGGGAGAATTGATGGCGTTTCGCTCCGCAAAACCACGAACTGTAAAATTGGATGAATTGATATCTGCGAGCCATCGTTTCCGTCCCATCAATGTTTGTACATATCCGTTTTCTTTTGCGAAATTGATCGTGTCGTCCATGTACTTCTGGATATTCGGGAATTGTTTTTTATAATTATCAATGATTTCTTTGGCTTCAGTTCTTGATATGCCGAGATTCTCTGCAAGTCCAAAAGCCCCCTGCCCATATATAATACCGAAGTTTACACTTTTGGCTTTGTAGCGCATCTCTTTGGTAACTTCTTTTTCAGTAACAGCAAACACTTTGGCTGCAGTAGCAGTATGAATATCTTTGCCCGAGCGGAAAGCATCACACATATTTTCATCAGAACTGATCGCTGCCACAATGCGTAATTCTATCTGAGAATAATCGGCCGAGATCAGCACATGATCTTTGTCTCTTGGAATGAAAGCTTTCCTGATTTCTCTTCCTTTGTCTGTTCGTATAGGAATGTTCTGTAAGTTAGGATTATTGCTGCTTAGCCTGCCCGTTACTGCAACGGCCTGTGCATAACTGGTATGAACACGGCCCGTTTTCGGGTTTATCATCAGGGGCAGCGCATCCACATAGGTTGATTTGAGTTTTGTCAATTCTCTGTAGGTAAGTATATCATCGCATATCTGGTGTCTGGAAGATAATTTCAGCAATACATCTTCACCTGTAGCATACTGACCGGTCTTTGTTTTTTTTGCCTTTTCATCCAGTTTCATTTTATCAAACAAAACTTCTCCCAGCTGTTTGGGTGAAGAGAGGTTGAAACGGACGCCGGCCTGCTCATATACATTTTCTTCCGCTTTTTTTGCTTCCTTCTCTAGCTCTTTGGAATAATGTTTCAGAAAATCTTCATCTATCCTGATTCCTTCGAATTCCATATCAGTAAGCACTTTTACCAACGGATTTTCCACCTCATAAAAAACCTTTTCTACAGATTTTGTTTTGAGTTGCGGAAGAAATACATGTTTTAACTGTAAAGTTATGTCAGCATCTTCTGCAGCATAGTCTTTTATTTTTTCCAGTTCCACATCACGCATATTGCCCTGTCCTTTTCCTTTCTTGCCGATAAGTTCATCAATATGAACCGGCTCATAGCCGAGATACTTTTCACTCAGCTGGTCCATACTGCGTTTTCCTTCAGGCTCTATTACATAATGAGCAAGCATGGTGTCGAAAATGTTCCCCTTCAATTCAAACCCATACCACTTAAGCATCAGCATATCATATTTGATATTCTGGCCTACCCATGTTATACTTTCGTCATCAAATAAAGGTTGAAAGTTGTCCAGGATTTTAATGCATGCATCCCTGTCTGCGGGGCATGGAATATAAAATCCTTCTCCGGGTTTTACAGAGAAGCTTAAGCCTACCAATTCTGCCTGGTTGGCATCAATACCGGTTGTTTCAGTATCAAAGCAAATCTCTTTGTGGAGTTTTAACCGGAGCAATAATTTTTTAATTGCATCAACATCATTTACAAGAGTATAGTCATGTGCGGTATTGCTGATATTCTTATCAGCGGTCCCATATTCAGAAACTTCTTCTGGAGTTTCCTGCACAGTTTGCTTTTCGGGAACAGCGCCTCCAAACAGATCCATCTGTGGATTCTCAGCTGCCTGTGGTTTAGCATAACTGCTTACCTGAATATCTTCTCCCAGGATTCGCTTGCCCAGTGTTTTGAATTCCAGTTCTTCAAATATGGATCTCAAAACATCTTTATTAACATCTTTGACCTTAAAATCTTCTTCATGAAATTCAACCGGAACATTGGTAATAATGGTAGCCAGTTTTTTACTCATCAGGGCATCTTCTTTGCCAGATCTCACTTTTTCTCCCAGGGCGCCTTTGATATTGTCGGCATTGGCCAGTACATTTTCAAGGGTTTCGTATTCTGCCAATAATTTGGCGGCAGTTTTTTCTCCCACACCTTTAATGCCCGGAATATTATCAACAGCATCTCCCATGAGTCCGAGCATATCAATTACCTGCTCTACATTTTTAATTCCCCATTTTTCACAAACCTCTTTTGCGCCCATGATCTCAACAGTTCCTCCCTGGTAACCGGGTTTGTATATTTTAATATTATCCGAAACGAGCTGACCATAATCTTTATCGGGTGTAACCATGTATACTTCATAACCGGCTTTCTCTGCCTGTTTGGCCAGGGCGCCGATTACATCATCTGCTTCGTAACCATCAATTCCGATTACAGGTACGTTCAATCCCTGAATGATTCTCTTGATATCAGGAACAGCAGTAAGTATATCTTCGGGTGTTTCCTGCCGGTTTGCTTTGTAGTCGGCAAAATCCGTATGTCTTTCTGTAGGGGCATGTGTATCAAAACAAACGGCCATATGTGTTGGCTTCTGGTTGTTGATCAACTCAAGAATAGTATTGGTGAAACCAAACTGGGCGTTGGTATTCTTCCCTTTACTGGTTACTCTTGGATTGCGGATGAGTGCATAGTACGCACGGAATATCAATGCATATGCATCTAGCAGGAATAATTTTTTTGACATGCGGTAAAAGTAAAACAAAAGAGAATAAGGAAATACTGATAGTGATGGGTGAAAGCTGTTTCAGAAAGGTAGTGTATAAAATGTATAAGCCGATCCTATTTTGGAACGGCTTAAGTGGTTGCAGTAACCTTATTAGAGTAATATATATAGTCTGGTCAGTTGCGATGCATCATAATAGCTGCATCACATATAATATAACAGAAGCGCTTTTCAAATATTGTACAGAGGAGCAGAATAGTTTTATTGCATTGCCGGTAAAAAAATATTCGCATTTTTTATTAGGGAAATTCTCTAAGTAAGAAAATTAAAATATGTTAACAAGGGGTTAATGAAGAACCTTAAACAGTTGATTTTTAATAACTGAAAAAATTGATAAGTCATTTATTTGGGGATGGGATGGATTTATGGCTTAATTATTGTTTTTGATAGAGAACCTCTGTTAAGATCCAATTTGTCCTAGAAACCAAATCTTCACAGGGATATTTAAATCAACTTTATTATTGGAACATTCAGCAGATCAAAACCCTGGATAAAATAATAATGAGATTTAAAGAATAAAACCGGGATTTGTTCGTTATGAAAACACCCGGATTATATTCGGAAACCAATATCAAGAAAACAACCTCTGATGAGAAACCAACACCTGAACCTTCGGGTCAAAACCACAAGCGGCCTTCCTAGGGCAATTAAGCCTGTGCTCCCGTTGGGTGATCAGCAACCTTACTCCCTTACACTTACACACTCCCGGTTTCATTTCAGAAACAAACTTACACCTGCCTTGGATTCAAAAACGATTAAAGATTTTCAAGGGAACGATTAGTTTCCTGTAAAATATTAACCTGTGCGTTGTGCAGGCTTCCGGTGAGGAGCATTGTAAAAGCATGCAGGTAAAAGCTAAGAAAACCAAACCAAAGAAAACACCAAAAACCAATTCCAATGAGAATCCTTTTACTCGCAGCAGCGTTGTGCCTGGCAGGTGCAGCAAATGCAACCAACTATTATTTTTCCTCAGTCTCGGGCGATGATGCCAGAACGAGTGCGCAGGCACAGAACCCGGCAACTCCATGGAAATCTCTTGCAAAACTGAATTCGTTTTTCAGCAGCCTTGCAGCCGGAGATTCAGTGCTTTTTAAAAGCGGGGAAACATTTTACGGAAGTATCACTGTAGGTAAAGGCGGCGCATCCGGTCGTAATATTATTATTGCAACCTATGGTGGTACAGCAAAACCTGTAATATCAGGATTTGTTTCTGTTGGAGCATGGACAAGCCTGGGTTCAAATATCTGGGAAAGTACAGCAGCGGTATCAACATTGTCAAGCTGCAATGTTATTTCTATAAATGGTGTCAGCTATGCGCAGGGACGCACTCCGGATACCGGTTACTGGACGATAGCCTCAACAAATGGAAGCACAACCATTACTGATGCAACACACCTGAATGCAACTACCACAAACTGGTCGGGCGCACAGGTTGTAGTAAGAGAACTCATGTATGAATTGAATAAGCATAATATTACATCTGCCTCTGGCAACACCATCACTTTTGATGCGGGAAGTATCCCGGCCAGCTGGGGTTATTTTATTCAGAATGACGTAAGGGCATGTAACCTGCAGAATGAATGGGCTTACAACAGCACTACAAAAAAAGTATCGATCTATTCTACAACAAGTCCTGTGAATGTACAGGTTCCCACCATTGAAGAAGCTGTTACTTTAAACAGTAAAGATTATATCAGTTTTACAAACCTTTCATTTAAAGGATTCAATACAACCGGCATTAATACAACTTCACGTACTGGTATCAAAATTCAGAACTGCGATTTTTCTTTCATCGGAACAAATGCGGTATATGCCTATCCTAACTCAAATAACCTGCAGGTAACCGGAAGTACATTTACTGATTGTGGTTCCCGTGCTATTCACGGAGGATCGTCTTCCAATGCAGTATTTTCAAATAATACACTTTTAAGGATCGGTCACTTTGCAGGTATGGGCAGCAATGGTGATGATTCCTATACGGGAATTATTTCAAACGGAGATAATTCACAGGTTTCATATAATACCATTAGTAATGTGGGGTATTGTGGTATCAGGTGGGATGGTAATTCAACAATTATTAAGGGGAACTTTGTAAATACAACTACATATATTAAAGATGACGGTGGTGGTATTTACTGCTATCCAGTTCAATTCGGAAGTACACCACATACACAGGTTACAAGAATTCTTAGAGATAATATCGTACTGAACCCTGTAGGAGCGCCTGATGGATCTCCTTATGGAAAGCAGGCGATGGGAATCTATATGGACGGGCAGTCGCCGAATATCAATGTTGTTCATAATACAGTTTCGGGAGGGTTCCTCGGAATATTCATCAACGGAGGACATGATATTTATTGCGACAGTAATACCACATATAATTCAACCTATGGTATTTACCTGACCAAAATCGGAGGACCAATCGATAATGAAACGGTAACACACAATGTATTCGTAGCAAGAGATGCTTCACAGGCTTCAGCAAATTATAAGCCTGCAGCTGCAGCCATGCCGGATAACTTTACTGCCAATGATAATTATTATGCACGTCCAATGGATGACACAAAAACGATCTGGCAGGAAGTGAGTGGTTCTTACGTGAACAGAACCCTGGCAGAATGGAAAACAGTAACCGGTGAGGATGGCAATTCTCAAAAATCACCTAAAACAATTACCTCTGTATATGACCTGAGGTTTGTGTACAACGAAACAGGCCAGACTAAAACAATAAACCTGGGTGCTACTTATGTAGACGTTAGAAGTGCCTCATATCCTGGTTCTATTACTTTGACGCCATACTCTTCAGCTGTGCTGATAAAAAATGATGCTACAAATATTCCGCCTGTTGCAGATGCCGGGGTGGATCAAACGATTGCATTGCCGGTAGCCATTACGCTTTCCGGGTCTGGTTTAGATTATGATGGAACGATCAGTACTTATACATGGACAAAAGTATCGGGAGGTACAGCAACCATTACATCAACTTCATCTGCAGCTACAACAGTTACAGGATTAACAACCGGTACATATAAATTTGAATTGAAAGTAACAGACAATAAAGGCGCCACAGGAAGAGATACAGTAACCGTTAATTTCGGTAATATTATTACACCGGTTACACTTGCAGAATTCAAAGGGTATGCAAGGCAGGATAAAACCACACAGCTCCAATGGAAAACGGTAACAGAGATCAACAGTGATTACTTCGTTGTTGAAAGAAGTACCGATGGGGCAAATTTCACGCAGGTAGCCATCGTAAACGCACAGGACAACAGCAATACAATCATTAACTACCAGATGATCGATAATTTCCCTAATGACGGAATAAATTACTATCGACTGAAGATGGTTGACAATGACGGCACTTTCCAGTATAGTAATACTATAACTGTGAATTTTAAGAGTACGTTTCGTGGGGGAGTAGCCATTGTTTCAACCGTATCTTATAACAATCGTTTCGAGATCAGTATCAGCAGTCCAAAAGAACAGGATGCAGTATATGCAATCTACGATGCAGCTGGAAGAGTAATTTATACATCAACCATCAAACTGCAGGAAGGATTGAATGGAATCAATAAGAATATGGTATTGTCTGATGCAATGTACTATTTTAAAATAGCTACTGCTGATGAAAAGGCATCAACGCCATTTGTAAGCAGGAAATAACATGTAAACAATTAAATCAAATACGCTGGGGCTGCACAAATGCGGCCCCTTGCTTTTTTCGGTATTCAGTAAGTGTAAAACTGTGAATGAAGGTATGCAGAGTGGACTTTCTGTTAAAATAAGTATAATGAAAAACACCTTCGATTACCTGTCATTTGCATAAATAAATCTTATTCCATGTTTATTATTCATTACTAGTTGTTTAAAATTAGTAGTGAATAATACAGCCCGGAGGTCATATTTTACACTACATATAACCACTCATATATACTACTTCTTTTGTTTTGTTTTGGCTTGGTAATTGTAAATTATCCGTCACTTGTTAAGATCCAATATCCTTTCTCTTTCGATAGTAACATCTTCACAAGAGCAACTTATTTACACTGAGTATATTCTTGTTTGCCTGTTTTTGCGGGTTGACATAAATGCGTAGTATCCATCCAAAGCGGATGCCCTTACCGGCTTTGATGAAATGCTGTTCGATAGTTTATAAACAACAAGGAAAACAACATTATGAAGCACCTGCGAACACATTTCAACCTGGTTTCACAGCACACAACTGTTATTCGTATCAACAGAATCATTAACGGTCTAGCCACAATTAATCTGCAGACCTTACATTCAGTTCCCATCATCATCAGGCATATCATCCTTAAGCAATGATATCATCATCTGCCAAGTGCAGTTTTTGACACCTGTTACCCAACCCTTACCAGCAGGCAATCAAAAACAAATCACAATTACACAGATGCGCACCTGCTTACTTCTTTTATCACTGCTCTTTGGCGGAATGGCCAGGGCTACAAACTATTATTTTTCCTCCAGTACGGGAGATGATTCCAGAACAGCCACACAGGCACAGAACCCGTCTACCCCATGGAAAACACTTTCGAAACTGAATTCAATTTTCAGTACACTGTTGCCCGGTGATAATATTTATTTCATGCGGGGGGATGTATTCTATGGAAGCATTGCGGTTGGCAAATCAGGAACCTCATCAGTTCCAATAACATTAAGTGCATACGGTTCCGGGGCTTCGCCGGTAATATCCGGCTTTACTGCTATTGCAGGCTGGACCAATATTGGTTCCAATATATGGGAAAGCAGTGTGGCAGCTTCAACACTCAGTACCTGTAATATTGTTTCGATAGGAGGAACAAATTATGCGAAAGGCCGCACTCCCGATATTGGTTACTGGACCATCGCTTCCACCAATGGTTCTACAACCATCACCGATGCTGCACATCTGAATGCGGCATCAGCAAACTGGACAGGCGCAGAAGTGGTTGTAAGGGAATTGATGTACCAGGTAAACAGGCATACTATTACAGCAGCTTCGGGCAATACGATCACATTTGATGCAGGAAGTATCCCGGCCAACTGGGGTTATTTCATACAGAATGATATAAAAGCATGTAATCTTCAGAATGAATGGTCATATAACAACAGTACCAAAAAGATATCCATCTTTTCTGCCGGCACACCTGTGAATGTAAAGATTCCAACGATCGATGAAGCCGTGAATCTTGGTAGTAAAGATTATATCACATTCGATAATCTCAATATACAGGGATATAACACTACAGGAATTAACACCATGTCACGTACCGGTATTAAAATTCAGAACTGCACATTTTCATTTATTGGTGTGAATGCAATCTATGCTTATCCCAATTCCAATAACCTCAAAGTAACGGCAAGTACATTCACGGATTGTGGTTCCCGTGCCATTCACGGGGGCTCTTCCAGCAGCGCAGTTATTTCGGGAAATACATTGCTTCGTATCGGGCATTTTGCAGGAATGGGCAGCAGCGGTGATGATTCCTTTACAGGCATCATTGCCAATGGCGATAACTCAGAAGTGTCATATAATAACATTACAAATGTTGGCTATTGCGGTATCAGGTGGGACGGTAATTCAACAGTTATCAAAGGAAATTTTGTAAACACCACCAATTATATCAAAGATGATGGAGGTGGTATTTACTGTTACCCGGTTCAATATGGCAATACAGCACACACCCAGTCGACCCGTACAGTGAGAGATAACATTGTACTGAATTCAGTAGGAGCGCCGGAAGGATCACCGTACGGCAAACAGGGGATGGGTATATATATGGATGGACAATCGCCCAATATCCGTGTAATTCATAATTCTGTTTCAGGGGGCGTGCTCGGAATATTCATCAACGGAGGTCATGATATTTATTGTGACAGTAACACTACTTATAATTTTACCAATGGATATTATCTTTTAAAGATTGGAGGTCCTGTTGATAATGAAACAGTCACCAATAACATTTTTGTTGCAGCAGGAACCGGTTCTGCAAGTTGTGGTTCGGGATCATACCCGGCGAACTTTCAACCGGGAACCACAAGCATGCCTTCAAGTTTTACTGCATCAAAAAATATTTATGCAAGGCCATTGGATCAAAGCAATGGATGGATATTCAGCATTATGGGATCCAACCAGTGCCGAACACTGGCGCAATGGCAATCAGCCACCGGTAAAGATGCCGGTTCTGTAAGTTCACCGTTAACAACTACCAATGCGTCCAATCTCAGGTTTGAATACAATGAAACAGGTGCTGCCAAAACCATTTCTTTAGGAGCAACTTATATTGATATGAAGAATGTAAGTTACCCGGGTAGCATTACGTTAGCGCCATACTCATCCGCCGTATTGCTTAAAACAGGTGCGGCTTCTAATATTGCCCCTACAGCCAATGCAGGTTCTGATGTAACCATCAGCTTACCTACGTTGGTTGCCACTCTTTCAGGAAGTGGCAGTGATCCCGATGGAACAATATCATCTTATACATGGACAAAAATCTCAGGCCCTACCGGGGTAATCACAAGCGTAACATCCGCAATAACAACAATCACATCTTTACTGCAGGGGACTTACCTGTTTGAATTGAAGGTAACAGACAATGCCGGGGCAACAGGCCGGGATACGGTGAAATTAACGGTTAACCCGGCAGGCAACATTGCACCAACAGCCAATGCGGGGGCTGATCAAACAATAACCCTTCCTGTATCAACCGTAAACCTGGCCGGAACGGGAACAGATTCCGATGGAACGATCGGTTCTTATGCATGGACAAAAATATCCGGCCCTGCATCCGGAATAATAACGGCGGCCTCATCATCCAATACGACAGTAACGTCACTTGCAGCGGGTGTTTATGTATTTCAACTTAAAATAACTGATAATAGAGGGGCTACAGCAACAGACAATGTGCAGATTACTGTGAATGCAGCCACCGGAACCAATATTGCTCCTGTTGCAAACGCCGGGGCAAACGTGTGGATTACGCTGCCCAGTAATAGTACAAACATATCTGGAACCGGAACCGACCCTGATGGAAATATTGCTGCTTATAGCTGGTCAAAGGTTTCTGGTCCAACATCCGGATCAATTTCAAACCCATCCGCAGCCAGTACTTCTGTTACAGGGTTGGTACAGGGGGTTTACAAATGGGAGCTAAAGGTTACCGATAATAAGGGTTCTGTTGGGCGGGATACGGTTTATACCATCGTAAATCCAGCATCAGGTACTACAACAAAAGTGATCAATGTAAATGTTTATGGAGGAACGAATCCATACAATAGCTCGCAGTGGAATAACTGGTCCCCCGTTGTAAATACGGCAAGTGCTAATTATACATATTCCGATGGAACGCCTAGTCCTGTAAACGGAAAGCTCTCCGCATCGAGCAGCATCATTGATAACGGTGCAACCTTCGGATCTACTTCAACGGCTTGTCCACCTCCGGTATTACGATATAGTTCGGTTTACAATGCACAGCGAAAACTAACCATCAGCGGGCTTGATCCTGCTAAAAAATACAGCTTCACTTTTTATGCATCATCTACGGTTGCTGCACAGGGAACTTCTTACCTGATAGGATCGGTATCTAACGATATCATGACCTATAATAATATAAAGAGTGCCTCTATTGTAAATGTTGTGCCAACGGCTGCTGGATTGGTAGATATAAAACTGCTGTCGATCTATACCTATAATTATATTTCGGGGTTTACAATTACGGAACAAAATGGTACTGTAACCGGGAAAGGAGAGGAACCGGCAATACCTGAAAACCCCGTAACAATAAGTAAAGCGCCGGAGTCTGTTATGCCATTGACAACCCTGGCATTCCCCAACCCATTCACTGAATACGTGAATGTACAGCTGAGCGGGGGCGAAACAGGGATATACCAGTTAGCTTTGTTTGACCTGTCTGGAAGGGCCGTTTGGAAGGGGCAGGTCAATAAAAATATCCCGGTCATAATTGAGCGAATCAACACGGTTGCTCTTACCGCAGGAATTTATATGTTACAGGTAATTGATCCTTCGCAGCAAAAGAAATCTTATAAACTCCTGAAGACAAAATAATTGACCCCTGAAAACACCCGGCGGGATAGCAACTGTTATCCCGCTTTTATTACAAATACTACAAATAATTGTATAGAATACTACACGGATATTCATGGAATATTGTGTTTTGGCTTGATTGTTGTTAATTATGCGGCGCTTGCAGAGTACCGGCATCGGCTCCGCATCGCTTTCCAACATCTTATTTAAAGACCACAGCTACCTCCAAAGCTATATAGAATCATCGGGCGAGGCCCGGCATGCATGCTTTTCGCATGTTCAAATGAATGGTTAATATAGAAAATATCTGCTGTGAGAAACC
>WBZP01003500.1_pt1 | contig 17000 bp, 18 predicted proteins | sample 5204301 | NCBI WGS metagenome assembly WBZP01 (sample SAMN12412401, study PRJNA552823) | activated sludge metagenome | isolation source: activated sludge from nitrification reactor of wastewater treatment plant... | place: USA: Pennsylvania | collected 2017
TCCTTGTCGACGAGGCGGATCCTGACGATCGACTTGCCGCTCTTGAAGCCGTATTTCCACGGCACGACGAGGCGCAGCGGCGCGCCGTTCTGGTTGGGCAGCACGTCGCCGTAGAGGCCGACCGCCATGAGGGTGAGCGGATGCAGCGCCTCGTCGAGGCGCAGGCCCTCCGTGTAGGGCCAGTCGAGGAAGGGCTGGCGCAGCCCCGGCATCGTTGCCGGGTCCATGTGGGTGACGAACTCGACGAATTTGGCGCTGCCGAGCGGCTCGACCTGCTTCAGCAGGGCATTCAGGGGAAAACCGACCCAGGGAATCACCATCGACCAGCCCTCGACGCAGCGGAGGCGGTAGATGCGTTCTTCGAGCGGAGCGATCTTCAGGACGTCCTCGATGGCGAAAGTGCGCGGCTTCTGCACCAGCCCCTCGATGCTCACCGTCCACGGCCGCGTCGGCATGGCGCCGGCGCGCTCCGCAGGCTGACTTTTGCCGCCGAAGCCGAATTCGACGAAGTTGTTGTAAGTGGTGATCTCGCGCAGGCTGTTCGGCGTCTCCAGGGTGCTGTAGGCGCTCTTTTGCAGGCCGGGAAAGGCCTCGCGCGCCCAGGCCAGGGACGGCATTCCCGCAGCCAGCGCGAGGGCGCCGGCGGCCTTGATGAAGTCGCGGCGCCGCTCGAATGCTTCGCGCGGGGTGATTTCGGAGGGGGCGATATCGCCCGGTTTTTTGATCAGCATGCCGAGTAGACAGGCGCAGGCGGCAAAAGCTTACGGATTCAGCTGCTGATAGACGGCGGTGGCGACGCGCAGCAAATCCGGCTTCTCCATATCGCCGGAAAGGGCATAGCCGAAACGCCCGTCGAGCCAGTAGAACACGCCGATGCCGTTCTCCCGGGCGTAGCGGAAGGCGGTTTCCCCGCTTTCCTGCGCGTCGCGGCGCACGTAAAGCGTCAGGCGCTGGCCGCGCGCATCCTGGTACATGAACTGCGCCACCGGGCCGGCTTCGCCCGGCAGCAGGCGTCCGCCGACCAGTTCGAAGCCCTGCGCCGACAAGTGCGGCGGCTTCAATTCCACCCCCAGCCTTTTCGACAGCCAGGCGACGAGATGCGCTTCCTCGGCGGCGCCGACCTCGACGGGGTGGCGTACCTCCGGGCTGTAGACGGCATGCGCGACTGCCGCTTGCCGCGGCAGGGAGGCGGTGGCAGACGGGGACGGCGGGACTGCACCGCGCAAGGCATAGCCGACCACACCGCCGACGGCCAGCCAGGCGACTGCGGCGGCCAGGCGCAAGGGAACGAGTGAAGCGGGCCTTGCCGCCGTTTCTGCCAGTCGGGCCGGCACGGCTTCGTTCATCACCGGATCGAAGGCGCGATGCAGGCGCTCGTTCTGGATCCGCCACTCGGCCACTGCCTGACGCATCTCGGGGTGAGCGTGCAGCCAGGCTTCCACCGCCTCGCGCCGCACGGCCTCCAGCCGTCCGTCGGCGTAGGCATGCAACTCCTGTTCGTTGATCGTGTTGGCGTTCATTTGATGATCTTCAAGTGGTTCTCCGCGGCTTCGCCGCCGGCGAGAATTGCGCGCAGATGTTCGCGTCCGCGCGACAGCCGTGACATGACCGTGCCGACCGGAATGCCAAGCGTTTTCGCGGCATCTTCGTAGGAGAGGTCCTCCAGACCGACCAGCAGCAGCACTTCCCTCTGCTCGACCGGAAGTCGCGACAGCCCGTTTGCCAGATCGCGCAGTTCCAGCGCGTCGCTTTGGGTTGCCCGCATCGGCAGATCGGGCAGGGCCTCGTCGCCCGGGAAGACGACCGGCCGCGGGCTGCGTACCTGGTTCACGAAAATGTTGTGCATGATGGAAAACAGCCAGGCGCCGAGCTTGCCCGGACGCCACAGCGACCACTTGCCGAGGGCGCGCTCCAGCGTGTCCTGCACCAGGTCGTCGGCGCGTACGGCGTCCCCGGTCAGCGCGCGAGCGTAGCGGCGCAGGCGGGGTATCTCGGCGACGATGGCTTCGTGCTGGGGCATGCTTGTTGGGTAAACAGGGATCAAGCCCCGATTATTCCGGACAGGAAGGAACAAGGGCCGGCCCGTACCGCCTCACGAGCGCCCGATGCGCCGGCGTTCTCAGCGCAGGCCGGCGATGTAGTCCGAAACGGCCTTGATCTCGGCGTCCGACAACTTGGCGGCGACGGCGCGCATCATCCTGTTCGGATCGTTGGCCCGCTCGCCTGCGCGAAAGGCCTTCAGTTGCGACTCGGTGTATTCGGAGAACTGGCCGCCGATGCGCGGATACTGTGTGGGAATGCCGGCGCCGGCCGAGCCGTGGCAGGCGGCGCAGGCGGGCAGTCCGCGGGCCGCATCGCCGGCGCGATACAGCTTCTGCGCGGCCTCGATGGCCTTGGCCTGCGCCTGCTCGTTCTTCTGCGTCTGGCGGGCATACCAGGCGGCGACGTTCTTCATGTCCTGGTCCGAGAGCGCGGCGACCATGCCGCCCATCACCGGACTGTTGCGCTCGGCCGGCTTGCCGCCGTCGGCCTTGAAGTTCTTCAGTTGCTTGTAGAGGTAGTCGGCATGCTGGCCGGCCAGCTTCGGATTGGCGGCGACAACGCTGTTGCCGTCGGGATTGTGGCAGGCGGCGCAGATCTGCGTGGCGACTTGCTGGCCCTTGGTCACGTCAGCCTTGGGCGCCGCGGCTTCGGCGGAGACGGGTTTGTCGACGGCCTGAGCGGTCGCGGCGTAGGCAAGCGCCAGCGACAAGGCGATGAAACGGTAAACCATGAGCGACTCCTGAGGGCCTGAAGCGAGAAAAACTGTTATTCTATATCGGCTTACCTGTGTTTGCGCCATCTTTTCCGGGCGCCGCCCCGACGTCCTATGTCCCTGTTTGCCAATGCGGTTTTCGAGATCTCCGCGGAGAAGCTGAGCGACCTGCCGCCGCCGGGCGGAGCGGAAATCGTCTTTGCCGGGCGTTCGAACGCTGGCAAGTCGAGCGCCATCAATACCTTGGCGGGCAAGGTGCGGCTTGCCTTCGTCAGCAAGACGCCGGGCCGCACCCAGCTCATCAATTTCTTCAGACTGCGCAATGGCGCTTTCCTCGTGGATCTGCCGGGCTACGGCTATGCCGATGTGCCGGAGAAAATGCGCCGTCACTGGAAAAGCGTGCTGGCGGCGTATCTGACGCGACGGCCGAGCATTTGCGGCCTGGTGCTGATCATGGATGCGCGTCGGCCGCTCACCGATCTCGACCGGCAGATGCTCGAGTGGTTCGGTCCCACCGGCAAGCCCATCCATATCCTGCTGACCAAGGCTGACAAGCTGACGCGCAACGAAGCGGCGAACGTCCTGCGCGCGACGCGGGAGGAAATGGCGCCCTGGTCGGACCAGGTCAGCGTGCAGCTGTTCTCGAGTTTGAAAAAGACGGGGGCCGAAGAGGCCGAGGGCGTCATCAGCGCATGGCTGGGCCAGGTCGAGGCGGAAGAAAAAAGAAATGCCCCCGGCTAAAGGGGAGAAAAACCGGGGGCAGAAACGCCTTAACTTGATTAAGGCACCCGCTCAGGGAGGTGAAGCGGGAGACGGTTCAACACCATCTGGCGTTTCTGAGCGAAAATCATCCGCGTAAGTTCCAATGGATGCGAATTAAATATTTTTCTTGTGAAGAAACCATGAGCTTATCAGGCGTTTTTCCTTCGACTCGCATGCGGCGCATGCGCCGCGACGATTTTTCGCGCAGGCTGATGCGGGAACACCGCCTTACTGCAGACGACCTGATCTATCCGGTGTTCGTGCTGGAAGGCAAGGCGGTGTCCGAGCCGGTGGCTTCCATGCCCGGCGTATTCCGACATTCACTCGATCGCTTGCTGAAGGTGGCCGAGGAGGCGGTACGGCTTGGCGTGCCTGCACTGGCGCTGTTCCCGGTGATCCACCCGTCGCTGAAGTCGCTGGGTGCGGAGGAGGCATACAACCCCGACGGCCTGGTGCCGCGCGTGGTGCAAACGCTGAAGAGGGAGTTTTCCCAACTCGGCGTGATTACCGACATCGCCCTCGATCCCTATACCAGCCATGGCCAGGACGGGCTCATCGACGACGAGGGCTATGTGCTGAACGACGAGACACTCGAGGTGCTGGCGAAGCAGGCGCTGAACCACGCCCAGGCCGGCGTCGACGTGGTGGCGCCTTCCGACATGATGGACGGGCGCATCGGGCGCATTCGCGCCGAACTGGACGGCCACCGGCAGATCTACACGCGGATCCTCGCCTACTCCGCAAAGTACGCCTCGAGCTTCTACGGCCCCTTCCGCGATGCCGTCGGTTCAGCCGGCAACCTGGGCAAGGGCAACAAATACACTTACCAGATGGATCCGGCCAATAGCGACGAAGCCTTGCGCGAGGTCGCCCTCGACATCGCCGAGGGCGCCGACATGGTGATGGTGAAGCCGGGCTTGCCCTATCTGGACGTCGTTCGTCGTGTGAAGGATGCGTTCAAGGTGCCGACCTGCGTCTATCAGGTGAGCGGCGAGTACGCCATGCTGAAGGCGGCCGGACAGAACGGCTGGATCGACGAAAAGGCCTGCGCGCTGGAGGCGCTGCTGTCGATGAAACGGGCTGGCGCCGATGCCATCCTGACCTATTTCGCCCTCGATGCGGCGAAGTGGCTGAAGGATGGCGAGTAAGGATTACGCCGGCTGCGACAGGCAGCCGGCCAGCAGCATCGGCCACTGCTGCGGCCATTGCGTCATCGGCTCGCGCGAGAACCCGCTCTTGACGAAGAGCTGCCAGCGGCCGATGACGTAGCACAGGCACAAATTGGCCGCGGCGGCAGCGTCCTCGCCCTGAGGCAATTCGTTGCTCGTGGCGGCGATGCGAAGGGCCTGCTTGAGCGCCGCTTCGACGCGGTCGAGCAACTGGTTGATGCGCGCCTGCAGGCGGTCGTCTTCGTTCACCAGCGCATCGCCGATCAGCACGCGCGTCAGGCCGCGGTTCTTCTGCGCGAAACCGAGCAGCAGCGAGACGATGAGCTCCGCCTGCTTCATGCCGGACTGCTCCTCGGCGCCGATCTTGTTGATGACCGAGAACAGGCTGTTCTCGATGAACTCGATGAGGCCCTCGTACATCTGCGCCTTGCTGGCGAAGTGGCGGTAGAGCGCCGCCTCGGACACGTCCAGGTTCTTCGCCAGCAGGGCCGTGGTGATCTTCTCCCCCTTCGGGTCCTGCAGCATCTCGGCGATGGTCTGCAGGATCTGCAGCTTGCGTTCCCCCGATCTGGCGGCCATGGTTTGTCCTCGCTTCCTTCCTATCCCAGTGCGCCGAGGCGGCGCGGCAGTTCGAGCACGGATTTTAGCCTGAGGTCGACCCAGGCGGGGCAGCGCGCCTCGCGACTGATCCAGACCGTACGCATGCCGAGCCGCTTGGCCGTCTTCAGATTTTCCGCGCTGTCCTCCACCAGGATGCAGTGCTTCGGGTCGAGACGGTGTTCCCTGAGCAGGCGGCGGAAACCGAGGATTTCTGGCTTGGGCCGGAAACGCAGGCTTTCGATGGTGCAGACGGCATCGAAGGCCGAGCGCACGCCCATGACATCGAGCACGGCCTCGGCGTAATGGCGCGGCGCGTTGGAAAAGACGATCTTGGCACCCGTCAGTCGGCGCAGGACCTGCCGCAAGGCCCGGTCATAGACAACCATGCCGGGCAGGTCGTCGAACCGGTGCGTGTGGTACAGGAAATGATGCGGATCGGTGCCGTGGTGGCGCATCAGGCCGAGCAGCGTCGCGCCGTAGCGGCGCCAGTAGGTTTCGCGCAGCGCGGAGGCCGCCGCTTCGTCGAGGCCGGCCTGTTGCGCCACGTACGCCGTCATGGCGCGGTTGATGTGGGGAAAAATGTGCGGGTCGGCGTCGTGCAGCGTGTTGTCCAGGTCGAACAGCCAGACCCGCCTGCCAGCCTGGCTCACTTGCTCTTGATCATCGTGCCGACGCCATGGTCGGTGAGGATCTCGAGCAACAGCGCATGCTCGACGCGACCGTCGATGATGTGCACATTCCTCACGCCGCTGCGGGCGGCATCCAGCGCCGAGCCGATCTTCGGCAGCATGCCGCCCGAGAGCGTCCCGTCGGCAACGAGATCGTCGATTTGCTTCGGCGTGAGGCCGGTGAGCAGTTTGCCGTCCTTGTCGAGCACACCGGGCGTGTTGGTGAGCAACACCAGTTTTTCGGCCCGCAGGATTTCCGCGAGCTTGCCGGCGACGACATCGGCGTTGATGTTGTAGGACTCGCCGTCCTCTCCCACGCCGATCGGGGCGATGACGGGAATGAAATCGCCCGAGTCGAGGAAGGCGATCAGGCTGGGGTCGATCGACGTGATGTCGCCGACCTGGCCGAGGTCGAGGAGATCGGCCGGGTTGTCCCCGTTCGGCATGAGCAGCTTCCTGGCGCGGATGAAGCTGCCGTCCTTGCCGGTGAGGCCGACCGCCTTGCCGCCATGCTGGTTGATGAGGGCGACGATTTCCTTGTTGACCTGACCGCCAAGCACCATCTCGACCAGCGACATCGTCTCGGCGTCGGTGACGCGCATGCCCTGGATGAACTGGCCCTTCTTGCCGACGCGCCTGAGCAGGTCGTCGATCTGCGGCCCGCCGCCGTGGACCACGACCGGATTCATGCCGACCAGCTTGAGCAGCACCACGTCGCGCGCGAAGCAGTGCTTGAGCTTTTCGTCGGTCATGGCATTGCCGCCGTACTTGACGACGATCGTCTTGTCCTGGAAGCGGCGAATGTAGGGCAGGGCCGCGGCGAGGATGCCGGCTTCGATGGCAGGTGAAAACGGAGTGTCGGTCATGATGGCTCAGGTTCCTTCGAAGCTGGAATTCTAAGCCCTATGGAAAAAAAGCGGGAAGCCGAAGCTTCCCGCTCATGCCGGCCCTCGAGGAGGAGGGAAGGGCCGGATCGGGGATCAGTCGATAGTCAGTCGCTTTGCAGCGGCGGCCGCCTTCTTGGGCAGGGTCAGTTCAAGCACGCCGTCCGTGAATTTCGCCGCGGACTTCGATTCATCGATATCCTGGCCGAGCTGGAAACTGCGCGAGACCTTGCCGAAATAGCGTTCGGTGCGGAGAGTGCGCTCGCCTTCCTTTACTTCCTTCTCCTGTTTGCGCTCGGCGCTGATCGAAACCACCGAGCCGTCGATATTGACGTGGATGTCTTCCTTGCGGATGCCCGGCAGTTCGGCATGCACCTTGTAGGCATCTCCCTGCTCCTTGACATCGATCTTGATAGACGGCACGTCGACCGAGCTGCCGAAATCGACGGGACGGACGAAGAAGCCACGGAAGATGTCGTCAAAAGGATCGGAACCGGAACGCACGATATTGGCCATGATGTCTCCTTTCACTGTCAGGATTAAACTCTTGTTTTCAATATAGGGCGGCTCCGCCGCGTTTCAAGAGCCTTCCGGGCATGCAGAAAAATATATACACATCAAATAGTTGCCTGGACGGGGCAATTTGCCCGGGATGCGGACGGGCATTTGCCTGCGGCATGGCAGGCGAAAACGCATGCTGGTGTGCTGAGTTGCCTCCCGTAGCCCCTTCTCCCGTGTGCGGGTTGGGGTGTTTCTGTCCCGAATGCTTGAGGAAAAGGATTGACGGGCTGCCGGTCAAAAGCGATGGATCAGGCGAGACAGGATGAGGATCGCATCGCGGTTGCTCCACGAAAATACCGCGCGGGCCGCCTCGCGCCAGTCAAGCCAGCGATAACCCAGATGTTCATCCGGGGCGGGGGTGACCGGCACGGCTTCCGGCAAGCTCAGACTGAAGACGTGCTCGACGTTTTCCGTTACGCCCGGCGCATAGCGATGGCGCCATTGGGGGAAGATTTCATATCGATTGACCAGGCGCCAATCGATCAGATCATCCACATCAACCGCAATGCCCGTTTCTTCTTCGACTTCCCGTGCAGCGGTGCGGGCAAGCGACTCATCGCCCTCCTGGCTGCCGGTGACCGACTGCCAGTAGCCGGGATGGGCGGTGCGTTCGAGCAGCAGCACACGCAAGTCGGGCGTGTGCAGGACGACGAGTACCGAAACGGGTTTCTTCACCTGATGTCGACGATGGCAGGAACGCCCACGACGGGCGCGTCGAGCAGCACCCAAAAGGGCACTCGTCTTTCGCGCCAGAGCGAGGCGGCGGCTGCAGCGACCTCTATTGCGATAGAGAACTCCTCGCCTCGGTGCGTTCGAAGTTCTTCGCTTTTTTCCAGGGTCAGCACATAGCCCGGTGCCGGCAGCCAGGATAAATCGCCCAGGCAATCGGCCGCCGCATCCCAGTTGCGGCCGAACCATTCCGGGAAGGACAGCGCGGATGACACGCGATCGAGCAGGGCCTCCTTGCTGCGTACGCCCTTGAGATCGATGCGACGGACCGCCAGGCCGGCAGCCGAGGCGGGCGCCAGGAGATGAGGCAAGCCCTCCCGCGGGACGTGGCAGACACAGGATTTCGTGCTGTCCTTCAGGAGCGTGGCCACATGGTCGGGATTCATTCGACGATCCGTTTGAAGCTGCGGTAGTGATCGGCAGTGTAATAGTATTCGTTCGAGGTCCTCACGTCGGCGACGGGCCCTGCCCCGGCAACGATGCGGCGTGCGCCACGATCGCGTGAGCCGGGCGTCCGGACGGTGTATTCCCGGTAGTAGCCGCGTGGCCGGACCGGCAGGTGCCGTTCGTAATTGCCGAATATCGTGCCGTCCTTGGAGTAGGGAAACGGACCGCCGCGCTTGATCAAAGCCAAGGTCCCCTGGGCTTCGCGCGGCAGGGCGTGAATCGAAACCTCATCTACGGCCGGCTGCGGGGCGCGGGCATGGGCGATGCCCATCACCAGCGGGACGAGCAGGGGGAGCAACCATCTTGTCCAGGAGCGGGAGCTATCCATCGGTCGGATTATCCCGCAACCGGCCCGATCAGGATCGTCCCGGCTGGATCCCGTATTTCGACAGCATGTTCTGGTAGTAGCTTGTCAAGGCCGCAATGCGCGGGTGCGCGGGATCGCTGCGGCGCGCGCGATCGACCAGGCCGCGCGCCTGCACCGCAAACTTTTCGTTCCAGCCGCGGTGCTCAATGAGCTTGAGCAGAGCCAGCGCAGCATTCAGGCCAACCTGAGTATTGCCGGGCATTTTCCGTACGGCCTGGAGCATGAAGTCCACTGCGCCCTCGTGATCGCCCGCCTCTGCATGCCGGGCCCCCGTGGCGACGAGGTCCATCACCTCCTGCTTGGTTCTGACGGCCAGTTCATCGGCCATCGATTTCAGGCCGGCCTGTTCCAGCACGCCCTTGGCTTTCTCCACCGCCTGATCGTCGGCGGCGTTGCGCATGACCTCGCCGATCATTTCGGCGGCAGAGCCCTCCTGTTGATGCTCAAGACAGGTTTTGGCCAGGTCGATCTTGAGATCATCCGAGATGGCCGAGTTGCTTCGACTGGCCTCGAGGGCGCGAGTGAGGGCGGCGAGGGCTTTCTCCTTGTCGCCGGCCTTGCTCAGCACCATGGCCGATGACAGTGCGCTGCAGGCCTCGGTTTTCGGCAGCCCGTGCATGCTCCGGTCCAGGTCGCGTATGGTTCTCTCCGCCTGCTCACGGTCGCCCTTTGCGATGAAGACCTTGACCAGCTTGACATGATGCTCCGGATCGCGAAAGTCGGAATAGCGGCCCTTGCGCACGACCTCGGAGAAGGCGCGCTCCGCCACTTCCATGTCCCCCGTGTCGAGCGCGATATCGCCAAGCCTCTTCAGGCGTCGCAGCGTGTGGGGCGAGACGGCGACAGCCTCCTCCAGCGCCTCCTGGGCCGCCTTCATGCGTCCTGCCGCCTCGCGTGTGCGCGACAGCCAGTCGTAGGCGTCGACGTATTGGCGGTTCTCCTGCACCAGTTCCCGCAACGCGTCTTCCGCCTGTTCGAAGCGCTGTTGCAGATAAAGCGTCTTTGCCAGACCCAGCTTGGCCCATGGTACCGCCTTGCTCTCCAGGATCATGCGATAGATCGACTGGGCCTCGCCCGCCCTGCCCATGCCGATCAGCAGTTCGGCGCGCAGCCGCATGAAATCGATGGCGTATTGCGGTGTGCGCCCCTCGCCTTCGCGGCAGCGTTCCACGGCCCCGCCCATGTTGCCGATCTCAATCAGGCCGTAGGCGGGCAGGAAGGCATCGCGCTTTACGAGCGCGCGCGATATGCGCTGGTAGAGCGCGTCGGCCGTGAACGGCTTGAGCAGGTAATCGTTGGGGGCGAGTTCCACGGCGCTGACGACCTTTTCGTAGCTGCTCTCGCCGGTGACCATGATGAAGACGGTCGAGAGCGGGATGAGGTGGTGCGTGCGCAGATCCTCGAGCAGATGTTGTCCGTCCTGCCCTTCGCCCAGGGCGTATTCGCACAGGATGAGGTCGAACGGACGCTCTTCGAGCTTGCGAATGGCCGTCGCCGCATTGGCGGCCGGCTGGACGTCGTCGATCCCGCCTTGGCCCAGCATGGCGCGCAACGTGCCGCGCATCTCCGGGCTGCGATCGATGATTAGCGCACTGATGCTGCTTGGATCAGCCATGGCCGTTCTTTGGGCGAAACTCGACATTTGCTCCGGTCGGAACAAATGTAATACGGCCGGAACGGGTTGATTCTTTAGGGGTTGAATCGGGCCGCAAGCGGTGTTGCGGCCCAGGGGTCAAGCACTTTTTGCCGGTTCGGTCTGTCTTAGCCGAATGTGCAGCTCGCGCAACTGCTTTTCGTCCACCGGGCCCGGTGCGTTGGTCAGCAGGCATTGGGCGCGCTGGGTCTTGGGGAAGGCGATCACGTCGCGGATCGATTCGGCGCCGGTCATCATGGTGACAATGCGGTCGAGGCCGAAGGCGAGTCCGCCGTGCGGTGGCGCACCGTACTTGAGGGCGTCGAGCAGGAAGCCGAATTTCTGCTCGGCTTCCTCGGCGCCGATGGCGAGCGCTCGGAACACCTTCGACTGGACTTCCTCGCGATGGATACGCACGGAGCCGCCGCCGATTTCCCAGCCATTGAGGGCCAGGTCGTAGGCTTTGGCCAGGCACTTGCCGGGGTCGGTGTCGATGAACGCTTCATGGCCGTCCTTGGGCGAGGTGAAGGGATGGTGCAGGGCGATCCAGCGCTTATCTCCCTCGTCGTATTCGAACATCGGGAAGTCGACCACCCACAGCGGGCGCCAGCCGGCTTCCAGATAGCCGCCCGCCGAGCCCTTCTCGTGTCCGATCTTGACGCGCAACGCGCCCAGGGCATCGTTCACGATCTTGGCGCGGTCGGCGCCGAACAACACCAGGTCGCCGTCCATGGCGCCGGTGCGATCGAGGATCTGCGCGACGATGTCGGCCGGCAGGAACTTCAGGATCGGTGACTGCAGGCCTTCGATGCCTTTCGCCTTCTCGTTGACCTTGATGTAGGCGAGCCCTTTGGCGCCGTAGATGCCGACGAAAGCGGTGTAATCGTCGATCTCCTTGCGCGTCAGGCTGCCGCCGCCGGGGATGCGCAGGGCCGCCACGCGTCCGTCGGCCAGCTCGGCCGCCGCGCGGAAGACCTTGAAATCCACCGTCTTCATGAGATCGGTGAGTTCCGTGAATTCCAGTTTGACGCGCAGGTCCGGCTTGTCCGAGCCGTAGCGCGCCATCGCCTCGGCGTGGCTTACGCGCGGGAAGGGATTCGGCAGATCGACGGCGAGAGCTTCCTGGAACACGGTCCGGATCAATTCTTCCATGATTGCCGTGATCTCAGTTTCGGTGAGGAAGGACGTCTCGATATCGACCTGGGTGAACTCCGGCTGGCGGTCGGCGCGCAGATCCTCGTCGCGGAAGCATTTGGTGATCTGGTAGTAGCGGTCGAAACCGGCCACCATCAGCATCTGTTTGAACAACTGCGGCGACTGCGGCAGGGCGAAGAACTGGCCGGCATGTACGCGAGAGGGCACCAGGTAGTCACGCGCCCCTTCGGGGGTGGACTTGGTCAGCATCGGCGTCTCGATGTCGATGAATCCCTGTGCGTCGAGGAAGCGGCGGAAGGCCATCGCCACCTTGTAGCGCAGCATCATGTTCTTCTGCATCTGCGGGCGGCGCAGATCGATCACCCGGTGCGTCAGGCGCACGTTCTCCGACAAATTGTCCTCGTCGAGCTGGAAGGGCGGCGTGGCGGCGTGGTTGAGGATCTCGATGTCCTGCGCCAGCACCTCGATCTCGCCGCTGGTGAGGTTGGAATTGACGGTGCCTTCCGGGCGGCGGCGCACTAGGCCGGTGATCTTCAGCACGAACTCGTTGCGGATGCGCTCGGCCGTGGCAAACGTTTCCTTGCGGTCCGGGTCGCACACCACCTGGACAAGGCCCTCGCGGTCACGCAGATCGATGAAGATGACACCACCGTGGTCGCGACGGCGATGCGCCCATCCGCACAGGGTTACGTTCTGGTCCAGTTGCGCGGCATTGACGAGTCCGCAATAGTGAGTACGCATTTCTTGGTGCCCGGGAAAATGCCGCGGCGGCGGCGTGTTGTCGATTATTGATTCTGTGCCCGACCGGCAGGGTTGCGCAGCGGAGGCGCCACGACGCCCATCGAGATGATGTATTTAAGGGCTTCATCGACGCTCATGTCGAGTTCGACGATGTCCTTGCGCGGCACCATGAGGAAAAAGCCGGACGTCGGGTTCGGGGTGGTCGGCACATAGATGCTGACATAGTCCCCCTTGAGGTGATTGACGACATCGCCGCCGGGCTGGCCCGTCAGGAAGGCAATCGTCCAGACGCCCTCTCTGGGATATTGCACGAGCAAGGCTTTGCGAAAGGCTTCTCCGCTCGACGAAAAGAGCGTGTCGGAAACCTGCTTGACGCTGTAATAGACCGACTTCACTACCGGTATGCGCGCCAGCACTCCTTCCCAGAAGCGCAACAGGCGCTGGCCGATGATGTTGGCGGTGACGAGGCCCGTCAGGAACACCACCAGCAGCGTGGCGATGACGCCGATGCCGGGAATGTAGATGCCGAGGAGACTCTCCGGACGGATGGCCGTCGGCAGCAGGAGCAGCGTCTGGTCCATCGTGCGGACGATGAGCGTCAGCACCCAAGCGGTGATCGCCAGGGGGACCCAGATCAGCAGGCCAGTGATGAAATATTTTTTCATCCGTTGCCGGCGCAGGCGCACCCGTTGCAGCCTGGCGCCGGGGAATTGCCGCTATCCTTGCCGGCTTCCGGCTTGGCGGCACATCCCTTGAAGTCCGTGGCATACCAGCCGCTGCCCTTGAGCTGGAATCCGGCGGCGGTGAGCATTTTGCTGAACGATTCCTTGCCGCATTCCGGGCAGGTCGTCAGCGGCGACTCGTTCAGTTTTTGCAGGAATTCCTTCTGGAACCCGCAGGTGCCGCAGCGATATTCATAGATCGGCATGGCAGTCTCCAAAAAATGTGAAATTATATCCTAACGCCTTGCACTGAAAGCGCAATTCCCCGGCAGAGGCATTACATGCCGCCGTCTCGGCTTTTTTCAAGGTAGGGATGGGTCAGAACAAGCCGAGATACTGCTGATTCAGGGATTTGCCCCAGAACAGGGCAATCACCGCGGCGCACGCCAGGTAGGGGCCGAAAGGGATCGGTATGTTGCGGCCATGCCGGGCGAAGACGATCAGTGCAATGCCGACCACGGCGCCGACCATCGAAGATAACAGGATCGTCAATGGCAGCATCTGCCAGCCGAACCAGGCCCCGATGGCGGCAAGAAGCTTGAAGTCGCCATAACCCATGCCTTCCTTGCCGGTGGCCAACTTGAAGGCCCAGTAAACGGACCAGAGCGCCAGATACCCCCCTGCCGCGCCAAGGACGGCGCTTCGGATATCGGTATAGGTTCCACCCAGATTAAGCAGCAGCCCGGCCCAGAGCAGGGGGAGGGTGATGCTGTCGGGCAGCAACTGCGTGTCCAGGTCGATGAAGGTGAGGGCGATCATGGCCCAAACGAACAGCAGGGCGCCAACGCTTGCCCAGCTCGCACCGAGCTTCCAGACGATCAAACCCGCTAACAGGCCGGATATTGCTTCGACGAGAGGATATCGGGGACTGATGCGGGATTTGCATGCGCTGCATCGTCCCTGAAGGGCTATGTAACTGATAAGGGGAATGTTTTCTCTTGCGCGTACGACATGCCCGCAATGGGGACAATGCGAGCGTGGAACGGCCAGCGTGAGGCGTTCTATTGGCGGAATGGGTTCGCCACGCAGTTCGGCACATTCTTTTAACCAGTCACGTTCCATGATTTTCGGCAGCCGATGGATGACGACGTTCAGGAAGCTGCCGACTATTAATCCGAGCAAGGTCGCCAGCGTGATACTGGTTGTCGGATCCATCAGGAAAGACAGGGCAGTGCCGGACATGTCGGCAGTACGGCCGATCAGCTTATACGACAGCGCCCAGCTTGAAGATCGGGAGATACATGGCCACGACCATGCCACCGATGAGCGTGCCCAATACAACCATGATCATGGGCTCCATCAGGCTGGACATGGCCTCAACGGCATCATCGACCTCTGCCTCGAAGAAGTCGGCCACCTTGCCAAGCATGGCGTCGAGTTGTCCCGATTCCTCGCCGATCGAAACCATTTGCAGAACCATGTTGGGGAAAACGTTTGAGTTCTGCATGGCAACCGTGAGGTTCGTGCCGGTGCTGACTTCCGACTGGATTTGCTTTGTTGCCAGGCGGTAAACATAATTTCCAGAAGCACCGCCAACTGAATCCAGGGCTTCAACCAGCGGCACCCCGGCCGCGAACATGGTGGACAAGGTTCGGCTCCAGCGCGCCATGGTTGCCTTTCGAATGATGTCTCCGAAAATCGGCAGGCGCAGAGAGAGTCGATCCATGACGATTTGCATCTTCTCGGAGCGTTTCCACATGTAAAAGAATCCGTATAGCCCTCCCCCCAGGATTCCAAAGACGATATACCAATTCGCCACCATGAAGTCGGACATGGCGATCACCATCAGGGTCGGTGCCGGCAGATCTGCCCCAAAGCTCTTGAATACCTCCTTGAAGGAAGGGATGACGAAAATCATGATGACGGCAGTAATGACGATTGCCACGACGATGACGGCGATCGGATAGAACAGCGCTGACTTGATCTTGCTCTTAATGGCGAGGATCTTTTCCTTGTAGGTTGCCAGTCGATCCAGCAGCGAGTCCAGTATGCCGGCAGCTTCTCCCGCTGCGACGAGGTTGCAGAATAGCGCATCAAAGTGGAGCGGGTATTTACGGAATGCCTGGTTGAGAGAGGATCCCGTTTCGACGTCTGCCTTGATGTCCATGAGAAGCTTGGCGACCGCTTGGTTCGACGCACCCTTTCCGACTATATCGAAAGCCTGCAGGAGCGGGACGCCGGCTTTCATCATGGTTGCGAGCTGACGGGTAAATAGGGTGATGTCCTTCTCGGTGATTTTCCCGCCTTTCTTGAACGTCTGCTTCTTGATTTTTGTGACCAATACGCCTTGACGACGCAGGGTCGCCTGCACAAGGGCTTCGCCTCCGGCGCGCATCTCGCCGCGCATCAACTTGCCCGTCTTGTCTTTCCCTTCCCAGGCAAATGTGTATTCCTTGATACCCCGGTCTTTGGCGGTCTTCGTAGCGGTTGCCATCTGGTGTCCCTTATTCGTTCGTCGTGGCCAGAACTTCCTCAAGCGACGTCAGGCCTTGCTTTACTTTGAGCAGGCCGGACTGGCGCAAATCCTTGATCCCTTCTCTTTGAGCCTGTTCTGCAATGTCGATGGAGTTCCCGTTGGTCATGATGATGCGCTGGATCTCTTCCGAGACCGGCATGACCTGATAGATGCCAACACGTCCCTTGTAGCCGCTGCCCTTGCATTTCTCGCAACCATTGGGGCCATAGAGCTGCCAGCTGCCATCCACTTCCTGCTCATGGAACCCTGCCTGGAGCAGGGCTTCCATCGGGATGGATACGGGTTTCTTGCACGAGCACAGCCGCCTTGCCAGGCGCTGGGCGGTGATCATGATGACGCTGGAGGCGATGTTGAAGGGCGCGACGCCCATGTTTTTCATCCGCTCCAGCGTCGTGGGAGCATCGTTGGTATGCAGGGTGGATAGCACGAGGTGGCCCGTTTGGGCCGCCTTGATGGCTATTTCGGAGGTTTCAAGATCCCGAATCTCACCGACCATGATGATGTCCGGGTCCTGGCGGAGGAAGGCCTTCAGGGCCACGGCGAAATTCAGGCCGGCCTTGTCATTGACGTTGACCTGATTGATCCCGGGAAGGTTGATCTCTGCCGGATCTTCCGCGGTGGAGATATTGATGCCAGGCTTGTTGAGCAGGTTGAGACAGGTATAGAGCGAGACGGTTTTGCCGCTGCCGGTCGGGCCGGTGACGAGGATCATGCCGTAGGGGCGCTCGATGGCGTGCATCAGTGCTTCCCGCTGTTCGGGCTCGTAACCAAGGGCGTCGATGCCCATCATCGCGCTGGTCGGATCGAGGATGCGCATGACGATCTTCTCGCCATGCAGCGTTGGCAGCGTGCTGACCCGAAAGTCGATGGCCCGCGTCTTCGAGAGGACCAGCTTCATGCGCCCGTCCTGTGGCACGCGCTTCTCAGAGATATCCAGTCGGGAGATCACCTTGATGCGGGAGGCGATCTTTTCCTTGATGACCAGGGGGGGCTGCGCAACTTCACGCAATACGCCATCGGTACGGAAGCGAATGCGGTAATACTTTTCGTAGGGCTCGAAATGGATGTCCGAGGAGCCTTCGTTGATCGCGTCAAGCAGGATCTTCTGGATGAAGCGTACGACCGGGGCATCGTCCACATCGACCGTGGCAGCATCGGCACTGGCGGCTTCCTCGGTGTCTTCCGCGAGCTGGAGGTCGAGGTCGTCACCGGCCAGCTCGTTCAGTTTCGTCTCGGCCGTTTCCGACAGCTTCTGAACCAGAGGCGCGAGCTTGCTGGCTTCGACCACGACGGGATCGACTGCCAGACCTGTCTGAAAACGAATTTCGTCA
>WBZP01003501.1_pt1 | contig 16999 bp, 9 predicted proteins | sample 5204301 | NCBI WGS metagenome assembly WBZP01 (sample SAMN12412401, study PRJNA552823) | activated sludge metagenome | isolation source: activated sludge from nitrification reactor of wastewater treatment plant... | place: USA: Pennsylvania | collected 2017
GCCGTCGCCTCCAAGCACTCCTCGTGCGCTGGATCGGACGCTGTCCCTTGTGCTGCAATCCCCTCTCCCCATCCACTCCCATACGAGGGGTTTCTAGGATGTGATCAAGTCGTACTAGGTTTCGGCTCTTACACATCTCTGACCTTCATTCGCGCGGTTCCCGTGAAGCCGAGGCATGGCGGAGACGGCGAGTCCTAGGGGATAGCTTCTGGCAGAACTTGGAAGATCTACAATCCGACGGGGCATTCGATCTGGTCTGTTTCACTGGCGATCCAGGGGACTGGGGTCAGCCGGATGAATACGAGACCGTCGGCTCCTTTCTGACAGAGCTGCTGGCTCGTTTGGGTCTGGCGAAAGGTCGGCTATTCCTGGGGCCGGGAAACCACGACATCGCACGTCGCATTGCCAGCGATTCCTGGACACAGGCACGATCCGGTCTATTGGGGCCAGATGTCCAGCTGGCAGCGTCACGCTTCATGGCTGGCGGGGCCGCTCCGCTGGGGGTGAACGATGGCGTGCGCGACTCCATCCTGCAACCTCCTGGGCTGCGCGCCTAGCAAACCCAAGAAAGAAAGGCGCAACCGACAAGGGGCTCTGTTCAACTGCTAGGACAGCGAGCAAGTGGGCTGGGAACGGAGCCGCTGTGCACATATCGGACTACATCCGCGTCAGTTGGGGGAAATGTAACGGCCGTGTTGGCGAAAAATTGCATGTTCCATGGCATCGTATTGGGACGGTTGCTTCCTTCGGCGCTTCTTGTCCGACGCATGTTCTAGTGGCCATCCTCAAACCACCATCGAACACTTGGCGCACAGGCGCTAGCCGCCCCTTGACCAGACCGAACGCATGGCGTCAGCAGACGCTCTTTGCCGTGTACTTGCTCAGGGTCTCTTTAGGCCGCAACTCGCTCCTCGGCGAAGTACGCGTCAGCGGCCCAGCCAACAGCCTCCGTCAACGCCGCCGCAGTCGATGCGTTGATCGTGTTCCCCCAGCCCGGCACCCAGCCGATGAGCCACTGGCTGATACCGCGTCCGACGTTCGTCGCGGTGAACGTCAGCAGGAGGTCGGCGGCAGCAGCCTTCGTCGTCTCCGCACCGTGCTCGTGAGCGATGGCGATGATCATCGTCGTCTGAATGGCGGCCAAGACCGGAGCATCCGAGCCAGGAATCTGGGCGAGACCTGCGCCGACGGCAGCGGCGGCAGTAGCAGCAGTGTGAACGATTCCGTGGACTTTCTGGCTCGTTGTTAGGGCACTGGTCTTGGTCGGCATGGCGGTCTATGTCTCCCTTGTTCACTGCAAGAGGCAGCGAGCGCTGATTCAAGCAGGAGGCATGCCACCACGGCCACTATCGGCCGATTATCACCGAAGCTTCCTTGCACTACGTGCGTGAGCACAAGTTTCGTTGTGTGTGTTCAAGGTTTTTTGTACCGTCGCGCGATGCGGCGAGTACTCATCGCCTGGGTCGGCTTTTCCGATCTCCTCGGCCCTTCGAAGGAGACGGTTGGCGACGTTGGCCCCATCGCGCAGGCGCTCAGGGCTCGTGAGTTCGACCGGTTGGTGCTCCTCGAGAGTTTCAGCAAGCCGGAGCACCAGAACATGCTCCCGTCTTATGTCACCTGGCTGAAGGCACAGACAAAGGCGGAGGTCGTCGAGCGCCCTGAGGAGTTGGCTGGCCCGACGGACTGGGGCGGCATCTACAGGGCCGCGCTCCGCACCTGCCAGGCACAGGAGCGGGATTCGGCGCTGACCTTCCACCTAAGCCCCGGCTCACCGCCGATGGCCGCCGTATGGGTGCTCCTTGGGAAGACGGTTTGTTCAGCCGAATTGATCGAGTCGTCACGTGAGCAGGGCGTGAAGACGGTCACTGTTCCCTTCGACATTGCCGCGGAGTTCCTCCCCGACCTGCTTCGTGAACCCGATGAGAGGCTGCGAAGCCAGAGCACGGCGGACTCGCCAAGCGCTCCCGAGTTCAAGGATATCATCCATAGAAGCAAGGTGATGGCGCGCCTCATCCAGCGCGCGCGGCGGGTCGCTCTGCGGAATGTGCCGGTGCTCATCGAGGGAGAGTCTGGCACGGGCAAAGAGCTGTTCGCGAAGGCCATCCACCAGGCCAGTCCCCGCCGGGATAGGCCGTTCAAGTCCGTGAACTGCGGTGCCATCCCCTCGACCCTCGTCGAGAGCGTCCTGTTCGGCCATGAAAAAGGGGCTTTCACCGGCGCCGACCGGCTACGCAAAGGCGTCTTCGAGGAGGCTCACAGTGGGACGCTATTCCTCGACGAACTCGGTGAGCTGCCCCCGGAGGCGCAGGTGAAGCTGCTCCGCGTCCTCCAGGAGTCGAAGGTCACGAGGGTCGGGTCCACGTCGGACATCGACGTGGACGTTCGCGTGGTTTCGGCCACCAACCGCGCCGTCATCGAGGAAGTGGAGGCCGGGCGCTTTCGCGAGGACCTCTTCTATAGGCTCGCCGTCGCGGTCTTGAAGATCCCGCCGCTTCGTGAGCGAGTCGGCGACTTGGGGCTCCTGATCGATGAACTGATGAAGAAGGAGAACCAGGAGGCTGAGAAGGCTGAGCCCGGATACGTCCACAAGAAACTTTCTATTGGCGCAAGAAAACTTCTTCTGGCTCACCCCTGGCCAGGCAACGTCCGCGAGCTTCAGCTCACGCTTCGGCGCGTGGCCATCTGGAGCGATGCGGTTACCATCTCCAGCGATGACATCCGCGAGTCCCTACTCGCCGTGCCTCGAGCTCAGCGACGAGAAGTGCTCGGGCGCCCTCTTGGCGTGGGTTTTAACCTACAAGAACTATTAAAAGAGGTGGCGCGGCACTACCTGGGGCGTGCGTTCGATGAAGCGGCCGGGAACAAGACGCAGGCAGCGGAGTTGGTCGGCGCGCCTAGCTACCAGACTCTTTCGAACTGGCTCAAGAAGTACGGGGTCGAAGAGTGACATTCCCCCTGAAAGTCGAGCGTTGGCACGCCGACTGCTTTAGATATCTCCGACAACGGCAACCACGGAAGGTTGTCGTGGCAACAGGAGACGCTGAATGCCTGCCAAGAACCGTTTCAAACCTGACACCGCTGATGGACGATGCGTCCTCACCAAACACGCCGAGGAGCGCATGGCAACACGCGGGCTCCGCGTCAACGCCATCAATGCGGCGCTTGCCTTCGGGCGCGTCGTCTACGTCCGTGGTGCCGACATCTACGCGATCGGCCGGAAGGAGATCGCTCGTTACGCAGAGGAAGGCATCGATCTTTCCGCATACGATGGGGTTCAGGTCGTCGTCACCGCTGACGGCGTCATCCTCACCGTCTACCGCAACCGTTCCTTCAACGGGCTCCGTGGCCGCCGCACCTACCGCGGCCGCCCTCTCGCTCTCGTGGCGTAGGCCGCACCACGAAACCAACCGGAGAAGACCATGACCTCACTGCTCAAAGAATTCACATCGTCGGCCGCGCGGCCGCTGCCCGTCATCCTCCTCGCCGACGTCAGCGGAAGCATGGCGGCCGAGGGGAAGATCGATGCTCTCAACCAGTCCGTTCGCGAGATGCTCGCGACGTTCGCGTCGACCGACGATCTTCGCGCCGAGATCCACGTCGCCATCGTGACCTTCGGAGGCGAAGCGCGACTTCACACCCCGCTGCAGCCCGCGAGCGCGGTGAAGTGGAGCGACATGGTGGCCGATGGCGGCACGCCGATGGGCCAGGCGATGACGCTGGCAGCCGATCTCGTCGACGACAAGGACAAGATCCCGGGGCGCGCCTACCGCCCCACCGTTGTTCTCATATCCGATGGTCAGCCCACCGACTCTTGGCAGACGGGCCTCGACCGCATGACCAAGCAAGGTCGCGCGCAGAAGGCGGACCGCATGGCACTGGCGATCGGCGGCGACGCCGACACCGACATGCTCCGACGCTTCCTGAACGACGAGAAGAAGCAGGTCTTCGTCGCTGCGGATGCGCGCCGCATCAAGGACTTCTTCCAGTTCGTCACGATGTCCGTCACGGCGCGTTCGCGGAGCGCGAACCCGAACGAAGCACCGCAGATGCAGAACCCGTTCGATCTCGATCGCGTGTGAGGATCAACGGAATGTGGAGCGCCATGGGGGCCAGCGTTCGAGGCCCAGAACATCGCAAGAACGGTCGGCCCAACCAGGATGCCTGGTTGATTCGCCTCGCGCGCGGAACGGCGCTTGCGGTCGTCTGCGATGGGCTGGGGAGCCGCCCGCACTCTGCAGTCGGCTCGCGCGCGGCATGCCGCGCTGTCGCCGACGCAGTTCGCCAGTGGGCCGATGGTCGTGATGCCCCTCCCGAACTCCTTCTGCGGCTGATCCACGCGCTGTGGAACATGCGCGTGCACGAGACCGGCCGCGACGAGAGTGCGACGACTTGCCTATTCGCAGTCGTGACGAAGGACGGCCGCCTGCTGCTTGCGCAACTCGGTGACGGCCTGGTGATGCTGAAGACGCCGAAGGGGACGATGACGCTCGAGCCCCCTGCCGAGCGCTTCGGAAACGCGACGACGGGCTTGGGCATCGCCTCCGATGTTCGCGAGTGGAGGCTCCACCTCGAGCCAAACTTCACGGGGGCTGCGTCTATCCTGCTCGCCACCGATGGCGTAGCCGACGACCTTCTGCCGGAGAAGCGCGCGGACTTCCTGAACTTCCTCGTCACGAACTACGGGCACCGCCCCGCTACGGCGAGAACCCGCGCCATCGCGAAGCAGCTTCGTGACTGGCCGACACCTCGGCATCGCGACGACAAGACGGTGGCCGTGCTCTGGAACGACGCCACGACGGAGGCCCCCCCATGAGCGATTTCCCCAGCACCGTCGTAGACGACGACGGCAACGTCCACCACCTGCTGAAGCAGCCCCTCGGACGAGGTGGCCAGGGCGTCGTGCTCCGCACGCGTAGCCCGCACATCGCCGTGAAGCTCATCGGCGTGGTGGAGGACGCACCGGCCGCGCCCGAAGCCCGGTCGGCCCAGAAGCTCTGGGGCCAGCTCACCAAGGCGCCTGGCATCGCGCTCTCGCCCGACGCGCAGAAGCACTCCGCGCTTCGTCGGCGGCTCGAAGATGTGCGCGCGTTGCCGCTGCCCCGACTTCATCTCGCACAGCCCCTGTCGATGCTGCGCGACCACGTCGGTTACACGATGCGCTTGCTCACCGGCATGGTGCCGATGCGGACCCTTATCGCCGAACCGGGGACGTCAAAGCTCGGCGAGTTCTACCAATCGTCCGGGGGCCTCGGGCGGCGGCTGGAACTGCTCGCCAACACGGCGGGCCTACTCGCGCGCCTGCACGCCGTGCCGCTGGTTTACGCCGACGTCTCGCCGAACAACGTGTTCATCTCGGAGACGGCCGAGGCGAGCGAGGTCTGGCTGATCGACCTCGACAATCTCGACTACCTTTCGGCGAACGCGCCCGGGATCTTCACGCCTGGCTTCGGTGCACCAGAGGTCGTGACGGGACGCGCCGGAGTCTCGACCCTCTCCGACTCCTACTCCTTCGCCGTCCTGGCGTTCTGGGTCCTCACGCAGCAGCACCCGTTCCTTGGCGACTACGTCGAGGAGGGCGGCTGGGATGACGACGGCGACGAGGATCGCGAGCAGCTCGCGTTTCGCGGCAAGCTCCCGTGGATCGAGGACACCGCGGACGACTCGAACCGCACCAGCAAAGGGATCGCGCGGCACCTCGTCCTTTCGAAGCCCATTCGCGAGCTGTTCCAGCGGACCTTCGAAGCTGGTCGAAAGGACCGTGTGGCGCGACCGAGCATGCGCGAGTGGGCCGAGGCGCTCCGTCGCGCAGCCGATCGCGTCGTCTCCTGCAGGAGCTGCGGCTCGTCGTTCGATGTGACCGCTGGCAGTTGTCAGTTCTGCACCGCGAACCCGCGCGCGTCGTTCATCTACATGCAGGTGAACCGCTGGGACCCCGAGCTCGACGACGCGGCCGGGGCATCTGCGGTCAGCACCCGGGCCGTCTGGCACAAGATGCTCGACGTCACGAAGGACAGCGTCGTGCTCCGTCACGTTATCGAGCCGGTTCTCGCAGACGCCGAGGACGCGCCGGTCCTCCGCGTACGAGTCTTGAAGAGCGGCATCGCCATCGAAGCGCTCGCGAGCCACGAGGTCCACGTGGTCCTCGGCGGGCGCATGCAGCGCCTGGGTGCCGAGCTCAAGCTGCCGCTGCCCAAGGCTGGAAACGAAGCGTTCCTGCACTTCGGCCCGTTGGACCGCCCCCACCGCATGGCTGTCCTCCGGCTCTATTCGGAGGGCACGTGAAGCTCGATCAGGTTCCCTACGGCCAGATCGATAGCCTTCGCCTTCGTTGGACGTCGGCGAGCGGCGCGCTGCCCAACGCGGCGGCGCCCGGCGCTGAGGCGCTGCTCCAATTCTCCGAGCGAGAGGCGCAGGCGACGCTTCGGGTCGGTGGAGACGTTTTGGGCGTCCAGGGCGACGGTCGAAAGCATGAGGTGCTGCTCGACGACCTCGGCACGCGCCACTTCCCTCGCATCGCTTGGGTCGTCGACGCAGGCGCCCAGGTGCTCACGCTGCAGGTCCACACGTTCCTGCACGCACTGACGCTGCCGCCCATCGAGCTCGGCGTTGACGAGAAGGTGCTCGAGGCGCTGGAGCGGATCGACCGCAAGCTCGCCTCTCCCGAGCGTGCGCTGCAATGGCTGGACGAGCAGTTCCTCCTCGACGGAGAGAGCGGCAGGCGAGGGTTCGCGACGGCCGAGTCCAAGACCGGAGCCTTCGCGCTCTTTGGCCGGACCACGCGCGCGTTCATTCGGCGGGTGAAGCGCTCGGACTCCACCGAGGGGCTTCTCGTCGATCGCGTCGCTCGCGGACGCGGCCAAGGAGGAGAGCAGCTCGCGCTCGTCTCGGGGGACGTCCGGTTTGTCGACGCAACCGTAGCGGGGAAGCTCCGCGCCGATGCAGCAGCTCAGCTTTCGTCGCTGGTCACCGCTGGCTCGAGCTTCCTGGACCTGTGGAGCCGCTACGGCGCGATGGAGAACGAAGCTGCGCTGCGCAGGGCGAGGAGGGCTGGCTGGCTGAAGTACGACCACGTCGAGTTGCTCCCGGACGGACGGTATCGCTTCTCGCTGGCGAACGACTGCACCCTTGATGACGCAGACCGGTTCAAGCGCACGCTCACCGATGAGCAAGGGCTCGGCGTCGAAGCCGTCACCGAGGTCCCGGAGGTGCTCACGCGCGAGATGTCATGGGCCGAGTATGAAGCCCAGCCTCGCCCGAAGGATGCTCCGTCGCCTGCGACCTTCGACGGACGCGTGGAACTCCACCCGCGAGATCGCACCATCACGTTGCTCCAGCGGCGGAGCGACGAGGGCACCCCGCCGGACACCGGCGCACTGGTGGTCTCGCTTCATGGAGACAAGACCAGGCTCAAGCGTCGAGCCGAAGCAGAGAGCGCCATCCGAGAAGCACGCTGTCCGATGCCACAACTCGGCCTGCTGCTCGAGGAGCGCCCCGTGGAAACGCCTCGTCGAGGCGCGATCGCTCCCGTGACGCCCAACGTGAGGCGAAAGGTGTTCGGGGCGCGTAGCCCTACGCCGACGCAGGAGAAGGCGCTTCGGGTCGCGCTGAACACGCCGGACATCGCGCTCATCCAAGGCCCTCCGGGCACGGGGAAGACGACGGTCATCGTCGCACTCGTCGAGCGGCTTCAAGAGGTCTGGGACACGCAGGACGGCGTCCAGGGCCGTCTACTGCTCAGCGGCTTCCAGCACGACGCGGTCGAGAACGCGATCCAGCGCATGAACGTCAACGGTCTCCCGCCCATCAAGTTCGGCGGGCGATCAAACAGCACCGAGGACGCCGACCGTGTCGACGTGACGATCGACAGGTGGTGCAGCGACCGGATCGCGGAGATTCGCAAGAACCTCCCGCCACGGCCCGCTTCGGCACTGCAGAAGGAGCTCTCCGAGTTGGTGCAGGGCTATCTCCTGGCGCCGGGAACGCGCGAACAGACCGCGTCCTTGCTTCACAGCGTCGCGCCCCGCGTCCGAGGAGCGGTGCCCGCAGCGCTCATCGATCGCCTCGTCGCGCTTGCACGCGAGCTGTCAGAGCGTGCGCGAGCGGCACGCGGTGGAGACCCGGACCACGAGCGGCTCGTTCGTTGCGTGCGTGCGCTGCGCTGCGACGGGCGCTCCTTCGCCGATGATGGGCCGCGAAACGCCGATCGGCTCGCGCGCGAGTTTGCCCGCTCAGGGCGTCGAGACGAGCAGGCGGTGAAGCTTCTCGAGACTGCCTCGACATGGAGCGGAGCTGGAGTCCCGCCGTTCCTCGCCGACCTCCGCGCGCTTCGCCGACGGCTGTTGCTCGATCTGCTCCCTCCCGATCGCACCGAGGACACCATCCCGCGCGTTCGCACCGATGTCCTCGAGCTGCTGAGCGAGGTGCGTGACCACCTCGAGCAGCGCCAGAACACGTCCCGAGACGCGGCAGACGAGGCTACGTGGAGGTTCCTCTCGGCGCTCGAAGGAGAGCCCGAAGCAGTCAAGCGCGCCGTCATCTCGTACACGTCGGTGTTCGCTGCGACCTGCCAGCAGTCGGCAAGGCAGGAGCTTGCAACGCTCAAGGGCTCCGAGGGCTACGACACCGTCGTGGTGGATGAGGCCGCGCGCGCGATGCCACTCGACCTGTTCATCCCGATGGCCCGCGCAAAGCGACGGATCGTGCTCGTGGGCGACCACCGCCAGCTCCCTCACATCCTGGACCAGGAGCTTGAGCGCGAGCTCGAGGAGGCGCTGTCGGGTGCCAAGAGCGCGGGAGAGCGCACGAGCGAGATGCTGAAAGAGAGCCTCTTCGAGCGGCTCTTCAAGGACCTTCGGGACCGAGAGAAGCGCGACGGAATCCCGCGCGTCGTCACCCTTGACGAGCAGTACCGAATGCACCCGGTGCTGGGGCAGTTCGTCAGCGATCAGTTCTACAAGCCGTACGGGGAGGCCTTCAGGTCGCCCCGTACGGCCTCGGAGTTCGTTCACTCGCTGCCCGGGCATAGCGGGCCGGCGTCGTGGCTGAGCGTCCCGCGCAAACTCGGTCCGGAGCGTGATGGCCAGAGCAAATCACGTCCCGTCGAGGCGGAGGCGATCGTCGCGGAGCTGAAGCGGCTCATGGACTCGAGGGAGGGCCGCGAGCTCACCTTCGGCGTGATCTCTTTCTACAAGCAGCAGGTCAAGGCGATCGAGGACGCGCTCGTGGACGCTGGCATCGTCGCTCGAACCGACGACGCCACGGAGATCGTCGAGCCCTACCGCGAGTTGTTGCTTCCCAACGGTCGCGTCGCGGAGCGCCTCCGGTTCGGCACCGTCGACGCTTTCCAGGGCATGGAGTTCGACGTCGTGTTCCTCTCGATGGTCCGCAGCAATCCGCGCGGGATCTTCGGGCACGTCACCTCACCGAACCGGCTCTGCGTGGCGATGAGCCGTCAGAAGCGGCTCCTGATCGTTGCAGGCGACGACGGGATGCTCCGCGCGGCCAACGCGCCGAAGGCGATCAGCCCCCTGGTCGAGTTCCACAAGCTGAGCGAGGTGCGCGATGCCGCCCGTGTTTGATCGCACCACGCCGATCGTGGACTTCGGCGCCACGTCGTCGCCGTTCAAGCGCGAGGCTCGTCGATGGTTGGTGTGGCCAGCGCTCGCCTACAAGGTCCTCCTGCCGTCTCGGGGCAACCCGCCGTTCAACGTCTTTCAGCGCGCCGCGCTCGACATGTGCCGCGCCGGCGTCAGGGACGCCGAGGAGATCTCGCGCCGCCTCGCGCTCCCTGTGGACCTGATTGGCTTCGTGATCGAGCAACTCCTCAGCATCGGGATGCTCGATGAGGCGCGCGTACCAACGCACCGGGCGCTGCGCCTGATGAACGAGGACGACGAACCGAGCGAGGTGGAGGACGCCGGCTACGTCTTCGTCGATGGGGTCGATGGAAAGCGTGTCTGGCCGCGCGTCCATCGTGGCAGTCTGCCGATCGTCGATGCCGAGTTCGAGCAGTCCAAGGCCAGGTTCCAGCGGGGCACCCCGGGCAACCCGGAGCCGGTCTTCGCCAACGTGGTCTGGCCAGGAACCGGGGTACGCTCCTTCGCGCCTAGCGCGTACGAGGCGCAGAAGGCCGCCCGACACCACGCCCGCCGTGTGCGCGCCTACCGACGAGAGGTCTCTCGCCGCGGAGACGCAGAGGACGTTCTCGATGGACTCAAGTCTGGCGGCCTGCGTGTCGTCGATGTCGAGCCGGAGCCCATCTTCGTGGCGTCTTACGTGTTTCTCCCGAAGGACGCGCGGCAGCGTTCGTGGCTCGTCACCGATCCCCTTGGGCTGGGCGTCAGCGACGTGCTTCGCCCGGGGGTGACGAAGCTCGCCAAGGAGGGGAAGCACGGCCTCGCGGAGCTACTGGAGAAGGTCGCCGGCCAGGCGTGGCACATCGATGAAGGAGACCTCGCGCTGTATCTGGCAGAGGCAACGAAGGCCGCCACGGAGCGCGTTCAGCGTCGTCTCGGCGACGCCGCGACACTGCTCCCCGCGGATGTACTCGCGCGGCTCGCCGATGCCGACGTACGCCTCGAAGGCGCGCAGACTGCCAAGCCGATCGAGGACTTCCTGGGGAACGCGTACGCGGCCCTCGAGAGTGTGTTCGGCTGGATGGTGTCTCTTTACCCTGACCCGAGCCTGCTCTCGGCACTGAGTCACAACGCGCCCGAGAACGCGCCGTTGCTTCGACGAGTCGCCGAGCAAGTGGGCTTCGCTGGCTCGCCGCGCACGCTGCCGCTCCTGAGCGTCACCCGTGGCGTCGTGAAGGGGGCCATCTGCTTCGGCAACAAGACCCTCCCTGGCCGACTGGCGGCAGCCCTTCTCGCGGCGCAGCGCAACGGAGATCACCCACTCGCAACCTTGGGCGCTCGAGAGCCTGACGCGCTCGAGTTCTTTGCCGAGATCGGCAGACTCAGGATCGACGCCTCGCACGATACCTCTGCCGTCCCGACCGCCGAGGTCGCGGTCGAGATGCGCGACCGCTTGTTCGCGGTCCTCCGGGCGCTTGTCGGCGCTGGTGCGGTGGACGTGGAATCCGGCACGTCGGACCCGTCCTGGGGGGCCGACCTGCTGCTTCGCGTCCGGGCCCGAGCCGAGCAGGCATCCGAGAGCTATCCAGGACTCACCGAGCGCCCCAACGTTCGCACGCGCGTGATCGAGATGCACCACGCGGCGCTGCTCGTAAAGCTGCTCGCTGCTTCCGCAGCCACTGCATCGGAGACCTTGAGCACACGTGCTCGCGATGCCCTCGTGGCCTTCACCATCGTGATGGAGGCGGCCTTCGCCGAGCTCGAAGCCGAGGACTCGACGCCAGCCTCCGTCGTGCAGACGATCTCGAACGACCGCGAACAGAATGCGGTCCAACTGGCGTCTGCTGCCGTAGCTGTCGGCTTCGACGTCGAACCGTCGGGCCAGCTCCCTAAGGCTCTCACGCATGCGAAGGCGAATCGCATCAGGCGGGCCGCACAGGGCCAGGGCGAGACGTTGTCGGCGCGCGTCGCGGCGCAGTTGCTCTCAGCGCACCAGCAGTCGGACCATCCGCTTCGCGAGGTCGCGAAGCGGCTTCCCACCTTGCTCCTGGACGTGGGCCACCTCGTTGAGGCTCGCGGACATGGAGATGATGTCGTCGTCACGGCAGCCGAAGTCGCCGAGCTCGAGACGATGGTTGCCAACGACATTCGGGCGATGCTCGAAGCGATTGATTGAGGAGAGACCGAACCATGAGCGGCCCAAACGAAGAAGCCACCACCGTCGACGCCAGCCAAACGAGTGCTGCCAATGCGCTCGACGTGAACGTCGCGGCTCGCCTCAAGCAACTCGACGCGCGCGAGCAGTCCCTGACTGCACGTGAGCAGGCGATCAAGGAACGCGAACGGCAGGTCAAGGACCAAGCCGGGGCGATCAAGGAGCGTGAGGCGGAGGTCGAGGCCGCGAAGACGAAGGTCCAGCGTGACCTCGCCGATCTCGCAAAGCGCCAGAAGCAGATGGCAGAGACGGAGAGTTCCCTCGAAGCGCGCTCTCGTGACCTGGCTCAGCGTGAGATCGAGGCGAGCGAAGGGTTCGCCACCAAGAACCGTGAAGCGCTCAGCGCGCTCACTAAGGCGCACGCGTCGCTGCGGGCCGAGTTGGAGCGCCTCCAAGCCGAATTGGACGCGGCTCGATTGAAGGGGGTCGAAGACCTTGAGAAGCGGCTTGCCGATGAACGGCGAACCCGCACCGAGGCTCTCGACGCCGAGATCGAGGCGGAGCGGAAGCGTCACCTCGCGAAGCTCGCTGCCGAGGGCGCTGCACAGGATGCTGCGCTTTCTGACCAGAAAGCGCGCTTCGCCAAGGAGCAGCAGACCGCGCTTGAGGAGATCGAGCGAGAGCGTGTTCGCCTCGCTGACCTGGAGGGCGAGCTTCGCCGCGGGCTCGGCGACCTGCGTTGGAAGGAGGAGGACCTCGCGGGGTACCGCGCCGGCATCGAGCGATCCATCGAGGAGAGGGCTGGCGACCAGGTGGCGTCGTTGGAGCGCCAGTTGGACGCGCTGCGTGAGGACCACCGACGGGACCGCGACCTGGTCATCTCGCTCGAGTCACAGTTGGCCGCGTCGCGCGACCTCTTGGCGCGGTTCGGGGACGACCCCGCCGAGATCGAGAAGCGCATCGCGCAGCAGGCGAAGAAGATCAGCGACCTCGAGAAGGAGCTGCTCCGTCGCCCGAGCGCAAGCGACAAGGAGCTCTTGTTCACCCTGCAAGAGCAGGAGCGTGTCTGGGCGGCTGAACGAGACCGGTTGGTTCGTGAGATCACGCAGCTCAAGGCGGAGCAGAGCCGCTGGCTCACCGGCATCGCTGACCTCGAGCAGCAACGGGAACGTCGCGAGGTCGCGGAGCGCCGACTCGAGGTCCTCGCCGGAGAGATGGAGAAGTACAAGGCCGACGTCGACCGGATGCGCGCCCTGTACGAGCGCCCCGAGGAGCGGGCCGCGCGTGTTGGAGCGATCGAGGAGCCGTGGCGTACGGACTTCAAGCGCGCCGAGGGCAGCACGCCGAAGGAGCTCGACTGGCTCAACGGTATCGTGGCCGCGTGCGAGAGCAGCGGCATGCGCTTCCCGAAGCGCCTGGTCCACGCCTTCCACACGTCGCTCAAGGCCGCGGAGCTGTCACCGTTGACGGTGCTGGCTGGCGTGAGCGGCACCGGCAAGTCGGAGCTTCCTCGGCTCTACTCGCGCTTCGGCGGGCTCGGGTTCCTCTCGCTCGCGGTCCAGCCGAACTGGGACAGCCCGCAGTCGTTGTTCGGCTTCTTCAACTCGGTCGACAACAGATTCAACGCGACGACGGTCCTGCGTGCGATGGTGCAGGCTCAGCACGAGCGTGACCACGACACCTACAAGCACGGGCTCTCGGACCGGCTCCTGCTGGTCTTGCTCGACGAGATGAACCTCGCCCACGTGGAGCAGTACTTCAGCGACCTGCTCAGCCGACTCGAGCAGCGTCGTGGCGAGAGTCGAGACATCACGCTCGACATCGACCTCGGTGCCGGCATGCCGCCGTACCCGCTGCGCCTCGGTCGGAACGTGCTCTGGGTGGGCACGATGAACGAGGACGAGACGACCAAGGCTCTGTCCGACAAGGTCGTTGACCGTTCGAACCTGCTGTACTTCCCGCGTCCGCGTGAGCTTCACAGCCGCACGGAGGTCACCCTCGGCCCGGAGTCGCCGTTGCTCGCGGAGAGCGCATGGCGCGAGTGGCTGCAGCTTCGTTCTCCGTTCACGGCGGACGAGCTCAAGCCGTTCAAGGAGGGGCTCCAGGAGATCAACTCGCGGCTCGAATACGTGGGCCGTGCCCTCGGTCACCGCGTGTGGCAGTCGGTCGAGTACTACATGGCGAACCACCCCGAGGTGATCGACGCGCGCGCGCGCCAGGATGCAGACGCGCTCCAGCGCACGTTGCGACGTGCCTACGAGGACCAACTCGTCCTCAAGGTGATGCCGAAGCTCCGGGGTATCGAGACCACCGGCGACTCGAAGCGCAACTGCCTCGACCCCATCCGCAAGCAGCTCGACAGCGCCGATATGGGTCTCGGGCTGTCGGACGACTTCGACATCGCATGCCGAGTGGGACACGGCGCGTTCGTCTGGAACAGCGCGAGGTATCTGGAGAACGCTGAATGAAGAAGGCTCGCGCGGCGCGCGACCGCGCCGCTCCCAAGACGGCGGCGCTGCCGCCGCCGCTCCCGCAGTTCGACGAGTTGGACGCTCTCGCGGCGTCCACTGCGCCGACCGTGGAGGCGGCTTGGTGGATCTCCCATCAGGTCCCGGAGCACGTCTTCGCGACGATCGCGCACGGCGATCGGCGCACTGGCGACCCTCTCCCGAGACCTCTCACGGAGATCCTTCGCGACATTCGAAACGCGACCTCGAAGGGAAGTCGGCCGTTTCCGCGCGATCGCCTACTCGTCGCTGCCGAGTTCACCGCCGACTCCCTGGAGTACTTGCTCGACCGGCATCGCCATCGAACCGTCAGGATCCACGAGCAGCTCCCGTTCCATCAGCTTCGCGAGGTCGATACCCGATCGATGGCGTGGCTTGCCCGACAGCCCGGAAGGAACATCCGCGAGAAGCTCTCGGGCCGCACCCATGCGTTGGGCGTGAAGCGCGACGTGTCTGTCGACACGACCGAGAACCGGCTCCTCCGGTCGTTCGCCAAGCTTCTCGTTCGGCGCGCCAGCACCCGGCTGGACAACAGAGACGCCTACGACGGGACGACCGAGGATGTAGAGCGTGTGCGTCGGCTGGAGGAGTGTGTTCGCCTCTGCGATGAGCGGATGAGACGGTCCGAGCTCGCCGAGGTCCCGACGCTGACCCGCCTGCAGCCCAACAACGTCTTGCTGAGCGACCCGCACTACTCGCGGGTGTTTCGTGCATGGAAGTGGCTGCGCGACGATGAGGAGGCACTGCGCAAGTCCTGGAACGACGCCATCCAGCGCACCCGCGTCCTTCTGTGCTGGATGGTCGCGGCGCAGCTCGTGAGCCGTGAGCGGGTGGTTGTCGCGGAGACGCTGGGCCGCGTCCTCACGGGACGCGGCGACGAGCACCACCTTGGAGTTGAGGTGCTGGGCGCCGAGACCGTCGGTTCCGACTGGTTTCTGAACCCGCCACTTCACTTCTTGGTGTTGCCCAGCGGGCACAACGACGCGGCGTTCCGGATCCGTCTCTCGCTGGAGGGGGAGTTCATCCTCGCCCATGTCGCCAGCTTGGGCAGGCGAGGGCTCCTCGTGGAGGAGTCAGTCTCTGCGCTCGCCTTCGAAGTGCGGCCCACCTCGGAACGGCTCCAGCCTCAGCGGGGGATCGGCATCGCGATCGACGGCTTGGAGACCTCGCTTCGTGGGGCGGACCGCGCGTTCGCCGACCTGGCCGGGCTGACGCCCCTCGCCACGCAGATGGCTCGGCAGATCCTCCAGCGCTGCAGTGTGAACCCCAACGTCGAGCACCGAGAGCACACCGCTGTAGTACTCCCGGACGGCGCTAGGCTCGGCATCGAGCTTGGCACCGCCTCCCTGCACGTCAGCGCGGAGCAGGGTCTGCCGCTGCTGTCGGCGCCGTGGGCCTTGGCACTCGATGTGCCGGGCGAAGCGGGTGGCGTCGACTGGCTTGAGGGACGCACGGACCGAGAGTTGGTCCTCGGCGCTGCCGGTCGATCGCTGCGAGCCACCGGCGACGTTTTGGACGCGGGCGAGCAGCCCGACGCAGGGATGTTCGCCTTGGCGGCGGACCGCTTGCTGGGAAGCCTCGCGTCAGAACTTCAGGTGCCGACCGATGCGCGGGTCGCCTACGCCGTCCCTGATGCCGTCGATGAGTTCTCGCAGCGAAGCCTGCGGAGCGCGTTCGGGGGCTCATTCCATCGCCCGGTTCCGATGTGGAGGAGCGTCGCGGCCGCGATGTCCTGGGCGTCGGCCGCGGGTGATCGCGGACCTCGCGCGGGTGAGTCGGTGGTCGTTGTCGACACGGAGTTCGGCGGCATTTCGCTGACCGTGCTCACCGCCCGTCACGACAAGAAGCTCGAGCAGGCACACCCGTCGTCGCGCGGGATCTACTGGGAGCGCAAGCCGCCGCTTCCGCCCGACGAGCAGCTGGAGACGCTCGGTTGGCCGCATATTCTCCGCGCCTACGCGCGGATGCTGGTCGAACGAGAGCTCAGCACGCTGGCTCCAGCGTTCCAGGAGCGCGTCGTCGAAGACCTCCTTCGCAGCGGCAAGATCGGTGCGCTCGTAGCGCGTGGCGGCTCGATCTTCGTACAGGTCCCGTCGAGCCAGCGAGCGACGCCCGACGTCGTGGAGTTCTTCGAGGACCCTGCGTGGTTCGACGGCGAGGTGGCGCGATGGATCGGACGACTCGACCACAGCGTGAGGAATGCGCTCTCGGAGTTCGGCAAGGCCCGTGCGGTACTGATCGGCGGCCCCTGCGACTACCAACGGTTTCAGGGTACGGGGAGGCAGACCGGCGGACTGAAGCTCTTCAACGAGGAGAAGGGCTTCGGGTTCATCCATCCCGACGAGGGAAGCGCAGATGTGTTCTTTCACATCAACTCCGTCCAGGTCCCCGACGGAGTGGTGCTTCGGCGGGACTTGGCCGTCGAGTTCGACGTCGGCCAGGGGAGGAAGGGGCCTGAAGCCCAACGAGTCACCTTGGTGTCTCCCCTCGCAGCGTGGTTGCGTCGGAGAACGGTGGTCACGTCGCAGGCGGTAGCCTCGGGCGCGCGTGAGTGCCTGCTCCGGCTGGACACTGGCTCGCTCACGTGGCGCGAGTGGCTGCCCGAACTCTCGCTCGAGGTCGTGCGCGACGGCCACTTCGGTGAGCTGCCGTTGCTTGAGCGCGGCACGTTCGTCGACCCGTTCCTCGGCGACGCCGTGCAATTCACGGTGCCGGAGGACCTGACGCTGGGACGCGGCCATCGCTGGTTTTCCTTCCCGCTG
>WBZP01003506.1_pt1 | contig 16986 bp, 13 predicted proteins | sample 5204301 | NCBI WGS metagenome assembly WBZP01 (sample SAMN12412401, study PRJNA552823) | activated sludge metagenome | isolation source: activated sludge from nitrification reactor of wastewater treatment plant... | place: USA: Pennsylvania | collected 2017
AGTGAAACGGCCTTCATTCATTGACTCCCGGGGAGACCATGATCTCAACAACACTACCGGGGCGTGCCAGGATCTGTCACTCCGACGATGCGAGCGCAACCGAGGCTTCGCGCATAAGAACCGGGCGCGGTAGCGCTCGGGTCAATTTGACTCGCCGTCGCCAACGGCTACCCGTGCGCTACCGCGCACGGTACCTATACGTGGTGCGTCTCAATGGAACCCTGGATCGTCGGCCGACGGCCCGTAGATCGACGGCACCTTCCCCCCCATCGGCCGCAGGTACGTGCTGAGCTGGCCGCGGTGGTGGATGGCGTCGAACAGGAAGCCCCACACGAACTCGGCGATCGAGTCCTCCCACGCGACCTGGCCGCCCATCAGGAACTGGCCCTTCTTCGCCCACCCCGCCTCGTCGATCGCCGCGAGCTTCTCGATGACGGCGGCCGCGTGCCGCTCGTAGGCGGCGGCGATCTCGTCGACCGTGGCCGGGGGCGCCGTCTGCTTCCACTCGCACTGGCCGGTCGTCAGAAGGCTCACGAGCGCAGCCTCCTCCTCGGCCAGCGTCCACGCCAGCTCGGCCGCGGTGCGGGCCTTCGGGTCCGGCCGGTAGTCGAGCCGATCCTGCGGCATCGCTTTCAGCACCTTCACGAATTTCGGCAGCTCGAGCGTCCGCTGCTTTCGGCAGTACTCCAGGTTGCTCGTCATGCTCCCCTCCTCACCGGAAGTCGATCGCCGCAGCATAGGCGAAACAAAAGCGAAAGTCGAGAAAGAAGAAGAAGGGCGCCCGCGGCGTCCCGCGAGCGCCCCAGAGGTTCCGCTAGACGAGCGGCGTCTTGCCGGGGACGGGAACCTCGAGCGGCGGCAGCGAGGTGAACTCCATCTTCGGCGGGGCGAGGTCGAGCTTCGACGCGTTCATCACCCAGTCCCAGCTCAGCTGCCGGCCGGTGTAGGCGCTCATGCGGCCCATGATCGCGGTGAGCGTGCTCTCGGCCACCTGCTCGCCCTCGTTGAGAGGCTTGCCGGCGCGGATGCTCGCGATCAGGTCCTTGTGCTCCTCGACGTACGGGTTCGGCGAGGCCTGGCCGCTGTCCCACGCCTTCGCGCCCTTGATCGACGCGTCGGTGCTGTCGCTGTACGAGGCGCCGTTCGCGCCGACGACGCGCTCCGAGACGTTCTCGGCCGCGCCGGCGGTCTGCCGGCACATGCTGAGGACGCGGACGCCGCCCGGGTACTCGTACTCGACCGCGAAGTGGTCGTAGATGTTGCCGTACTGCGGCTCGACGCGCGCGGCCCGGCCGCCCATGCCGGTCGCCTTCACCGGGTGCGTCCCCATCGCCCAGTTCATCACGTCGAGGTTGTGCACGTGCTGCTCGACGATGTGGTCGCCGGAGGCCCAGCCGGTGAAGAGCCAGTTGCGGACCTGCCACTCCATGTCCGACCAGCTCTTCGCGGTCTTGTTCTTCCAGTTCTCCGCCGCGCGCTCGACCCACAAAGAACCCATGTTCCAGTAGCACTGGCCGGAGACGATCGGGCCGAGGTCACCGCCGTGGATGCGCTTCATGAGCTCGACGTAGTGGGCCTGGTGGCGGCGCTGGGTGCCGGCCACGATGGCGAGGTTCTTCTCCTTCGCCTTCTGCGCGGTGGCGATCACCGACCGCACCCCGAGCGGGTCGGTCGCCACCGGCTTCTCGGTGAAGACGTGCTTGCCGGCCTCGATCGCCGCCGCGAGGTGGATCGGGCGGAAGAAGGGCGGCGAGGCGAGGATGACGAGATCGACGCCGGCGGTGGCGAGGAGCTTCTTGTAGGCGTCGAAGCCGGTGAAGCAGGTGTCGGGCGTCGCCTTCACCCGCCCCGGCAGCTTCTTGTTGAGCTCGGCGAGCGAGCTCTGGAGCATGTCCGGGAAGAGGTCGGCGAGGGCCACGATCTCGACGTCCGGCGAGGCCGTCGCGCAGTCGATCGCCGCGCCCGTGCCGCGGCCGCCGCAGCCGATGAGGCCGACGCGGATGCGCTCCGAAGCGTAGGCCGCGTAGACGCCGCCCGTCGCGGAGAACGCCGCGGCGATCGAGGCGAGAGACGCCGTCTTGAGCGCCTCGCGGCGGGTGAGACCGATCGTGTCGTTCTTGTTCTCGTCACTCATCAGGTTCCCTCTCCTTCGCTTCAGGCGGTCGCGAGGCGGGTGCGGCGGCCGCGGAACAACAGGTGGATGAACCGGTCGATCCCGGCGACGACGCCGGTGTTCGTGAGCGCGACGACCAGGAGCCCGGCCGCCTCGACCAGATTCTTGTTCACGACGAGGTAGCTGCCTTCCGTCGGGATCGAGTAGAAGTAGCCGACGAACGGCGGGTTGCAGAGGTAGATCAGCAGGATGATGAGGATCCCGGAGACGGCGGCCGTGCGGGTGAAGCAGCCGACGATGAGCCCGAGGCCGATCGCCACGAGGCCCCACATCGTCATGAAGTTCGCGCTCGCGAGCATCGACGGGTTCGCGGCCATCGCGTGGAAGAAGCCGGAGAACGGGCCGCGCGACTGCGTCAGGAAGCCCGACGCGGACCACGCCGGGAGGCTGAGCTTCGCGATCCCCTCGTAGAGGAAGTGCCAGCCGATCAGGACCCGGAGGAGGACGATCCCCCAGAGCTGGCCGCGGGTGAGGTTGGTCTCGCCGTTCATGCCTTGAACTCCTCGGGAGCGAAGGTCAGGCGCCGGCCGGCCTCGATCGCCTCGTTGACCTTCAGCACGGTCGCCGCCGACTCGAAGCCGATCTCGGCCGGGCAGTTGAGCCTGGCCTTTCCGCGCACCGCGTCGAAGAAGTTCTGGAGGTGCGGCTGGTGGTACGGGTCCTTGAGCACGACCGGGACCTTGTGCAGGTCGGGGGCCACGGACTCGCGCACGTCGAGCACGGCGCCCTCGTTCTTCGGCTTGAGCTCCTGCACCTGGGGCGCCGAGATCCAGCCCTTCTGCACCCACTCGTCCCACGCGGGGGCGTTCGGGTCGCGGTAGAGCGAGCCCGGGAAGTTGGCCTCGGACTCCGAGAGGACGAGGGTGCCCTGGTCGCCCATGAAGTTCTCGAAGTAGCCCTGGCTGCCGTTCGTCGTCTGCGTCTGGTAGTACGCGCGCACCTTGCCGGCCGGCGTGTCGTACTCGTAGATCGCCATGACCGTGTCGTACCACTCGTGGTTCGACGGGTCGTGGTAGTCGAGCCCGCCGCTCGCGATGACCGCCGTGGGCGGCGCCCCGAGGAACCAGTTGTAGATGTCGATCTGGTGGGAGCCGAGGTCGACGATCGGGCCCCCGCCCTTCCCCTTGTACCAGCGCCAGTTGCGGAACTGGTGCATGTCCTTGAAGCCGTACTGCTTCAGGCGGGCGTCGGGGATGGCGTAGCGCTCCGGCCAGCCGTAGTCCGGCCCCGCCGCGCGGTTCCACTGCCCGTTCACGGTCACGACGCGGCCGAGGATCTTCGCCTGGCCGAGCAGGTTGTCGTAGCAGTGGAGATAGCGCGGGTTGCTGCGGCGCTGGTGGCCGATCTGGAGCAGCTTCCCCGTCTCGCGGGCCCCGTTCACCATCGCGCGCGCGCCCTCGATGGTGTTGGACATCTCCTTCTCGCAGTAGACGTGCTTGCCCGCCTTCAGGCAGTCCACCGTGTGCTGCGAGTGCCAGAAGTCCGGAGTCGCGATCACGACCGCGTCGAGATCCTTCTCCTTGTCGAGCATCTCCCGGTAGTCCTCGTAGCCGTTCACCGGGTGCTTGAACTTCTTCAGCGTGTTGACCGCGCGCTTCTGGTTGTACTCGGTCCACACGTCGCACACCGCGCGGAAGCGCAGGCCGGGGATGCGCAGCATCGCGTCGAGCAGCACCTGCCCCTGGGCGCCGGCCCCGAGGAGGGCGACGTTCACCTCCTGGAGGTCCTTGGGCGGCTCGGGCCGCGCGTCGGCGGCCGCTCGCTGCGCGCGCTGGTAGCCGACCTGCCGGCTCCACGCGTAGCCGAAGAGCCCGAGCGCGGGGACCGTCGAGAGGCCGAGCAGCAGGTCGCGACGGTCCATCGTGCGCGACGGCTTCGCGGCCGGCGGGTTCTGCGGGCCCGAGGCGCCCGTGTCGGACGCGCCTTCGCCCTTCTTCTCGTCTGCCATCTGTCGTCTCCTGCCGCCGGCGCGGCCTTACCTGGCCGGGCGCCCCCAGACCTCGACCTCGACGTAGTGGTTGAGCTCGTTCGCGTTGTTGCCCCGGCTGTAGAGGCGGACGAAGCGGGCCTTCGCTCCCTTCGCGTCGACGAGCTTGCCCTCGGAGGTCTCGATGTAGTTCATGTCCTGGCCGGCGCCGAGGCCCGCCGTGTTGTCGTTGTCGTTGTTGAAGACGGTGCGGACGTTCTTCTTGAACGCGGCGTCGTCGGCGACCTGGACGATCACGTCGAAGTAGACCCGCGGCGTCTTGTGGAAGTGCCAGAAGAGGATCGCGTAGATCTCCTGCGTCGCCCCGAGGTCGATCTGGGTCCACTGCACGCCCGGGCCGAGCTCGACGAAGCTGCCCTCGGCGCCCTTCTTGTCCGCGTCGGTCACCTGCTCGAGCTCGCCGATGACCGGCTCGCTGTCGCTGCTCGTGACGGCCTTGCCCTTGGAGACGAGGACCGTGCCGGCCGGAGCGAGGAACGGATCGCGGGGCTTGCCGAGCGGCTTCTGCAGGTTGGGCACCGAGAGGTTCTGCGGCGTGCCCTCGAACATCGGCTTCGGCAGCTGCAGCGGCAGCGGAACGAGGCCTCCCGCGGCGGGAGCCTTGGCGGCCGGCGCCTGGGCGAAGGCGGCGGAGGCGATGACGAGGCCCGCGGCCGCGGCGAGCGCGGCGCGGAGGACGGGGCGAAGTGCAGTCGGTCGATTCATGGGGGTGATTATCTCCTTTCGGCGGGAGGTTGCGAGAGTCACATGATTCAGGCGGAGGGCGGTCCGGCGGGGCCGCCGGGAGCGGCCGGGGCCGCGCCGAAGCGGCGCAGCGGGGCCCCCTCGGCGGCGATCCACGCGACGACGCCCGGCGCCCGGAGGCAGAGCGTCTCCACCTCGGACGGCTCGAGGATGAGGAACGCGGTCGACAGGCCCTCGGCCACCGCGGAGGGCGAGCGCTCGAGGTCCGGCCAGCCCTCGGCCGCGCGTGCGGAGCCCCGGTCGGGCCGCGAGGGAACGACCGCCCACGCCGCCCGGTCGCGCACCGGGAGGCCGCTCCGCGGGTCCACGACGTGGTCGCCCTTCCGCGTGCCCGAGGCGCTCAGCGCCGTGTGGGCGACGCGGAGCCGCTCGGGCGCCTCCCCGCCCGGGGCGCGAAGCGTGAGCGCCCAGCCCTCCTCGCCGGGAGGCGGCTCGAGCGCGAGAACGGAGCTGAAGCCTCCGTGCACGAGGGCGCGGGCGACGTCCCACTCGTCGAGGACCTCGGCCATGCGGTCGACCGCGTAGCCCTTGCCGATCCCGCCGAGGTCGAGCCGGAGGCCGTCCCGGGCCACGACGACCGTGAGCGAGTCGGGGTCGAGCGAGACGGCATCGAGCCCGGACCCGATCGACACGTCGAAGGCGCCGCCCGTCAGGGTGAAGAGGACCTGGGCGAGAGCGAGGCACTCCATCGCCTCGGGGCTCACCCGCGTCGCGCCGCCCGCGGGCAGGGACGCGACGCGCGACACGTCGCTGTTCGGCCGGAACCGGCTCAGCTCCTGCTCGAGGCGGTGCACCTCGGCGAACGCGGCGTGCGCGGCCTGCGCCGCGTACCGCGCGTCGGGGTGGACGCAGAGCACCTCGAACACGGTGGCCATCGCTTCGGCGCCGAAGCGGTGCAGCTCCCGGGGCGGAAGACCGCCCGCGGCGAGCTCGACCGTCGCGCCCGGAGGGCTCGTCACGAGGCCTCGCGCTGACGATGCCTCTCCCAGAGGCTGTTCGTCGCGTAGCCGCGGATCTCGACCCGCGGGCGCAGCTCGATCGGCCGGTCGAACACGGGCACGTAGAGCTCGCGCTCGCCCGGGGGCGGGACCTCGTACATCCGGCGCACGAGCGCGGGCTCCATGTCGGGGGTGGCGAGGATCAGCGGAGCGATGCCGGCGGTGTCGGAGACGCCCGTCCACCACGCGACGTTCGGGAAGCGGCGCAGGTACCACGGCAGCGGCCAGACGTTGACCGAGGCGACGACCTGGACGGGCATCGCTCGGCCGTCGGGGTGCGCCGCGGCGAGCGACTCGACGGTCGACACGATCGTGAAGACGTCGGTCCCGGTGTGGGCGTACACCCAGGGGTTCCGCGGGTCGGCCGCGTGGCGGAAGCTCGCGGACCACGCCTGCCCGCCGAGGTGGGCCGTCGCCGCGACGAGGGCGGCGGCGGCGACCGCCGCGAGCGGGCCCCGGGCCGCCCGCCACACGGCGACCATCCCGAGGCCGGCGAGCAGGACCGCCCCGTCGAGGAACCCGAGGACACACCACGGCGTCTTGTAGGGGATCGCCGAATAGCCGACCGCCATCAGCAGCGTGTACACGACGAAGAAGCGGACGGCTCGCGCGTCGGCTCCGGCCCGGCCCCGCAGGCCCGCGACCGCTCCGACGAGAGCGAGGAGCAGGATCGCGGCCTCGGACCAGGACGGCGTCCCGCTCGAGGGGAAGCGGACGAGGAGGCCGAGGTAGAAGTGCCACGGGTGCACGTGCCAGGACCAGGTGCTGCCCCGGTGGAGGTAGAGGCCGTAGGCGCGCACCGCGTCGACGAGGCCCTGGGGGTGAGTGAAGAAAGAGGAGAAGAGCGGCGCGGCGACCGCGGCGGCGACGACGAGCGCGAGGACGAGGTCGCGCGCCCGCGGCCCGCCTCCGCCCGCGCGGCGGCGGAGCCCGCCCGCCGCGAGATACGCGGCGGCCATCGACGCGAGCGCGAGGACCGCGGTCTCCTTCGTCGCGACCATGAGGCCGGCGCACGCGCCGAGAAGGGCGGCGGGGCCGGGGCCGGGCCGCTCGAGGCTCCGCGCGAGAGCCAGCAGCGCGCCCAGGCTCCACAGGACGAGCGGGATCTCGTGGATGTAGTAGCGGCTGTAGTAGACCGTCGCCGGCGAGACGGCGGCGAGGAGCGCGGCCGCGAGCGCCGCGGCCGCGCCGACGAAGGGCGCCGCGCCGAGGTGGACGGCCACGAGCGCGACGCCGAGGGCCGCCGGCACCACGCGGAGGGTCGACTCCTCGAGCTCCGCGTAGGTCCGCTCTCCCCGGAGCGCGGCGGGGACCAGGGTGAGGTAGACGAGCGTCGGTCCGTGGTACTCCGACGGGTCGTACGCGTAGCCGCGGCCCTCCAGCAGCGACCCGGCGCGGTCGGCGTGGATGGCCTCGTCGGCGTGCATCGGCCGGGAGCCGAGGGCCGGGAAGCGCAGCGCCGCCGCGAGCACGATCACGGACGCGATCGCGGCCGCCGCAGCCCCGCGCTTCAAGGGCGCCCCGTCAGGCCGAAGGGGCGCGGCGCCGGCCGAGGGCGCCGGCCGCGAGACCGAACAGCATCCCGACCGCGACCGTGAACCAGAGCCACACCGTGAGCTGGGGGAGGAGACCTATGGCGAGCCAGCGGGTCCACACGGACATCGGGGGCAGGCCGGGCGGGGCGACGTCGTAGTGCGTGCCCCAGCTCCCGAGCATGGCGGCCAGCATGACGAGCGCGACCGGGACGCGCGCGGCGAGGCCGTAGACGAGGAGGACGCGGGCGAGGAGCGGCCACGCGCGCGCGGCGAGGGCGGTGCCGGCCACGGCGACGACGGCGTAGACGTAGAGCGTGCGGAGCTCCTCGGCCCCCAGCCCGGCGCGCACGGCGAGGAGGCCCGAGACCGGGAGGGCCGCGATCGCGGCGACGACGAGGCCGAGCGCGCGGCCGAGGCTCGCCGGCTCCTGCCCGCGCCGTCCGAGCGACCAGCCGAACCACGCGCCGAAGACGGGCACGAGCCACGCGATCCCGACGATCGAGCCGCCGCCCCCGGGCGCGCGGCTGAAGAAGGTCGAGGACCACCCCTGCAGCTCGCCGACGAGCCGCAGGAGGGTCACCGCGAACGTCGCGACGGCCGGCACGGCGACGAGCCGCGCCACGCCCTCCGCCGGCGCGGCCGCGCTGCGGTGCGGTGTCTCGGCGCTGTCCATGCGGGACCTCCCGAGCCGCGGCGGGTCGCCCCTCTCCCGCGGCCTTTCAGGGCGAGCATACCAAGCCTCGGCCCCGGGTCCCCGGCCGTGCCCTACAATCGCTCTTTCGGGCCGGAGGCGACATGGAGCGGAGGCGGTTCCTGACGACGGGCGCGGGAGCCCTCGCGTTCGCCGGGGCGCAGCGGCACTGGCCGGCCTTCGCCGACGAGCGGCCGCTCCGCGTCGGCCTCGTGGGCTCCGGCTGGTACGGCAAGTCGGCGCTCTTCCGCCTGCTGCAGGTCGCGCCGGTCGAGGTCGTTTCTCTGTGCGACGTCGACGCGCGCACGCTCGACGACGCCGCGGCGCAGGTCGCCGCGCGCCAGGCGTCGCGGAAGCGCCCCCGCACCTACGCCGACTACCGGCGCATGCTCGCGGAGCGCGACCTCCAGGTCGTCCTCGTCTCGACGCCCGACCACTGGCACGCGCTCCCCGCGATCGAGGCGATGCGCGCCGGCGCCGACGTGTACGTCGAGAAGCCGATCGGCGTCGACGTCGTCGAGGGACAGGCGATGGTCGCCGGGGCCCGCAAGCTCGGCCGCGTCGTCCAGGTCAACACGCAGCGCCGCAGCACGCCGCACCTCGTGGAGGCGCGCGACGCGATCGTCCGCGCGGGCCGCCTCGGCCGGGTCGGCCTCGTCGAGATCTACTCCTACTACCCCTTCCGGGCGAACCGGAACCCGCGGGAGGTCCCGCCGCCGGCCGGCCTCGACTGGGACGCGTGGTCGGGCCCCGCGCCGCTCCTCCCGTTCAACGAGATCGTCCACCCGCGCGGCTGGCGGTCGTTCATGGCCTACGGCAACGGGCTCGTCGGCGACATGGGCATCCACATGCTCGACATGGTCCGGTGGATGCTCGGCCTCGGGTTCCCGCAGCGGGTCAGCAGCTCCGGGGTGCGGCTCGAGCCGACGGCGAAGGTCGACATCACCGACGCGCAGACCGCCGTCTTCGACTACGGGGAGCTCCAGGTCGTGTGGACGCACCGCAACTTCGGCCCCGCGCCGGACCCGGACTACCCGTGGGGCGCGACGTTCTACGGGGAGCGAGGCACCCTGAAGGCGAGCGTCATGCGCTACGACTTCGCGCCATCCGACGGCTCGGCGAAGGCGCACCGCGACGTCGCCTACGAGCTCGACCGCTACCCGGAGGACCGCACGGAGAAGGACCTGGAGCGCCACGTCGCGCCGGCCCTCCGCGCGCACCTCGCGAACTTCCTCGAGTCCGTCCGCACGCGGCAGCGGCCGGTGGCCGACGTCGAGGAGGGCCACGCCTCGACGACCGCGTGCATCCTCGCGAACCTGTCGATGAAGACGGGCCGCACCCTCGAGTGGGACGCGGCGAAGGGCGCGGTGCGGGCCGACGAGGAGGCGAACGCCCTCCTGCGCCGGCCCTACCGAGCCCCCTGGGTCCACCCGGACCCGAAGGAGTTCACTTCCTAGCGAGGACCGCCCGGCCGACGAGGGTCGGCCGCGTCGTCGGGCCGAAGCCGACGTTGGCGCCGCGCTCGAGCGTGACCTCGTCGCCCGCGAAGCGCAGCTTCGCCCACAGGACGAACGGCGTCTCGCGCAGGCTGATCCGCGCCTCGTAGGTGTCGGGCGCCGTCCAGGCGCCGCTCGCCGAGGCGCGCTCGTCGCGGCCGCCGCTCGGGACGAGCGCCTCGCGGCCCCACTTCCCGAAGCCCATCGGCACGCGCACGTCGCGGCCGTCGAAGCGCGTGGCGAGCGTCACCTCGCCGTCCTTCGCCACCTCGAGGGCGACCGACTCGGCCTTCTCGTCGTTCGCGGGGAAGGCGTAGCGCCGTCCGGCCAGCTTCTTCGCGAGCGGCGACGTCGCGCTTCCCGGCTGCGGCTCGAGCGCGAGCGTCTCCAGCTTCCTGGCGAGCGCCTCCTGCGCGGCCGCGTCCGCCGGCAGCGCCTCCGCCCGGAGCGCGGGCAGCAGGTGCTCCCACACCTGGTTGAGGACGCCCTGGAGGTCGCTCGTCCCGCTCGTGATCGCGACGACCGCGTCCTCGTCGGGCATGACGATGCAGAACTGGCCGAACGCCCCGTCGCCGCGGTAGACGCCGTGGCGGCACCGCCAGAACTGGTAACCGTAGCCCTGCTCCCAGTCGCTCTTCGGGTCGCTGCCGTTCGAGACCTGCCGGGCGGTGGCCTGCGCGACCCACGCCGCGGGCAGGAGCTCGCGGCCCTTCCACTGCCCCTTCTGCAGGTAGAGCTGGCCGAAGCGGGCGATGTCCTCCGTCCGCACGCGCAGGCCGAACCCGCCCAGCGTCACGCCGCGCCTGTCCGCGTCCCACTCCGGCTTCGCGATGCCGAGCGGCTCGAAGAGGCGAGGCTTCAGGAACTCGAGCACCGACTGCCCGGTGGCCTTCTGCACCATCGCCGAGGCCATGTACGTGGCGGCGGTGTTGTACCAGAAGTGCGTCCCCGGCTTGTGCGCGACCGGCTTCGCGAGGAAGAGCTTCGGCAGGCTCTCGTCCGAGGCGTACGGGAACGGGTCGACGTCCTCGCCGTGCTGGCCCGTCGACATCGACAGGAGGTCGCGCAGGCGCATCGCCTTCAGCTTGTCGCTCGGAGCGGCGGGCGCGTCATCGGGAAAGGCGGCGAGCACGCTGTCGTCGACGGTCAGCCTGCCCTCGGCGATCGCGAGGCCGACGGCGGTCGACGTGAAGCTCTTGCTGAGCGAGTAGAGGACGTGGTTGTCGTTCCTCTGGTACGGCGCCCACCAACCCTCGGCCACGACGTGGCCGTGGCGCACGACCATCAGGCTGTGGACCTCGTGGATCTTCTGCTCGAACCCGTTGACGAGCGCCAGGATCGAGGCGGAAGGAACGCCCTGGGCCTCGGGCGCGCTGCGCGGGAGGGCGGAGGGATCGGGCGAGGCCGCCGGCGCGGCGGCCCGGGCGGCCGACGCGGCGAGGAGGAGGACGAGCGCGAGCAGCTTCTTCATGGCGCGGATTCTCGCACCGAACCGCTCCTTCCCCTCGTTCCGCGCTCGACGGCGAACCCGGCTCGTGGCACGCTCGTCTTTCTCTTCGAGCGCCGCCGGGCCGCCGTCGCGTCCGACGCAGCCGGCGACCCTCCCGCGAAAGGACACCATGAAGAGACTCGCCGGCCTCGCCCTCCTTCTCGTCGTCGCTTCGCCCGCCTCGCCCGCCGACGAGGCCCCCCCGCCACCCGACCGGGCCCGGATCCTCGCCGCGGCGCGCGAGATCATCGCGGCGCAGACCTACTGCGCGCTCGTCACGATCGACGAGACCGGACGGCCCTCCGTCCGCACGATGAACCCTTTCCCGCCGGAAGAGGACCTGACCGTCTGGATGGCGACGAACACCCGCAGCCGGAAGCTGCAGCACATCCGGCGCGACCCGCGCGTGACCCTCTACTACTCGAACCACGGCACCGCGATCGGCGAGGTGTCGATCCTCGGCCGGGCCGAGCTCACGACCGACCCGGCCGAGATCCGCCGGAGGAAGCGGGACTACTGGGACCAGGCGTTCCCCGGCCTCGAGAACCTCACGCTCATCAAGGTCGTCCCCGAGCGGCTCGAGGTCGTGAACTACAAGGCGGGACTCCACAACGATCCCGCCACGTTCCGCGCCCCTTCGATCGACCTCACACCCGGGAGGTAGCCGGGCGGACCCGCTCGCGGCCCGGGCGACGGCCCGGGCCGCGCGGCGACTCGCGCTACTTCCGCACGGGCATCTGCATCTCGACCTGCGGCGAGCCCGCGGTCATGTCGCCCTTGAAGACCTGGGCCGGCGGCCCGGCCGGCTGATAGCCGTTCGTCAGGATCCACTGGACGAAGGCGGGCCACGCGCTGACCAGCTCCTCCATCGGCCCCTCGAAGGTGTGGACGGCGACCTGCGACTCCGGGATGTCCCTGGCCTCGAACGGCGCCTCGGCGGTCGCGCCGGCCGCCACCGGCACGGCAACCTCCCACGCGAGGTCGGCCTCGGGCGTCGACGGGTCGCTGAAGTATCGGGCGAAGATCGGCCCGGTGGGCGCGATCCCCTTGGACGTGACGGCGCTCATGAGCCGTCCGAACGCCTCGGGGTGCTGCATGTGCGAGCCCTTCATCGGCAGCGCGATCGCGTGCATCGCCGGGCTGGTCACCACCTTCGCGTCGAAGGCAGGTGCGGCCGGAGCGGCGGGCGCGGCCGGCGCCGCCGGGGGCGCCTGGGCCGACGCGACGACGGCCGCCGACGCGAAGACCAGCGCGGCGCCGATCAGGGAACGGATCTTCATGAAGCCTCCTCGCGGCCTCTCCGCGGACGGCCGCCCACGAAAGAACGCTACGGGCCGCCGTCGGGAACGTTCCCCCGGGCGGCGCGGCTCGCCGGCGGGAGCCGGCCGCTCGCCGAAAAGGCGTGGAGGCGCGTGCCTCGCGGAACCCGATCTCCCAGAGGCCGCAGGATGCTGACCAAGAGCTGACGACGGTCGTGTAAGATCCTTGCCTCTCTCGTCGCTCCTCAGCGGAGGGCCATGTCCCGACGCCTCGTCCTGCCGAGCGCACTGGTCCTGGCCCTGATCGCGGGCGTTCTCTCGGCCGCAGGGGCCGGACCTTCGGACGCGCTCGAGGCTCGACGCGGCGTCGTCGTGTACGTCGACACGGCCTGGAACAGGGCCTACGCGAGCGGCGACGGAGCCACCTTCGCGGTGCCCCCCGACGCGGTCGCGTCCCTCCTCGGCCACCGCGTCGAGCTTCGGGGCGGGGACACGCGGGACCTCGGCGCGGCGCCCATGCCCCCGCCCGTGGCCTTCGCTCCCGCGGGCGCCCTGCTCTGGACGAGCGTCGACGCCACGGTCCGGGCCGTCCCGCGGGCCGAGGACGAGCGCACCTTCCTGCGCGTGCGCGCGGGCCGCGCGGACGTCGACGTCCACCTGCCGCGGCGTCCCGCGCGTCCGGAAGACGCGCTCCGGCCGGGCTCGCGCGTGCGGCTGCGGGGCGTCCTGGAGCCCGCCGCGGACGCGTGGTCCCGTCCGCGGCTGTGGGTGGCCGGCTGGGACTCGGTGGAGGTCCTCCGCCTCCCGCCCGACTGGGACGCGCTGCGGCAGGTGACGATCGCCGAGGCTCGAGCGCTCGCGGCAGGCGATCCGGACGAGGAGGTCCGCCTCCTCGCCCGCGTGGCGACGCCCCGCCCGGCCGGCTCGTTCACGGTGGCGGCGGGCGGGGAGGCCGTCGTCGTCGATCTCGACCGCGCCGAGGCGGTGCGGCAGGACGCCCCGATCGAGATCCGCGGCTTCCCCGCCACCCGGCACGGACTGCCTCTCGTCGCCGACGCGAGCTGGCGCCTCGCCGGCACGCCTCCGAGCCTGGCCTCGCGGCGGGAGGCCGGGCTGCCGCCCCTGCGGCGGCTGGCGGAGGTTCGCGCCCTGTCGCGGGCCGAGGCGGAGCGCGGGTACCCCGTCCGGCTCGAGGCCATCGTCACCTACGTCGAGCCGGGCCGGGGGTCGCTCTTCGTGCAGGACGACACCGGCGGCGCCTTCGTCCGGGCCGGCGGGCTCGACGCCCTCGCCGCCGCCGACCGCGTCCTCGTGGAGGGCGTCACCGCGCCGGGACGGCTCGCGCCGCTCGTCGTGGCCGCGTCCGTCGCGCGGCTCGGCCGCGGCGTCCTCCCTCCCGCGCGGCCGGTCGCGGCGGCCCGCCTGGCCGCCGGGTTCGAGGACTGCCGCCGCGTCGGGACCTCCGGGGTGGTGCGCCGGGTGACGCGCGGCGGCGGGTGGACGGAGATCGTCGTCGACGTCGAGGGCCTGCGCGTGCCGGTCCAGCTGCCGATCGAGATCGAGGACGCCGCGCGACCGCCGGTGGACGCCCGCGTGCGCGTGGTCGGCGTTTGCGGCACGACCTTCGGCTGGCGCGGGACCTTCGATCACGTCGAGCTGCTCGCGGCGAGCCTGTCCGACGTGGTCGTGGAGGAGCGCCCGCCGTCGCCGCTCGGCCTCCCCTTCGTCGGCGCCCGCGACGTCCTCCGCTCGGGACCCGGCGACCGATGGGACCGCCTCGTGCGCGCGCGCGGCGTGGTGCTCCACCACCGACCCGGCCGGCCGCTCTTCCTCCGCACCGAGTCCGGGCCGGTGATCGTCGAGACGCTGAGCCAGGAGCCGCTCGAGCCGGGCGACCTGGTGGAGGTGGCCGGCTTCCCGGCGCGCGACGCCTCCGCGCCGCGGCTCGAGGATGCGACTTACCGTCGGGTGGGCCGCGGCCACACGCCGACGGCGACCGCGGTCGTCGGCGGGTCGCTTCCGGGGCGGTCGCTCGACGCGGAGCTCGCCCTGCTCACGGCCACCGTCCTCGACGCGGTGAAGGGCGAGACCGGGACGACTCTCGTCCTCCGCGCCGACGACGACGTGATCGAGGCCCGAGGCGACGGCGACTTCGACCCGATGCCCGAGCGGAGCACGGTCGTCCACGTCACGGGGATTCTCCTGCCCCAGGACGCCGCGGCCGCCGGGGCCGCGTCGTCGCCCCGCCTCCTCCTGCGCGGCCCGGCCGACGTGCGCGTCGTGGCCCGGCCCCTCTGGCTCACGACCCGGCGCGCGGCCTGGAGCCTCGCGGGCCTCGGCGCCGCCGCGCTGTGCGCGCTCGCCTGGGTCGCGACCCTGCGGCGGCGCGTCGCCTCGCGGACGGCCGAGCTCGCCGCGGCCGAGGAGCGCTACCGCCTCCTCGCCGACAACGCGACGGACGTCATCGTGACGACCGACGCGCGGCTCAATCTCACCTACGTGAGCCCCTCGGTGACCCGCGACGCGGGCTACACGATCGAGGAAGCGCTCTCGATGCCGCTCGAGCGCCTCGTCACCCCCGAGTCCTGGGCGCTGCTGCGCCAGGCCCTCGGCCGCTCCGGCGAGCGCGCCGCCGACGACCCGGCCGAGCTCGGGATCGAGATGGTGCACAAGGACGGCACGCGCCGGTTCATGCACGTGCGCGCGACCCCGATCCGCGACGCGTCGGGCCGCCTCGCCGGCTTCCGGGCCGCGGCGCGGGACATCACGGCCCGGCGGCAGGCCCAGCAGGAGATCGCGCGCCTCGCCGCCGCGATCGAGCAGTCGGCCGACGCGGTCGTGCTCACCGACCCGTCCGGGAAGATCCTCTACGTGAACCCGGCGTTCCAGCGGGTCACGGGCTACTCCCCGGACGAGGTGCTCGGCGGCAACCCCTCGATCCTGAAGAGCGGGGCCCACGACCGCGCCTTCTACGAGTCGATGTGGGAGGCGCTGCGGGCCGGGCGCACGTGGGAAGGGCGGTTCACGAACAGGCGCAAGGACGGCCGCCTCTTCCTCGAGGACGCCTCGATCTCGCCGGTGCGCGAGGGCGCCGAGGGCCGGCTCATCGGCTACGTCGCCGTCAAGCGCGACGTCACCCGGCAGGTGCAGCTCGAGGGCCGGCTCGCGCAGGCCCAGAAGCTCGAGGCGATCGGGCGGCTCGCCGCCGGCATCGCCCACGACTTCAACAACGTCCTCGCGATCATCATGAACATGTCCGACCTCGCGCTGCGGGTCACGCGCGAGGAGCGGACCACCCGGTGCGTGGGCGAGATCCGCGCGGCGGCGGAGCGGGCCTCGGGCCTCACCCGGCAGATCCTCACCTTCAGCCGGCAGTCGCCGTCGAACCTCGCGGCGATCGACCCGCGCGGGGTCGTCGAGGAGACCGCCGCGATGCTGCGCCACCTCGCGCCGAGGGGGGTCGCGGTGCGGACGCGGCTCGAGTCCCGCGGCCGCGTGGCCGCCGACGCGACCCAGCTCCAGCAGGTGGTCCTGAACCTCGGCTCGAACGCCGGCCGCGCGATGAGCGAGACGGGCGGCACGATCGAGGTCGAGCTCGCCGACGCGGCGGTCGACCCGTCGTTCGCCGAGAGCCACCCGCCCATCCGCGCCGGCCGTTGCGTGCGCCTCTCGGTGCGGGACACCGGCCACGGCATGGGCGCCGAGACGCTCGCCCGCATCTTCGAGCCGTTCTACACGACGCGGGCGGCCAAGGACGGCACGGGCATGGGCCTCGCGGTCGTCCACGGCATCGTCCACAACCACGGCGGGGCGATCACGGTCGAGAGCGAGCCCGGCCGCGGCTCGACGTTCAGCGTCTACCTGCCGGCTCTCGCGGACGAGACGGCGGCGGCCGCGGGACGCGCGACGGCCGACGGTCCCGCCGCCGGCTGAGCGGCCGGCGCCGTCGCGTCCGGCGGAATAGCCCGTATCCTTCGCGCGTATCCGCTGTGGGCCGGCCGCGCCGGCCCTTTGGAGGTGCTCGTGGGACGCTCGCTCGCGCCGTCATTCGCACGGCCGCTCCTGGCCGTCGCGGCGGCTCTCGCCGCGGCCGCCGCCCCCGCGCAGCCCGTCTCGCGCGACGAGCTCCCGCCCGCCCTGCGGCCGTGGGTGCCGTGGGTGCTCGACGACGTGCCGGCCTACGGGTGTCCGACGGTCCAGGGACAGGCCGTCTGCGTGTGGCCCGGCCTGCTGCGCCTCGAGCTCGGCGCGAGCGGCGGCACGTTCGCGCTCGAGGCCCAGGTGGACCGCGCGGCCGACCTGCGCCTGCCGGGCACGGCGCAGCAGTGGCCGCAGGACGTGAGGCTCGACGGCGCGCCGGCGCCGGTCTTCGACCGCGACAGCACGCCGCTCCTGCGGCTCGCGGCCGGCCGGCACCGCGTGACCGGCCGTTTCGTCTGGTCGCGCCTGCCCGAGTCGCTGCCGGTGCCGGCCGAGGTCGGACTCGTCGCCCTGAGTCTCGACGGCGCGCCCGTCGCGCGCCCGCGGCGCGACGAGGCGGGCCTCCTCTGGCTGCGGGCGAGCAGCGCGTCGGCCGGCGAGGGCGAGAGCCTGCGCCTGCAGGTCTTCCGCAAG
>WBZP01003507.1_pt1 | contig 16981 bp, 15 predicted proteins | sample 5204301 | NCBI WGS metagenome assembly WBZP01 (sample SAMN12412401, study PRJNA552823) | activated sludge metagenome | isolation source: activated sludge from nitrification reactor of wastewater treatment plant... | place: USA: Pennsylvania | collected 2017
CACCGTGTCGCCGGCCGTCCCGCAGATCTGGGTCAAGCCGGACGCCGACGCCATCGGTGTGAGTCGCCGGCAGTTCCTCAACCGGGCCACCGTGTCGCTGATGAGCGCCGGGCTCGGAGCCTTCGCGGCCGCAGCGTTTGCCGGGTTCCTGTGGCCGTTCAAGGTGTCGGGCTTCGGGGGCAAGGTCGCCGCTGGCAAGCTCGACGACATCCTCGCCGGCATCCGTGGCGGGCGCGGCTTCCTCTACAACTCCACGGCGCGCAGCTGGCTGACCGCCTACCCGTCGGAGGCGTTGCCGAAGGCCCAGGGTGTCGCGGCGTACAGGCAGGTGCTCGGTGGGATGGAATCCGGGTTGGTCGCCCTGTACCAGAAGTGCCCGCACCTGGGCTGCCGGGTGCCCTCCTGCGAGACCAGCCAGTGGTTCGAATGCCCGTGCCACGGTTCGCAGTACAACCGTGTCGGTGAGAAGAAGGGCGGCCCGGCGCCGCGAGGCATGGACCACTTCGCCGTCAGCGTGTCTCCCACGGGTGACGTCACCATCGACACCTCGACGCCGTTCGATGGAGCGCCGATCGGCACCAACACCACCGGCCAAGAGGCCGAGGGACCCCACTGCGTGAGCGGAGGACATCACTGATGCTCGCATCGTCATCCACCGCGGTCGCCTGGGTGCTCGTCGCCATCCTGGCGCTCGGATTCCTGGTCTTCTTGCTGCTCAACCTGGCGTCGGCACGACGCGAGCTCGGCGCCGAAGTGGAGCTGGCGCCCAACCGCAAGCCGTACTACGACGACGAGACGCTGGAGGGCCCGCGCCTGGAGCGGATGCAGATCCTCGCCGTGCTGCTGCTCATCGTCATGGTCGTCGGCCTGCCGCTCTACTGGATCTTCGAGCCCAGCCGCCAGGCCGGAGCCAAGGGCGGCCAGGAGGAGCGCTTCGTCCGCTGGGGCGCGGCCCTGTTCGACACCACCGCCAACGGCGGCTTCAACTGCGCCGGATGCCACGGTGGCATGCAGGGCACGGGTGCCTCGGCCGCGGCAACGGTGACCGACCCGCGCACTGGGCAGGTCAAGTCCGTGCAGTGGAATGCGCCGGCGCTGAACACGGTGCTGTACCGCTACAGCGAGAGCGAGGTCCGCTACATCCTGAACTACGGGCGCCCGTTCTCTCCGATGCAGGCGTGGGGTACCGTGGGTGGTGGCCCGATGAACAGCCAGCAGGTCGACACGCTGATCTCCTACCTGCGCTCCATCCAGATCCCGCGGGAGGGCTGCGCGCCATCCGAGCCGAACGTGCGCACCTGCCCGTCGGGGCACCTGCCCAGCGCTCCGGTCGCGGGTGAGACCGTGGCCAGGACCCAGGCCGACATCACCAAGGCGCTCGACGCCGACGCCGCCGCGCTGGTCGCCGCCGGCAAGTACGCCACCAAGGACGCGGCGATGGGTGAGGCGGTGTTCAACCTCACCCTTGACAGCGGCGCCTACAGCTGCGCCCGGTGCCACACCCGTGGCTGGAGCTACGGCAGCCCCGGTGTACCCGGTCAGGGCGCCTTCGGTTGGAACCTCACCGGCGGCAACGCGGTTGCGGCCTTCCCGAACGAAGCCGACATGATCGCCTTCGTCAAGGCCGGCTCCGTCGACGGGCAGAAGTACGGCACGCAGGCGCTCGGCTCGGGGCGGATGCCCGGGTTCGGCGCCATGCTCACCGATGATCAGATCAAGGCCGTCGTCGAGTATGTGAGGAACCACCTGTGAGCGCCCTGTTGGCCATCAACTGGCAGCCGGAGCTGCGCGGCATCCTCATCGTCATCATCGCGGTGACGGTGCTGTGCGGCAGCCTGTTCATGATCCTGTCGACGAACCTCGGCGTGCGCCTCGGGTTCCTCGTGGCCCTCGCCGGCTTGTTCGCCTGGATGTTCCTCATGGGCGCCATCTGGTGGAGCTATGGCAAGGGCCTGCTGGGCAAGGACCCGTCATGGAAGCCCGTACCGGCCGCAGGGATCCTGCAGACCCCCCAGGCCCTCACCGACAGCGGCCCGTTGAACGGTCCGATCACGGTCCCGGCCGACGCCACGCCGGCCGAGACGGCCGATGCGATCATGGCCGGCCTGCAGGCCAACGGGTGGAAGTCGCTCGACGCCGCCCTCCCGTCGTACCAGCAGGCCGGCGCTGCCGCCGTGGTGATGCTGGAGGAGAACGGCGTGTTCAAGGCCGGTGAGTCGCAGATCGTCCACGTCTACGACAAGGGTGGCAAGCGCGGCCCGAACCTGTTCGAGGGCAAGGTCGACTTCTTGGCCTTCCTGCACAAACCGCACTACTCGCTGGTCGAGGTGGCGCCGCTCGTCGCCCAGCGGGCCGAGGCTGGCCGGGCCCCGGCGGCGCCGGTCATCGATTCGACCCTGCCCCACCAGTACGTGTACATGATCCGTGATCTCGGCAACAAGCGAGTGCCGGCGGCGATGATCACCATCAGTTCACTGGCCATCTTCCTGGTCCTGTGCTGGCTGCTGCACCGCCGTGATCGGGTCGTGGCCCTCAACCGTGCAGCAACAGCGCTCCCCGCGAAGGTCTGACGCGTGCGCCAGTATCTGCCGGTCGTCGCCCTGCTCGTGCTGGCGGTGCTGTTCGGTGCGTTGAGCTTCCTGGCGTCGCGGTTGCTGGCGCCGCGCCGTCCGTCTGCTGCCAAGCAGGCGCCGTACGAGTGCGGCATCGTTCCCACCCGGGAGAACCCGGAACGCTTCCCGGTGTCGTTCTACGTGGTCGCCATGTTGTTCATCATGTTCGACATCGAACTGATCTTCATCTACCCCTTCGCCGTCGACCGGGTGAACCTCGGCGCCTACGCGCTGTGGGAGATGGTGGGGTTCTCGGTCGTGTTCTTCGCCGCGTTCGTCTACGTCGTGGCCCGCGGCGCCCTGGAGTGGGGGCCGCTGCATCGTCAGCAGCGCTTGGACGGCGCCGTGGCGGTGGACCGCACCAGCACGAGCACCATCCGCCGGGTGGGTCTCGAGGGTCGCCTGGACGGGGACGCCGCGGCATGAGCCTGATCCAGGGAATCGTCGACGACGGTCTCGGTGGCATCCAGCACAACGCCATCACCGCCAAGCTCGAGGCGCTGATCAACTGGTCGCGCAGCCGCAGCAGCTGGCCGGCGTCGTTCGGCTTGGCCTGCTGCGCCATCGAGATGATGGCGACAGGCGGCGCGCACTACGACATCAGCCGCTTCGGCATGGAGGTGTTTCGCGCCTCGCCGCGCCAGGCGGACATCATGATCGTCGCCGGGCGCGTCAGCCAGAAGATGGCGCCGGTGCTGCGTCAGGTGTACGACCAGATGATGGAGCCCAAGTGGGTCATCTCCATGGGTGTGTGCGCCAGCAGCGGCGGCATGTTCAACAACTACGCCATCGTCCAGGGCGTCGACCAGGTCGTGCCGGTGGACGTGTACGCCCCGGGCTGCCCTCCCACCCCGGAGACGTTGATCCACGCCATCGAGACGTTGCACGGCCTGATCGAGTCCGGCCAGCTGATGAAGCGCCGTGAGCAGACCGGTGCCGGGGCCAACGTGCACGTCACCGAGGTGCCCGCCGGCGATCAGCCGGTCAGCCTGCTGCTGGGGACCCGCTGACATGAGCGACGCGTCCGCCCCAGCGGCGGCTGAGCCCGCTGCCGCGCCGCAGGACCCGACGGTGCACGGCTGCCCGGTCACCGACAGCCGTGGCCAGCAGGTCATCCACCCGACGCGTGAGCAGTACGTCTCGGTTGCCAAGGCGCTGCTTGCCGACGGCTACGAGACCTGCAGCGACCTCACCGCGGTGGACTACCTGCACGTCGCCCAGCGTTCGGTCGCGCCAGGCATCGCCGCCGAGCGGTTCGAGATCGTGGTCAACCTGCTGTCCATGGCCACCCGCCAGCGGATCCGCCTGCGCGTCCAGGTCCCCGCCGACGACCCGTCCGTCGCCACGCTGTTCGATCTGTACCCAGGCACCGAGGCGATGGAGCGCGAGGTCTACGACATGTTCGGGATCACCTTCACCGGTCACCCCGACCTCACCCGGATCCTGATGCCCGAGGAGTGGGACGGCCACCCGCTCCGCAAGGACTACGACACCGGCCGCGTGCCGGTGCAGTTCAGCACCGACTTCCGGAGCGCGACGTGACCGACATCGTCTCGGTGATCCGTGACGGCAGTGAGCCCGAGCAGGGCCTGAAGCCGCGCAGCGAGCTGACGGCGCGCGAGTTGCTGCGTGAGGTCGGCGCGGTGCTGCGGATGAGCGAGGCCGACGCCGCCAAGCTCGGCGATCTCCCGGCTGACCCCGACGAGGACCAGACGATGGTCATCAACATGGGTCCCCAGCACCCGAGCACCCACGGCGTGCTGCGCCTGATGCTGGAGCTGAAGGGCGAGGAGGTGCTGCGCAGCAAGCCGATCATCGGCTACCTGCACACCGGCATGGAGAAGACGGGCGAGCAGCTCACCTTCATGCAGGGCGGAACGAACGTGACCCGCATGGACTACGTCAGCCCGCTGAACAACGAGCTGGTGTTCAGCCTGGCGACCGAGAAGCTGCTGGGGATCGAGGACGACATCCCGCCGCGGGCGACGTGGATGCGGATGCTGCTCAGCGAGCTGAACCGGATGAGCAGCCATCTGCTGTTCCTGGCCACCAACGGCATGGACATCGGCGCCGTCGGGATGATGATCTATGGCTGGCGTGAGCGTGAAGAGGTCCTGCGCTTCTTCCAGAAGGTCACCGGCCTGCGGATGAACCACAACTTCATCCGCCCCGGCGGCGTGGCCGCCGACCTGCCGGCCGGGTGGCGCGACGACGTGCTGCGACTGCTCGAGATGATCCCGCCGCGACTGGAGGAGTACGACCTGCTGATGACCGGTCAGCCCATCTGGCGTGAGCGGCTGCAGGGCGTCGGGGTGATCACCGCTCAGGAGGCTCAGGCGCTCGGGGCCACCGGCCCGATCATGCGCAGTACCGGGACCCCGTGGGACCTGCGCCGGGACATGCCCTACCTACGCTATCCAGAGGTGGACTTCGACGTCATCGTCGGCTCCTACGGCGACGCCTTCGACCGCTACGCCATCCGCCTCAACGAGGTGCGCGAGTCCATCAAGATCGTCCACCAGATCCTCGATCGGATGCCAGGCGGTGACGTGCGGGTCCAGAACAAGAAGGTCACGCCGCCGCCGCGGGCGCGCATCGACGAGTCGATGGAAGCCCTGATCCACCACTTCAAGATCTTCACGGAGGGGTTCAAGGTGCCCGAGGGCGAGGTCTACGTGGCCATCGAGAGCCCGCGTGGCGAGATCGGCTGCTACATCGTCAGTGACGGTTCGGCCACGCCGTACCGGATGCACGTGCGGGCCCCATCGTTCGTCAACATCCAGTGCCTGCCGCACATGCTGCGCGGCGGGCTCGTGGCCGACGCAGTGGCCGTGATCAGCTCGGTGGACCCTGTGCTTGGTGAGGTGGACCGCTAATGGCCCGGCTGTCGGACGCCAACGTCATCGTCGCTCGTGAGATCATCAACCGCTTCCCGCGGCCGAAGAGCGCGCTGATCCCGCTGCTGCACCTGGCCCAGGAGCAGGACGGTCATCTCACCGAGGACGCCATGGCTCACCTGGCCGAGCTCGTGGGTGTCACGCCTGCCGAGGTGTACGGGACGGCCACGTTCTACGAGATGTTCAAGTTCGAGCGGGTCGGTACCTACTGCCTCAACGTGTGCACCGGGATCTCCTGCCACCTGATGGGCGCTTGGGAACTGCTCGAGCACGCCGAGCACGAGCTGGGCGTGAAGTCGGGCAGCACCACCGAGGACTTGATGTTCACCATCGAGGGCGTCGAGTGCATCGCCGCCTGCACCGAGGCCCCGGCCGTCAGCGTCAACCACCGCTACCGGTACAAGGTCACTGCCGAGGACATGAACCGCCTGATCGACGACCTGCGCCACGACCGCCTCGGGGGTGAGTTCCCGCCGCACGGGACGCTGGCCCGGGTGCGCCAGCGCACTCCGGACAACTGGGCCGGCACCGGCGCCGCGGCACAGCAGGCGGTGGACGCCCGATGAGCGAAACCACGCCGAACTACCGCACCGCCGGGCAGGTGCCCACCGGTCCCAAGCTGATCACCACGCGCTTCGACCAGAGCGACGGGTACACCTACGACGGCTACGTGCGCACCGGCGGGTACGCCGCGCTGCGCAAGGCGCTCACCTCGATGACACCCGAGCAGGTGCACGAGGAGGTCAAGACCAGCGAGATGCAGGGCCGCGGCGGCGCCGGGTTCCCGGCCGGCACCAAGTGGGGCTTCCTCCCGCCCACCGTGTTCCCCCGCTACCTGGTGATCAATGGTGACGAGAGCGAGCCCGGCACGTACAAGGACCGCAAGCTGATGGAGCTCGACCCCCATCAGCTGATCGAGGGCATCGTCATCTCCGCCTACGCCATCCGTGCCGCCCAGGCATTCCTGTACGTGCGTGGCGAGATGGCCCTGGCCCAGGAGCGCATCGCCCAGGCGCTGAACGACGCCTACGCCCACAACCTGGTGGGCACGAACATCCTCGGAACCGACTTCAGCGTCGACATCGTGCTGACGTGGGGTGCCGGGGCGTACATCGTCGGCGAGGAGACGGCGCTGATCGAGAGCCTCGAGGGTGAGCGCGGCATGCCCCGGCTCAAGCCCCCGTTCTTCCCGGCCAGCAAGGGCCTGTACATGCAGCCCACCATCGTCAACAACGTCGAGACGTTGTCGAACGTGCCCTGGATCGTCAACGAGAGCGGTCAGGCGTTCCATGACCTGGGGGCCCCCACCAGCACCGGCATGCGCATGTTCGCCGTCAGCGGCCACGTCAACCACCCCGGCGTGTTCGAAGTGCCCAACGGCGTTACCACGTTCCGGATGCTGTTCGAGGCCCCCGAGTACTGCGGGGGGATCCGCCACGACCGGGCGGTCAAGGCGTTCATCCCCGGCGGGGCCAGCGCGATGTGGTTCTTCGACGAGCATCTCGACCTACCCCTTGACAAGCCCACGGTGGACAAGGCCGGGTCGATGCTTGGCTCCGGCGCCATCGTGGTGATGGACGAGACCACCGACATGGTGGCCGCCTGCTGGAACGTCGTCCACTTCTTCAGCAGGGAAAGCTGCGGCAAGTGCACCCCGTGCCGTGAGGGCACCACCTGGCTGCAACGGATCCTCAAGCGGATCCTGGCCGGTGACGGCCGGCCCGAGGACATCGACTTGTTGATGGACGTCAGCGAGTCGATCAGCCCGGGGATCGCCTGGCCGCCGCGCCAGACGACGATCTGCCCGCTGGGCCCGTCGGCGGTCAGCCCGATCGCTTCGGCGGTGCGCCGCTTCCGCCACGAGTTCGAGCACTACATCCAGCACGGTCGGGCCATCGACGGCGTGGAGACGCCGCCGATCCACGGCGTCCACGGAGCCCGGATCCATGTCTGACGTGAAGACCGACAGCGCCGCGGCCGAGACCCCCGAGCCGCCGAAGAAGACCACCCTGTCCATCACCGTGGACGGGCGGCCGCACGAGGCGAACCCCGGGCAACTCGTCATCGACGCCTGCCAGGACGCCGGTACCTACGTGCCCCGGTTCTGCTACCACCCGCGGATGACCCCGGTGGGCATGTGCCGCCAGTGCCTGGTGGAGGTCGAAGGGCCGCGCGGCCCGATGATGGTGGTCAGCTGCATGACGCCGGTCGCCGAGGGCCAGGTGGTGCGCACCGATACCCCGGGCGTCCAGCGCGCCCAGGAGGGCGTGCTGGAACTGCTGCTGGCCAACCACCCGCTGGACTGCCCGGTGTGCGACAAGGGCGGCGAGTGCCCGCTGCAGGACCAGGCCTTCAGCCACGGTCCCGGCGAGAGCCGCTACGTGGAGGAGAAGCGGCACTACGAAAAGCCCATCGCCATCAGCGACCTGGTCCTGCTGGACCGGGAGCGGTGCATCCTGTGTGACCGTTGCACCCGCTTCGCCGACGAGGTGGCCGGCGACAAGTTGATCCACTTCATCAGCCGGGGCAACACCACGCAGGTCAACACGTTCCCCGACGAACCCTTCGCCAGCTACTTCAGCGGGAACACCGTGCAGATCTGCCCGGTGGGCGCGCTCACCGCCACGCCCTACCGGTTCAAGGCCCGCCCGTGGGACCTGAGCCAGACCGAGAGCACGTGCACCACCTGCTCGGTGGGGTGCCGGACGGTCATCCAGTCCAGCCGTGACTCGCTGGTGCGGTACATGGGTGTGGACAGCGACCCGGTCAACTGGGGCTGGCTGTGTGACCGCGGCCGGTTCAACTTCGAAGCGGTCGGCAGTGACCAGCGCATCGCCCAGCCACTGGTCCGCCAGGGCGACACCTTGCAGCCGGCCAGTTGGAACGCGGCGGTGGCCAAGGCCGCGGCGCTCATCCGTGAGGCACTGGACGCCGGCGGTCCGCAGCGCATCGCCGTGCTCGGTGCGGCGCGCGGCACGAACGAGGACGCCTTCGCCTGGGCCCGCCTGGCCCACGACGTCATCGGCACGCCGAACGTCAGCGCCCAGTTGGGTGACGGCCTCCCCGTTGGCGTGCTGGCGCTGGACCGGGCCACCATCGATCAGGCGGCCACCGCCACCACGATCGTGCTCCTCGGCCCGGACCTCAAAGAGGAACTCCCGGTGCTGTACCTGCGGTTGCGCGACGCAGCCGAGAAGCGCCGCAGCCGGATCCTCGAGTTCACCCCCAAGCCGGGCGGGATGACCCGCTACGCCTGGAAGTCCATCGGCTACGAGCCGGGAACCCAGGTGGGTGCGGTGCACGCCGCCCTGGCCAACGACGAGATCGCCCAGCAGCTGGGCAAGGGCAACGTGGTCATCGTCGCCGGGCGGGCCAACCTGGCCGAGACCTCGGCGGCGACGGTGGCGGCGCTGGGCGAGTTGCTCGCCGCGCTGCCCGAGGCCAAGGTGTTGCCGGTGCTCCGTCGCGGCAACGTCGTTGGCGCCATCCAGGGCGGCATGCGTCCGGGCGTCGGCGGGATGGACAGCCGGGCAGCGCTCACCGCCGCGGCCGAGGGTTCGCTGGAGTGCCTGATCCTGGTCGGCTGCGATCCGCTGGGCGACGTGCCCGACGCCGACCTGGCCCGCCGGGCACTGGCCGGGGCGCGTCGCGTCATCGCCGTGGACACGTTCCTCACCCCGTCGTCGTCGCAGGCCGACGTCGTCTTGGCGGCAGCGGCGTACGGTGAAAAGAGCGGCACGACGACGAACATCGAGGGTCGGGTCACCACGGTGAGCCGGCAGATCACGGCCTACGGCACGTCTCGCCCGGACTGGATGATCGCCGCCGACCTCGCCGCCGAACTGGGCGGTGACCTCGGCGTGGAGTCGGCCGACGATGTGCTCTCGGCGATGGCCGAGTTGAACGACAGCTATGCCGACATCACCGCCGAGGCGCTGCGCACCTCACGCAACGGTGTGCTCAGCCACGTGCCCACCTCGCTGGACCCGATCAACCCGCCCACCGTCGCCGTCCCCGACCGCAACAGCTACGATTACCGCCTGGTCGTCAGCCGCACGCTGTACGACGCCGCCATCGGCACCGCCAACTCGCCGTCGCTGGCCGGGCTGGCCGAGCCGGCCACGGTGCACATCCACCCACTGGACCTCGAGCGCGTCGGCGTTGCGGATGGCGGGTCCGTCAGCATCATCGGCCAACGCACCGCCGTGGTGATGATCGCCACCGCCGACGAGGCGATCCTGCGCGGCACGGCGTGGGTACCGTTCAACCAGCCCGGCTGCGCCATCGGTGATCTCATCGACGGCTCCGCCGCGGTGACCGACGTGCGGATCGAGAGGTTGTGATGCTGGCGCTCGACCTGCTCCCGCACTCGCTGACCCTCGGCGCCGTGCTCGTCATCGTGCTGAAGGTGCTCGTCGTGTTCGTGCTCGGCCTGGTCGGCACGATGCTGATGGTCTGGTTCGAACGCAAGATGATCAGCGGCATGCAGAACCGCATCGGGCCGAACAAGGCCGGACCGTTCGGCATCCTGCAGACCCTGGCCGACGGCGTGAAGTTGTTCTTCAAGGAGGATCTGATCCCGGAGAAGTCCGACCGGCTGGTGTTCAAGCTGGCCCCGTACCTGGCGTTCGTGCCGGCGTTCGTGGTGTGGAGCGTCATTCCCCTCGGCGGCGACTTCAGCAACGGCAAGGACGGATCGTTCAGCATCTTCGGGCACAAGACCTGGATGCAGCTCGCCGATCCGCCCGCCGGCGTGCTGCTGCTGCTGGCGCTGAGCTCGATCGCCGTCTACGGCATCATGCTGGCCGGGTGGTCCTCGGGCTCGAAGTACCCGCTGCTCGGCAGCGTGCGGGCCAGCGCCCAGATGATCAGCTACGAGGCCGCGCTGGGTCTCAGCATGGCCACCGTCATCCTGATCTCGGGCACGCTGAGCACCCACGGCATCGTCGCCAGCCAGCTGTCGCTGAGCCGCTGGCACCTGATCGCCACCGGCATCCTGCCGTTCGTCGTCTTCCTCGTGGCCGCCACGGCTGAGCTGAACCGCCCGCCGTTCGACCTCGTCGAGGCCGAACAGGAGCTGGTGGGCGGGTTCAACACCGAGTACTCGAGCATCCGCTTCGCCCTGTTCTTCCTGGCCGAGTTCATGAACACCATCACGATGAGCGGGGTGATCGTGACCCTGTTCTTCGGCGGGCCCCAGCCGGTGCGCTTCACCCTGGGCAGCTTCCACTTCAGCGGTGATCTGCACCTCGGGGCGTTCACCGGCGTGGTGTGGTTCCTGCTCAAACTGGTGGTCTTCCTGTACATCTACGTGTGGTTCCGCGGCACCCTGCCCCGGCTGCGCTACGACCAGCTGATGAACCTCGGTTGGAAGGTGATGATCCCCGTGGCGCTGGCCTGGTTCATGCTCCTGGCGGCATTCCGCATCGGCGACGACCGCTCATGGAACAACTGGGCCGTCGGCCTCGTCGGGCTCGCGGTCATCCTGGCCGGTGGATGGCTGCTCGGCCGGGCCAACCGGGTGGCGCACCGCAATCGTGAGCGAGAGGGGGCGATGTTCTGATGGGCTATCTCGACGGGTTCTTCGTCACCATCCGCCAGCACCGCCTGTTCGGCGGCAAGCGGGTCACCACGCAGTACTCCGGTGGTCGTGTCGCTCGCAAGCAGGGCGCCGTTCCGCCCAACGACGTCGCCCGTGACGAAAAGATCGCCAAACCGGAGCGGCTGCACGGCCGCCACGTCCTCAACCGTTACGAGGACGGCATGGAGAAGTGCATCGGCTGTGAGCTGTGTGCCGGAGTGTGCCCGGCCAAGTGCATCCACGTGCGCGGCGCCGACAACGATCCCCAGCACCCCACCTCGCCCGGGGAGCGCTTCGGCTTCGTCTACGAGATCAACTACCTGCGCTGCATCCACTGCGACCTCTGTGTGGAGGCCTGCCCCACCGAGGCGATCACCGAGTCCAAGCTGTTCGAGTTCAGCTTCACCAACCGCCGCGACGCCGTCTACACCAAGGCCGAGTTGGTGGTGTCCGACGACGGCAAGCCCAAGCACCTGCCGTGGGAGGACTGGCGTGACGGCGAGGCCGAGCACACCAGCGGCTGGATGCGCGCCACGGCCGCGGCGGGCAACGCCGACTTCATCGGCAAGGTGGGTTGGAGCGGTGAGCTCGGCTATGGCGTGCGCGCCGCCGAGGCGCCCGACGACGTCGAGGACCCATCGGCACACCGAGGTGGGCACTGATGGAGATCGTGGTGTTCGTCTGTGCCGCGGCGATGATCCTGTGCGGCGCCGTGGGTGTGGTGGCGGTCCGCCACCCGGTGCACGCCGCGCTGAGCCTGATCCTGACCCTGTTCGGGGTCGCCGTGCTGTTCGTCGCCCAGAACGCCCACTTCCTGGCGGTCGCCCAGGTGATCGTCTACGCCGGGGCCATCGTCGTCCTGCTGCTGTTCGTGATCATGCTGCTCGGCGTCGACCGCCTCGATGATCTGTCGGTCGAGCCGTTCAAGGTGCAGCGTCCCCTGGCGGTCATCGCCGGGGCGGCGATGTCGGCTCTGGTGATCGCCGCCGTTGTGGCCAGCCAGCACACCAACGTCGCCAGCGGGTACCTCGGCGGCGGAGGCGTCCGCCCGACCCTGCCAGGGGTGGTGCCCGGCAAGGACGACCACGACGGCAACATCAGGGCCGTGGCGCACGATCTGTTCGGTAACAAGGTGCTGGCGTTCGAGCTCACCTCGGTGCTGCTGGTGATCGCCGTGGTCGCCACGGTGTTGCTGACCCGCCGGGCCAAGGGCGTGGACGCGCCCGCCGATGGGGCGGTGAGCGGATGATCGCCCTGGCCATCACCTCCACCTGGTATCTGGTCCTTGCCGCGGTGCTGTTCGGCATCGGCCTGGCCGGGGTGATGATCCGGCGCAATCCGCTGATCATGCTGATGTGCATCGAGCTGATGCTCAACGCCGTCAATCTCAGCTTCGTCAGCCTGGCCCACCGCCTCGGTGACATCGGCGGGCAGACCACCGTGCTGTTCGTGATGGTGGTGGCCGCCGCCGAAGTGGTGGTCGGCCTGGGCATCATCGTCGCCATCCTCCGTCGTCGCCCCGGCGCCACCGCCGACGATCTCTCCGAGTTGAAGGGCTGATCCATGCTGGATCTCGTCTGGCTGATCCCCGCACTGCCGCTCGCCGGCTTCGTCATCATCCTGGTGTTCGGCCGTCGGCTGGGTGATCCGCGGGCCGGATACCTCGCCGCGCTGACGTGCTCGGCCGCGTTCGTCGTCTCGGCCGGAGTCTTCGTCAAGCTCGTGTCGTTGCCCGAGGCGGAGCGCCACCACGTGCGCACCCTGTTCAGCTGGGTGCCCGTCGGATCGTTGCGCGTCGACCTCGGATTCCTGGCCGATCCGCTCAGCATCACGATGTGCCTGTTCGTCACCGGTGTGGGCGCGCTGATCCACTTCTACGCCGTGGGCTACATGCATGGCGACCCACGATTCAGCAAGTTCTTCCTCTACCTGAACCTGTTCGCCGTCAGCATGCTGGTCCTCGTCCTCGGCGAGAACCTGCTGGTCACCTTCCTCGGCTGGGAGGGCGTGGGAACCTGCTCCTACCTGCTGATCTCGTTCTGGCACGAGCGGGAGTCGGCGGCGACGGCCGGCAAGAAGGCCTTCGTCACCAACCGGGTGGGTGACTGGGGCCTGATGATCGCCATGTTCTTCGCCTTCCAGGCCACGGGGACGCTGAGCTACCTCGGCCTGGCCGAGCACGCCACGACCATGGCGGCCAGCACGGCGGCGGCCATCGCCGTGTTCGCCTTCATCGGGGCGTGCGGCAAGAGCGCCCAGTTGCCGCTGTACCTGTGGCTGCCCGACGCGATGGAGGGCCCCACACCGGTGTCGGCCCTGATCCACGCGGCCACGATGGTGACCGCCGGCGTGTTCCTGATGACACGCATGAGCCCGGTGCTGCGGACGGCCTCGAACTTCGGACTGATCGGTGACCACATCAGCGTCCCCACGCTGATCGCCGTCGTCGGCGCGGCGACGGCGCTGTTCGCCGCCACCGTCGCCGTCGCCCAGAACGACATCAAGAAGGTGCTGGCCTACAGCACCGTCAGCCAGTTGGGGTACATGTTCCTGGCTGTCGGGTCGGGGGCCTACGTGGCAGCCATCTTCCACATGGTGACCCACGCCTTCTTCAAGGCCCTGCTCTTCCTTGGCTCGGGGTCGGTCATCCACGGGATGCACCACGAGCAGGACATGCGCAGGATGGGCGCCCTGCGCAAGCTGATGCCCGTCACCGCCGCCACGTTCATCGTCGGCTGGCTGGCCATCGCCGGCGTCCCGCCGTTCGCCGGCTTCTGGTCGAAGGACGAGATCCTGCTGTTCGCCTGGGACAAGAGCCCGGTGCTGTACGTCGTCGGCCTGGTCACCGCGCTGCTCACGGCGTACTACATGACCCGCCAGGTGATCATGGTCTTCTTCGGCAAGGCCCGCTGGCACGACGCCCACGAGGAGCACGGCGCCCACGGCGACCTCGGTGTCACCGACGATCACGAGGCCCACACCCCGCACGAGAGCCCGTGGATCATGGTCGCCCCGCTCGTGGTCCTTGCCGGCCTGTCGATGGTGGGTGGATTCATCCAGTTGCCGTTCAGCAGCAGCGTGAAGCGCCTTGAGCACTGGCTGGCGCCGGTGGTCGAGGACGCCGAGCACCACCTCAGTCATGGCGCCGAGGATCTCAAGTACGTGTTGATGGCGGTGGCGGTCGTCGTCGCCGTCGCCGGCATCGTGCTGTCCTACCTCGTCTACGCCAAGCGTCGCCTCCAACCGGTGGAACCGGCCGTCCTGGCCAACGGCTGGTACTACGACCAGACGGTCTCGGACTTCATGGGCGGCCCGGGCCGGCAGGCCTTCGACGGTGTCGCCTGGGCTGACTCACACCTGATCGACGGCACGGTGAACGGCGCCGGGCGCCTCGTCCAGTCCTCGGCCGCCGAGCTGCGCAAGGCCCAGAGCGGCAACGTCCGCAACTACGCCGCGGCCATCTCGCTGGGTACGGTGGCGGTGCTGGCCTGGTTCGTGCTGCGAGGGGTGCTGTGATGGAGCACGCCACCGTGGGGTTCCCCATCCTGACCATGCTGGTGATGGTGCCGGCCGTCGGCGCCCTGCTCACCGCGCTGGTCGGCAACCGCCGCCCCGACCTCGTCAAGCTCGTCGCCCTGCTCAGCAGCGTCGTCACCGCCGGGATGTCGATCTGGTTGCTGGCGGCGTTCCGCGCCCACAGTGGTGACTTCCAGTTCGTCAGCAAGCACTCCTGGATCAGCGCGTGGGGGATCTCCTGGCACCTCGGCGTCGACGGGATCTCGCTGTTCCTCGTGGTGCTCACCGGGATCCTGTTCCCGCTCGTCATGGCGGGGATCGATCCGCACCATGGCCACAAGCACTACCTGGCGTGGATGCTGCTGCTCGAAGCCGGGGTGATGGGCAGCTTCCTCAGCCTCGACCTGTTCTTGTTCTTCGCCTTCTTCGAGATCGTCCTCGTGCCGATGTACTTCCTGATCGCCGGGTGGGGGTACGAGCAGCGCCGCTACGCGGCCACCAAGTTCTTCCTGTTCACGATGTTCGGCTCGGCGTTCATGCTCGTGGGCATCATCGCCACCGCGGTGCTGGCCAAGGCCGGCCCCGACGGTTCGGTCAGCTTCGACCTGATCGACATCGCCAACAACGCCTCGTTCGCCGCATCCACCGGGCGGTGGCTGTTCTTCGCCTTCGCCATCGCCTTCGCCGTGAAGGTCCCGCTGTTCCCGCTGCACACCTGGCTGCCCGACGCTCACACCCAGGCGCCCACCGGAGGGTCGGTCATCCTTGCCGGCGTGCTGCTGAAGATGGGCACCTACGGCCTGCTCCGCTTCGGCGTCTACCTGTTCCCCGAAGCCGCCCGCTGGTCACGCCCGCTGTTCTTGACGCTGGCGGTCATCGGCATCATCTGGGGCGCCGTCGCGGCCACGATGCAGAAGGATCTCAAGCGGCTGGTGGCCTACTCCTCGGTCGCCCACCTCGGATTCATCGTCCTCGGGACGTTCGCCTTCACCAGTCAGTCCATCAGCGGCGGGGTGATGCAGAACATCAACCACGGCATCTCCACCAGCGCCCTGTTCATCCTCGTGGGGATGATCTACGAGCGCCGTCACACCCGCCAGATCGACGAGTTGCGTGGTATCCAGAGCGTCGCCCCGATCTTCGCCGGCGTGTTCATGGTGGTGATGTTGTCGTCCATCGGTGTTCCCGGCCTGAACGGGTTCATCGGCGAGTACCTGGTGCTGATCGGTTCGTTCCTGACGGCACGCTGGTGGGTCTTCGTGGCCGCGGCCGGCGTGATTCTGGCCGCCCTGTACCTGTTGTGGGCCTACCAGCGTGTGTTCCACGGGCCCACCGATGACGCCAACCGCGGCTTCGCCGAGCTCCGCTGGAACGAGGCCGCGCTGATGGCTCCGTTCCTCGCCATCATCGTGTTCACCGGTGTGTACCCCAAGCCGATGCTGGATCGCATCGAACCCAGCGTGAAGCAGCTGATCGCGCATGTCGAGAACAAGACCGGGTACGTGGAGCAGCAGCCGGCAGTGACGGTGCAGGAGGCGGGCAAGTGAACGACACGGTGCTCCGTGGCCCGGCGGTTCAGTGGTCGTCGCTCACCCCGCTGCTGATCCTGCTCGGCGCGGCAGTGGCGCTGCTCGTCGCCGCGTCATTGATCCCACGCTGGCCGCAGCGACTGTCGGCGTGGTGGACTGCGGGGGCGTCGCTGGCCGCGATCGTGGTGTCGTTCTTCCAGTGGCGAGGGATCAGCGACGACGGGCCACGCTCGCTGGTGGGCGATGCGCTCCGCCTCGACCACTTCACCATCTGGTTGACCGTGCTCATCTGCATCGCCGTCACCCTGTCCACGCTGGTCACCGACGACTACCTGCGCCGTGAGGGGCTGGACCGGTTGGCGCCGGAAGTCTTCGGCCTGTACCTGATGGCCGGCATCGGGGCCATCGTGATGGGTGCGGCGAACGATCTGGTCGTGCTGTTCCTTGGCCTGGAGATCCTCTCGCTCTCGCTGTACGTCCTGGCCGGCAGCCATCGCCGCCGGCGGGCCAGCCAGGAGAGCGCCATCAAGTACTTCATCCTGGGTGGTGTGGCGTCGGCCGTCTTCCTCTACGGCATCGCCCTGCTGTACGGAGCGGCCGGCACGACCAACTACACGAACATCGTCGTGTCGTTCGACAAGACCGTGGCCATCGACCGCAGCGAGGCCATGGCGCTCGCGGGAATCGCGCTGCTCCTGGTCGGCCTGGCCTTCAAGGCGGCCGCCGTCCCGTTTCACTTCTGGACGCCGGACGTCTACCAGGGCGCGCCCACACCGGTGGCCGGGTTCATGGCATCGGCCGCCAAGGCCGGGGCGTTCGCCGCGATCCTCCGGGTGCTGATCACCG
>WBZP01003508.1_pt1 | contig 16978 bp, 11 predicted proteins | sample 5204301 | NCBI WGS metagenome assembly WBZP01 (sample SAMN12412401, study PRJNA552823) | activated sludge metagenome | isolation source: activated sludge from nitrification reactor of wastewater treatment plant... | place: USA: Pennsylvania | collected 2017
GCAATCCCTCTACGGAGTGTGGGGCAGCGATGCGAACAACGTCTGGGCCGTCGGATCTAATGGAACGATCGTCAAAGCGATTTAAACCGCTCCCATACCGTCGCACAGCGACCTACGGAGGGAGTGGTGATGAGAGCGGAGCAGAGTGCCTACAGGAGTGAATTTCGGAACATTACAGAGCGCAAAGAGAGCGTGCGGACAGCGGTTGGGTACATCCGCGTTTCGACAGACATGCAGGCCACGGACGGACTCTCTTTGGATGCGCAGACCTCCGCGATCGAGCAATACTGCGCGATGTTCGGAGTCAAGCTGGTGCGGATTCACAGAGATGTCCTTTCGGGAGCGAAGTCAGAGCGCCCCGGACTGCAAGCAGCGCTTTCTGACTTGCAGAAAGGAGTCGATGTTCTCGTCGTGCTCAAGTTCGATCGCCTGTCCCGTTCGATCAAGCACTTCTGCGAGGTGTATGAGCGGTACTTTCAGTCCGGTGAAAAGGAACTCGTAGCGATTCGGGAATCGATCCGCCTCGATTCGTCGCTGGGTCGCGCGCTCGTCAGCATTCTGCTTGTGTTTGCGCAGATGGAACGGGAAGCGATTGCGGAACGGACCCGCGAAGCGCTTCGCCACATGCGGGAGAAGGGCTACTGTCATGGGAAGGCTCCTTTCGGTTTCAAGAAGATTCCCAAAGAAGATGGCTCCCGGTACAAAATCCTCGTCGAAGATCCTGCGGAACAGCGAACGCTCGCGCAGATTAAGGAGTGGCTGGATCTGGGACTTGAGATTCCCGAGCTGGTGCGTCGATTGAATGCCGATGGCGTGCATCCACCTCGCGCGAAGAGGTGGCGAAACAGCTTTATGTATCTGCTGGTACAGCGGCAAGGATGGTGGACTCCCAAACCTCACAACCAGCGCACGCACAGCGATGAGGAAGTCAAAGCGCGCATCGTTGAGCTGCGGAATCAGGGCCACACGTTTTCGCAGATCGCGTCGATATTGAACGAACAGAACTGGCTGCCCCTGAAAGGAAGGAAGTTCACTGCGCCGAGTGTTGGGAAACTCCTAAGAGGAACGGAACAGACGCGGTATCTGACGCCGCGACAGTTCCTAGAAGCGCTGCTGCGGAACATGAAACATGATCACGAGCGGCAGTATCCCGACGAGCCATTCCAGCGCCCCGGATTCCCAAGGCTCGCGGTGATTCTGATGGATGCAGGCTACAAGACTCCGAAAGGGAATGCCCACTGGTGGCCCGCACAGGTGCAGCAGCTTCTGGAAGGACGCTTCGACGACTACTACGATCAGTCCGGCCAGTCCCAAGACATGCGGGACTGAAGTACTCCTGCCGCACTGTCGAGGTGCCGAGTCGGTGGGGTTTTGGGGGACCCTACCGCGCTCGTCGATCTGTCAGCGAGAACGCCCAAAGCGCCAAGCCCGCGAGCTTATTGGGCAGTTTTGCGTTTTGCAAATTTTGCATTTTGCAAATTTTGCATTTTGTAAATTTTGCATTTTGCAAATTTTGCATTTTGTAAATTTTGCATTTTGCAAATTTTGCATTTTGCAAATTTTGCCACTGGAATGATGTAGTCGCTTGCGTGCATTTGTGGTTTTGCGCTTTTGATAGCCTGACTGCGCTGTTCTTCATTCCAATACGTGGATTCCTGGCGGGAACTCGCACGGGTCACGTATTGACGGTCCATTGACGATCTCGTTGACGGCCCGAAGGACACACCGCCCATTCGCACGGCTCGTCAGGACTGGCGGCAGGTGAAGGAGTGACGCATTGACGGTGAATTGACGGTCAGCTTGACGGTGCGCGGTGAAGCGCTTCGAAGCGGAGGCTCTCAACCGGACTCGTGCATCGACCTGGGACGCAGAGTAGACCGAGAGCGAGCTGGCCCGCTGATGCTCGAGTCGTACCTGTCGTACACTGGTCGGTCGGTCCAGCCACGGAGCTTGTCAGCGACCCAAGCCTGTGATCTTCTTGGTGAGTCTTGAGTTTGGCAAATTTTCCATTTTACAAATTTTGCATTTTACAAATTTTGCCAGCCACTGGTTGTTCAGATGTTTGGCGCTTCTGGGGTCAGGGTTCGCTCTCCAATAAAAGTTCGATTTCACAGATTGACGCGAGTTTGACGGTTCAATTGACGATATGCTGACAAAAGCAGGCTCAGTGACACAATGATCGACCGCAAGCGCTCCGCGCCTTTGCCCGCAGTGGTTTGTTTGAGCTGCGGCGATCCGCTTCCCGAATCGCGAGCCAAGACGCGGCGTTACTGCTCGGCGAGCTGCCGGACGACGGCCTACAATCTTCGCTCCTCGCAGCGGCTGGTTTCACGCAGCTCCCCTGATGATCCGTTGCTTCCGCAGTGGGCGCTGTCCCCATCTGGTGAGGTTCCGCTGCTGACCAGTACCAATGCTTCATTGAAGGACGTCGTGGCGATGCTCGATGGCCTGTCGCGGCGCATCGAAGCAGAGGAGTCCGCGCTGCGGCGTGACCTGGACCAGGTGCGCACACGCCTCGCGAAAGAGCAAGCACTGCAGCGAGATCTGGCGAAGAAGGAGCAGCAAGTTCAGGCGCGCGATGCCGAGCTGCGCCAGCTTCGCGAACTGCTCGCAGAACGGAACGAACAGCGAGCCGTCGGCGTGCCCACGGATTCCTTACCGACGACGTTGACGCTGTTTCCTGCTGGCGATGTGCCCGACTCTTTTCCGCAGGGTGTCTCTCTGCTCGCCACTCAGACCGACGACCTGCGACGCTTCGCTCATTGGCAGGCGGAGCGTTTCAACGCGAGCTACCTGGCCGACGTTGCCGATGGACTCGACATGCTCTCGCCTGGCCTGCTTCTCGCTTCAATGTCCGCACGTCATCTGTTCCGTGACAAGACCCGCCCACCTTCCGCGGAGACGCTGCACGGGTTTCTGCTCCGAGAGCTCTTGCCCGCATTTGACGACATGCATCGCTGCGTGAAGATGTTGCGGTCGTCTCCACGGCTGCCGGGCCTCGACACCCTGCGCGAAGTCACCGAGTGGCTGTTCGCTTGTTTCGTCTCCGTCCTGAAACTCCCCGGGCTGTCGCCTCTCTATCCCGTTGGCGAATCGTTCGATCCGAAAGAGCACGACGCCGTTTCGGTGGTCGCGAATGCGGCGCTCCCTCCTGGCAGCGTGGCGGATGTGGAGCGAGTCGGATTCCTATTCGCAAAGAAGCTCCTCCGCCCTGCCATTGTTATCGTCGTGGCACCGAAAGCGGGCACCACCTCCTCCTGACGAGTCTTTCTCCGACAAGGATGACGAGTCCGTCACGGACAAGGATGCTGTCCCGCTGCCAGCTCACTCACCCGCTCTTGTTCACAGTAGGCGTTGGATTTCTATCGAAGGGTAAGGCATCAGAACTTGATGCCACGCCCTTCGTAAGTGTTCATGACGACACAGATGAGGTCGTCATAAGGAATCGGACTCATCCGCTTTTTGGTAGGGAATTCCGGGTTCACCATCGGGTGAATCAGCCGGGGAAAGAGCCGACGGTCGTGGTTTTTTTCACTCCGGAAATTTTGATTCGGATTCCGGTTTCTGCTTTAAGCGAAGCGCCAGGGCCTCCGACGAGATTGACGCTGGATTCGATGACTGAGCTGGTCACGACTTTTGGAGTCGTAACCGCGTCATGTCCACCCAAGAAATCGTCCTGTTCTCGTCCCTCCCAAACTCCCTGAAGACCCAGATTAAGCGGGAGCTTGTCCAGCTCCTGAGTGAGGCTCTGCATGAACTCCGCACCAGTTCTCCCATCCCATCTGCGCCGCAAGGCTGTGATCTACATTCGCCAGTCCACAGGCCATCAAGTGATGAGCAATCAGGAGAGTCAGCGTCTGCAACTCGACATGAAGCTGCACGCGCTGCGCCTCGGATGGCCGGAGTCTGCCATCGAGATCGTGGAGTCCGACACCGGGACCTCCGCGCAGACGACTGCGGGTCGATCGGGATACAAGAACCTGCTATCGGAATTGGCGCTCGGTGAAGTGGGCATTGTCCTAAGTTACGAGAGTACGCGTCTGTCCCGCAACTGCAGTGACTGGTATCCTCTGCTCGATCTGTGCGCGATGAACCAGTGCCTCATCGGCGACCGCGACGGAGTCTACGATCCTTCCACGTCCAACGGGAGACTCCTTTTGGGAATGAAGGGAATTGTTTCGGAGCTTGAGCTTCATACCCTGCGCGGACGTCTCAATGCTGGCATGCACAACAAGGCAAAGCGTGGAGAGCTCGTGATGAAGCTTCCGGTGGGCTTCCTGCGTATCGACGATGGAACGGTGGTCAAGGACCCAGATCTGCAGGTGCAAGAGAGCCTTGCGCTGGTCTTCCGTCTGTTTCTGGAGTTGCGTCAGACCGGAAAAGTCGTGCGGCATATGAAGGCACATGGCCTGCTGCTTCCTGCTCGGGCCGTGAGTGAGCACCGGACACGCTTTGTGACTCCTTCGACCGGCCCGATTCTGCGCATCTTGCGCAATCCCACCTATACCGGAGCCTACGTCTTCGGACGGTCGCGCTGGATGATGCGCACCGACGCCAAGCGACCCGGCTATCACAGTCAGCAGCTCCCACAAAGCGAGTGGAAGGTGGCGCTCAAACAGCATTTTGACGGCTACATCGATTGGGATATCTTCGAGCGCATTCAGTCCATCATCCACAGCAACTACGCGCATCATCAGCGACGCAATGGCCCCGGTATCGCACGCGATGGAATCAATCTGCTCGCGGGTCTTGTGTACTGTGGCCACTGTGGCAAGCAGATGATTGTGGCCTATTCTGCCTCGGGGTACTATCGCTGTCGCTGCATTCGCGATCCGGGTGACCCCATGATTCACTGTGAGTCCTTCCGAAGCGATTTGGTGGACCCCTGTGTGGTGGATTCCTTCTTTGCTGTGTTGACTCCGGTGGAGATGGACCTTTACGAGGCCGCCTTCCAGCACACGTTGGAGCAGCAGCAGCACATCCTCGCTGCGCAAGACCGGCAACTGCAGAGGCTACGCTATGAGGTCCATCGCGCTCGACGGCAGTACGACCAGGCAGACCCCGAAAACCGCCTGGTTACGGAGGAGCTGGAGCGCCGTTGGGAGTCGGCGCTGCAAGCGCTCGCGCAAGCGGAGCAGACCTACGAAAAAGACCGCCAGCGCATGGTTCAGGAGGCGCACAGGCAGATTCCCAAAGAACTCCGGATGCAGTTTGCCAGCGTCGGGAAGGCGTTACCAGAATTGTGGCCCAAGCTGGAGACGGCGACCCGCAAGCAGCTGCTGCGCTGTCTCATCGACAAGGTGGTGCTCAGGCGGCATCCCATGCACACCAAGCTTCATCTCCGCATTGTCTGGAAGGGAGGCGCAGACACCGAAAAAGAGGTGATGGTCGCGCCGCCGCTGTATCGGACCAAAGAGGAGTATCCGACGCTGGTCAAGTATGCACTGCAGCTCGTCGACAGCGGACTCAACGACGAGCAAATCGCCGAAAAGCTCACTGCCCAAGGCTTCCGTTCCGTGAATAGCAACCGCGTCTTCGTCGGCACCGTGGCACGAATCCGCGCCGAAGCCGAGAGAACAAACGCCGGTGCCGCCGATTCCTGCCAGCTGCTCAACGTCACCGCCACCGCCGCACGCCTCGGCATCTCGCGCCTGTGGATTTACCACCACATCTACCGCGGCAACATCAAGCTAGACCGAGATCCCAAAACCGGTCGCTACGTCTTCCCTGACACCCCAGACACCTTCGACCGTCTGCAGCAGCTACGTGACGGACTCATCCTGAACATCGATCTAACCCAGGAGCAGCAAGATGCATAGCCTTACGGCTGGGGAAAATACACCGCGTTCAGGTGAGTTACCGTCGCACAAAGTGCATCAACTCGCCGGGGTTGCTAGGCATCGAAACTACCTACCGATTCCCGCGAGCCATCCTCCAGGTCCCCTGTACAGCGAGCATGGACGCTTGAGTCAGTAGGCGTCACTCTGCTGATTTCCCTTCCGATGAACTCGGGCATTGAGCGCTCCCCTTGCCTGGCAGGTTTTTTTGCGCCGATTTGGGGTTGCTCGCGGCGTACCTGCTTGGCCAAGATGGCAGCCATGTCTGGCTCGGATCAAAATCCCGTGGTGCGACAAGCGATGCAGTTCGTGTTGCGCGACGGGGCAGAGGTTTCTCGATTTCTCCAAGACAACTTTTCCGAGGTGGCTCGGCGAGTGGATGGCCAGCCAGATAGGCTGGAGCGGGAGAACATCCTGCTGCGCCTTGCATCCGCAGAAGAGATCCTGCTTGCGCTACAGAAGGCTGAGCCCGAGCGTTTTGCTGCTTTTCAAACCAAGCACGGCCATGCTGGATTGGAAGGCACATCCGATGATGACAAGCAACTTCGAGCTTATGATCCAACCGACCCGGCGCGGCATGTGGATCGGAAGCACCAGTTTGACTTTGTGTGTGGCTTTGCGGCGCGGCGGCGGCATGAGGTGCTGCTTCTGCCGGGCTGTGATGGGGAGGCGCACCGCTTCTTTCTGGAGCGGATCGACATGGCGGCACCGACCTCGCCACCGCGGACGGTGTTGCCGGTGCGTTGGCCGCGTGCGGAGAAGCTGAGCGAAGCGCGGCATCCGACCACGTACACGGAGATGATGACGTCGCTGGCCAGGGTGCTGGGAGGCCGGCGGCCAGAAGAACTCCCCGGGCTGCTCGGACACCGGCTGCGCAGCCACAGCCTGATTATTCTGCATCCCATCGTCGATCGGGCGCTCGACGAGAGCACGCTGCATTCCTATTACACCGAGTGGCTTCCCGAACTGGTTGCACCGCAACGGGGCCCCCACAAGGTCCACTTGGTGCAGCCCATCGCGTGGAGTCCCTGCGGCCTTTTGACGCGCTTGTGGCGTAAGGACAAGCGTGCGACCCCATCGCAAGCGCAGGAACTGATCAAGCGGCTCAAGCGCGCCCAGAAGGAACCGCTGGCCATCGAGGATCTTCATGAGTTGACCCGCATTGCGGCCAGCGACATCACCGCGTTCCTCAAGCAGATCGGTTGGCCCAAGACCGGAACCGCCGCAGAAAAGGACGCTGAGCGCCAATCCTTCGCCCGCGAAGTCATGAGCGATAGGGCCACTTCCGAAGTGATGCTGCGCCGCATCCGACAGAAGCTCAAGGATGACGAATGAACCTACGAACCCTGGCCGCAACCGAGTTGTTCGCTCACTACCGGGGCGATGGCCACGCCCCCGATGGGAACTTGCCGCTGACCCGGGATGTCGAGCGTGGGGTGTACCTGGCGGATGAAGGGCTGCGCGATGCGGTGCGGACGGCGGTAGCGCTGGAAAAGCCGCTGCTGGTCACTGGGGAGCCCGGTACCGGCAAGACGACGCTCGCGTGGTCGGTGGCATCGGAGCTGGGGCTGGGGGAGGTGCTGACGTTTCACACCCGCAGCGACCACAAAGGCGTGGACTTGCTCTACGCATTTGATCACATCGGGCGGTTCTTCGATGCCCAGACCCACAAGGAGCGTGCGCTCGACCCGAGCCAGTACGTGAGATTTGCAGCCCTGGGAAGGGCCATCTTGGAAGCGGACGAAACCTCGCAGCATGCCTCGGCGTGGCGACAGCGATACGTGCAAGAGTGCAAGATGCAGGACCTCGGTCCGGGTCGACGGGTGGTGCTGGTCGATGAGATTGACAAAGCCCCGCGCGATTTTCCCAACGACCTGCTCGATGAGTTCGACCGGATGGCGTTTTCGGTGCGAGAGCACCCCGAGCTTACCTTCCGCGCCGCCTACCGTCCGATTGTGATCATTACCAGCAACAGCGAGCGCCAGCTTCCCGATCCCTTTCTGCGGCGCTGCGTTTTTCATCACATTGAGTTTCCCAGCCAAGAGCGGCTTCTGTCGATCTTGCACCAGCGAATCTCGCCGACGCTGCCCTCCGACCTGATCCAGGCAGCGGTGAACAAGTTCCTGGAACTTCGCAAGCTCGGCGAGCACAAGGTACTGGAAAAGCGGCCCGCGACCGCAGAGCTTGAGGCCTGGGTGCGAATGCTCCTTCTTTCGCAAGTAAGCGCACAGGAGATCGCACAGAGTCCGCTTGGGAAGCTCAAGCATGTCGGAGCGCTCATTAAAACCACGAGCGATCGGCGCGCGCTGCAAGACCATCGCTAGGCGCTGCCGATGTCCGATCCCATTCCCTTTTCCGACTTTCTGGCCATCCTTCGGGCGCGTGGGATCTCAGTGGGACTTGCGCAGCAGCAAGAGGTCCTGCGGCTCTTGCTGTGTCTCGGTACCACCTGCGAAACCCAAGTGCTGGCGCGCAGTTTGGGGGCGCTTTTGGGTCGCTCGCCGGGCGAGGTCGCACTAGTGGAGGAGGTTTTCTACACCACGTTCTCCGAGGCGTTTCAGTTTTCGGCGTACGGCTCCGGGGTTCCTCGCGGCGTGGTGCAAGGGCAGCTTCAAAAGGCCGTTGAGCGTGCGCACCACGAAGCCCCGCCTCTGCAATCGGTGCTCAAATGGAGGTTGGTGTATGCGCTGCTCGCCCTGGTTCTTTTGCTTCCGCTCAGGTACTGGTGGCAAGCGCGGGGAGGTGTGCCGAATGCGGTCCCCGGCGTTACGAGCTCGCCGACACCGACTGACCCCAAGGCCGAAGTCCCAATACCCGTTGAGGAAGAGGAACTGCCACCGGAGCCACCGGACCTGGGACCAGAGCCAGTAAAGACAGACTGGACGCTGCGTGGCATGTGGGGCCTTCTGAGCCTGCTTCTGGCATCGGTGGCGGTCTATGGTCGGCGTCGGTGGCAGGATATCTTGCGCAGCCGTCGAGCTTACTGGGACGACGTTCGCAACAACCTGCCCGGCACGGTGTATCCAACGCTGCGGTTTCCGAACCTAGCGTCGCCGATTGAGCGTGTGGATTTGGAAGACATGGCCACGCTGCTGGGCCGAGGCGAAGAGCCGATGCCCAGCTCGGAGCTCGATGCCGCCAAGACCGTGAAGGCGACTATCGAGCAGGCGGGCGTTCCCAGCCTGCGCTTTGCACGCCGCACTCAGGTGCGGACGGTAATCCTGCTGCGCGATCTGGCGAGTGATATGCGGCCTTGGGCGCTGACCGCGCAGGCACTGGTTGAGGGGCTGTGGATACGTGGAGTGGCGCTGGTCATTCGCTACTTTTCAGGAGAAGCGTCTCTGGTGTACCGAGAGCTGGACTTGACAGGGCCATCCGAGACGCTAGCGCAGCTACAGGAGCAGCACCCATCCGCAGCGCTGCTGGTGATTAGCACCGGCATTGGGGTGGTCGATCCCAAAGTTCCCGGCCAGCAGGCGCCTTGGGTGGGCGAGATCAAGCGGTTTCCGCTGCGGGCATGGATGAACCCGGTGCCGCACCGGAAGCAGTGGATGCCGCTTCTGCGGCGGAAGTCGTTTCCGGCGAGAGTGCTGCCGATGACGAGCAAGGGGCTGATTGCGGCGGCGTACGAGCTGGCGATGGACCCTAGCCGTCGGCTGCATGTGTCGGACGGAGCGGTCGAACCGCCGCGCCGTGCGACCGAAGACGAAGTAAAGCTAATGGGCGAGCTGTGCTCGATCATGCCCGATCCGCCGGTCGAACTGGCCGAGTACCTGCGGCAGCACATGTGCCCACATGTGCCGGTGGATGCGCTTGCGCGGCTGTACGAGACGACCGAGGACATTGGCCGCGCGACGCTGAGCTTTGGCGACGACCAGTTGGCCGAAAATCTACATGCGCTGCGGGCGCGGGATGCAGGGCAGCCGACCGCTGACAAGCTGGAAGAGCGGGCGCGGCGCAAGCTGCTTGAAGCGCTGCACGCCAGCGAGCCGGAGGTGGGCAGCCGAGCGCATCATGAGTGGCTGCTCTACTGCGCGCAACAGCAGATTCATCTGCACGGACCCGACGATCAGTCGTTGGCTCTGGAGACGCTGCGGGTCCTGCTCAACGGGCCACTGTATCAGCGGGTGGCCGAGGCGCTAACCATGATCGACGGGCCAGCGGATCGGGCGAGGCCAGGACGGGTCGGGGTGGCGCTGCCCGTGATCAAGAAACTGCGCGAGCAGTTTCCACAGCTTCAGCGCCGATCCGCGGCGGGCTATGTGGCCAAGGCTGCGCCACGCGCCAAGACACCGAGCGGGAGGTGGGTAGAACGACCGTCATGGTCCTGGCCAGGCTGGGCCGAGGCAGGAGTCGGCCTGGCCGTGCTGGCGCTCGTGCATGGTGCGCTAGCTTGGCGACTGGTCCACAGCACTCACCTGCCGCATGAGAAGGCGTATGAAATGACTTGGGTCTCAAGCGGACAGGAATCCGGCGAACTGCGAGTCCAGGCGATGCGTAGCGACGTTCCAATGCAAGGGCTGTTGTGCGCGGACCCGAAGTGCAAAAGCGCTCGTCCGGTTTCGTTCGATGCCATTCGCATCCCGGAGCGGAAACAGACGGTAGACTATCACGTCCGCACGCGCCGCACAGACCAGAGTTGGGCGTACAGCGAGCCAAAGCGGGTGCCTCTCTACGTGCCCCCGCAGCCTAAGCCCCCAGAGACCCCCGCACATAAGACCGCGCAACTCCAACTCGTCTTGCGAGCCGCCGAGGATGGCCAAGTATTGACAGGGGTGACGTGCAGCGTGCGGGATGCACAGATGGACCAGCCGTGTCCCAAAACAGCCGCTCAGTTGCTCACGGTCGCGGCGGGACTCGTCGCTGTGAAGGTGACCGATGTTCGCTATACGTTACAGCAGCGCCAGGTCCAGATCCGAGAAAGCGAACAACTAAAGCTGGAGCTCTCTTTGACCAAGAAACAGCCTCTGATGAATCGGCAAGGGAAGAGCGTTTCAGCATCGTCGGTTTCTACTCCAATTGCGGCTGCACCGACTGGTCTGGAGTCCGTCTCGGCTGCACCGACGGTGGCCTCGGCTTCTTCGGCAACCAGCGTTTCGCCGGGAGAGATGCTCTTTGTACCAAGCGGGACCTTCCCAATGGGCAGCAACGATGGATTCACGGATGAGCGGCCAGTCCATTGGCAGAGGGTCTCTGCCTTCCATATGGACAAAAGCGAGGTGACGGCGGAGCAGTACAAGGTGTGTGTGGATGCTGGAAAGTGCAAAAAGGCAGGAAGCGGCGGCGCTTGTGTATACGGAGTCAGAGGCAAAGAGAAACACCCTATCAACTGCGTAAGCTGGTACGATTCAAGAGATTATTGCACTTTTATCAATAGGCGACTTCCTACTGAAGCTGAGTGGGAATACGTGGCAAGAGGAGAAAAAGGCAGCTCATATCCATGGGGAGAAGAGACACCGAATAATCAGCTCTGTTGGCGTCGAAGCCGTGATCAAGGAACGTGCGAGGTGGGCAGCTACGAAAAAGACAAGAGCCCGGTACATATTATGGATTTATCTGGTAATGTTCGAGAATGGACGACTGATTCATACCGAGAAAACTACTCATCTGACAGTCCAACTGTGGGCTTCTTCTCGGTGCGCGGGGCCTCTTGGGACATTAGCGACCCGAGGTTCGTGCGCGCATCCTATCGCGCATGGAACACGCCTGGCACGAGGGACGTCGGCGTGGGATTTCGTTGCGCCAGGAGTGGAAATTGATCGAGTTGCTAGATGTGTAGGCTTCCTGTGGATGGGTTCTCTCTTGGCGATATCAGGCAGTTCGAGCACGGCCCGGTGGGGCACCATGCATCACTCTCAGGGATTCGCAGGTTCTCGGTTAGCTATAAGATGATTTCCTACATCAACACAGAGCCTTTCATTCAAAAACATACTGCAAGTGCTGCATAAAGCACGTTGGAGCAGACAATGGCTTATAACGCCAAGTGAGCAGAGTTTGCATGACGGATTCATCCTCTCTTAGCAGGCTCCTCTCTGGGTCAATAGTAGCAACACTACCATTATTTGATATGCATATTTTATAGGTTCCGTGGAGCATCTGACCCCTGAGCCTACCCAACAATTTTCCAATGCTAGAGAGATGAGGATCGTCGCCTGAAACTTTTAGTGTCCTGATACTCCTTGCTGAAACCACCCCGCCATCGCTCAATCGTATTGCCTCTGGTTCCAGCCCTCCACCACCTGGGCACTGATCACTGCCCGTGGAAGGAAACTGGATGTACTGCCAAATACAAGCTGGTACTCCCATGCTTCGATAACGCCATCTTACAAGGGTGTTGAGGATGTGGCGGTCGAGTCCTTCGATGCTGCGTACGACAGAGACACGAACGGTACCGGTCGGCTGGACGCAGAGCTTGTAGACGCCGATGATCGGGTCGCAAACGGGCGGCGGGGAATGGCCAACTGGTAGCTGCGGTTCATCCTTGATGCTGAGCTTCGCGCCATCGAGCCAGTCCCTTGGCACCAAAGGTGGCTCTGAAAACGGACAATCACGCTCTTCGATCTTCAACCGAAATTCAAAGCGCTGAAGAAAGCAAGCGTCCTGAGGCAGAGTGCTGAATCTCCATCGTTTTAGTTCAGTCATTATCTCAAAATCAGCACCTGGAATCGTAATAATAGGTTCAATGCGGATGGCTTCGCCATTTTTATGAACACAAATTTTGTATGTACCAGTGATGGTGCCACAGGCATACATCGCTCTAACGAACTCTGGAAGATGAGGATCATCTTTTTGAGATAGCTTGTACTTCATGACAAAACTCGCTGGTACGGTGTCTGGCGCCGAAGGCAGGTCTTGCCCCAGATTGAGGTTGGTAGACGTAACTCCAAGATCTCTTGAGGCCATAGTGCCATCGGCCATTGCCATTGATGTCGATGACGACATCCATATTCCGATTGCGAAAGCCCCGAGCACTGATAGCCAGAAAAAAGGACGCATGTATCACCTCAGCTCACAGCTTCGCACAGTGTGCCTACCCGGCCAAGGGAGGATTTCCGTCTGTCAGAGCGCATGCACAGCTTCAGCATATGAGCGCGCTCGCTTTCAGCATGCCGCCCCATGGATGCTTCATGTCAGGGGCTGACCAGAAGCCGGTCAAGGGTGCGGCTGCACTCGCGAAGCGAGCTTGCCCTTGACGCGCTTCTGGTCAGCCCCTATCTGCGGGCGGAGGGCGGCGTGCTGAAAGCGAGCGTGCGCATACCCAGTGAAGCAGATCGCGCGCGGCGACACCGTCCCACCCCAACCTGGTCTTTGGGGAAGCCGTGTGATTGTACGTCACGCTCGAACATGGGGTGTCGTAGCATCGGTTACACTGTGCGCGTGGGATGCAGAGAGGAGAGTTTCACCAACGGAAGGACGTGTCACCAGACGGGCCGCTGCATTGGAAGCGCGAACTATTCCGCGCGAAGTACATCAGCCTGGGGCGGTTCTGACCTCGGACCATCGCCCCGTCACTCCGGCACTTGAGGGCCGCAGGCGGCCAAGGGATGCAAGGCAAAGAGGACGACTTCCCGGCAAAACGACCGTCGCGCTATCGGTCGACACGATGTCCTGATACCGCGACTCGTAGCCAAGCCGAAATGGATGCACGGATCACATGCGCACTATCAGCCCTGTTCCGCATCCTGTGCAAGGAGACGGAGCGGCCAGTGATTTCGCGAACTTACTCAGCGGGTGGTCTTCGACAGGTCCAATTCTCTAGCCAGCTCACGTTGGAAACGAATTCGTCGAGAGAAACCATCCCCACCGGTGCAACATCCATTGCCGTTGGGCAAACTCCCCCCCCAAGTTTTCACTAGTTTCTGTCGGACAAATACCACACTGACCTCTCGAAAATATGGAGATACGATATGGTGCGGAGCGCACCTGTGACGGATTTTTACGTCAGTTGCCATGTGACCGATGAGGACTACGCGAAGTGGTTGACCACCCAGCTTGAAGAGGCTGGTTATCGCACCCTCCTTGGGGCCTGGGATTTCCGGGCCGGTAGCAACCTAATCGTCGAGATCCAGGGCGCACTGCGCAAATCGGCACGGGTGATATCGCTGCTCTCTCCCGACTACTTGCTGGGAGCGCTGGAACTGGCGGAGCTGGCGGCGGTACTTGGGGAAGATCCGAGCGGGGAGCGCGGGCGACTGCTCCCGATCATTGTCAAGCCGTGTACGCCGACCGGCCTGCTTGCCCAACTCCGCGCCGTCCACCTCGAAAACCTCGATGAGGACAGCGCCCGCGAGCGCTTGTTGTCCAGTGTTGCAGGGGGGCGACCGGTGCGGCGCGCTCCGTTTCCGACCAAGCGTCCACGGGTCGAGCGGGCCGCATTCCCTCGCGATCGACAGTGGCAGCTTCAGCGGCTTCCGCTGCCCTTGTCACAACTTTATCAACGGACCCTTAACGGCAAGTCGGCTGCGGATCGCCACTTCAACGCGTACTATCTGGCCGAGGCGACGCTGAAGCTTGCTGCTGCGCTGCGTCTGGGGCTCTGGCTCGATGTAGCCCTCGATCGAGGCAGTGAACTGGCGCTTCGATTCGAGTCGCTGCTCTTGCCTGAACCAGAGCACTGGCTGGCTTTGCTCAGCGAGGTGGACGCGACGCTGGCCAAGCGTCAGGATGCGGCGCTGTTGCCGCTTGGTCCCTACCTCGGGCACCTGGATGACCCGCAAGCGGCCTGGACCGGGGTCGAGGGACTGATCCGGTGCCTTCTGACCGAGGGTCTGCTCCACCAGGATGCGCTCAGCCGGGATGGTGACCCAAACCCCAGCGTTCCTCGGCCCAGCCTGCGCACGTTCTTCCGGCTCGTCCTGGCCTATCGGGAAGGGGTTCTCTTCCGTGCGCCCCGAGGCGATGACTTCACCAACCAGATGGCGGAACGCTGGCTGGCCGCGCTAGCGGATGTGTTCGAGTCCCCGGCGCTGTTCGGAGAACTGCGCCTGGTACAAGCTCAGCTTCGTGCAGGCGGTACAGACTTTGTGTGGCGCTTTCAAGACCTGACTGGCCCCGCCAACTTGCCGATGGAGAACACAGCTGTTCCGCAGCGAGAGGACCTACAGCCTGGCGCGCTTTACTTTGGTGGCTCGGGTCAGCTGGTCCCCTTGGCCCCCTTCTGCGCCTACACCGAAGACGACCTGGGCCGTGGCGCGGTCGGCCTCCTACACTCCATCCGGCAGCGCACCCGCAAGGCACAAGGTGCCGCCGCGCCCCTGGCCGAGATAGTGGGGGCCGACTACCTGGACTACGCCACCGGGCTACCGCTGCGTGGTCTAGATGCATCGGAAGCGTTGGTCAATCTGCTTGAGCAACTTCGCAACCAGCCAGCCACTCCTGAAGACCTTCAGCAGCTTCAGCAGCGTAGCGCAGCGTCGTGCCGTGCAATTCCAGAGGAAGTCGTGGGCGCAGATGCTGTCATCGGCGACTACGTGATCCTTGGAGAGCTGGGGCGTGGCGCCATGGGGATCGTGTACAAGGCTCGCCAGCGTAGCCTTCGTCGCACTGTGGCTCTAAAGGTGCTCCCACCCAGCCTGGCTGCCGATGAAACGATGGGGGCGCGTTTTCGTCGCGAGATTGCCGCGCTGGGACGGTGCAACCACCCAGCAGTGGTCAGTATCTTGGGGGCGGGCGTCGATAGAGACCGGGCTTACTTCGCAATGGAGCTGATCGACGGAGCGGATCTGGCCCGAGTGGCCAAGCGCCTTGCCGACTGGCAGCTATCCCCCGCGTTGGGAACCGAGGGGCATCTGACCGCAGCCGTCCAAGCCGCTGTGCATCCAGACGCCCTAGCTCCGTCTTTACCGGTTGGTGCGGGTCGTCCTCTGGTAGTGCGGCTGTGCGAACTTTTTGCTGACGTTGCTCTCGGCCTCGCACACCTTCACCAGCAAGGGGTGATCCACCGAGACATCAAGCCAGGAAACCTGATGCTGACCAGGGATGGGCAGCGGGTGGTGCTGGCAGACCTCGGTCTGGCCCGCTTGATGGATGCAAGCCAGGTGCTCAGCCAAAGCCAGTCACCGCAGCTCGGGACGCTACGCTACATGGCCCCCGAACTGCTGGAGGGCAAGTCCGCTGATGCGCAGAGCGACATTTATGCGCTCGGTGTAAGCCTCTGTGAGCTGCTCTTGGGTCGGCCTCTTTTTGATGGCGAGACAGAAGCCCGACTGCACCAACAGATCCTTCTTGAGCCCCCAGATCTCGGCGAGCTGAGACGGCGGCTACCGGCTGATCTGACTGCGGTCCTAGCGGTTGCGACTGCTAAGGATCCTAGCGGCCGCTACCGCACCGCGCAGGACTTGGCGTCGGATCTACAAGCCGTTGCTGAGCAGCGCCCAATTCGGGCTCGCCGACCAGGGATTGCGCATCGTGTCCGCCTGTACGCGCAGCGGCAGCCAACCGTCGTGCTTCTGGCCGTGGTTCTGGCCCTGTTGCCGCTCGTGGGCACGCTCGGCTATTGGCAGTGGGCGCGAGAGTCAAGCTCGTGGTTCGCGAACTACATTGAGCGCCGAGGGGTTTGGGAAGGAGTGGGGCCTATTTCGCGGCTTCGCCAGCGCCACCGAAACGCAACCTACCGCTTCGTCTACCAGAAGGGCCGCTTGGTCCGGGTCGAGCGACGCAACGGACTGGGGTTCCTGCGAAACAACCAGGAAGGTGAGGCGAGCTGGCAATTTGTGTACGACGCCGACTCGGAACGAATCCTCAAGATTCTCACCCGAGACCACCGTGGAATCATTCAGCGCCAACTCTTGTACAACGATGACCTCTCAAGGTTGGAGTACCGGGACCCCGAGGGCCGCCCCAAGCCCAAGAAAGGGACGGACATCAGCCTCGTGCTGCGTGACTTTGACGACCGAGGGCTGGTGACCAAAGAGCGTGTCGCCAACCTTCATGAAGCACCTCGCAGCAATGATGAGGGCGCCTTTGGGTATCAGAATGAGAAGTCACCCCAGGGACAGAACCGAAGAGTTCAAGTCCTTTCACCTGATCACATCTTCCTTTTCCGACGGAGAATTTGGCCGAGGAAGGGTTCTAGGGATTTGGCGATAGCGAAGAGTTCTTGTTTGGTGTGAATCTGGATAAGCTGCATGGCGCCGAGGAAA
>WBZP01003509.1_pt1 | contig 16976 bp, 15 predicted proteins | sample 5204301 | NCBI WGS metagenome assembly WBZP01 (sample SAMN12412401, study PRJNA552823) | activated sludge metagenome | isolation source: activated sludge from nitrification reactor of wastewater treatment plant... | place: USA: Pennsylvania | collected 2017
GCCGGCATCGCGGTGGCGGTGCCGGCGGTGCTGGCCTACAACGTGTTCGGCAAGTGGATCGCCACCTGCGAGGCCGAGCTCGAAGGCTTCGCGCACGACCTGCGCGAGATGATGCTGGCGCCCCCGAGCTGAACATGGCCTTCGGACGCCTCGAGCGCAAAGCCGGCAGCCAGCCGATGAGCGAGATCAACATGACGCCGCTCATCGACGTGATGCTGGTGCTGCTGGTGATCTTCATCATCACCGCGCCGCTCATCGGCACCAGCCTGAAGCTCGACCTGCCGAGCGCCGAGGGCAGCCCGCCGGGCGACGCGCCGGCCTTCGTCGCGCTCGCGATCGACGCCGAGGGGCAGCTCTTCCTCGGCGAGCAGCCGGCGGCCGCCGAACAGATCATCGCCCACGTGCGCGACGCGGCGCAGCGCAACCCGGCCACCGAGGTGCAGCTGCGCGCCGACCAGCGCGTGCCCTACGGCCGCGTCGCCGAGCTGATCGGCTGGGTGCAGCAGGGCGGGCTGTCGCGCATCGGATTCGTCACCGAGGCTCCGCAGCGGTAGCCGGGGCGGTCGCTGCGGCGGCCACCGCCGGCCACCACGGCGGCTGCCACGCCGCGTACCGCACCCTCGCGGCGGCACCCCGCTGCCTAGAATCCGTGGATGAACGAGAAATACATCCCCGCCGACGTCGAGGCTGCGGCGCAGGCACATTGGGCGGCCACCGACGCCTACCGCGTGACCGAGGCCGCGGGCCGCCCCAAGTTCTACGCCTGCTCGATGCTGCCCTACCCGAGCGGCAAGCTGCACATGGGCCACGTGCGCAACTACACCATCAACGACATGATGGTGCGCTGGCTGCGCATGAAGGGCATGAACGTGCTGATGCCGATGGGCTGGGACGCCTTCGGCCTGCCAGCGGAAAACGCGGCGATCGACAACCGGGTCGCGCCGGCGCAGTGGACGCGCGCCAACATCGCCGACATGAAGGCGCAGATGCAGCCGTTGTCGCTCGCCTTCGACTGGAGCCGCGAGGTCGCGACCTGCGACCCGGGCTACTACAAGTGGAACCAGTGGTTCTTCCTGAAGTTGCTCGAGAAAGGCATCGCCTACAAGAAGACGCAGGTCGTCAACTGGGATCCGATCGACCAGACCGTGCTCGCCAACGAGCAGGTCGTGGACGGCAAGGGCTGGCGCTCGGGCGCACCTGTCGAGAAGCGCGAGATCCCGGGCTACTACCTCGCGATCACGAAGTACGCCGACGAGCTGCTGGCCGGCGTCGCCGACCCCGCCCATCCGCACTACCTCGCAGGCTGGCCCGAGCGGGTGCGCCTGATGCAGGAGCACTGGATCGGCAGGAGCGAGGGCGTGCGCTTCGCCTTCCCGCACGAGATCCGCGACGCGAGCGGCGCGCAGGTGCAGGACGGCCGCATGTACGTCTTCACCACGCGCGCCGACACGATCATGGGGGTCACCTTCTGCGCGGTGGCGCCCGAGCACCCGCTGGCCACCTTGGCCGCGCAGCGAGACCCGGCGCTCGCCGCCTTCGTGGAGGATTGCAGGAAGGGCGGCACCACCGAGGCCGAGCTCGCGCTGCGCGAGAAGGCCGGCCTGCCGCTCGGCCTTTCGGTCACCCACCCGCTGACCGGCCAGCCGGTGCCGCTGTGGGTGGGCAACTACGTGCTGATGGGCTACGGCGACGGCGCGGTGATGGGCGTTCCCGGCCACGACGAGCGCGACTTCGCTTTCGCGCGCAAGTACGGCCTCGACATCCTCCAGGTCATCCACATCGACGGCCTCGAGTACGACTACGAGACCTGGCAGGACTGGTACGCCGACAAGGAGCGCGGCATAACCGTCAACTCCGGCATCTACAGCGGCCTGAATCACAAGCTGGCCGTGGACGCGATCGCTGCCGCGCTGGCCGACCAGGCCCTGGGCGAGAAGAAGGTGACCTGGCGCCTGCGCGACTGGGGCATCAGCCGCCAGCGCTACTGGGGCACGCCGATCCCGATCATCCACTGCGACGGCAGCAACGAACCGGGCCGCGAGCGGCCCGGGTGCGGCTCGGTGCCGGTGCCCGAGCAGGACCTGCCGGTCCTGCTGCCGGAGGACCTGCTGCCCGACGGCAGCGGCAACCCGCTGAACAAATGCGCATCGTTCACTGACGTCGCCTGCCCGAAGTGCGGCCAGCCCGCGCGGCGCGAGACCGACACGATGGACACCTTCGTCGACAGCGCCTGGTACTACATGCGCTACTGCTGCCCCGACAGCGCGGGCGCGATGGTCGACGCGCGCAACGAATACTGGATGCCGATGGACCAGTACATCGGCGGAATCGAGCACGCCGTGCTGCACCTGTTGTACGCGCGCTTCTGGACCAAGGCGATGCGCGACCTCGGCCTGGTGAAGTTCTCCGAGCCGTTCACGAAGCTCTTCACGCAGGGCATGCTGCTCAACGAGTGCTACTACCGCGAAGACGAATGCGGCCCCACCGCCGGCAAGCGGCGCTGGTTCTACCCGAGCGAAGTCGACATCGATTACGACGACAAGGGCGTCCCGAAGGGCGCGCGCGCCAAGACCGACGGCCAGCCGGTGATGCTCGGCGGCATCGAGAAGATGTCCAAGAGCAAGAACAACGTCGTCGAGCCGAAGGACATCATCGCCCGTTTCGGCGCCGACACCGCGCGCACCTTCACGATGTTCGCCGGCCCGCCCGACCAGAGCGCGGCCTGGAGCGACTCCGGCGCCGAGGGCTGCTGGCGCTTCCTGCGCCGCGTCTGGGCCTTCGCGGTCAAGTCGCGGCCGGTGCTGGCCGGCGCCGCCGCGAGTCACGACGGCCATGACGGCGCCAGCCGCGCCGCGCTCGCGCTGCGGCGCGAGCTGCACCTGCTGCTGCGCCAGGTGAGCCACGACTACGAGCGGCTGCAATACAACACCGTCGTTTCGGGCGCGATGAAGATGCTCAACGCGCTCGAGGACGCGAAGCTCGAGGACGCGCCGGCCGACGCCGCCGTGCTGAAGGAGGGCCTTGGCCTGCTGCTGCGCGCGCTGTATCCCGCGGCGCCGCACATCACGCAGCAGCTGTGGGTCGGGCTCGGCTATTCCGCCACGCTCGGCGAGCTGATCGACGCCCCCTGGCCGGCGGTCGACGAAGCCGCGCTGGTGCGGGACGAGATCGAGCTCGTGCTGCAGGTCAGTGGCAAGGTGCGCGGCGCGATCCGCGTGCCTGCCGACGCCGACAGTGCCGCGATCGAAGCCGCGGCGCTCGCCAGCGCCGAGTTCGCGCGCTTCGGCGCCGGCAAGCCTGTGCGCAAGGTGGTCGTCGTCCCGGGCCGGCTGGTCAATGTCGTGGTCTGAGCGGCGGCGGCGCGTGCTGTTCGCGACGGCCGCAGCGGGTCTGGGCGGCACGGGTCTGGCGGGCTGCGGCTTCGCGTTGCGCCGGCCACCCGAACTCGCCTTCGGCAGCATCGCACTCGCCGGCTTTGCGCCGCGCTCGTCGCTCGCCGAGGCGCTGCGGCGGGATCTGATGCAGCGCGTGCAGGTGCTCGACGACGCCGCGCGCGCCGAGGTGGTGCTGCACGCGCTCGAAGACCGGCGCGACCGCGCCGTCGTCGCCTCCACCGCGGCCGCGCAGGTGCGCGAGATCCAGTTGCGGCTGCGCTTCGACTTCCGCGTCGCCACGCCCGGCGGGCGCGAGCTGACGCCGCGCATCCAGATGGCGCTCGCGCGCGACATGACCTACACCGAGACCGCCGCCCTCGCGAAGGAGTACGAGGAGGCGGAGTTCTTCCGTGCGATGCAGGACGACATCGTCGAGCAGGTGCTGCGGCGCCTGGCCGCGATCCGTCTCTGACGGCGCACAGCCAGCGCGGCGGCAGCATGCAGGTCCGTGCCGACCAGCTCGAAACCCGTCTCGCACGCGGGCTCGACCGCGTCTATACGCTGCACGGCGACGAGCCGCTGCTCGCGATGGAGGCCGCCGACGCGATCCGCGCCGCGGCGCACCGCGCCGGTTTCACGGAGCGCACGGTGTTCACGGCGAGCGGCGCGCACTTCGACTGGAGTCTGGTGCTCGGCGCCGCGCAGGAGCTGAGCCTGTTCGCCGCGCGCCGGATCGTCGAGATCCGCATCCCTTCAGGCAAGCTCGGCAAGGACGGCTCCGAAGCGCTGCAGCGCTGCGTGGAGCGGGCCGACCCGGACCTGCTGACCCTGGTGCAACTGCCGCGGCTCGACTTCCAGCAGAGCAAGTCGGCCTGGTTCACAGCTCTCGACGCGGCCGGCACGACGGTGCGGCTGGATCCCGTCGAGCGTGGAGCGCTGCCGGCCTGGCTGGCGCAGCGCCTCGCGCGCCAGGGCCAGCGCGTGAAGCCCGGGGAGGAAGGCGCGCGCACGCTCGCCTTCCTCGCCGACCGTGTCGAGGGCAATCTGCTGGCGGCGCAGCAGGAGATCGCCAAGCTGGCGCTGCTGCACCCGGCCGGCGAGCTCGGCTTCGACCAGGTCGAGACCGCCGTGCTCGACGTCGCGCGCTACGACGTCGCCAAGCTCGCCGAGGCGGTGTGGACAGGGCAGGTCGCGCGCGCACTGCGCATGCTCGAAGGCCTCGAGGCCGAGGGCGAGTCGGCCGTGTTCGTGCACTGGACGCTGGCCGAGGACCTGCGCGCGCTGGCCCGCGCGCGTGCCGCGCTCGACGCCGGCCAGCCGCTGCCGATGGCGCTGAAGACGGCACGCGTCTGGGGCGCGCGCGAGCGCTGGTTCGAGCGCGTGCTGCCGCGGACTTCGGCGGCCGACGCCGCCCGTCTGCTCGATGCCGCCAGCGCCTGCGACGGCCTGATCAAGGGTCTGAAGCACCCTGACTGGCCGCTCGACCCTTGGCAGGCGCTGCAGCGGCTGATCCTGCTGACGATGGAGAAGTTGGCACCGGCGCCGCGCGACGTGCGCCCCGGGCGGCTCGTGCTGCCGGGTTGATGGCGTGACGATCGGCGGGCCGGATCAGGGCCGGAGAGCGTGATCTCGCCGGCACTCGATCCCCCGCCCCAGCCGCCCAGGCCGCCCGTCGAAGGCGAGTGCTGCGGGCGGGGGTGCGAGCTCTGCGTATGGGTGTACTACGACCAGGCGTTGCGTCGTCACGAGGCGGCGCTGACCGAATGGCGGAAGCGCCAGGATCCCCCGGAGACCGAAAAGCCCGGTTGATCGGTCGTCAGGCGCGTTCGCAAGCGCTGACCAGCCGGTACATGCCGATGTCCCCGGGGCTCGATCGGCGCCAGCAGATCGCACGGTGCCCGTCAAGGGTCGACATGGGCCCCACCGCTCGAGGCCGGCAGCCAGAAACAGGTAGCGCCCGCTGCTTCGACGCGAGTGAGCGGCCGTGACGCATCAGTACCCTCGCGGCCGCTCCACGCGGTGCGCAATCGGCGCGCCGGCGCGCGCGGCGCGCAGGTTCGCCGCGACGACCGCTGCGGCGCTGCGCGGGTCGGTCAGCGCCGCGGCATGAGGCAGCATCGTCACCCGCGGGTGCGTCCAGTAGCGGTGGCCGGCGGGCAGCGGCTCGGCATGGAAGACGTCCAGCACCGCGTGGCGCAGGCGGCCGGCGTCGAGCGCGGCCAGCAGGTCCTGGTCGACCACATGCGCCCCGCGGCCGAGGTTGACGATCGAGGCCTCGGCCGGCAGCGCGGCGAAGCAACGCGCATCGAGCAGCCCGCGCGTGGCTGGCGTCAGCGGCAGCAGGTTGACGACGATCTCGCTCGCGGCCAGCAGCGGCTCGAGCGCGCGGCCGTCGCGCCGCCAGCCGCTCACACGGTAGCCCGACCGGGCCAGGCGCCGCGCCGCCGCGCGCCCCATCTCGCCTTGGCCGAGCACGAGCACTGGCACCTCGTCGGCGCGCCGCTGGGCATGCCGGCGCCAGACCCCCTCGCGCTGGCGCTGCTGGTAGGCGAAGAAGCCACGGTGCAGCGCGAGAACGGCCCACAGCGCGGTCTCGGCCATCGCCGCGGTCATCGTCGGGTCGACCATGCGCGCGATCGGCACCTCGGCCGGCAACGTGGCGTCGGCCAGCAGCCGGTCGACCCCCGCCCACAGGCTCTGGACCAGCCGCAGGTTCGGCAGACCGTGCAGGCTGCCCGGCGGCGGGTTGGCGACGACCGCGGCGCCGATCGACGCCGCGTCGACGCGGCCCTGGTCGACGTCGTCGCGGCCCCACCAGCGCGCCTCGGGCAGGGCGGCGCCCAGCGCTGAGCGCCATGCCGACCACTCCGCCACGGCAAGGTCGCCGGCTGTCAGGACGTTCAAGGTGCCGCCGGTTCCACCAGCCGACCGAGCAGCCGGCGGTGCAGCAGTTCGAGCAGCCGATCGAGCGCCGCGGCCACCGCCGCCGTGCGCACGGCGGCGCGGTCGCCGGCCAGCTGCAGGCGTTCGATGTGCACGACGCACGTATCGCCCCAGGCCAGCCACACCGTGCCCACCGGCTTGCCGGGCACGGCGCCGGTGGGGCCCGCGATGCCGGTGACGGCAATCGCGAGCTGTGCCCGCGAGCGTGCCAGCGCGCCTTCGGCCATCGCGCGCGCGACCTGCTCGCTGACCGCGCCATGCTCGGCGATCAGCGCCGGGTCGACGCCGAGCATCTCGCACTTGGCCTCGTTGCTGTAGGTGACGAAGCCGCGCTCGAACCAGTCGCTCGATCCGCTCACCGCTGTGCAGGCGGCGGCGATAAGGCCTCCGGTGCAGCTCTCGGCGCTGGCGAGTCGCCAGCCGCGCGCGCGCAGGGCCTCGGCCAGCGCCAGCACCCGGGGCTCGAAGTCGCTCAGATCCACAGCCGCACCCCGAGCGCGATGACGAGCAGCGTGCAGCCGGCGGCGACAAGGTCGTCGAACAGGATCCCGAAGCCGTGCCGCCAGCCGATGGGCTCGCCGGGACGATGCGGGAACAGCCGGTCGGCCCAGCCGACCGGCCCCGGCTTGACGGCATCGAGATAGCGGAACAGCACGAAGGCTGCGATCTGCGCCAGCCAGCTCGCAGGCATCAGCAGCCACAGCACGATCCAGAACGCGAGCACCTCGTCCCAGACGACTGCGCCCGGATCGGCGGTGCCGAGGTGGCGCGCGGTCAGCGTGCAGGCCCACAGGCCGACGACGAATGCGGCGACGATCGCGATCGCCCATTGCGCCGGTCCGAGCCAGAGGTCGAGCACCAGGAAGGCGACCCACGCCCACAGTGTGCCGACCGTGCCGGGCGCGCGCGGCGCCAGCCCGCTGCCGAAGCCGAGCGCGATCCAGTGCGCCGGATGGCGCAGCATGAAGCGTGCCCCTGGACGTGCCGGGCGCGCCGAGGGCGTTGCGGCTGGCGCGGCTGGCGCGGCTGTCGCGGCTGGCGCGGGTATCGCTGGTGTCGCAGCCCGGGCCAAGGTCGGCGCTGGAGAAGCGGCAAACGCCACCGGGTCCGTCGGCGGCGACGGCGAAGGTGGGCTCCCGGCTGGATCCATCGATGCGCGCCTTCAGGCGAAGTGGTCGAAGCCGCGGAACGTTGCTGCCAGGGGTGCGCCGTCGGCGCCGACGACCACGAGGCCCGCGCCGGGCTCGATGCGGCCGATGCGCGTGACCTCGACGGCGGCGGTGGCGGCCGCCGCGCGCACCGCAGCCTCGCGCCCCGGCGGCGCGGTGAACAGCAGCTCGTAGTCGTCGCCGCCCGCCAGCAGGCACTCGAGCTGCAGCTCGACCGGTTGCCGCGCCAGCACCGCGCTGCGCGGCAGCGCGTCCGCCTCGACATGCGCGGCCACGCCGGAGGCCGCGATCACATGGCCGAGATCGCCGACGAGGCCGTCGCTGAGGTCGATCGCGCTCGTCGCCACCCCACGCAGTGCCAGCCCGAGCCCGATGCGCGGCTGCGGCAGCTCCATCGCCCGCCGCGCGTCGGCGAACGCGCCGGCGTCGAGGGCAGCGCGCCCGCGGAAGCACTCGAGCGCGAGCCGGGCGCCGCCGAGCCGCCCGCTCACCCAGAGGTCGTCGCCCGGCTGCGCGCCGCTGCGCCGCGATGCCAACCCGGCCGGCACCTGGCCGAACACGGTGATGCAGATGTTGAGCGGCCCGGCCGTCGTGTCGCCACCGACGAGGTCGATGCGGTGCGCGTCGGCAAGCGCGAACAGGCCCTGGGCGAAGGGCTCGAGGAAGCCCGGGTCGGCGCGTGGCAGCGCGATCGCGAGCGTGAACCCCAGCGGTTCGGCGCCGCAGGCCGCGAGGTCCGACAGGTTCACCGCCAGCGCCTTGTGCCCGAGGTGCGCCGGCGGCACGGTGGAAAGGAAGTGCCGCCCCTCGACCAGCATGTCGGTCGAGAGCGCGAGCTGCATGCCGGGTTCCGGCGCGAGCAGCGCGCAGTCGTCGCCCACGCCCAGCACCACGCGCGCGCTGCGCGGCGCGCGCGCGAAGTAGCTTGCGATGAGCTCGAACTCGCCCGGCGCGGCCGATGCGCCACCGGTTGGCGTCAAGCGCGTCCTCCCAGGTTCAACGCGGCGCCTCGTCGCGCAGCAGGTTCGCGAGCTCGACCGCCGAGCGCACGTTCATCTTCTCGAATACGCGCGCGCGATGCACTTCCACCGTGCGCACGCTGATGCCGAGCGCGTCGGCGATCAGCTTGTTGGGGCGCCCTTCGACGACGAGCCGCATGACGTCACGCTCCCGCTCGGTCAGCTCGCCGAGCGCGAGCTCGCGCTCGGCCCTGCGCGCGCGCTGTTCCAGCGCGGCGCGGCTGAGCGCGAGCGCCTGCTCGATGCGGTCGACCAGCGCGTTGTTCGAGAACGGCTTCTCGACGAAGTCGAAGGCACCGCGCTTGACCGCCGCCACTGCCGTCGGCACGTCACCGTGTCCGGTCAGGAAGACCACCGGCAGCGCGTCCAGCCGCCCGGGTTCGTCGGCGAGGCGCTCGAACAGCGCGAGCCCGCTCGTTCCCGGCATGCGCATGTCCAGCAGAAGGCACGCCGGCGCGTCGGGCCAGCCCGGCGGGCGCTCCCGGAGCCAGGCCTCGAATGCATCTGCGCTTGCGAAGCCCTCGGAGTCCAGGCGGCGCGATCGCAACAGCCATGCCAGCGCGTCGCGCACGACGTCCTCGTCGTCTACGAGGTAGACGACGGGAACGCCTTCCGGGGGCGATGGCGACAGCGGGGCTACGGGCTTCATGGGGCAGCGCTCGTCGCGCTATTGTGGTCGCCCGCGCCATCGTCCGGCCCGCGGCCGATCGTGCCCGCCGGCCGCGCCGCGGGCAGCGTGAACGCGAAGACCGTCCCCCGCCCTTCGGGGCCGGGCGCGAAGGCGAGCGCGCCACCATGCTGCTCGATAACGGTCCGGCAGAGCGACAGCCCGAGCCCCATGCCTTCGGCGCGCGTCGTGAAGAACGGCGTGAACAGGCGCGGCGCGACCTCGGGCGCGATTCCGGGCCCGGCGTCGGCGACCTCGAAGCGCACGCGATCCGGCGGCTGCGCGCGCACCCGGATCGAGAGCAGCCGCTGCGCGGGCGGCGTGTCGGCCGCCATCGCCTGGATGCCGTTGCGCGCGAGGTTGAGCAGCACCTGCTCGACCATCGTGCGGTCGCACATCACGCGCGGCATCGGCAGCGGTGGGGCCGGCAGGTCGGTCTCGACGCGGGTGCCGCTCTTGCGCGCCTGCAGCCGCACGAGCGGCAGCATGTCGTCGAGCAGCATCTCGGCCGAGAGCGCCTCGCGCGGCTGCTCGCGCCGGCGCACGAAGTCGTGCACGCTCTTGATGACACGGCCGGCACGCTCGGCCTGTTCGGCGATGCGCTGCAGCGCAGGGCGCAGCAGCGCGCGCAGCGCCGGCAGGTCCGGGTCGCCGCCCGGCACTTGGCGCGACGCGGGCACTCCCGGCGTCCCTGGCGTGGCGTCGAGAAGGTTCAGCGAGCCGACCGCGTAGCTGGCAATCGCCGCCAGCGGCTGGTTCAGCTCGTGGCTCAGCAGCGAGGCCATCTCGCCCACGGTGGCCAGCCGCGCGCTGGCCTGCAGCCGCTCCTGCTGCTGGCGCGCCAGCTCCTCGATGCCACGCTGCGCCGACACGTCGAGCACCGAGCTCATCCATCCGGTCTGCCGGCCGTCGCCGTCGAGCAGCGGCGCCTCGTAGATCATGACCGGGAAGCGCTCGCCGCTGCGGCGCATGAAGACGGTCTCGAAGCCCGCGTGGGCCTCGCCGCGGTCGCCGACGCCGGCCAGCCGCGCCGCCTGGCGCGCCGCGTAGTCGGCGGCATGCTCGGGCGGCCAGTAGGGCGGCCAAAAAGGGGGCCTGGCGGGCGGCGCGGCGGCGGCCTGAAGCTCCTGGAGCGACCAGCCGACCATGCGGCAGAACGCCGGGTTGGCGTAGCGGATGCAGCCGTCCATGTCGCGTGCGCGCAGCCCGGTGGAAAGCGACTCCTCCATCGCCTTGCGCAGCCCGTACGCCTCGGCAAGCGCCGCCTCGGCGCGTGTGCGCCGGCGCACATCGTGCGCCAGCAGCAGGACGACGGCGAACAGCGCGATCGAGAGCCCGAAGACGAGTGCGAGCGCGAGGTTGGGAATCAAGCTCGGCCGTCCGGCGACGCCGTCGGTGCGCAGAAGCAGCGGCCGCCCCGGCAGGTCGACCACCCGCGAGGCCACGTAGACGCCGGCCCCGCGCGACGCGCCCGCGCGCGCCAGCCGCGCGCCATCGGCCTCGACCAGCGACAGCTCGTGGCGGCGCATCCCGGAGGCGCTTGCCACGTCGTCGAGCACCGCGCCGAGCGCGACCGTGGCGACGACGAACCCGCTCGGCGCTCCGGCGTGCTGCAGCGGCACGCAAAGGTCCACGACCTCGGCCCCCCGGCCCTCGGGAAGCGGCACGAAGTAGCTGGCCGAGAAGCGCGGCGAAGGCCCGCGCAGGGCGGCCTCGCAGGCCTCGACCGTCTCGACCTGCGCCTCGCGCCGCGCGAGCTGGCCGAACAGTGCCGTGCCGACCGGCGACTCGACGGTGCCGATCACGGCCATGTGCGGGTCGCGCCACTCGAGGTGGCGCAGCGCCGGCCTGGCACGCAGCAGTTCGGCCGCGGTCGCGGGCGGCTCGGGGGCGGGCTGCCAGGCCAGCGCCTGCACCGCCTGCTCGAGCCGCAGCAACTCACGCCGCAGACCAGCCGCACCTTCGATGGCTGCCGCCTCGGCGTCGTCCTGCAGGCGATCGGACTCGTGCGCCACGGTGAGCGCCAGCAACAGGGACTGCGCGACGGCCAGGAGTCCGACCAGCAGCACCCAAGGCAGCAGGCGCCGCAGCCGGCGCGGGGGGATCCCGACGAGGTCTCGGCGAGGTCGCGCCATGGACCCCCAGTATCGGGGCCCGGCAGGCGGAAGGGCATACGCAGTTGCGCGAATCGGGCCACCCCTTCCAGGCCGACGCCGGACCGGATTGCTCGCCCAGCAGGGCGACGCCAGTATCCCCGGAGAGAGGAGATTCATGCATCAATGGTTATCATCGATGTGTGCACACACTCATTGACCTTCCATGGCGCCCCGGTTCGGGGCGCGACCTTGAGTTCCAGGGGGGGTTCCGGTAGGATCACAAATTGACTTTTCAGGGTTAACCCGTGTCTTTCACCGGCCGCGCCTTGCCGGAACAGCTCCGCAAGGCGGTTCTCCATCTGGGGCTTGCCGTGCTGCTGGTTTCCGGTGCTGAAGCCGGCGGCGGAGCGGCGGCCCGCACCCCGGATTCGCCGGCGTCCGTGGTGCCGATCGCCTGGGCCGAGCTGCCCCCCGAGGCACAGGGCATCCATCAGCTGATCCGGTCGGGCGGGCCGTTCCCGTACCGCAAGGACGGCACGGTGTTCGGCAACCGGGAACGTCTTCTGCCTCTGCGCGACCGGGGTCATTACCGCGAGTACACCGTCCGCACGCCAGGATCACCCGACCGGGGCGCACGCCGCATCGTCTGCGGCGGCACCCCGCCGACGAACCCCGAGGCCTGCTACTACACCGCCGACCACTACGCCAGCTTCCGTCGCATCGTGACGCCCACGCCCTGAGAGCCTGTGAGCCGGTCGGCGGCGACGCACCGTCCTTCGTTATCCCAGCCATCCAACCCTTCCCGAATCCTGGAGGAAAGCGACCATGCAGTTGCAGACCATCCGTCCGAATCTCGTGCAGGCGATCCGCGCCTACCGTGTCGACGACCTGATGCAGGCCGCGGCGCAGGCCGGGCAGCACTTCCTGTACGTCAACCTGGCCGAGGCCCAGTCGAAGCAGGACGCACTTGAGCGCATCGCGGTGGCGTTCCTGTTCCCGGCGCACTTCGGCCGCATGACGGACCTCGTGCACAAGGCCGGCCAGCAGCCCGGCTTCGTCGTCGTGCTCGAGCAGCTGCCCGATGGCCCGCGCTTCGACCGCGAGGCGCGGGAGCAGCTGCTCGACGTCTTCCGCGACGCCGCCGACTACTGGGGCGAACGACGAATACCCTTCAGGTGTTTCTATTCTTTTCGGTAGCCCGCTCCCAGGAAAACGGGTCATGGGAGCGGGCGACGGAAACGGCCCAGAGCAGCAACAGCGTCGCCAAGCCGGCAGTCAAGGCGGCGGCGCCGAAGAACGGCGTCAACCCCAACTTCGGGATGAACATGCCCAAGATGGTGAGCGCCTTCGACACCGCAGCGTGGCTGCCGGCGGCGGCCTGAGCGAACGCAGGCGCCCGGCTCGGCCCTCGCGGCGGGGCCGGCGTGCTCAGCCGCTCGCTGGCCCGACGAGCGCGCGGGCCAGCGCCACATACTCGTCCACCGGCACTTCCTCGGCGCGCCGTCGGACGTCGAAGGCCGCCGAGGCGCCCCGGTCGTCCAGCCAGCGCCCGAGCGTGTGGCGCAGCAGCTTGCGGCGTTGCGAGAAGGCCACCGCCACGATCTCGCCCAGCAGCGCCGCGTCGACGAGCGGCGGCGTTGCCAGCGGCGTCATGCGCACCACCGCCGAGTCCACGCGCGGCGGCGGTTCGAAGCACGCCGGCGGCACCTCGAACAGCGCCTCGATCGCGTAGCGCCACTGCAGCATCACGCTGAGCCGCCCGAAGTCCTTGCCGCCGGGTGCCGCCGCCATGCGCTCGACGACTTCCTTCTGCAGCATGAAATGCTGGTCCGCCACCGCCGCCGCGGCGCCCAGCAAGTGGAACAGCACCGGCGTCGAGATGTTGTAGGGCAGGTTGCCCACCACGCGCAGCGGCCGGCCGGCCGCGCGCGCGAGCGCAGCGAAGTCGACCGTCAGCACGTCGGCCTCGATCACCTCCAGAGCGCCCTGCCGCCGCAACCGAGCGGCCAGGTCGCGGTCGAGCTCGATCGCGGTGAGCGTGCCGCAACGCTCGAGCAGCGGGCCGGTCAGCGCGCCGAGCCCGGGGCCGATCTCGACCAGCGCCTCGCCGATCCTGGGATCGATCGCCTGGACGATGTGCTCGATGACGGACCGGTCGGCGAGAAAGTGCTGCCCGAAGCGCTTGCGTGCGACATGGCCGTCGGGTCCGGCACGCTGCAGGCGCTTCACGCGCCGGCCCGGGGGCCCGGGCTCATAGCGGCGGCTCGCGCAGCTCGACGTAGGCGCGCGAGCGCAGCTCCTTCGTCCATTCGACGTAGGCCTGCTCGAACTTCTGCTCGCGCAGGACGTTGCGCGCCTGCTCGCGTAGCTGGCGCGGATCGATCTCGACCTCGCGCCGCTCGAGCACCTGGATCAGGTGCGCTCCGAAGCGCGAGACCACCGGCGCCGACACCCCCCCCAGCGGCAGCGCGTTCATCGCCTGCTCGAACTCGGGCACCATCGTCCCCGGCGCGGCCCAGCCGAGGTCGCCGCCTTCGGCGGCGCTTCCGTCCTCGCTGTACTGGCGCGCGATCTCCTCGAAGCTGCGCTGACCGGAGACGATCTGCTGGCGGTAGTCGTTCAGCCGGCGCGTCGCCACCTCGGCGCTGAGCTGCGGCGACGGGCGCAGCAGGACATGCCGCGCACGCGTCTGCGTGACGCGGGGCGCCGCGCCATCGCGCCGCTCGAGCACCTTCAGCACATGAAAGCCCGCACCGGAGCGCAGCGGCTCGGTGCTCACCTGGCCGGGCTGCAACGCCTTCGAACCCTCGACGAACAGGTCGGGCAGGCGCGAGAGCGGCCGCAGCCCGATCACGCCGCCGCGCTCGCGGTTGCCGTCCTCGGACACCTCGCGCGCGACGACCGCGAAGTCCTCGCCGGCACGCACCCGCGCGAGAGCGGCGTCGATGCGCGCCCGGCGCGCGGCGACCATGGTGGCGTCGGCGCCCTCGGGCACGGTCACCATGATCTGCGCGAGGTTGACCTCGACCTCGCCTCCGCGGGCGGCACGCTGGCGCTGCAGGAACTGGTCGACCTCGTCGTCGCTGATGACGATGCGCCGGTAGACCTCGCGCTCGCGCATGCGCTCGATCATCATCTGGTCGCGCACGTTGGCGCGGAAGCGCCCGAAGTCGATCCCGTCCGCCGCGAGCCGCGAACGCAGCCCGTCGAGGCTGAGCTGGTTCTGCGCCGCGATGCTCTGCATCGCGCGGTCGACCTCGGCGTCGTCGATCCGCATGCCGCTCTCGCGCGCCAGCGAGAGGATCACGCGCTCGTCGATCAGCGAGTCGAAGATCTGGCGTCGCAGTTCGTCGTCGGGCGACAGCCGCATGTTGCCGCGACCGGCTTCGGCGCGGGCTCGCCGGACGCGCCGCTCGACCTCGCCGGCGGTCACCAGTTCCTGGTTGACGACGGCGGCGATGTAGTCGCCGCTCAGTGGTTCGCGCGGCTCTCGCGGCTGGCCGGACGCCACGCCGGCACCGACAAGGAGGGCGGCGCCCAGGCCGGAGGCGGCGAGCGCGCGCAGCAGTCGAATTGCGGGGGCGGACGGCAGACTCATCGCTCAGCGCGGGCGATCCTCGCGCAGCACCTGGTAACCGGGGACATTGTCCTTCAAGAGCTTGAGCGGGTTCGACCCCAGGCGCGACAGCCCGACCAGCTCGAGTTGCAGCAGCAGCCGCGTCGACGCCTCGCTGCGTCCGATCGAGACGCTCTCGACGACGAAGCGGCCGATCCAGCAGCCGGCGTCGTACTCGACCCCGAGGATCGAATCGGTGAGCCGGCGGTCCTTCAGGCTGTAGCTCAAGCGGCCCACCGAGTACCACGAGCCACGGCACGCCGGCCCGGAGCCTGCGGCCGGCGCTCGCTCGAGCAGCGGCCACTGCCAGCCGAGGCCGACCTGCTCGGACAGCCCGCGCGAGTAACGGTAGACGGCGCCGACGTTGCGGAACGGCCCCGGCGAGTATCGAACGCCGAGCAGCGAGCGCGTCGTGCGCTGGATGTCGGGGCTGTACTGCGCGGCGGCGTCGAGCGCCCAGCCCGGCAGCACGCTGGTCGAGCCAAGCAGCAGCGCGTCCGAGAAGCGCTGCTCGAGGGCCGGACCGTCCGGGCGCCCGTCGGCCTGCGGCGCGACGCGCTGCGTTCGCAACAGGACCTTCTGCACCAGCCCGAGGCGCAGCGCCTCGGCGCCGCTGCCCATGTCGACGAGGCGGGTGGTGAGGCCGCCGACGATCTGGTGCGTGTCGGCCACGCGGTCGACGCCGGCGAAGGGGTTGTCGCTCCAGGCGGAGACGAAGTTGAAGTCCTTCGCCCAGGCGTCGTAGCTCGGGTAGCCGCTCTGTGCCTTGTAGGGCGTGTTCACGTACAGCAGGCGCGGCTCGAGCGTCTGGCGCAGCCGCAGGCCGAAGGCGTCGGTCTGGCGCTCGAGCTCGATGCCGGAGTCGACGCTGAAGGTCGGGATCACGCGCGTCGGGCTGAGCCCGCTGCCCGGCGCCAGCGACGCCGAGCTGTACGCGGCGGCGTTGACCCCGAGCTTCGGCACCACCCAGGCACCGGGCGGCCGCCAGGGCAGGCTGACCGATCCCAGCAGGTGCGCACGGTCGCCACCCTGCGCCGGCGGCGCGGCTGCATCGTTCGTCGCCACCGTGAAGCGGTTGTACTCGGCCTCGACCGCCCAGTGCAGCCACGCCGCGCGCCCGCTGGCGCGCACGCCGACCTGCGGGCTTCGCTCGAAGGGTGTCTCGATTGGCGCCGCGGCATCCTGCAAGACCTGCCACTGGGTAAGGCGCGCGTAGGCGAGCGCCTCGACGTCGGCGCCGATGAACGGACGCTCCACCTCCAGGCGGCCCGGAAGCAGCCGCGTCGTCAGACTCAGACCGCGATCGGGGAAGTCGCGCCACCAGTCGGCGTCGCTCACGCGCGCGACGTCGGCGCGCGCCTCCACGCCCCAGGGCAGCCGGCTCGTGTGCACCCAATGCAGCGCACCGCGCGCGATGCCCGCGACGCGGTCATCCGGGATCACGTCCAGGCGCAGCTCGCCCTCGAGGCGCGGCTCGAGGTAGCGCAGCTCGGCGTCGAGGCCGAAGCCGCGCCGCGACATGATGCGCGGCGCGAGCGTGGCGTCGCGGTTCGGCGCGATGTTCCAGTAGTAGGGCACCGACAGCTCGAAGCCGCTGCGGTTGTCGATGTTCAGCGACGGCGGCAGCCAGCCCGACTTGCGCGCGTCACCGAGCGGAAAACCGATCACCGGCAGCGCAAGGATGGGCGTGCCGAGGAAGCGCAGCACCGCGCCATCGGCCACGCCCTCGTTCGCGTCGAGGTCGACCTGCACGCGATCGGCCTTCAGCACCCAGTCGGGCTCGTCGGGGCCGTCGCGCGGGCAGCTGGTGTAGGTGGCATTGAAGGCCTGCGACCGTCCGGGGCCGAGGAAGTCCACCCGCTCGGCGCGGCCGCCGGTGCCCAGCTCGACGAGCTCGTAGCGCGGGTCGATGAAGTGGCCCTCGAAGCGCTGCACTGCAAGCTCGAGTTCCGGGCCGCTGAACCATGCGACGCCGGTGTCGATGCGCACGCCGCCCTGCGCGCGCGCGCGATCCTCGGCGATGTCGTAGGTCAGCCGGTCGGCCCGGATCGACAGCGCCCCGCGCTGCAGCTCGACCTCGCCCACGGCCGCG
>WBZP01003511.1_pt1 | contig 16965 bp, 12 predicted proteins | sample 5204301 | NCBI WGS metagenome assembly WBZP01 (sample SAMN12412401, study PRJNA552823) | activated sludge metagenome | isolation source: activated sludge from nitrification reactor of wastewater treatment plant... | place: USA: Pennsylvania | collected 2017
CGTCGACGTCGACATGGCGGCAACACCGGGAGCACGGTCATAATCATCCACTCAGGATGGTTATCCGATTCAATCAAGGATTCAATCAACTTCAGACGCTTGCTTAGACGCCTGATTTTGGTCTCAGAACTGGTAGCGATTATCTCTTCTCGTAGCCTCTTCGCTTCCTTCGGAAGATCAATGGTGCGTAATAGCTCATAAATTGCCTCGGCTCCCATACGGGCATCAAACTCATCACCGTTTTGCTCGATCTCCTCTAGATACTGCTCATCTGTAAGCAATTGACCGCGCTCTAACTTTGTCATCCCTGGGTCAACTACGACAAATGACTCGAAGTAAAGCACGCGCTCGATAGCGCGAAGAGTCATGTCAAGCAACAGACCAATACGCGAAGGCAGAGACTTGAGGAACCAGATATGGGCGACTGGGCTTGCCAATTCGATATGCCCCATCCGCTCACGCCTGACCTTAGCCAGCGTCACTTCGACACCACACTTTTCACAAACCACGCCACGATGCTTCAGCCGTTTATACTTTCCGCATAGACATTCATAGTCACTTACCGGACCAAAGATCTTGGCACAGAAGAGCCCGTCTCGCTCTGGCTTAAAGGTGCGATAGTTGATGGTTTCCGGCTTTTTGACCTCGCCATAGGACCAAGAACGGATCATATCCGGGGAGGCTAACCCGATGCGAATAAAGTCAAAATCATCGGATTGCCCTTGATGCTTCAATAATTTCAATAGATCTTTCAAGATCATCTCCCCTGCATTCGGTATCCCAGAGAATATCGTTGAGATGAGTTACCGACAGTCAAGCTATTATTCTTGCTCCAGATCAATACTGATACCCAATGAGCGGATCTCCTTCACTAACACATTAAATGACTCCGGCATACCCGCCTCCATTCGATGATCTCCATCGACAACGTTTTTATACATGCGGGTACGCCCGTTCACATCATCGGATTTCACTGTCAACATCTCCTGCAAAGTATAGGAGGCACCATAAGCCTCCAATGCCCATACCTCCATCTCTCCAAAACGCTGCCCGCCGAATTGCGCCTTTCCCCCCAAAGGCTGTTGAGTAACCAAGCTATAGGGGCCGGTGGAACGTGCATGCATCTTATCGTCCACCAAGTGGTTCAGTTTTAGCATGTACATATAACCAACTGTAATCAAGCGATCAAATGCCTCGCCGGTACGCCCATCAAAAAGCTGAGTCTGTCCACTGACTGGCAAACCTGCCAACTCGAGCATATCAATAATCTCCTGCTCTGTTGCTCCATCGAAAACTGGGGTAGCCATGGGCACGCCGGAGCGCAGATTTTCAGCCAATTCAACAATTTCGTGGTCAGTCAGAGTTTCCAGATCCTCTTGGCGACCACTCTTATTATAAATTTGATCAAAAAATTGGCGTAGAGTCTCCCTTCGCACATGTGCATCAAGCATTTCACCGATTCTTTCACCCAATCCTTTGGCTGCCCACCCAAGATGGGTTTCCAGAATCTGACCAATATTCATACGTGATGGCACACCCAGAGGATTTAGCACGATATCCACCGGCCTGCCATCGGCTGAATAAGGCATATCTTCCACAGGGACGATGGTAGAAATAACACCTTTATTGCCATGACGGCCAGCCATTTTATCTCCGGGTTGGACCCTACGTTTTACCGCCAAGTATACCTTGACCATCTTCAGCACCCCAGGCGCTAAGTCATCCCCAGTTGTCAGTTTGCGTCTTTTTTCTTCAAATCGCTCGCGAAAATCTCGGCGCTGCTGTTCGATTTGTTCAGCTATCGCCTCTAATTGTTGGGCGTTTTCTTCCTCACGAAGACGAATTTCCAACCATCTATTCCGATCAAGATTATCGAGATAATCCTCTGTAATAAGACTTCCCGCCCTGAGATAACCTGGCCCGCCATCCGCCACCTTACCGATTAACATCTTCTCAACACGATCAAAGGTATCGTTTTCCATGATACGTAGCTGGTCGTCTAAATCTTTGCGCACCCGGGCCAACTCCGTCTCTTCGATTTGCAATGCCCGAGCATCCTTTTCTACTCCATCCCTAGTGAACACCTGCACATCAATTACTGTACCTGCCATCCCAGAAGGTACCCGCAGAGAAGTGTCTTTGACATCCGCTGCCTTTTCCCCAAAGATGGCACGTAAAAGCTTTTCCTCTGGAGTAAGTTGGGTCTCACCTTTCGGGGTCACTTTACCAACCAGAATATCTCCCTCCCTAACCTCGGCACCGACAAAAACAATGCCAGATTCATCGAGTTTCGCCAATGCAGCCTCCCCAACATTGGGGATATCACTGGTAATCTCTTCCGGACCAAGCTTGGTATCTCTTGCCAGACAGGTCAGTTCCTCAATGTGGATACTGGTGAAACGATCGTCCTGCACAATACGCTCGGAGATGAGGATCGAATCCTCAAAGTTGTACCCGTTCCATGGCATGAAAGCGACGCGAAGGTTCTGACCAAGGGCCAGTTCGCCCATATCAGTCGATGGCCCGTCCGCCAGCACGTCCCGCGCAGAAATGATATTTCCTGGGTGTACCAAGGGACGTTGATTAATACAGGTATTCTGATTCGACCTGGTATATTTGGTAAGATTATAAATATCTACTCCAGGTTCACCAGGCTCGGTTTCCTCATCATTTACCCGTACCACAATACGACTGGCATCGACAGAATCCACAAGACCACCACGCTTGGCGATCACAGTCACACCAGAATCCCGCGCCACTACACCTTCCATTCCAGTTCCCACCAATGGTTTTTCTGCACGCAGGGTAGGAACTGCCTGTCGCTGCATATTGGAACCCATTAGCGCACGGTTAGCATCATCATGCTCCAGAAAAGGAATCAATGAGGCCGCCACAGAAACAATCTGTTTCGGCGAGACATCCATATATTGGATGCGAGCGGGCGGTGCGAGGGTAAACTCATTCAGATGCCGGCAAGACACCAAATCGTCGACAAGTCTCCCCTCGATATCAAGAGTGGCATTTGCCTGAGCGATGACATAATTGCCTTCCTCGATCGCCGAAAGGTATTCCACCTCAGAGGTCGCCCGGGCGTTGCGCACCTTACGATAAGGTGTCTCGAGAAATCCATATTTATTTGTTCGGGCATAGACGGCCAAAGAATTGATAAGACCGATATTCGGCCCTTCCGGAGTTTCGATCGGACAAACCCGACCGTAATGGGTAGGATGCACATCTCTGACCTCGAATCCCGCCCGCTCCCGAGCCAACCCCCCTGGACCCAGAGCTGATACGCGCCGCTTGTGTGTTACCTCTGACAAGGGATTGTTCTGATCCATAAACTGAGAAAGCTGGCTAGAGCCAAAAAACTCCTTGATCGCCGCCGATACGGGCTTGGCATTGAGCAGCTCCTGAGGCATCAACCCCTCAGATTCAGCCAGGGAAAGCCTTTCTTTGACCGCACGCTCGACCCGGACCAATCCAACCCGAAACTGATTTTCGACCATCTCTCCTACACAGCGGATACGTCTGTTACCAAGATGATCGATATCGTCGATGGTGCCCGAACCATTGCGAATCGCCACCAATACCTTCAGAACGTCGATGATATCCGAACGATCCCCATGCTGGTGGAACAAAGCCTTGGAAGTCTCGTCAGTCCGACGACCAAAATACTGTCCGTCATAGAGGATACCGGGACCTTCCGTCTCTGTTCTTTCGAGACGCCGATTAAATTTCATACGACCAACAGGAGACAAATCATACCTTTCATGGGTAAAGAAAAGGTTATGAAATAGATTCTGTGCTGCTTCCTTGGTAGGAGGCTCCCCCGGTCGCATCATGCGATAGATCTCGACCAATGCCTCGATTTCCGAGGTTGAAGCATCCACCCTCAAGGTCTCGGACATGTAAGCACCATGATCGAGATCATTGGTGAAAATGGTCTGAATTTGCTCCACTCCACGGCTAATGAAGGTTCCCAACAGCGAATCTGTGATTTCATCATTGGCATTTGCCAACACTTCTCCGGTACGGGTATCGATCACCGCCCTCGCCAATGTTCGACCCAGCAGATATTCCCTCGGCACTTCCAGCTTGCGAAAACCAACCCGCTGCAAATTTTTTATATGGCGAACCGTGACCCTCCGGCCCGCTTCGATAACGACCTCTCCGTTGATCTTAATGTCAAAATTAAGCGTCTCCCCCCTCAACCGATCCGGGATCAAGGTCAACTCAATACTTCCAGATCCCAACTGGAAATCGTCCTTTTCAAAGAAGATATCGAGGATTTGCTCGGTGCCGTAGCCGAGTGCCCGCAGCAAGATGCTCGCCGGCAATTTACGACGGCGGTCGATGCGGACGAAAACACAATCCTTGGGATCAAACTCAAAATCTAACCAAGAACCACGGTAAGGGATAACTCGGGCAGAAAACAAAAGCTTACCTGAGGAATGAGTCTTACCCTTGTCATGATCGAAAAATACTCCTGGGGAACGGTGCAATTGAGAAACAATGACACGCTCCGTCCCATTGATAACAAAGGTTCCGGTGTCGGTCATCAAGGGAAGTTCTCCCATATAGACCTCCTGCTCCTTGATATCCTTGACGACCTTCGCTCCTCCTGGGGCATCCTTGTCATAGATCAATAACCGAACCAAGACGCGCAAAGGTGCTGCATAGGTAGCACCCCGCAACTGACACTCACGCACATCGAATACCGAGTCTCCCAAACGGTAACTCACGTATTCAAGTGTGACGTTTCCCGAGTAGCTCGCGATCGGGAATACCGAATTGAACGCCGCGTGCAAACCCATATCACGGCGTTGTTTTGGATGGACATCCTGTTGCAGGAAATCTCGGTAAGACTGGATCTGGGTCTCTAAAAGAAACGGCACATCCAGAATGCTGGGTTGTTTGCCAAAATCTTTTCGAATTCTCTTCTTCGCTGTGAAAGAATAGGCCATGCTAGCCGTTCCTCGGTAGATGAAGGCACCGTGGTGTAATCCATCGGTTCGTTGAGCTTGAACGCAAATTAGATGCCTTGAACAATCAAATCACCCAAGCGTCGAGGCACACGGGAGCGGACTCAATATCAATATCTTGAGTAAGTCCGCGAAAATGCTGAATAATCAGATCTATTTGCCCTGAGTAAAGAATTCCGCTCGGTAGATCACAGACCTCTCACCTCCTGCACAAAAAAAGCAAAAGCACAGATTGGCGGTGATCTCCGCCAATCTGTACCTTTTGCGGCACTGGAACCTTAATCAAACCTTTACTTGATTTCGCAGGTACCACCGGCCTCTTCAATCTGCTTCTTAATGGTCTCGGCTTCTTGCTTGGTAATCCCTTCTTTCAGGGTCGTCGGAACACCTTCTACAGCGTCCTTTGCCTCTTTGAGACCCAGGGCTGTCACCGAACGAACCGCTTTGATGACATTCACTTTCTGCGTCCCGAAACCAGTCAGTACTACGTCAAATTCCGTCTTTTCCTCTTCGACAGGAGCGGCTTCCATAGCCGCGACAGGTACCGCTGCAACAGCGGCGGCTGCCGTAACTCCGAATTTCTGCTCCATCATAGCAATCAGATCGACAACATCCATTACCGTCATATTGGCAATGGCTTCTAAAATATCTTCTTTCGTAATGGCCATATCGACACTCCCGATGAATCAAATAGATGTAATCGCCTACGCGCCACGCTGAGCTAGTCAGCCGCCTGCATCTGCTCACGGATTGCGGCCACGGTGCGGACAAGCTTGCTGGGAACTTCGTTGAGGGTTCTCGCCAATTTCTGAATCGGCGCTCTCATCAATCCCATAAGCATACTGACCGCCTGTTCGTAAGTCGGCATCTTGGCCACGGTGTCAATCTCGCTTGGTGCGAGCACCCGGCCACTGATGGAAACAAGCTTAACGATCAGATTCTTATGTTCTTTTGCAAAGTCCTTAATCAAGCGCGCAGCCGCACCTGGGTCCGTTTGAGAGAAAGCCAATACCAGAGGCCCGGTAAGGGACGGCTGCATACAGGCAAAGGTGGTATCCTGCAAGGCTTTACGTGCCAGGGTATTTTTGACTACGCGAAGATAAACTCCGGCTTCACGAGCCTTCGCCCGCAACTGGTCCATCTCACCTGCCTTCATACCCCGGTACTCTGCAGCAATTGCCGAATACGCACTGCCTGCCACTTCCGCCAGCTCGGCGACGATGGCTTGTTTCTCTGCCAGTTTCAGTGCCATTCACGTCACCCCATCTCTGACTGGAAAGGCCTCAGGCCTTTCCTGAACTCCATGCCAACCTCCTCGAAGGAGGCAAGCACCCTTTACGGCACCTTCCCTGAGCAAAGCTCGCTTCGGGAGTACCGTCTGCGCAGGCCGGAAGCCCCATTTAATCGTGGTCTCGTCTCCCAAACCACCACCTGCGGTCTTTGACGAACGCCAACCAAAGGTTAGCGACCAACAAAACTTTGCCACTGGTCCAAAGACCTCGGGCATAGATAGATACTAATATTTGAAGCTAGCCTGATCGATACCCAGACCGGGACCCATGGTGGTAGACAGAGTTATCCTCTGCATATACACCCCTTTCGAGGTCGAAGGCTTGAGTTTTTGCAGATCGGCCAATAAGGCCTCGAGATTCTGGCGCAATGAAGGGATCTCAAAATCGACCTTACCGATAGTGGTATGGATAATCCCCCCCTTATCGGTCCGGTACCGTACCTGACCAGCTTTGGCATTCCTCACCGCATCCCCAACATTCGGAGTTACTGTGCCCACCTTTGGATTCGGCATCAGGCCTCGGGGCCCCAATATTTGGCCAAGCTGTCCCACGATACGCATGGCATCTGGGCTAGCGATCGCCACATCAAAGTCCATAAATCCCCCACGCACCCGTTCAGCCAGATCCTCCAAACCGACCACATCGGCTCCTGCCGCCTTTGCCGCCTCAACATTCGCGCCCTGGGTGAATACCGCTACACGAACCGTTTTTCCGGTACCCATTGGCAACACGGTAGATCCACGAACGACTTGGTCCGACTTTCGCGGATCAACCCCCAAGTTGACACTCACATCCACAGATTCACGGAATTTCACGCTCGACAACTGCTTCAGCAAGGTCAAAGCCTCCTCAAGAGGGTATAGCTGGCTACGCTTAACCTGTTGGCGGATGACTTGAATGCGTCTCGACCGCTTAGCCATTGGATTTCCCTCCTTCAACTTCCAGTCCCATACTCCGTGCACTACCAACAAGGGTACGTATCGCCGCTTCCATATCCGCCGCCGAGAGATCGGCCATCTTCATCTTAGCGATATCTTCAAGCTGCTGACGGGTAACCTTTCCAACCTTGTCAGTATTGGGTTTCTTGCTACCCAGCTTGATACCCGCGGCTTTTTTCAACAATACTGAAGCCGGTGGAGTCTTGGTGACAAAGGTAAAACTCCGGTCGGCATAGACAGTCACCACAACTGGAACTGGCATGCCTTTCTCCACATCCTGCGTCCTAGCATTAAACGCCTTACAGAACTCCATTATATTTACACCGCGCTGACCAAGTGCCGGACCAACCGGGGGACTCGGGTTGGCCTCTTGGGCCTTCACCTGTAGCTTTACGTAAGCAACAACTTTCTTTGCCATCTTCCGCCTCCCTCGGGTAATCGCGCCGGATGGCTCCCCGATATTAGGGCTAGGGGGTTGGTAATAAGAGAATAGAGAGGAGCTAGCTCTTCTCCACCTGACTGAAGTCGAGTTCCACCGGGGTGGCCCGACCAAAGATCAACACAGAGACTTTCAAACGACTTTTCTCGTAGTCGATATCTTCGACATTGCCGCTGAAGTCCTTAAACGGCCCATCAACAACTCGCACCTGCTCTCCCGGCTCAAACAATATCTTAGGCCGAGGCCGCTCCGAACCTTCCTGCACTCGCTGAAGGATCACTTGGGCTTCTCGTTCCGTGATAGGTGCGGGCCGATCCGCCTTACCACCTATAAATCCCATGACTCGAGGTACGTCCTTGACCAGATGCCAAGTTTCCTCGGACATATCCATCTGTACCAATACGTAGCCGGGGAAAAACTTGCGCTCGCTTCGCCGCTGCTGCCCGCCCTTCATTTCGATCACTTCTTCGGAAGGAACGAGAATTTGACCGAATTGATCCTGCAACCCTTCGCGCTTAATCCGTTCTTCCAAAGAGCGTTTAACCTGCCCTTCAAAGCCGGAATAGGCATGTACCACATACCAGCGCTTGGCCACGATCAGCCTCCTTGACCGGTCAAAGCCCGAACGACCGTTAACAACAGCATATCGAAAAGCCACAAGACCAGCCCCATCAGAACGACCATTCCAAGAACCACTAAAGTAGTCTGTATTGTTTCCTGACGGGTCGGCCAAACGACCTTGCGGACTTCTGTTTTGGCTTCGACGATGAACTCCCAAGCTTTTCGCCCGATCGCAGTCTGCATGACGACGGCAACCGCAGCCGCACCAACAGCCAAAAGGCCCAAGACTCGCAATAGGATCGAATACTCGGCAAACTCATAAAACCCATAAATACCGACAGCCACCAAGACGCCGGCCGCTATCAGCTTGGCCAAGTCGGACCTTGAGCCCTGTTCCCCGAGATTTGCGCTCATAACCAAAAAGGTGCGACTCCACTCTGGCTTGAATATAAAAATAAAATGGCAGGCCAAGAGGGGCTCGAACCCCCAACCTGCGGTTTTGGAGACCGCTGCTCTACCAATTGAGCTATTGGCCTAAAATTTTGGTGTAGGGTTATTGGTTCTTGATGCTACCGTTACACTGAGGCGCTCTGGGGGCGATATACCGATTACTCGATCACCTTTGAGACGACGCCGGCCCCGACGGTGCGGCCACCCTCACGAATCGCAAAACGTAACCCCTCCTCCATCGCAATCGGCGCAATCAACTTCACCGTCATCCGCACATTGTCCCCAGGCATCACCATCTCTACCCCCTCGGGCAAGTCCACCGATCCCGTCACATCCGTCGTCCGAAAGTAAAACTGCGGACGATACCCATTGAAAAAGGGCGTGTGCCTCCCTCCCTCTTCCTTGGACAGCACATACACCTCCGCCTCAAAATGAGTGTGCGGCGTGATCGAACCAGGCTTCGCTAATACCTGTCCACGTTCCACATCGTCCCGCTTGGTCCCGCGCAACAAAACCCCAATGTTATCCCCCGCCACGCCTTCATCCAGCAGCTTGCGAAACATCTCCACACCCGTGCAGATGCTCTTCTGCGTGGCCCGCATCCCAACAATCGATACCTCATCCCCTACCTTCACACGGCCTCGCTCCACTCGCCCAGTCACCACCGTCCCTCGTCCCGAAATCGAAAACACATCCTCAATCGGCATCAAAAACGGCTTGTCCGTATCCCGCTGCGGCGCCGGTACATACGCATCCAAGGCCTCCACCAACCGCTCAATCGACGGCACACCAATCTCCGAACCGTCCCCTTCCAACGCCTTCAACGCCGACCCCGTCACAATCGGGGTGTCATCCCCAGGAAAATCATACTGACTCAATAACTCCCGGACCTCCATCTCCACCAACTCTAATAACTCGGCATCATCCACCATGTCCGCCTTGTTGAGATATACCACAATGTAGGGCACCCCAACCTGCCTCGCCAATAATATATGCTCCCGCGTCTGCGGCATCGGCCCATCCGCCGCCGATACCACTAAAATCGCTCCATCCATCTGCGCCGCACCAGTGATCATGTTCTTGATATAGTCCGCATGACCAGGACAATCTACATGCGCATAATGCCTCTTCGCCGACTGATACTCGACATGCGCCGTCGCAATCGTAATCCCTCTCGCTCGCTCCTCCGGCGCATTGTCAATCTGATCGTACGCCTTATACTCACCACCATACTTCCCCGCCATCACCTTCGTGATCGCCGCCGTCAGCGTCGTCTTCCCATGGTCTACATGACCAATCGTCCCTACATTAATGTGCGGCTTCGTACGTTGAAATTTTTCCTTGGACACCCTGAGTACCCCTACTTACGTTCGATTAGTGTTTCTTGACAATGGCATCGGCGATATTAGCCGGCAGCTCTTTGTACCTGGCAAATTCCATACTATAAGTGGCTCGACCCTGGGTGAACCCGCGCAAATCCGTCGCATATCCAAACATCTCTGCCAACGGAACCTCAGCTCGAATGACTCTACCCGCTGGCACGTCTTCCATACCCATTACCATACCTCGGCGACTATTAAGATCGCCGATAACATCTCCCATATGCTCCTCAGGTGTCACCACCTCAACCTTCATAACAGGCTCGAGTAACACGACACCTGCTCTCAGCGCGGCCTCTTTAAAACAGATCGAACCAGCAATCTTGAAGGCCATCTCACTTGAATCAACTTCATGGTAGGAACCATCATAGAGAGTAACCTTTACATCCACCACGGGAAAACCCGCAAGGACGCCATTCGACATAGCATCCTGCACACCCTTATCGACAGCGGGAATATATTCCTTAGGAATTACGCCACCAACGACGGCATTAACAAACTCATAACCGCCTCCAGAATCTCTCGGCTCGAGACGGAGAAAGACATGACCATACTGCCCCCTCCCTCCACTCTGCCTGACAAAACGACCCTCTTGCTCAATCGCTTTACGAATGGTTTCACGATAGGCCACCTGAGGAGCACCCACATTCGCCTCTACCTTAAATTCCCGCTTCAAGCGGTCGACGATAATTTCTAGATGCAACTCGCCCATGCCGGAGATAATAGTCTGGCCCGACTCAGCATCCGTATTGACACGAAAAGATGGATCTTCCTGAGCCAGCTTGCTCAAGGCAATACCCATCCTTTCCTGATCACCCTTGGTCTTCGGCTCAACCGCTACTGAAATCACTGGCTCAGGAAACTCCATTCGCTCCAAGGTGATGACATTCGCAATCTCACACAGAGTATCGCCTGTAGTGACATCTTTCAGCCCGACAGCAGCTGCAATATCTCCCGCACGAACCTCTTTTATCTCTTCACGATGATTCGCATGCATTTGCAGAATCCGTCCAATGCGCTCACGCTTCCCTTTAACCGGATTGAAAACCGTGTCTCCAGCATTCAAGACGCCGGAATAGACACGAAAGAAGGTCAATGTTCCAACGTAAGGATCCGCCGCGACCTTGAAGGCAAGAGAAGCAAAAGGTTGGTCATCGCTCGATAGACGCTCCGCCTCGCTATTCGCCGCATCGTCAAGCAATCCGCGAATCGGGGGCTTATCTGTAGGTGCAGGCAAATACTCAATAATAGCGTCCAACATAGCCTGAACACCCTTATTTTTAAACGCCGATCCACAGAGCACCGGCACCACCTCCCCCGATAGGGTCCGGATACGCAAACCAAACCGGATCTCTTCGTCCGTGAATTCAACCCCCTCAAGATACTTCTCCATCAGCTCCTCAGTGGCTTCTGCTGCTGCTTCAACCATCATTTCTCGCCACTCACGGCTTTGCTCAACCATGTCCAAAGGAATATCCTGTTCCTCAAAAGCCATTCCCAGGCTTTTTTCGTCCCATAGAACACTTTTCATGCTGACCAGATCCACAACGCCCTTAAAGGAATCTTCCACGCCTATAGGCAATTGGAGCGGAACAGCATAAGCACCAAGACGGTTCTTAACCTGTTCGACGACCCGCAAAAAATTAGCACCAACCCGATCCATCTTGTTGACGAAGGCAATGCGGGGCACACTATATTTGTTTGCCTGCCTCCATACGGTTTCAGACTGAGGCTCAACTCCACCAACAGCGCAAAATACCGCACAGGCACCATCCAATACCCGCAAGGAACGCTCCACCTCAATAGTAAAATCCACATGCCCAGGAGTATCTATGATGTTGATCCGATGTTCAGGATACTGACCCGCCATCCCAGACCAAAAGCACGTAGTCGCCGCAGCTGTGATAGTGATACCTCGCTCCTGCTCTTGAACCATCCAGTCCATAGTCGCCGCCCCATCATGCACCTCCCCGATCTTATGCGACCTACCGGTGTAGTAAAGGATGCGCTCAGTCGTGGTTGTTTTTCCCGCATCGATATGAGCCATGATGCCCACATTTCGATACCGCTCGATGGGTGTGCTACGCGCCACTGCTTCGTCCTACAAAAAGTTCGCTGCTTTGTACCAATACTTACCAGCGATAATGAGAAAATGCCTTATTGGCCTCAGCCATGCGATGGGTATCATCCCGCTTCTTCACTGCCGCTCCACGATTGTCCGCGGCATCCATAAGCTCTCCTGCCAAACGCATCGCCATTGACTTCTCGCCCCGCTTACGCGCCGCATCAAGCAGCCAACGCATAGCAAGAGAATTCCGCCGGGTCGGCCGCACCTCAACAGGCACCTGATAAGTGGCACCACCAACACGTCTAGACTTCACCTCAACAACAGGTCGAACATGCTCCAAAGCTTGCTCCAATACCTGCAAAGGCTCGTTCTTACGCCTATCTGCTACACGATCAAGAGCAACATAGATAATCTTTTCAGCAACCGATTTTTTGCCGCTTTCCATGATCATATTAATAAACTTGGCAAGCAATTCACTCCCATATTTCGGATCTGGGAGAATTTCTCGCTTAGCAACTACGCGTCTTCTAGGCATCGCAATATCTCAGACGAACAAGGTTCCTTACTTGGCTTTAGGCCGTTTAGCGCCATATTTTGACCGCCCCTGGCGGCGCTTATCTACTCCAGAGGCATCAAGGGCGCCGCGCACAGTGTGATATCTCACCCCAGGAAGATCCTTGACACGCCCACCACGGATAAGCACAACAGAATGCTCCTGAAGATTGTGCCCCTCTCCACCAATATACGTGGTGACCTCATATCCATTGGTTAGGCGCACCCGAGCAACTTTACGCAGAGCAGAATTTGGTTTCTTAGGGGTTGTGGTGTAGACACGAGTACAAACCCCCCGCTTTTGCGGACAGGCATCAAGCGCAGGCACTTTGCTTTTCTCTATTTTCCGCCTACGCGGCTTTCGCACCAATTGATTAATCGTTGCCATTGATCCTCGCCTCCAAAGGCATGCCCACCCTATCCACCGCTTAACAAACGAAACAAATAGTCCTTTGGCTCAGGACCAAAGGCTACCGGGTTTAACCTGTCCTGACGTGTTTCCCGCGAACCGATATCTACCTGGCTCGCGAGAAAATGAGCAGGCCGGCGCAGCACCGGCTTTATCGAAAGAGCGCGCATTCTATGCGCCAATCGCCATAGTGTCAACCAAGCTCTTGCTTCCCTCTCTCAAGAGACTTATTGCCTTGATGTCTTAAGTCTTAACAGCATCAAGACCCGCATCCCTTATCAGAGAATTAGATGCTGCTAGAGTTAAGTGCCTGTTTCAACTGCTCTTCAACCTCTTCAACAAGAATCTCATGACGAATATGAGAAGCAGTAGCTGTAGCCTCAGCCTCTTCTCGACGCTTTCGACGTCGCTCGCTGTGGTATGCCAGCCCTGTTCCTGCAGGAATTAATCGCCCCACAATCACGTTTTCCTTCAACCCAAAGAGACCGTCCCTAATACCCCGAACCGCCGCCTCAGTAAGCACACGCGTTGTTTCTTGGAACGATGCCGCAGAGATGAAGGATTCAGTTGCCAGCGAGGCTTTAGTGATACCAAGTAAGATTGGCTCATAAAGTGCGGGTTGCTTGTTTTCTGCAAGCACTCGATCATTCTCGATCAGAAGATTGGCACGTTCAGCTTGCTCTCCGGGCATAAACTTAGTGTCCCCTGGAGCCGTAACCTCGATTTTCCGTAGCATTTGTCGGATGATAACTTCGATGTGCTTGTCGTTAATTTTCACACCTTGTAAGCGATAAACATCTTGAATTTCCTTGACCAAATATTCTGCCAGTTCAGTTACACCTTTAAGTCGCAAGATATCATGGGAATTAAGTTCTCCATCTGAAATGACCTCACCTCGAGCCACATGTTCGCCTTCAAAAACCGTGACATGCCGCCATTTTGGAATCAGTTCTTCGAACTCATTACCATCCGCATCACGTATAATCAAACGTTGTTTACCTTTGGTTTCTTTACCAAAGCTTACGGTTCCCGTGGATTGCGCGAGAATGGCGGGATCTTTTGGTTTACGCGCTTCAAAGAGATCCGCCACCCTTGGCAAGCCTCCAGTAATATCTCGGGTTTTAGTGAACTCCTGTGGAATGCGCGCAAGCACATCTCCCACACCCACTTCCGCTCCATCGCGCACACCAACAATAGCTCCTGATGGAAGGTAGTAATGGGCAGGATACTCGGTCCCGGCAATATTGAGATCATGCCCCTCCACATCCACTAACTTGATCATCGGACGCAGCTCTTTACCTGCTGTTGGCCGTTGCTTTGGATCGATAACAACCAGCGAGGAAAGTCCGGTCACCTCGTCCGTCTGGCTTTGAACTGTCATCCCCTCATAGAAGTCGGTAAACCTAAGCGTCCCGCCAACCTCTGTAATTACTGGATGCGTATGAGGATCCCAGGTAGCTACCATCTGCCCGCCATGAACGCGATCACCATCACGGACAAGTAATGTAGCTCCATAAGGAATTTTGTATCGCTCCCGTTCCCTATTGGCCTCGTCCACCAAAACCACCTCACCAGAACGGGACACAGCCACAAGATTACCGCTAATGTGTTTTACGGTTTTTACATTTTGAAGTTTAATCGAGCCGCCAGACTTCACCTGGACACTATTGACTGCGGCTATACGTGAAGCTGCACCCCCAATATGGAAGGTACGCATAGTAAGCTGCGTCCCAGGCTCCCCGATAGATTGTGCCGCAATAACCCCGACAGCCTCGCCAATATTCACCTTATGACCGCGTGCCAAATCCCGGCCATAACAACTGGCACAAACCCCTATGCGCGATTCGCACGTAATGGGCGAACGAACCTTGACATGATCCACTCCTGCTCCTTCAAGAACTTCCACCCACCTTTCATCGAGCAGTGTGCCGACTGCACAGAGAAGATCACCAGCACCAGGCCGATTTACATCTGTCGCTACAACACGACCAAGTATTCGTTCCCGTAGCGGTTCCACCACGTCACCGCCTTCAATGATCGGCGCCATCAACAAGCCCTGCTCAGTTCCACAATCATCCTCAAGGACAACCAGATCTTGAGCGACATCAACCAATCGGCGAGTGAGGTACCCAGAGTTGGCTGTTTTTAGGGCAGTATCCGCTAGCCCTTTGCGGGCGCCGTGAGTAGAGATGAAATATTGGAGTACATCCAACCCCTCACGGAAGTTCGCCGTAATTGGAGTTTCAATGATAGATCCGTCTGGCTTGGCCATAAGGCCCCGCATACCAGCGAGCTGCCGTATCTGAGCAGCGCTCCCACGGGCACCAGAATCCGCCATCATGAAGATCGAGTTGAAGGAATCCTGTTCAGCCGGCTTGCCATCGCGGGAAATAACCTTTTCCTTGCCCAACTTCGACATCATGGCTTTAGCTACCTGATCGTTCGTGTGCGACCAGATATCAACCACCTTGTTATATCGCTCGCCATTAGTGACCAAACCCGAGCCATACTGTTCCTCAATCTCCTTGATCTCGGTCTCTGCGGCGGCAAGAATCGCTGTCTTCTCTTCCGGGATCGCCATATCCTGTATACCGATGGATACCCCCGCCCTGGTTGCAAAACGAAAGCCCATATACATCAGCTGGTCTGCAAAAATGACCGTCTCCTTCAACCCTAGTTGCCGATAACAAGAATTCACCAGGCGGGAGATAGACTTTTTATCCATCGGGCGGTTCACCAAATCGAAGGGCAATCCTGGCGGAACCACATCAAACAAGAGTGCACGACCTACAGTAGTATCTACCAATCGCCGCTTTTCAGTCTTGGTTCCATCCTTAGCGATCTCAACCTCGGTGATACGAGCTTTGATTCGAGCATGCAACTGGGCATGCCGAGTTTCATAAGCACGATGGACTTCCAGTATGTCGGAAAAAACCATGCCAGTCCCTTGGGCATCGATCCTCTCCCGGGTCATAAAATATAGTCCCAATACCACATCCTGGGAAGGCACAATGATAGGGTCGCCATTTGCTGGAGAAAGGATGTTATTGGTTGACATCATCAAGGCCCGTGCCTCGAGCTGTGCCTCCAGAGAAAGAGGCACATGTACTGCCATCTGGTCTCCGTCAAAATCAGCGTTGAAGGCTGTGCACACCAACGGATGGAGCTGAATGGCCTTACCTTCGACAAGTACTGGCTCAAAGGCTTGTATACCCAGTCGATGCAAGGTGGGAGCGCGATTCAGCATTACCGGATGTTCACGAATCACTTCTTCGAGAACATCCCAGACCTCGGCATTTCCTCGCTCAACGAGTTTTTTAGCCGCCTTAATAGTGGTCGCCACCCCGCGCAGTTGAAGTTTGCTGAAGATAAAAGGCTTGAACAACTCAAGCGCCATACGCTTTGGTAACCCGCATTGATGCAGCTTCAGGGTAGGACCAACTACAATGACAGAACGGCCAGAATAATCTACCCGCTTGCCGAGCAGATTTTGGCGAAACCGCCCCTGCTTACCCTTAATCATATCCGCCAAAGATTTTAAAGGCCGCTTATTAGTACCGGTAATGGCACGCCCTCTGCGTCCATTATCGAGCAAAGCGTCTACCGCCTCCTGCAGCATGCGCTTTTCATTACGAACTATAATGTCGGGAGCATTCAGATCCAGCAGTCGCTTCAACCTATTGTTGCGGTTGATGACACGTCGATAGAGATCATTGAGATCGGAGGTAGCAAAACGCCCACCATCCAATGGGACCAAAGGCCGCAGATCTGGCGGCAACACCGGGAGCACGGTCATAATCATCCACTCAGGATGGTTATCCGATTCAATCAAGGATTCAATCAACTTCAGACGCTTGCTTAGACGCCTGATTTTGGTCTCAGAACTGGTAGCGAT
>WBZP01003512.1_pt1 | contig 16962 bp, 18 predicted proteins | sample 5204301 | NCBI WGS metagenome assembly WBZP01 (sample SAMN12412401, study PRJNA552823) | activated sludge metagenome | isolation source: activated sludge from nitrification reactor of wastewater treatment plant... | place: USA: Pennsylvania | collected 2017
GCGAAGCGATCTGCATGCCGCATGGGCACGTGGATCGCTTCATCGCTTCCACCTCGCAACAAGGCGCCAACGTCGCACGGTATGAACTGAGGGCAGGGTGAGCTATCTCCTGGTTTTCGTCGGCGGTGGTCTCGGTGCGACGCTGCGCCACTTCGTCAACGTCTTCTGCGCGCGGTGCCTGGGAACCGGTTTTCCCTGGGGTATCTTCATCATCAACATCTCCGGCTCGACCGTGATGGGCCTGATTGCCGGCTATCTCGCCTTCAAGGGCGAGGCGTCGCAGGCGTGGCGGCTGTTCCTGATGACTGGCGTCCTCGGCGGTTACACCACCTTCTCCGCCTATTCGCTCGATGCAGCGCTGCTCTATGAGCGCGGCGAACTCATGCTGGCGGCGCTCTACGTGGTCGGCTCGGTAGTGCTGTCGATCATCGGCCTGTTTGCGGGACTTGCGCTCGTTCGACATCTGGCCTGACGGCTGTCGCCGCATGGGCATCCCCGGGGATGCGCATGGGTAGCGCGGTCGTTCCGTTTGCTTCACCGCGCCGCGGAGACTAAGCAGGACGGGACATTTCACCGCCCGACTCGATTCACTTGGCAGACCTTCCCAAAAACACGGTCGACGATACCAGCGAAGCCGACGCGCCGCGCAAGAAGCGCAAGCCGATCGGCTGGTCAATGATCTTCATCGCTGTACTGGTTGCCGTCAGTGTGGTGCTGGTCTGGCGCCGCGACGGCATGCATGGCGTCACGGAAATCCTGTTCAGCGACCTCGAACTGTTCGGCGGCATCCTGCCGCGCGTACTCGCCGGCTGCCTGCTCGGCGCGTTCATCGCCGAGATCCTGCCGCACGAGAAAGTCTCGCGCTCGCTCGGACCGGAATCCGGCCTGAAGGGACTTTTGATCGGCACGGCATTCGGCGCGATCCTTCCCGGCGGGCCCTTCACGGCCTATCCGGTCGCGGCGGCGCTGCTCACGGTCGGCGCGGATTTCGGCGCAACCATCGCGATGGTGGTGAGCTGGACGCTGATCGGCTATGGCCGCGCCATCGCCTGGGAATTGCCGATCCTCGGCACCGACTTCACGCTCTGGCGCATTGCGCTGTCGGTGCCGATTCCGATCCTCGCCGGAGCGCTCGGGCGCATCGTCTATGTCCGCCTCTACCCCAAAGGAGAGGCGGAATGAGCGCGGCGCTTTTCATCGACATCACGCTTTGGGGTTCGGTCGCCGTGCTGGGCTTCATGGTCCTGCAGCGCGGCCGTACTGTCGTGATTGCTTCCACGCGCGAAGGCATGCTGGACTTCATCAACATCGTGCCGCGCATTGCGCTGGGTGTGATCGGTTCGGGCTACATCGCCGCCGTGATCCCCCCTGAAGTGATCACCGGCTGGCTCGGACCGGACAGTGGCTGGTTCGGTGTGCTAGCCGCCACCATCGCCGGGGCTGCCACCCCCGGAGGCCCGGTGATCGGATTTTCCATCGGCGCGGTGGCGCTGAAAGTCGGCGGCGGGACGCCGCAGGTCATCGCCTATGTGATCTCCTGGGCGCTGTTCGCGTTCCAGCGGCTGATCCTGTGGGAAATCCCGTTCATGCCGGCGAGGTTCGTCTGGTTTCGGGCCGCGGTCTCGCTGCCGTTTCCGTTCCTGGCGGCGGCGCTGTCGATGGCGATCGGCAAGCCCTGATCGGGACGTCCGGTGGACTTACGCAATGTTATAATATAACATTGAGCCATGGCTCACGCCCATGCTCACGGCCACGACCCTCATCATGGCCATGCCCACCACAGCCACGATCCGGCAGCGCCCCATCCGGCGCAGCCTGCGCCGTGGTCGATCCTGCGTATGACCGTTGTCGCGCGGGTCGCCGCTGCCGTGGCAGTCAGTGCCGGGCTATGGGCCATCGTCTGGCTCGCGATGAGATGAGCATGGCCGCTCAAATCACCCTTCGCGACGTAACGCTCGGCTATGACCGGCATCCGGCCGTGCATCATCTGTCCGGCGAAGTGGCCTCGGGCGCCTTGCTCGCCGTGGTCGGTCCGAATGGCGCCGGCAAATCCACCCTGTTCCGCGGGATCGTCGGCATCCTGAAGCCGCTGTCCGGCGCCATCGATCGGGCCGGTCGCGACATCCGCGACATCGCCTATCTGCCGCAGAGCGCCGACATCGACCGCGGTTTTCCGATCTCCGTCTTTGACTTCGTCGGCACCGGTCTGTGGCGCACCACCGGCTTCTTCGGCGGCATGGGCAGGCGCGAACGCGACCGCATCGCGCAGGCGCTCGCCGCCGTCGGACTGAACGGCTTCGAGAACCGCAACATCGGCACGCTCTCGGGCGGACAGATGCAGCGCATGCTGTTTGCCCGTGTGCTGTTGCAGGATGCGCAGTTGATCGTGCTCGACGAGCCGTTCAATGCGATCGACGCCAAGACCACGGCCGACCTGCTGCTGCTGGTAAAGCGCTGGCATGACGAGAAGCGTACGGTGCTGGCGGCATTGCACGACATGGACGTGGTCCGATCGCATTTCCCGGAAACGCTGCTGCTGGCCCGCGGCCTCGTCGCATGGGGGCCGACCGCCGAGGTACTGACGGCGGACAATCTCGCCGAGGCCCGGCGGATGTGCGAAGCGTTCGACGACGGCGCTGCCGCCTGCGTGGTGGATACCCGGCCTTCGCAGGCCGCCTGACATGCTCGCCGATCTTCTGATAGCGCCGTTCATCGACTTCGAGTTCATGCGCCGCGCGCTCGCGGCCGTGATCGCGCTGTCGCTGGGGGCCGCGCCGATCGGCGTGTTCCTGATGCTGCGGCGGATGAGCCTGGTCGGCGATGCCATGGCTCACGCCATCCTCCCGGGCGCCGCCATCGGCTTTCTGGTCTCCGGCCTCAACCTGTTTGCGATGACCACGGGCGGCCTGATCGCGGGCTTTGCGGTGGCGATCCTCGCCGGCCTCGTCGCGCGCAATACCGAGTTGAAGGAGGATGCCTCGCTCGCAACGTTCTACCTCGTTTCGCTGGCGCTCGGCGTCACCATCGTCTCCATCAAGGGCACCAATATCGACCTCCTGCACGTGCTGTTCGGCAATATCCTCGCGATGGACGACACGACCCTGCTCGTCATCGCCTTCAACGCCACCGTTACGCTGCTGGTGCTGGCCGTGATCTATCGTCCGCTGGTGATCGAGTGTGTCGATCCGGTATTCCTGCGCACCGTCAGCCGCGCCGGCGCGCCGGCACACCTCGCCTTCCTGGCGCTCGTGGTGATCAATCTCGTCAATGGCTTCCATGCGCTCGGCACCCTGCTCGGGGTTGGGCTGATGATCCTGCCGGCCGGCATCGCGCGCTTCTGGTCGCGTGACATCACCGGCATGATCTGTATCGCGGTCGCAAGCTCGATCGTGTCGGGCTATGCGGGCCTCGTGCTGTCGTTTCAGACCGGGATTCCCTCAGGCCCCGCCATCATCCTGGTCGCAGCCGTGATCTACATCGCCTCGCTGCTGCTCGGCAGTTGCGGCGGCCTGGTGCGGCAGGCCTTCCCCGGCCGCCATCTCGAAGCATGATCATGCGCCGTCTCGCTCCATGGCTTGCCTGCCTTGCGCTGATCGCGTGCGCATTGCCCGCGCGCGGCGAACCGCTCAAGGCCGTCGCGAGCTTTTCGATCCTCGCCGATCTCGTCCGCAATGTCGGCGGCAGCAGCGTCGATGTCGTAACGCTGGTGGGTCCCGATAGCGATGCCCACGTCTACTCGCCGACGCCGAGGGATGCCAGGAAGATCGTGGATGCCGGGTTGATCGTCGTCAATGGCCTCGGTTTCGAGGGATGGCTGCCGCGGCTGGTGCAGTCCTCCGGCAGCAGGGCGAGGATCGTCACCGCGACGGAAGGCATCGCACCGCTACGGCTCGGTTCGGCCGCCGATCCCCATGCCTGGCAGTCCGTCGGCAACGCGAAGATCTATGTCGCCAACGTCAGGGACGCGCTGTCCGCTGCCGACCCCGCCCATGCCGGGCAATACCGCGCCAATGCCGATGCCTATCTCGCCAGGCTCGACGCGCTCGATCGCGAGGTTCGCGATGCCGTCGCAACGCTTCCGCCGGCGCGGCGCAGGGTGATCTCGACCCACAACGCCTTCGGCTATTTCGCAGCCGCCTACGGCATCGAATTCGTTGCGCCGCTCGGCGTCTCCACCGAATCCGAACCGAGTGCGCGGGACGTCGCCAGGATCGTTTCCCAAGTCAGGCAGGCGAAAATTCCGGCGGTATTTCTCGAAAATTTCACCGATCCCCGCCTGATGCAGCGGATATCCGCCGAGACCGGCGCCAAGGTCGGCGGAATGCTCTATTCGGACAGTCTGACCGGCGAAAAGGGCGATGCCCCCACTTACATTGACATGGTCAGGCACAATATAAGGGCTTTGACGCGCGCGCTCGGTAACTAGGGCGGGGGCCACCCCGCCGGCCGGAGCGCGCCCAGGATTCCCGTTTTTCGGAGCTGTTATGGCAGAGGCTGCTTCTTCAAAAATTCCCGTGACCGTGCTGACGGGTTATCTCGGCGCCGGCAAGACCACGCTGTTGAACCGAATCCTGTCGGAGAACCACGGCAAGAAATACGCCGTCATCGTCAACGAGTTCGGCGAGATCGGGATCGACAACGACCTCATCATCGGCGCCGACGAGGAAGTGTTCGAGATGAACAACGGCTGCGTCTGTTGCACCGTGCGCGGCGACCTCGTGCGCATCATGGAAGGCTTGATGAAGCGCAAGGGCAAGTTCGACGCCATCATCGTCGAGACCACGGGGCTGGCCGATCCGGCGCCGGTGGCGCAGACCTTCTTCGTCGACGAGGACGTGCAGAAGAACGCGCGGCTCGATGCCGTCGTCACGGTGGCCGATGCCAAGTGGCTCAGCGACCGCCTCAAGGACGCGCCGGAAGCCAAGAACCAGATCGCGTTCGCCGACGTCATCGTGCTGAACAAGACCGATCTGGTCTCCAAGGGCGAACTCGCCGAAGTCGAGGCGCGCATCCGCGGCATCAATCCTTACGCCAAGTTGCATCGCACCGAGCGTTGCAGGGTGGGGCTCGCCGACGTGCTCGAGCGGGGCGCGTTCGATCTCGACCGCATCCTCGAAATCGAGCCGGACTTTCTCGAAGCCGGCGACGATCATGACCACGATCACCATCATGACCATGGGCATCATCACCACGATCACGGCCACAGCCATGGCGGGCTGAAACATTACCACGACGAAGACATGCAGTCGTTGTCGCTGCGCACGGACAAGCCGCTCGATCCGACCAAGTTCATGCCATGGCTGCAGCAGCTCGTGGCCAGCGAAGGTCAGAAGATCCTGCGGTCGAAGGGAATCCTCGCCTTCAGCGACGATGACGACCGCTACGTGTTCCAGGGCGTCCACATGATGCTGGAGGGCGATCATCAGCGGAAATGGAAGGACGGCGAGCGGCGCGAGAGCCGGGTCGTCTTCATCGGTCGCGAACTGCCGGAGCAGATGATCCGCGACGGTTTCGAGCGTTGCATCGTTACGTGATGAAAGAGTTCGACGCGGGCGAATCCGCCTCCATCGTTTCGGTGACCGATCGCGTGCGGCCCCTGCCGCTCGGCATCGCCGTGTCCTCGGTCTATTTCCTCGGCGATACCGCTCACTTCGTCGGTGCCGAGGAGAAGGTCGTCATTGCCGGTCTCGCCGGCGAGGTTTCGTCAGTCGAGGTGCATTTCGGCGCGATCCTGTGTTCGGCATCGGATGGCGCGCGCATCGTCACCGGTGGCGATGACGGCAAGCTGATCGAACTCAACGTAAAGGGCGAAACCGCGGTGCTGGCCACCGACGCCAAGCGGCGCTGGATCGATTGCATCGCGCTGCATCCGGACGGCGCCTTCGCCTGGTCTGCCGGCAAGACGGCGTTCGTCCGCAGCGGAAAGTCGGAGGAGAAGACCTTCGATGCGCCGTCGACGGTCGGCGGGCTGGCTTTTGCACCGAAGGGCCTGCGTCTGGCGATCGCGCATTACAACGGCGTGACGTTGTGGTTTCCCAACATGGCGGCCAAGCCCGAATTTCTGGAATGGGCCGGCTCGCATCTCGGCGTCGTTTTTTCGCCGGACAACAAGTTCCTGGTCACGGCGATGCACGAACCGGCATTGCATGGCTGGCGTCTCGCCGACAACCGGCACATGCGCATGAGCGGCTATCCAGGCCGCGTTCGTTCGATGTCATGGAGCGCGGGCGGCAAGGGTCTTGCGACCTCGGGCGCCGATACCGTCATCGTCTGGCCCTTCACTTCGAAGGACGGTCCGATGGGCAAGGAGCCCGCCATGCTGGCGCCGTTGCAGGCGCGGGTGTCCGCGGTCGCCTGCCATCCGAAGCAGGACATCATGGCAGCCGGCTACAGCGACGGCACCGTGCTGATGATCCGCCTCGAGGACGGTGCTGAAATCCTGGTTCGTCGCAACAAGGGCGCGGCCGTCGCGGCCCTCGGCTGGAACGCCAAGGGGACGCTGCTGGCATTCGCCGATGAAGCGGGCGACGGGGGGATGCTGGAGCTGTAGCTTAGCGCCGCCTATTCGCCGTGCGGATGGTGCGACCATGCGCCGTGGAACCAACCGGACGTCTGCCCGGTTGATGCCTGCGACACGATTTGCAGGAGCGACATGCGCGCGTGGAACAAACCGGTAGGCACGGGCGAGCGGTTGATGGCGGCAGCGCTGATCATCGCGGGCCTTGCAATCTCGGCCTTGTCGGTGGCCAGCATTCGGGCGAACCAGCCGCCACATCGGTTCGCTCAGGCAACACCCCCGGTATCGTCTGAAACGCCGGCCGAGAAAAAGGACGCTCCGGCGGAGTCAGCGCCCGGTGGCACGCGTCCCACCACGCCGGCTCCCGAACCGGCTCGCCCCGATCCCGAGGCTCAGAAAGCGGGCGCGCAGCCCGCACTTCCTCCGGCGCCGGCCGAGAAGATGGCGCCGCCGATCAGGGAAAAATAAGTCAAGCTGTCCGGATCAATTGAGCGGCAGCCAGGCGAGGTCGCAGCCGCGATTGCACTGGTTGCAATGCGCCGGCAAGCGGAAGGTGCTGGCCAATTCCCATTCCTGGGATTCGTTGCTCCACTGCACCGTGGCCTGCGCGACGACGTCATCCGACTGGCAGTGCGAGCAGACCGGCGTCAGCCGCGTGGCCGTCCGGTCTGCGGTTGGCAGCGGCGCCGCCACCGTGACGGTGTCGAATGGATTGCGCAGCAATGCTTCCTTCATTCCCGACCCGCGAATCGATCATGTCATTCCATCAAAGATAGCGTGCACGGCGACGAGCGTCAGCCACCGTCTTCCGGTTCGCTACCCACGACGGGCCCGTCGCCAAATCCTTTCCGCGCGGCTAAGCGCCGCAGTCAACTACCCCCGTAAGCCTGAAGCCCGAGGGTTTTCATGGGGGATTTGTTGCGCATGATTGAAGCTTGAACCGGCGGTTGGGCCGGTACGACTGATTGGACATTGCTATTTGGCGAAATCTCGCCGCCATTGATTTGGACCGGTCATGACGCGAACGACGTTGTTCGGCCGCACGTGCCTCAGGATGCTGCTTGCCGTTCTCGTGCTCTGGCTGATTGTCGCCCCGCGACCCGCTCAAGCCGCCTGCAGCCTTTCCGATCTCTATACCAGTATCACCAACGGAGCCACGAATGGCGTAGCCTTCCTGAAGGAGCATCCGGAGTGCGCGTCCTACATGGACAATCCGGTCTACTGGATCGCCGTCGGCGCCGTCAGCGTCAGCATGTTGCACGCCAAGGATCAGATCGTTTCTGCGTGCGCCGAGGTTCAGGCTGCCAACGATAAGCTCGCGAAGAAGGTGAAGGATGCTTCGGACGACGCGGTCAAGATCGACGGCTGGATGAAGACGTTCGGCTTTTCGGACGAGGCTCGCGCCAAGGTCCAGGAAGTATTCGGTGACGTCACGAGTGCGGGCGGAGATATCGGCGGTTTTACCGGTTTCCTGGCCTGCACGTGCGCGACCGTGCAGACGGCGGGCGTCGGTGAGATCGTCAAGTTCGGCAACGATTGCGTGGTCGCCGGGGTATGCGTGGCGCAGGAATGGCTCGACGATGTTCTCGACCAGGGAGGAGGTTCGTGCAAGCCCAACGAACGGCCGGTCGAGATGATCGAATGCGCCGATCCGCAGCATCCCCTGGTCTATGAGCCGTTATCGCTGAACACTGACGACAAGGGATTCTGGTTCACGAAGACCTCGAGCGATCCATCGAAATTCTCCGGCTCGGCCTGTTACTGTCCGCCACCGATGGACATGGTCTCGCTGTCCGATTGGGAAGGGTTCTATCGGCGCGCCTGCAGGTGTCCGCAGGGACAGCATGCCGCAGGGACCGATCCGATTACCTCGCGCATCTGCCTGTGCAACTCCGATAACCAGCTTCCCGACGGCAGCGGGGCATGTCCACCACCGAAGCCGCCGGAGAAGGCCTGCACGTGCCCCGGCAACCAGATCGCCACGAAGGTCAAGAACAGCGACGGCTCGTCATCCTGCAATTGCGGCTGCGGCGCCAATCAGGACCTGATCGGCGGCACCTGCGTCTCCGCTTGCGCCATACCGTCCCATATCAAGATTGCGAGCGGCGTGTGCTGTTCGCCCTCGCAGGTCTCCGCATGTGGCTCATGCTGCACGCCCGGACTCAAGCCGGATCCCATCAGCGGAAGTTGCATCTCCGCGTTGATGCCGACGCCGCCGAAGGCGCCTTTCTCGCCAAAGAATCCGAAGTTGTAAGCCATGCCGATCCGCAATCTCACCCGGTTCGCCCATGCGTTGCTCGGAATGCTGCTGGCGTGTGCGTCGGTTGCGACGGGCAGCGCGCAGACGCCATCATCAGGAATTATCAAGCCGGGAGATGCCGCAGCCACGGGATTTTCCGGTGTTACCTATCCGCCCAAGGTGCGGCCCGGCGAAGACCCGCTTGCGCAGACATTCATCGACTTCAACGGAGCGACGCTGCGTATCTTCGATCTCCAGAATATGGGCGGGATGGCGCACGGCCAGCTTGTCTCAGTGCCCAAGCCGTTCATTGCCAATGCCGCGCAGCTTGGCCAGGTCTTTGGTGTTGCGCTCGATAACCAGGTGCCGCCGAATATCTACGTCGCCGCAAGCTCGGCTTACGGATTGCCGGTCGTGAGGATGGACTCGAACGGCTTGCTTGTTCATGTCAGGACAGGAGGGCCGGGTGCGCAGTTCATGCCGGGCCTATGGGGGCCTCCGGCCGCGGGCGGTGGACCGGGATCGATCTGGAAGATCGATGCGGCGACCGGCGCCATCAGCCTGTTTGCCAATGTCGTGCCGGGCAATCGGGCCAACAGCGGTGCCGCGCTTGGCGGCCTTGCCTACGATCCTGATTCAGACACGCTGTTCGCCGTGGACCGCGAGAGCGGGCTGATTCATCGCTTCAGCTTGCGCGGAGAAGAGATCGGACGTTTCGATCACGGCCTGGCCGGTCGGCAGGCCGCCGGCCTTCCGCCGGTGGCATTCGATCCGTCGCGCTGGCTCAACATTGCTGATCCAGCTTTCGACAGTGCCAATCCCGATACCTGGAACTACGCAGCGCCGGAGCGACGCATCTTCGGCATCGGCATTCGCGCAGGGCGATTGTACTACTCCGTCGCCGCGGGGCTGCAGGTCTGGTCGTCGGCGATCACGCCGAACGGGCTCGCGGATCCGGTTCTCGAACTCGCGTTGCCACCCGGTTCCGGGCCGAGCGAAATCTCGAAAATCACCTTCGACGAATTGGGCCGCATGTTCCTCGCGGAGCGACCGGCTTCCACGGGCGCATTCGATTTCCATGAACTTGCGATTGCAGGTACCGGTCGTGTGCTCCGCTACCAGATCGTCGATCGGACGCCTGACGGGAGACGCGTCTGGCAGCCGCTGCCGGACGAATATGCAATAGGTTTCCCGCAGCGTCTTCAGAACGGCAACGGCGGAGTCGCCATCGGGTATTCCTATCGCAACGGCGGAGAACTCGACCGCGGCACCTGTGGCGGATTCCTGTGGTCGAGCGGCGAGCGATTGCGCAGTTCCGCCGATCCCGCCCAAGCGCAGCTCTTGGCGCGCGGCGGGCCGTTCAACGTCGATGGATTGCAGGGCAACGGTATCGGTCTGGTGCGTCCTGCGAACGCGCCGCCGCTCGCCAGCTATTTCATCGACGCGGATGATCGCTTCGACGAGGCCCCGACGTCGGGCCATTCCGGCGATCTTGCGATTTGGCGCGTATGCGGCCCGGCATTGCGCGGCGGATGGATGTGGCCCGGTTGGCTGTTTGCGGGCTGGACGTGGGAGGCCGGTGGTGCGCCGATGCTGCCGCCACCGCCCCAACTGGCCTGCCCCGTCGATCAGCAGAAGCCCGGCTTTCAATGTTGCCCAAAGGGCTCTTCGCCGGATGCTGGCGGCCAGTGCAAGCCCTGGTGCCCCAGCGGTGCGATGGATTCGACGAGCCAGAAGTTTTGTGCGCTCGGTTTCGATCCCGCGACGTTCGATCCGCAGTCGCCTGCGAAGCAGCACTGCCTCGATGGATCCGCGCCGGAGGCCGGCAAGGGCATTCTCGGCTGCGTGAAGCTTTCCCCCGTGCTGCATGCGCCGGTCTGCCAGGCGGGCTGGACCAAGCAATCGATCCCGAATGTCGGCACGATCTGCGCGCCCTCGCCGCAGCAATGGCAATGCGGTCCCGGCGAACAGATCAGTCCGGTCGACGGCAAGTGTCACGTCATGTGCGGCGGCACGGCCTGGCCCGCCAAGCAATGCTGCCCTCCCGGTTCCAAGGTCAACGCAGCGGGCAAGTGCTTGCCGCCGGCTCCGCCCGGCAAATCGCCTCCTCCGGGACAGTCGGGGCCGCCGGGAGGACAAACTCCGCCGGGTCAGCAAGGACCACCCAAAATCCTCTGTCCATTCGGGCAGGCCGCCAACGCCAGCGGCGTATGTCAGACGATCGTTTGTTTGCTTCCGTCCAAGCTCGTCGGCGGCAAGTGTTGTTCACCCGCCGACATGAAGCCGGGTGGTTCCTGCGCCAAGGCTGCGTGCGGGCCTGGTCAGGGTATCGCGGGCCCAGGAAATTTCTGCTGCGATACCGACAAGATTTACAGCGATGCGAACGGCTCGCCGGCCTGCTGCACGGGCAAGGTCGTCAACGGCAAATGCAATCCGCTGACCGGAGTGCCGGCGAACCCGGGTTGCTCGCCCGGTTCGACCGACCCGCAATGCTGTGCGGGCGGCTATGTACCTTCGGGCAATTCGTGCTGCCTGACTTCGCAACTGACAACGACGGGCGTCTGCTGTCCCAGCGGGCAGTCACCCGGCGGCGTCAACAAGAGTGTTTGCGAGGTTTCGGTGCCGGGCGGAGCGAATCCACCGGGCGGCGGTGCCCCGGGAACAGGTCAATGCTGCTTGCCGGGATTGATTCCCGTCGCAGGTAACGTCTGCTGCGCACCCGAGCAAGTCACCTCGACAGGCGTCTGCTGTCCGGCCGGTCAGGCTCCGGACCCGAAGAACCGGCGCGCCTGCGTTCCGCAGAATACATGCGGCGAACGACAGGCCATGGTGAACGGGAGCTGCTGCATGGTCAGCCACATCTACAAGGATGCGGGTGGCGCACTGCAATGCTGCCCGACCTTGGTCGATCCGGCGAAGAACGTTTGCGAGGTGCCGCAACCGCAGCAGATGATTCAGTCGCCTTGTCCTCCCGGTTCGCGACTGCTGGACGGCGGTACCTGCTGCCCGCTTCCTCGCGTCAGTGCCGACGGCAAGAGTTGTCGGCCGGCAATGGAAATCGATCGGCCTCGGCCGCAACCTCCGGCCCCCGCCATCGTTCCGATTCCGGAGCGGCTGCCTCCGAGGCCACAACAGCTTCGTCCTCCGCCAGACGTGCGTCCGCCCCCGCCGCCGCCCCCGCCACCCCCGTCTCCTCCGCGTCCCGGACCGGACGTGCGGCCGCCGCCGCCGGTGCCGCAACGTCTGCCGCCGGCCAAAGACGTCCGCCCAGTGGTTCCGCAGGCAGCGCCTCCTCCACGGATCGCGCCGCCTCCGACGCAGCAGTTCCGTGCCCCGCCGCAGGTGACGCCACGTACGCAACAATGCGTCGTGGAGAACGGCCGGCGTGTCTGCCGATGATTTGGGAGTGATCGAAATGACCCGATGCCGGCTTCTATTGTCTGCGATCCTCTCCTTCGCGGCCCTCGTTGGCGTTGCTCAAGGTCCGCTGCGCGCCCAGAGCTCGAAGGCGGAGATCGAAGCCGCGGTACGCGACTATCTCAAGAGCAATCCGGAGGAGCTTCAGCGCGTCGTGCGCGACACGCTCGTGAACCATCCCGACTGGCTGCAGGACGTCCTTACAGAAATCGTTCGCAAGCGGCAGGCGGCGGCGCTCATTCGCGGCGGCGAGATCGCCGCGAACGCGCCGAAGTTGCTGTCATCGCCGCATCAGGTGACGCTCGGCAATCCCGAGGGGGACGTCACGCTCGTAGAGTTTCTCGACTACAATTGCGGCTACTGCAAACGCGCGATGGCCGACATGCTCGCCTTGCTGGAAGGCGACGCAAGGCTGAAGATCGTCCTGAAGGAATATCCCGTGCTCGGTCCGGCCTCGGTAGAGGCTGCCCGCGTCGCCATAGCGGTCCGGATGCAGGACGTCGATGGCAGCAAGTATCTTGCTTTCCACAAGGCACTTCTGGGATCGCGCGGCCGCGCCGACGCTGCGAGCGCCATGGCAGCAGCCCGTGATGCCGGACTCGACATGGAGCGGCTTGCACGGGACCTCGTCAGCGACGAGGTGCGCCTGTCGATCGAGGAGAGCCAAAGTCTGGCACGCGCGATCGGCGTGACGGGCACGCCGGCCTACGTGATCGGAAATAACCTGGTACCCGGGGCGGTCGGCAGCAATGCGCTGCGCAGCCAGATCGCCGACCTCCGCAAGTCACGCCAGTCACCGCACTAGGATATTGCGGAACTGCCAGGGATCGCTGCTGTCGATGTCTTCCGGGAACAGGCCGGGTCGATCGGTCAGTGGCGTCCAGTCGGTATAGTATCCCTTCACCGGACCCAGATACGGCGTCTGGATTTCAAGGCAGCGGCGGAAATCCATCTCGTCGGCCTCGACGATGCCGGCCTCCGGGTTCTCCAGCGCCCACACCATCCCGGCCAGCACGGCGGAGGACACCTGCATGCCTGTGGCGTTCTGGTAGGGGCAGATCAGTCGCGTTTCCTCGATCGAAAGCTGCGAGCCGTACCAGTAGGCGTTCTTGCCGTGGCCGTAGAGGAGAACGCCGAGCTCGTCGACGCCGTCGACGATTTCGTGTTCGTCCAGGATGTGCCAGCTCGGCTGCATCTTGCCGGTTGCGCCGAAGATCTCGTGCAGCGACAACACCGCGTCGTTGGCGGGGTGATAGGCATAGTGGCAGGTCGGGCGATAGATCACCTTCTCGCCGTCGCGCAGCGTGAAATAGTCGGCGATCGAGATCGACTCGTTGTGGGTGACGAGGAAGCCGTATTGCGGGCCCGGCGTCGGGCACCACGAGCGGACGCGCGTGTTGGCGCCGGGCTGCAGCAGGTAGATCGCCGCGCCGCAGCCATCGGTATGCCGGCGGCCGTTCTCCGGCATCCATTTTTCGTGCGTGCCCCAGCCGAGCTCGGCCGGCTGCATGCCTTCGGAAACGAAGCCTTCGACCGACCAGGTGTTGACGAACACGTTCATCGGCTTCGGGTTCCGGGAGCGCTGGGTGTCGCGCTCGGCGATGTGGATGCCCTTGACGCCGAGCTTGTGGGCTAGCTGGCTCCAGCCCTCGCGGCTCTTCGGCTCGTTGAACGGCGTGTTGGTATCGCGGGCGATGTCGAGCAGCGCCTGCTTGACGAACCACGACACCATGCCGGGATTGGCGCCGCAGGTGGAGACCGCGGTGGTGCCGCCCGGGTTCTTGCGTTTGGCGGCGAGCAGGGTTTCGCGCAGCGCGTAATTGGAGCGCTTCTCGGGGCCCATGTTCTTGTCGAAATAGAAGCCGACCCAGGGCTCGATGACGGTGTCGACATAGAGCGCGCCGATCTCTCGGCACATCGTCATGATGTCGACCGAGGAGGTGTCGACCGAGAGATTGACGCAGAAGCCCTGGCCGCCGCCTTCGGTGAGCAACGGAATCAGCAGTTCGCGATAATTGTCCTTGGTCACGCCCTGCTTGATGAAGCGCACGCCATGCTTTTTGGCGAGTTCGCCGTCTTCATGCGGATCGATGATGACGAAGCGCTTCTTGTCATAATCGAAATGGCGTTCGATCAGGGGCAGCGTGCCCTTGCCGATCGAGCCGAAGCCGATCATGACAATGGGGCCGGTGATTTTCGCGTGAATTTTCGCGAGGGCATCCATCAGGGGTCTCCAGAAGCGGAAGGAAAAGAAGGCTTGGGATTGGAAAGGATCAGGCGGAGCGCCGCCGGGCGGTCACTTCGATCTCCACCTTGATCTCGGGCTTGAGAAGGGCGGCGACCACCAGCAGCGTCGCGGCCGGGCGGATCTCGCCGAACACCTTGCCCGTCACGGCGAACAGCGCGTCGGCATCTCCGGCGTCGGTAAGGTAATAGGTCGCGCGGACCACGTCGGCCATCGTGAAACCGCCCTCTTGCAGCGCGGCTTCGATGGTCTTGAAGCAGTTGCGTGACTGGCTCGTGACATCGGCCGGCATGGTCATGGTGGCGTAGTCATAGCCGGTCGTGCCTGCGACAAAGGCAAAGTCGCCGTCGATGACGGCTCGGCTGTAGCCTGCTGTCTTCTCGAAGGGGGAGCCGGTCGAAATCAGGCGTCTTGGCATCGGAACCTCTGCGGTCAAGGCTTCGGCGCGGGTTAAAGGGCTTTTCGCCACGCCGCGCAACCCCGTAACTCCCGGGCGCAGGACCGGATATGGCTGCGGCTCATGCCGCAAGGTTGGCAGGCTGCGTCCTTCTCGCGCGCGGCTTCGGTACGCGTGCGCCCGTAGCCGCGATCATGCCCCGGGCACCGTCAAGCGAGCCTGCGACCAATTCGAGCGCAAGCAGCCGCGCGGGCTCGAACGGGCCGGGGAGGGACAGCGAGCCGGTGTTCCGGTCAGAGAAGCCGAAGCGTCCATAGTACGGCGCATCGCCGAGCAGGATCACCGCGCCATGGCCATGCGCGCGCGCTGCCGCGAGCGCATGCTCCATCAGGGTGGTCCCGACCCCAAGCTTGCGGAACGTGTCGTCCACCGCCAATGGGCCGAGCATGAGCGCCGGCACGCCTCCGGCGCTGACGTGCCACAACCGCAGCGTCCCGACCAGGCGTGTGGCGTTCCGGAAATTTCTCGCACCCTCGCGGAGGGCGTCTTCTGGGAAATTTCCGGAAGAATCGCCGCACGCAAACTTAGAATCTGCTGTTGTCCTGATCGAATTCGGCAAGCTCTGCGAACCCCGAATTCGGGACAACGGCCCCTCGACCGTCGCCGAAAAGGCGAGGCCTCCGGCGGGCGCGCGTCCGTCGCGGAGGCGCTGGCAGGTGCGCAGATGGCGGTTCTCGCCAAAGCAGCGATCGAGCAGCGCTTCACGGGCGACGACGTCCGAAGCTCGCTCCGCACGGATGGCGAACGGAGCGGCTTTCGGGGTGAGGGCGGTTCTGGTCTGTCGCAAGGCAGTCATGGCGCGTCAGTCCCTGCGGCCAGCGGCGCAAGCGCGCCGCGGGCAGCGTTGTCAAAATCAGCCGATGGCAAGGGGATGGGAGCCGGCGGACCGGCTCCCGACTTATCGGGCCTCGAAGCGAGGCGGCTTAGATGTGGTAGGTCTTTAGCGGCGGGATGCCGTTGAACGCCACCGACGAGTAAGTGGACGTATAGGCCCCGGTGCCTTCGATCAGCAGCTTGTCGCCGATCTCGAGCGTCACCGGAAGCGGATACGGGATCTTCTCGTACATGACGTCGGCCGAGTCGCAGGTCGGACCCGCGAGCACGCACGGCGTCATCTCCGCCCCGTCATGCCGGGTACGGATCGCGTAACGGATCGACTCGTCCATCGTCTCGGCGAGGCCGCCGAACTTGCCGATGTCCAAGTAAACCCAGCGCACATCGTCCTCGTCGCTCTTCTTGGAGATCAGAACGACTTCGGTCTCGATGATGCCGGCATTGCCGACCATGCCGCGTCCCGGCTCGATGATGGTCTCCGGGATCTGGTTGCCGAAATGCTTGCGCAGGGCACGGAAGATCGACCGGCCGTACTGCACGACCGGCGGAACGTCCTTGAGGTACTTGGTCGGGAATCCGCCGCCCATGTTGACCATGGTCAGGTTGATCCCGCGCTCGGCGCAGTCACGGAACACGGTCGACGCCATGGCGAGCGCCCGGTCCCAAGCCTTCACCTTGCGCTGCTGCGAGCCGACATGGAAGGAGATGCCGCAGGGCTCCAGGCCCAGCCGCTTGGCAAGGTCGAGCACCTCGACCGCCATCTCGGGGTCGCAGCCGAACTTCCGCGACAGCGGCCATTCGGCGCCGGCGCAGTCGTAGAGGATGCGGCAGAACACCCGCGAGCCGGGGGCCACGCGCGCGATCTTCTCGACCTCGGCGGCGCAATCGACCGCGAACAGACGGATGCCGAGCGCATAGGCGCGCGCGATATCGCGTTCCTTCTTGATCGTGTTGCCATAGGAGATGCGATCCGGCGTCGCGCCTGCGGCGAGCGCCATCTCGATTTCCGCGACGGTTGCGGTATCGAAGCAGGAACCGAGCGAGGCCAAGAGCGACAGCACTTCCGGCGCAGGATTCGCCTTCACCGCGTAGAACACGCGGCTGTCAGGCAGCGCCTTGGCAAAGGTCTGGTAGTTGTCGCGCACGACCTCGAGGTCGACGACGAGACACGGCTCGCTGTCGAGGCCATCCTTGCGGCGGTTGCGCAGGAATTCCTGGATACGTTCAGTCATTGCACTCTCCCAAACGGCCCT
>WBZP01003514.1_pt1 | contig 16959 bp, 15 predicted proteins | sample 5204301 | NCBI WGS metagenome assembly WBZP01 (sample SAMN12412401, study PRJNA552823) | activated sludge metagenome | isolation source: activated sludge from nitrification reactor of wastewater treatment plant... | place: USA: Pennsylvania | collected 2017
AAGCACGTTAAGCTGGTGGCAGCGGTCGCAACGGCCTGAACTTGCCTGCGCCGACGTTGGTACTGCTGCGCCAGAGGTAATCGCCGGTCAGATTGATGTGTTCCGTAAGCGTTCTACCGTACCGCATTGCCAGCCACGTTATTCGGCAACGACGTAAGCGTCCGAGCAATACCGTCTTGAGCCGATAGCAAGGATCGGCGAGTCTTGCATAGGCGGATGCCAAGAGTTGTCCGCCTACCTCACAAGCGGACGCCTCCATGCCCACACGACGCAACTTCACTGCCGAAATCAAACGCCAGCTGGTCAAGCAAACCTGCCAACCAGGAGCCTCCATCGCCGGTCTCGCACAAGCCCACGGGATCAATACCAACCAATTGCACAAATGGCGACGCGCGATTCTCGGCACGGGCTCGCAATCTGCCGGCACGTCGTCAGCGCTGATTCCGGTCACCCTGACACGCGGAGGAGGAACTATTCATTCTCGGATTGAACCGAAATCCTCTTCCCATCAAACGCGACACAGGTACCCGACGGCCCTTGGCCCGACTTCCACGCCAACACACAACGGATCGTTTCACCATTGCTTGAACGAAGTTCCGGCGTAGCCGAGTAAATAAGGTGATCGGTATCCATACCGCTAGTGATTTGATCATAGTGCTTGCCGTGGCCAAACATGCGACGCAGTTCGGTCAGATTTTGGCCCCGCTTAATCTCAAACCCACTCCCCTTGAATCGAACCCCATCGAGTTCAAGAACCATCGTCGGCTTCTGATTGCCTTCATGGCTGAAGGAGCCAACGATGCCTTCCAAACCATCGCTCGACGCTAGTCGGTGGGAGTGCCCTGCACACCCGGCGAGTGACAAAACAATCAAGCAGGCCACGAATCTATTTGCAAAAGTCTGCTGACATTCGCTATCCGGCAAGATCAAGGATAAATCCAGTTTAAGTTTTTCGGACATGCGGTCGCTCCTTGAAATCGATTGATCCTGACTCAGGCTTGCTGCACCTTGGGCTTACTGCTTTCATCATCGCTCCCGTCTTCCTCTTCATCCTTGCGGTGAGCCAGTCGATACAGGATCGGCAGGACCAGCAGGGTCAGCGCCGTCGATGACAAGATGCCGCCGATGACGACGGTGGCCAGCGGGCGCTGCACCTCGGCGCCGGTGCCGGTGGCGATAGCCATCGGAATGAAGCCGAGCGATGCAACGAGCGCGGTCATCAGCACCGGGCGCAGTCGCGTCACGGCGCCTTCATGAATCGCCGCATCCAAGGACCGGCCTTCCTCGCGCAGTGAACGGATGTAGGCGATCATCACCAGGCCGTTGAGTACCGCGACTCCGGAAAGTGCGATAAAGCCGACCCCGGCCGAGATGGACAGTGGGATATCGCGCAGCCAGAGCGCCAGAATGCCGCCGGTCAGGGCAAACGGCACGCCGGTGAACACCAGCAGCCCGTCCTTGACGTTGTTGAACATCGCGAACAGCAGCATGAATACCAGCAATAGCGCCACCGGAACGACGATCTGCAGACGTTTTGACGCCGACTGCAACTGCTCGAAGGTGCCACCCCAGGTTGTCCAGTAGCCGGTCGGCACCTTGACCTGCTGTTGAATCTTCTGTTCGGCCTCGGCCACAAAAGACCCGATATCCCGTCCGCGAACATTGACCGTGACCACCACTCGCCGTTTGCCGTCCTCGCGGCTGATCTGGTTCGGGCCAGGCGCGACTTCAAAAGTCGCCACGTCGCCAAGTTGCAGATAGGCACGGCGGGTTTGACCGCCCGCTTCGTCCCTGGGCAAGTGGATGGGCAACTGTTTCATGGCATCCATATCACTGCGTAGCCGTTCGGGCAGACGGACGATGATGTCGAAGCGCCGGTCACCTTGGAACAGCACGCCGGCTTCCCGGCCGCCCACGGCAATGGCAATCGCTTCCTGAACGTCGCCGACATTCACCCCCAGACGGGCGGTCTTCTCGCGGTCGATATGAATGGTCATCATCGGCAAGCCCGTGGTTTGTTCGACCTTGACGTCGGCGGCACCGGGCACTTTCTCCAGCACTTCCGCAATTTCTCCGGCAGTGCTGTTCATCGTCTCCATGTCGTCGCCGAACACTTTGACCGCCACATCGCTGCGCACGCCGGAAAGCAGTTCGTTGAAGCGCATCTGGATCGGCTGGGTGAACTCGTAGTTGTTGCCGGGGACTTTGGCCACCGCTTTCCGGATGGCATTGACCAGTTCGGTCTTGTCACGGCTTGGATCAGGCCATGCCGATTGCGGCCGAAACATGATGAAGTTGTCGGCGACGCTGGGCGGCATGGGGTCGGTCGCGATCTCGGCCGTACCGAGCTTGGCAAAAATCCGCTCAACCTCCGGAAATTGCTTGATGGTCCGCTCCAGTTCCGTTTGCATCTCGATGGCCTGCGACAGGCTGGTGCCGGGAATGCGCAAGGCATGCAGCGCGATGTCGCCTTCGTCGAGACTCGGCACAAACTCGCTGCCCATGCGGGTGGCCAGCAAGGCGGAGAGGACGACGGCGACCGCCGCAATGGTCAGGACGAGAGGCTTGTTGAGCATCACCCGATCGAGCATCGGGGCGTAGCCGCGCTTGGCCCACAGCATCAGGAGGCTTTCCTTTTCGCTGACTTTGTTGCCGATCAGCAGCGCCACGGCGGCCGGGATGAAGGTGACCGACAGGATCATGGCGCCCAGCAAGGCGGCGACCACGGTGAACGCCATTGGATGGAACATTTTCCCCTCGACGCCGGTGAGCGCGAAGATCGGCAAGTACACCACCATGATGATGAGTTGGCCGAACAGCAGCGGACGGCGCGATTCCTTGGCCGCCGAGAACACTTCATGAAACCGTTCGTTGCGCGTCAACGGCCGACCCGCTACGGCTTGTGCATGGGCTAGCCGGCGCACGCAGTTTTCCACAATCACCACGGCCCCATCGATGATGATGCCGAAGTCCAGCGCGCCCAGGCTCATCAGATTGGCGCTGACCTTGTTGCTGACCATGCCGGTGAAGGTGAACAGCATGGCGAGCGGAATGACCAGGGCGGTGATGATCGCCGCCCGGATGTTGCCGAGAAACAGGAACAGGATCGCCACCACCAGCAGGGCGCCCTCGATCAGATTCTTTTTGACCGTGTCGATCGCCTTGTCCACCAGAATCGTCCGGTCATAAACGGTCTGGGCCACCACGCCTTGCGGCAGCGTGCGGTTGATCTCGTCCAGACGCTTGGCGACGGCCTGGGAGACCTTGCGGCTGTTCTCGCCGATCAGCATGAACACCGTGCCGAGCACCACCTCGCGCCCGTTCTCGGTCGCCGCACCGGTGCGCAGTTCCTTGCCAATGCCGACTTCGGCGACATCCCGGATACGGATCGGAACGCCCTGGCGACTGCTGACGACGATATTGCCGATGTCGGCAATGTCGGTCACCTGACCGGGGGCGCGGATCAGATACTGCTCGCCGCGCTTTTCGATGTAACCGGCACCGACGTTGCCATTGTTGCGTTCGATCGCGGCGACCAGATCCGGCATGGTCAGGCCGTAGGAAACCAGTTTGTCGGGCAAGGGGGCAACCTGGAATTCCTTGGCGTAGCCGCCGATGGTATTGATCTCGGTGACGCCCGGCACATTGCGCAACTGCGGCTTGATGATCCAGTCCTGGATTTCGCGCAAATCGGTCGGCGTGTAAGGGGTGCCATCGGCCTTGAGCGCACCTTCGCTCGCCTCGACCGTCCACATGAAGATTTCCCCCAGACCGGTGGATATCGGTCCCATGCCGGGCTCGGCGCCGGCTGGCAGTTTGCCTCTGGCCTGCTGTATGCGTTCATTGACGAGTTGGCGGGCGAAGTAGATGTCGGTGCCGTCCGCGAAGATGACCGTCACCTGCGACAGGCCGTAGCGCGACAGCGAACGGGTCTGTTGCAGGCCGGGCAAGCCGGCCATGACGGTTTCAATCGGGTAGGTAATGCGCTGCTCGGCCTCAAGCGGCGAATAACCGGGTGCTGCCGTGTTGATCTGCACCTGCACATTGGTAATGTCGGGTACGGCATCGATTGGCAACTTCTGGTAGTTATAAACGCCCAGCGCTGCCATACCGAGCACCATCAGCAGCACTAACCAGCGCTGCTCGATGGCGAAACGGATGATTTTTTCGAACATGAGGGGAATCTTTCGGTTAGAGCGCCACGTCGCCGCGTTCGCCGGAGCGGATGCGCAGCACGTCGGCAAGTTCGGAAACTGCGATCAATCCGTCGCCGGGAAGGCCGGTATGGGCGGCGGCGCGAATGGCCTCGACCACCGTTGGCACCTGCTCATCGGGACAGAACATCATCAAGACCAGGCGGTCGTGGGCATCGGGGTTCCACTCGGTGGCGGCGAAGGCATGGTGCGGACCTTGTCCGCGGGAATGGCCATGCGCTGGAAAAATCGTGAATCCGGATAAATGTGCCAGGCCATGCAGGGCGTGTTCGATCTGCTCCAGACGATGGGGCTGCACAATGGCGATGATCTGTTTCATGGCAATCTCCTAGTGGTCGTGGCTGGCGCCGGATTTGCCCAGATCGGCCTTGATCAGGAAGCTGTTTTGCGCGGCGTACTGCTCACCCGCGTTGAGCCCGTTGACGACTTCGGTGAATTTGCCGTCGCTGCGCCCCAGTTGCACGGGCCGTGCTTCCAGGTTGTCGCCGTAGCGGCCAAACACGACGGTCCAGTCGCGCACGCTCTGGATCGCCTCCGCCGAGACCGCCACCGGCACCTCGAACTCGTCGGCCACCACTTCGATGTTGACCGGCAGACCGGGGCGCCAGATGCCTTTCGGGTTGGGCAGCACGACCCGCGCCTTCGCGGTCCGGGTCTGCTCTCCGATCAGCGAGCCAACGTAGGAGACGGTGCCGCTGCTCTGGGATTCGAAGGCGGTCGCCTTGACGCTGGCTTTCTGGCCGATCTTGACGGTGTTGAGGTCTTTGGCATAAATCGTCATCTCGGCCCACACCGTGGACAAGTCGGCGATGATGAAGATGTTGGCATCGTCCTTGACCGCTTCGCCCAGGGAGATGTGCTTCTCAACCACCACGCCGTCGATCGGGGCGCGAATCTCGTAGCGCGTCAGATTGCCGCCGCCGCGCAGTTCGCCGCCGAGCGAAGCCAGTTTTTGTTGCGCGTTCTGGGTGGCGATTTCTGCTTCCTGCAGGGCGTTGCCGGCTTGCAGGTAATCCTGTTCGGCGGAAATCTTCTCTTCCCAAAGCTTTTTCTCGCGGGCGTAGGTGGTGCGCGCCAGCGTCAGACGCTTCTGCGCAGCCAGCAGTTCGCTCCGCTGGTCGGCCAGCGCCTGGCTGGAAATCACGGCGAGTATCTGTCCCTTGCGCACCTGATCGCCGGCATTGGCCGCCGCCGATTCGACGATGCCGGTCAAGCGCGGCACGATGTGCACCTGGCGATCCTCGTTGAAGCGGATTTCACCGATCAGTTGCAGCGCACTCTTGATGCGCGCCGGTCCGGCCGTCAGCACCTCGACGTTGTTCTGCTTGAGTTGCTGATCGGACATGACCACCCGCGCCTCGATCTGCTCGTAGGCGAAACGATAAGGCTTGTTGCCGTACTGGGCGGCGATCGTTACGGCAAACGAATGCGGCTCTTCGACCACCGCATTACCCTTGAGGTAGTCCTTTTCCTTCATAAAGGTGAAAGCCTGCGGCGGGCGCCCCAGGCGCTCAACGGTGAGGCTGATCTGGCTGGTCGTCGGGTCGAGCGCCTTGCTGTCCTGATAGGTGTAGACGCGAAACTCCGGCTCCACCCCTTGTTCGAAGATGGTGACCTCGACCCCATACCCGTCTTGCGTGAACAGCTTCCCGCCGTGCGGGCCTTTCCGGGGAGCACTCGCCTCATGGTGCTCATCGTCGGCATGCCCTTTGTCGGCATGCGTGGCCGCTTCGGTGTGACTGCCGTGCTCGTCGTTTTCCGGTTGCGACTTGTCGGTGCCAAGGATCAGCCCGGCGAGTAAGACGCCGGCCACCAGAACGCCGGCAATGGAAAGCGTTTGTTTCTTCTTGAAATCGATTTTCATGGGGGTTCCTACAGTTTTGTAGCGGCTGAGGCAGAGGGGGAACTGGCCGATGCCTCACCAAGAATGCGTTCGATCTCGGCAGCAGATCGATGCGCCTCGGCCAGAGCGCGCAGATATTGAGATTTGGCCTGGAATGAAGTGCGTTGTGCGTCCAGCACGTCGAGGAAGCTGAATTTGCCCAGTTCGAAGCCCTTGGTCGCGGCATCGTAGGCACTTTGCGCCCCGGGCAGAATGTCCTGCCGCAGCGACTCCGTCTCCCCGCGTGCGCTATTCAGTCGCTCATAGGCCAGTGCCAACTCGTTGGACAGGCGGATCTCGACCGCCGATAGCTCGTCCCGCGCCTTGTCGGTACGGTGCAGCGCTTCGAGCAGGTTGCCCTGATTGCGGTCGAACACGGGAAGGGGAATCGACAAGCCAAGAATCGCCTGATTTCTGCCCAGTTGTTCATCGCGTTTGGCGCCAAGACTGACGGTCACGTTCGGCACGCGCCGGCTGCGTTCAATCTCCGCCAGGGCTTGCCGACGGTCAACCTCGATTTTTGCCCGCAATAGCTTGGGCGACGTGGCCAGACGGGCGTTCAAATCGGCCAGTGCGGGCAGCGGCGGCAAGGCATCCAGATCACCTTCGGCACGCTCGAAACGAGGCGCCGGGTTGCCCCAAATGCCAGCGAGACGCTTGCGTGCCGTCGCCAGTTCACTGACCGCCAGCGTCAATTCAATCCGCACCCCGGCTTCAGCTACGCGTGCCTTGGTTTCTTCGACCGGTGATACCTTGCCGGCGGTGACCCGACGCGTGGCGGCGCTGCTGACCCGTTGCGCCAGTTCGACCGAGCCCTGCGCCAGGCGCAAACGTTCCTGGGCAATGAGCACATCGAAGAACGCCGCCACCACGGCGGCACGAATTTCGGCGCGCTTGGCGTCCAGTTCCGCCGATGCGGCATCGCGGCCCCGCTCGGCGGCATCGATCCTGGCGGCGCGCTTGCCACCCAGTTCGATCGGCTGGTTCAACTGTAGTGTCGTGGTCCGCGTCGCCTTCTGCGTATCCTCAATGAGCGTTGCAAGCTCCGGATTCGGGCGGACTTGCGCCTGAATGATCGTTGCTTCGATGGCTTCCAGTTCGCGTCTCGCGCCCGACAGTTCCGGGTTGGCACCCAATGCCAGGGCCAGCGCCGCCTTCAGGCTGAGTGGGTTCGCCGGTTCGGCAGAGCGCGGCGCGCTGGCATTACTGATTTCGTAATTGCCGCTACGTCCGATATCGACCGTTTGTGCAAAAGAGGGGTTGAATAACAGCGCCGCCAACCCAAGCGGCAAAAGACGTCTTCGCATCGAATTCTCCAGAAATTACAGGATAAATTCGGCGAAACGGAGAGCGCTGGCTACAAAGCGCGTGCTGACTTGAGAACTAGCATCCGTCCCGCCGTATCAGGCGAGCGAGGACCAGTTGGGACGTTCGGGGTGTGCGAGAGGTGGCTCGGTCAAATTCCCCGGTAGCCATGAAATCGCAAAAGACGCGGCAGCGGAAGCTGGCAAGCTGACGATGCTAAAGATCGCGGCAACGCAACCGGCATGGCAGGCAACACAATCGCCGTCGACGCCACCACCGAGGGTTTTAGCGTCCGGGGCGCCGACGTGATCGGCATCGGCCTGATGCTTGTGGTCGTGATGACCGAAGTGCTGTGCAGCCGACCCGGTCTCGTGCTGGCAATAGCCAGCCGCCGCCGCCCAGGTGAACTGGAACGGCAGAAAAACGAGAAGGAGGATGGTCAGCCAGCGGCGCATGGGCGGGATTGTATCAGCGATAGTCTTTATCGCCGGTCCACCGCAGAATGCGCACGCCGTTACCCACCACCAGCAGACTCGCACCCATGTCGGCGAAGACCGCCATCCACATGGTCGCATTGCCGAAAATGGCGAGCACCAAAAAGATGGATTTGATGCCGATGGCCAGCCCGATGTTCTGCCAGAGCACCGCATGCGTGCGCCGAGACAGGCGAATGGTTTCGGGAATGCGCCGCAGGTCATCGTTCATGATCACCACGTCAGCCGCCTCCATCGCCGTGTCCGTACCAGCCGCGCCCATGGCCACGCCGATGTCGGCGCGGGCCAGCGCCGGTGCGTCGTTGATGCCGTCGCCGGTCATCGCGGTCGGGCCATAGCGGCGTTGCAAATCTTCGATGGCCGCCAGTTTGTCCTCAGGGAGAAGATTGCCCCGGGCGTCGTCGATGCCTGCTTCCTTGGCGATGCTGGCGGCAGTCGCCACATTGTCGCCGGTCAGCATGACCGAGACGACACCGAGACGGTGCAGGTCGGCCACCGCCTCGCGTGAGCTTTCCTTGATGGTGTCCGCCACCGCAAAAATCGCCAGCACCTGTTGTTCCGACGCCAGCATCGTCACCGTCCGGCCCTGGGTCTCGTGCGCCTGCAAGCGCGCCTCGATCTCGGCGCTACACAAAGCGCGTTCCTCGATCAGACGGTGATTGCCTAGGATCAGCAGTTGGCCGTCGGCACGTGCTTCGATGCCTCGTCCGGGGAGTGCGACGAAATCGCTCAGGCCGTTTTCGGGAAGATTGAGGCCGGTCGCAATCGCTTTCGAGACCGGGTGGTCAGAATGCCTGGCAAGGCTGGCCGCCCAAGCGAGTACCTGGGATTCGGGGACCGTCGATGGAAGTATCTCCGTGGCGACCAGACGGGGTTTGCCTTCGGTAATGGTGCCGGTCTTGTCGAGGGCGATGACGCGCAGTTTGCGGGCCTCCTCCAGATAGACGCCGCCCTTGATCAGGATGCCGCGCCGGGCCGCTGCCGCCAGTCCGCTGACGACCGTCACCGGCGTGGCGAGCACCAGCGCGCAGGGGCAAGCGATAACCAGCAGCACCAGGGCCTTGTAGAGCGACTGCGTCCAGGTCCAGTCGAGCAGCCATGGCGTCAGAGCGGCCACCGCAACCGCTAAGGCGAATACGGTCGGGGTGTAGATCGCGGCAAACCGATCAACAAAGCGCTGCGTCGGCGCTTGTGTTCCCTGTGCCTGTTCGACCGCGTGGATGATGCGGGCCAGCGTCGTGTCGGCGGCGGCAGCCGTCACGCGGAACTCCAGAATGCCGGTTTCGTTGATCGTGCCGGCGAACACCGGGTCGCCTGCCGCTTTGTCAATCGGAATGCTTTCGCCGGTGACCGGTGCCTGATTAACCGCACTCGTTCCTGCCGTCACCTGACCATCGAGCGGTATCCGGGCGCCGGGTTTTACCCGCACGCAGGACTCAAGCTTTACCGCTGCGGCCGGAACTTCAAGCCAGGCGCCATCGGCTTGCCGAACTTCCGCCGTCTGCGGCGTTAGGTCGAGCAGGCCTTTGATGGCGTTACGCGCCCGATCCACGGAGCGGGCTTCGATCAACTCGGCAATGGCATACAAGGCCATGACCATCGCCGCCTCCGGCCACTGGCCGATCAGGAAGGCGCCGGTCACCGCCACACCCATCAGCGCATTCATGTTCAACTGCCCGCGCCGCAATGCCGCCAGTCCCTTGCTATAGGTTGAAATACCGGACAACCAGATCGCGGCGACGGCCAATGCCATACCGAACCCCTTGAAAAGCAATGTGTCGGGCGCGAAGAAATCCAGCGCTTCCGCGCCGACGGCTAGGCCCAGCGCCAGAATGCCTCGCCATAGTTCACTGGCACCGACGTTTTCCTTTGCGACCTGACCTGCCGACACCGGCTTGGGGTCAAAACCGGCTTTGCGGATGGCAGCCAAGGCGGCATCGAGTGCTTCCGTCGTGGCATCAATCGAAACGGTGCGTGCCGACAGTTGGAAACGCAAGGAATGGATGCCCTCGATACTGGCCAACGCACGACGGATGTCGTTCTCCTCGGTCGGGCAGTCCATGGTCGGAATCAGGAAGACGGGTACTCCATCGCTTTGTGCGAGATCGGGGGCTGCTGGGATGTCAGCGGCGGCGGGCACCGCTGCGGAGCAACTGCTGGCGCATCCGCAGTGAGTGGTTTCCTGAAGGGGCTTTGAGGTGGGTTCAAGACTCATGGTGTTTTCCTTGTTTCCTGTATTAGAAACCCTTGAGTAGCTACAGGGTCAAGCAATTGCAATTAACGAAAAAAGTCGGAGCCGAAGCAATGCCTGAGTTTTTATTTGCATTGCACACCCTGTAGTAACTATAGGGTCAAGCGCGTAAAATAAAGTTTTCCGAAATGCCCGGGCAGCGAGAAGGATCGAGTCATGAGAATTGGTGAGTTAGGGCAAGCCACTGGCGTCGATATCGAAACCATCCGTTATTACGAGAAAGCGGGACTGCTACCGGCGCCGGCCCGTCATCCAAACGGCTATCGTGCCTATGCTCCCTTGCACGTGGAACGGCTGGCCTTCATCCGCCATTGTCGGGCTTTGGATATTTCGCTGGCCGACATCCAGCGCTTGCTGGCGTTTGTGGCGCATCCGGAAAGCAATTGCCGCGATATCGACCAACTGATCGATGCGCAACTGGCTCGTGTCCAGGCCCGTTTGCAAAGCATGCAGGCGCTGGAGCGCCAACTCACTGCCTTACGCGGCCGATGCGGCAACAGCCATCTCGCTGGGGATTGCGGGATTCTTCATGAGTTGGTCGCGGCAGCTCACCATGAAGCCTGCGTCTGTCATGGCGAAGCACTCTCGAAGCCGGTCGAGGTCGAGGCAGTGTTTGCCCCTTCTGCCTCCCAAGGAGCGTAGCCATGCACTGGCATCGTGGCATTGCCCTTGCGCTCACAGCAGCCGGCCTGTTCGGGATCGGCACCCCGTTATCCAAGCTGCTACTGGCCCAAGTCAGCCCATGGCTGCTGGCGGCGCTGCTCTATCTCGGCTCTGGCATCGGCCTCTGGCTCATGCGCCAGATTCGCCGCAGCCCGAAGGTGTATCTTGATCGGGGCGATTGGCGCTGGCTCGCTGCAGCCACCGTTGCCGGCGGGATGATCGGGCCGGTACTGCTGATGATCGGGCTGTCAGCCATGCCGGCATCGGGCGCCTCGCTCTTGTTGAATGCCGAAGGCGTGCTGACCGCACTGCTTGCCTGGTTTGTTTTTCATGAAAACTTTGACCGTCGTATCGCCCTGGGCATGCTCGCTATCGTCGCCGGGGCACTGGTCCTGAGTTGGCCATCCGATGCGCAGTTCTCCGGAGCATGGCCCGCACTGGCGATCCTCGGCGCCTGTTTCGCCTGGGCGATCGACAACAACCTGACCCGTAAGGTCGCACTGGCCGATGCCTCGTTCATCGCCATGGTCAAGGGCTTGGTCGCCGGCATCACCAATCTCGCACTGGCGCTTTTGGCCGGGGCCATCTGGCCGGCACCGGAAATCGTCGCGCAGGCGGCACTGCTTGGCTTCGCCAGCTATGGCGCCAGCCTCACGCTCTTCGTCATTGCCCTGCGCCATCTGGGAACAGCTCGTACTGGCGCCTATTTTTCCGTGGCGCCCTTCTTCGGAACGCTGCTGGCGATCCTGTTGCTCAACGAACCGGTGACGCCGCAATTGCTGGCGGCCGGGCTGTTGATGGCCTTCGGTGTCTGGCTGCACCTGTCCGAGCAACATGAGCATGGGCATCGGCACGAAACGCTTGAGCACACGCACGAGCATGTCCACGGAGAAAATGACAGTCACCACGATCATGAGCACCCCGGGCAGGTTCTGTCCGGAACCCGCCACACCCATCGCCACCAGCACGCGTCGATTGAGCATACACATGCGCACTTTCCCGATGCGCACCATGCGCACGAGCACTGAGGACGGACAATGATCAAGACCGGTTTGCTGTTTTTTGCCACCGCTCTGGCCGAAATCATCGGCTGTTTTCTGCCTTACTTGTGGCTGCGCAAGGAGGGCTCCCCGTGGCTGCTGCTGCCGGCTGCGCTCAGTCTTGTAGTCTTTGTCTGGCTGCTGACCTTGCATCCGGCGGCAAGTGGCCGGGTCTATGCCGCTTACGGTGGCGTCTATGTGGCAACGGCACTGCTCTGGCTGCGAGTGGTTGACGGCATCAAACTTTCCTCACTTGACTGGTTGGGTGCCGGAATTGCCCTGTTGGGTATGGGCATCATCGCCTCGGCCTGGAAACCCGCTGGATAGAAGGCTGCTGGCCCTGGCTCAACGATCAGATTACGACACTCAACAATCAACATGTAGAGCAAAAATACGTTGAGCTGCATGACGATGCGCTAGCGTACGATTATTTTCGTTTTCTGTCACATCCCCAAATAAGTGTTTCGGTAAAACCATTTTTAAAACCGTCATTCCGGACTTGATCCGGAATCTGACCGAAGGAAATGTGCCGCGAAGCACCTAACCCAGAGCCTGTTCCAGATCCGCGATCAAATCCTCAGCATCCTCCAAGCCGACCGACAGACGCAGCATGGCGTCCGAGATGCCGCGACGGGCACGCTCTTCCGTCGTTAATCCATGGTGGGTGGTTGTACACGGCTGGGTTACCAAGCTTTCCGCACCCCCAAGGCTGGGTGCCAAGGCGAAGAGCTTCAACCGGTCAGCGACGCGTGTGGCATCTTCTCCGTCGCCAGCGACCTCGATCGTCAGCATGCCCCCGAATCCGTACATTTGGTCTTTGGCCAGCGCGTGCCCCGGAAACTCGGGCAGACCAGGAAAGTAGACCCGGCTGACCTTGGGGTGGCGGTCCATGGCTTCGGCGATACGCTGGGCCGACTCGTTTTGCTGACGCACGCGCACGACCAGGGTACGCAGGCTGCGGGCGAGCAATGACGCAGTGGCCGGGGCGATCATCGAGCCGAGATTCTTGCGCCAGTTCCATACCGGCATCAGTAATTCCTTCGACCCCATCAAGACGCCAGCGGTGAGGTCGCTGTGTCCGCCGAGATATTTAGTGGCGCTATGCACGACGAAATCCGCTCCCAGTTCCAGCGGGCGCTGATTGACCGGTGAGGCGAACGTGTTGTCGACCGCGACTCGCGCACCGTAGGCGTGCGCCTTCGCTGCAATAGCCCGAATATCGAGCAATTCGAGGGTGGGATTGGTGGGCGTCTCAAAAAATACCAGCTTCGCGCCTGCGGCCAGCAAAGCGTCCAGTTGATCCAGTTCGCGGCCAAGAATCAAATCGGTCTTGATCCCCAGCAACGGCAACTGGCTGGCCAATAGTTCCAGCGTTCCGCCGTAAGCGTCACCGATGCAAACGATGCCCTCACGCCCATGCGTCAGGAACAAGGCTGTCTCGGCGGCCATCCCGGAACAAAAAGACCAGGCCATCTCCGCGCCTTCGAGGCTGGCGAGCGTTTCTTCAATCGCAAAGATTGATGGGTTCAGGCCGTATCGCGTATAGAGGCTCCCCGGCTTGCGACCGTCAACGACATCGAGCAGGTCAGCCGTCGATTTGAACGCAAAGGTGGTGGTGTCATACACCGGAAGGTGCGGACTGCCATGTGCGTCCTTGAAACTGTGGCCGTGAATGGTGCGCGTGGACAAGCCGGGCTTGCTGCTTTCAGTCATTTGAGTCTCCTGGTTATTCTTACTGCGGTTTCAGACGGCACGATGCCCAACTCGGGGAGTTTCAGAACGAGATTACTTTGTCGCTATCGATGACCCATTCCGCCAGCGCCGGCATGGTGGATTTTTCGGCGCCCTCGAAATACGGATGGTTCTTGTAGATGCCGCAGCGCGCCATGCAGGTTCCGCACACCTTGACCTTCACGCCACGGGTGATGAGCACCTTCAGCATCAACGAAAGGTCTTGGTCATAGCCTTCTGGCGGACGACAGGCATCGCGTGCCATGTCCACCGCATCACTCATCAGGAAAATGCGAACTTCACTTCCAGCATCGACCAACTTGTCGGCCAGTCGCAGTCCGTTCCAGGTCACATCGGTACTATCGTAGGGCTCGTGATTGAAAATAATCAGGGTTTTCATAGACGGTTTCCAAGGAGAGGTGGATCAACGCCTGGCCAGCAGGCCGAAGTGAAAGGGACAGCAATCTTGCAAATCAACCGATTCAATGGAGTGGAATCCGGCATCGGCTATCCACGCCCGACATTGGTCTGGGGTCGGACGGATCTCCAGCGAAGGACCGCGTGGTGTGGGTATATCACTGCGCCAGTGAATCACCGAAAGCACGCCATCGTCCTGCAAGGTCCGGTAGGCTTCGCGCAGCAGGGAAATAGGCTGTTCCAGGTGCAACAGGTTGAAAATCATCGCGTGCGCTTGCGACCCGGAGTCCACGCCCGTTCCGTGTGCAACGAAATCTCGAACGTCGGCTTGAATGTTGGGGAGATCGAAAGTGACGGCCTTATGGCGCACACAGTCGACCATTTCTGGTTCGATATCTAGGGCGATAACACGCCCTGCCGTACGTCGGGCAGTGGGCACCGTAAAGGAACCGTATCCGCAGCCGAATTCGATAACATCCCCCAGCACCGCAGTGCCAAGGAGTCTGTCAATAGCAGCCTCTGCCTCGAAAAAACTCGCCCAGTAGGCTTCGTCGGGCATGCCGCTTTCACGTCCCTTCATGCTCATGATTTGCCTTGCTCCACCGGAAGACCTGCCGCCAGCCATTCACTGACGCCATCAAGGATCTTGCGCACTCGATAGCCTCTCGCCGCTAGCAACGCCACGGCCTCGTCAGAGAGCAGGCAGAACGGTCCTCGGCAGTAGGCGACAATCTCGACGTCGGACGGCAATTCAGCAAGGCGCTGCTCAATCTCGGCCACCGGCATCGAGCGGGCAAACGGTAGGTGAGCCGTTTCGTATTCCGTTGGCGGACGCACATCGATGACGAACACCTCGCCGCGTCGCGCTTGTTCCAGCAGCACCTCGCGACCGACAGCGGAGAACTTCGCCGGATCGGCCACCATCTGTCCCAGGGCCATCTTCAGTTCCAGCAGGTGCTCTTCGGCGACCTGGCGCAGACTCACCCACAGACCCGCCACATCACTGCCGGCCAGTTGATAGATGATGTATTTGCCCTCGCGCCGAAAAGTCACGAGGCGTGCTTCCTTCAGCACTTTCAGGTGCGCGCTGGTGAGTTTGATGTCGGCCGACAATTCGCTCGCCAGCGTTTCAACGGTCTTTTCGCCTTGCGCCAATAATTCCAGCAGCTCCAGCCGTTTCGGACTGGAAACCGCTTTGCCGATGCGGGCAACCTGCTCGTAGAGGAGGTCTTTTATCATTCGTTTGTCCATAACCGACATTCTAACGATTGTACGAATGTGAGGCGAAATGTTTTTGTTTCGCGACTGAATCCAGGAAATGCCGACATCTACGACGCCAACTGATTCAGATGGCGGCTGGTGGCACGACTGCTTGTCCTACCCAATGAGTCTGGTCGAATTTTGCCTTGGGCCGCTTAACGTGCTTTATTTTCCGAATTCTGAGACGACCCCATGTAAGCCGAATGGCATTCGCCTCAATCCATCGGCTCGCCGGGGTCGCGCCTGATCTGATCTCGAAACGGTGCCGCCAAACCGGCCGTTCCTGCTGGGCGCCCCTGCCGCCGACCACTACGCTGAGGCCCTCTTCCGCACCTCGCACAGGCCTTCATGCATTCCAATTCCCAGCGGCGACATCGGCACTCGGCCGTCATGCAGCGCATCGCGGGTCTGGAGCGGGCGCTGGAACAGGCGCAGCACCTGCTCCACCAGGACGATCTCACTCCGCTCCTGAACCGCCGCGGTTTCCGGCGCGCCTGCGACCGGTTGGCCGGCAACGGCCAGATGGCGATGTCGGCCTGCTCCGCAATGATCGACCTGGATGGCTTCAAGGCCATCAACGACCGGTACGGCCATCCGGTCGGCGACGCCGCGCTGGTTCACTTCGCCGCCACGCTGCGCCGGCATCTGCGTCCGGCCGACACCATCGCGCGGCTGGGTGGCGACGAGTTCGCCCTGATCCTGATGAATTGCAGCGGCGACCATGCGTGCCTGTTGCTGGAACGCTTGCAGCAGGCACTCGTCGGATCACCCCTGTCAGTGCCGGATGGCGCCGTGCCGCTGCGGTTCTCTGCCGGGGTCGCCGAGCTTCATGCTGCTGAATCGCTGGAGCAGCTCTTGGAACGTGCCGATGCCGCCTTGCTTGATGCGAAGCGCCAAGGCAAGGCTATGGTCCGCCTGAGCGTTCCACCGGCGCGGTCTGCGCAGGCAGCCGCGGCGAACGCGTGCGACTGACACGCCCAACCGGGAGCGGTGATCGGGGAAGCGAATGAGACCCGGACTTTCGGCCGGACTCCTCGTTGGATGCCCAGGAGTTCAAGCAGCAGAGGGCCCTGGTCGTCGTTGAAACTGATTTCAGTCATTGCTGACCAGAGCCGCCACTTCTGGCTGACCGACCCCGACCGGTCTGATGACGCTTGAAAGGAATCTGGCCGAATTCTGAACCGTATGCTGCCGTTCAGACTTCAGGACTGAGCTCTACCTCGGCCAGAGCCGCCGTTCTTGCGTGCTTCGCCATACGGCCGCTCAAGGCTGGACAGTGGCCGTTATGGTGTCTATGAGTTTGGAGGCGATTCAAGTTTGAGCTTTGGTTGAGTGGTTTAGGCGTAAAAGGGCAATCTCTTTGTAGTCGAGGCCGTGTTGACTTTCTAGTGGCGCCTGCTTCGTCCCGGCCATGGCAGTTCTCCTGTTAGTTCAGCCAAGCCCCCATTGTCTTCGACACGTGCGCCGAAGCGATTTACCTCCACCGCTGGTAAATCGTCACTGTCGAACCATAGCAGGGAGAGGGTGGTGTCGGTGCGCAGGTAATGCCTTGAAAGTTCCCAGAGATCGAGGCCTTTTTCCCAGTTATCGAGCCAGACGTCCTGTGAAACTTCCCCTATTTCAGTAGCGTTCTTTCCTGAAGAGCGGATTCGGTGAGCCACCGAGCCTGCTGGAATTACTGACCTAGGAGGTATCCAGCCCC
>WBZP01003515.1_pt1 | contig 16952 bp, 14 predicted proteins | sample 5204301 | NCBI WGS metagenome assembly WBZP01 (sample SAMN12412401, study PRJNA552823) | activated sludge metagenome | isolation source: activated sludge from nitrification reactor of wastewater treatment plant... | place: USA: Pennsylvania | collected 2017
CACGCCGGGGGCATCCGGGTCGACCACATCCTCGGGCTGTTCCGCCTCTGGTGGGTGCCGGAAGGCCTCCCGGCCAGCGCCGGCGCGTACGTCAAGTACGACCACGAGGCCCTCGTCGGCATCCTCATCCTCGAGGCCCATCGGGCCGGGGCGGTCGTCATCGGCGAGGACCTCGGCACCGTCGAGCCCTGGGTCCGCGACTACCTGGCGGAGCGGGGCGTGCTCGGGACGTCCATCCTGTGGTTCGAGCGGGACTTCGGTGGGTCCGGCGACCCGCTGCCCCCGCAGGCGTACCGGCGGCTCTGCCTGGCGACGGTGACCACCCACGACCTGCCGCCCACCCGCGGCTATCTCGAGGGCATCCACGTCGACATCCGGCACCGGTTGGGTCTGCTGACCCGCTCGCTGGAGGAGGAGCGCGCCACGGACTCTGCGGAGCAGCGCCATGTCGTCGAGGCCCTCCGGGCGCGCGGGCTGCTTGACCTCGACGAGACCGACCCCGCCGAGGTCGTTCTCGCCCTGCACCGCTTCCTCGGACAGACGCCCTCGCTCATGCTCGGCGTGGCCGTGCCGGATCTGGTCGGAGACCGGCGACCGGTCAACCAGCCAGGCACCGACGAGGAGTACCCCAACTGGCGGATCCCGCTGTCCGACCCGTCCGGTGAGGCCGTCCTCCTGGAGGACCTCGTCGAGTCGGGCTACGCCCACGCCGTGGTTCGGGCGGTCCAGGGCTGACCTCGGCGGCCGGGCGCCGAGGTCAGCGGGCCCGGTCGACCTGCTGGGCGCGGGTGGCCCGGGCGCACTCGTCGCGGCGCTCCTTGACCATCCGAACCAGCCCGACCGGAGCGTCCGGGTGCGCAGCGAGCCAGGCGTTCGTCGCGTCGAGCAGGCCTTGCCCGGCGAGCGGGATCGGGTAGAACTCCTCGACGATGAAGGTCCCGATCGCCACGGTGCGGCTCTGCCACATCGGGATCAGGGCGTCGTGGAAGCGCGCCACATAGGGCTCCAGGGTCGCCGGGTCCACCGACCGAACGAAGCCCCGACCCAAGGACTGGACGACCGCATTGGGGGTGTCATCCTGCTCGACCCCTCGGGCCCAGGCCTGTTCCTTGGCGTGGGGCGTCGGGCGAGCGGCCAGGGTCTGGGCGAGCCGCTCCTGACCGCTGTTCGTGGGGTCGGCCCGGCCCTCCGCCTCGATCGTCGCGTCGTCAACCCGGCCCATCGCGGCGAGCGCACGCAGGAGCACCCAGCGCAGCTCGACGTCGACGTCGAGCCCGGCGAGCGCGACGGTCCCGTCGAGCAGACCCCGCAGGTATGCCGCATCCGCCTCGCTCGACGAGAGGCCGGCATACGCGGTGATGAGCTGATGCTGGGCGTCGCTGCCGGGGACTGCCCCCTCGGCGAGCTCGCGCAATGTCGCGGTGCAGCCCGCCCGGACCTCGTCCCGGTGCTCGGGGGTGACATAGCGCAGAACGGCGATGGTGATCTCGCCGAGGAGCACCTTGAGGGTGGGCGAGTGTTCCTCGCCGATGAGGCTCTGCATCGCCAGCTCGACGAAGTCCCGCGCGGCGAGCTCACCCTCGCGGACCATGTCCCATGCGGCGATGAGGACGACCGCCTTGGGCAGCTGGTCCGGGTACCCACGGGGGTGCGCCAGGGCGGTCGCCATCGAGCGCGGGTCGAGCCGGGTCATGCAGTAGGCCAGGTCCTCGTCGTTGAGGAGGAGCAGGTCCGGTTCGCGCTCGCCGACCAGCTCCGGTATGTCGGTCCGCTCGCCGGCGATGTCGACCTCGAGATAGCGGCGCCGGTGCAGGCTGGTCCCATCGACGTCATACAGGCCGATCCCGAGGCGGTGCGGCCGCGGCGCAGGGCCCCCCTGCTCCGAGGACTGGAGCACGGCAACCTCGGTGTACCGCCCCTCGGCGTCGATGGCGGTCTGCGACCGCAGGGTCGTGACGCCGGAGGTGGTCAGCCACTGCTCCGCCCAGGGGCGCAGGTCGCGGCCGGAGGTCTGCTCGAGCTCGACGAGCAGGTCGGACAGCTCGGTGTTGCCCCAGGCGTGCTTGGCGAAATAGGCCCGGAGCCCGGCCGTGAAGGCGTCGCGACCGACCCAGGCGACGAGCTGCTTGAGGACGGCGGCGCCCTTGGCGTACGTGATCCCGTCGAAGTTCGCCGCGACGTCCTCGAGGGCGGCCATGTCGGCCGCGATCGGGTGGGTGGAGGACATCTGGTCCTGCTCGTACGCCCAGCTCTTCTCGTGGATGCTGAAGGTCGTCCAGGCGCGACGCCACTCGGTCGACTCGGCCATGCACACGGTGGAGGCCCACTCGGCGAAGGACTCGTTGAGCCACAGGTCGTCCCACCAGCGCATCGTGACCAGGTCGCCGAACCACATGTGCGCCAGCTCGTGCAGGATCGTCAGGGCCCGCCGCTCGATGATCGCCTCGGTGACCTTGGCCCGGAAGACGTACGTCTCGGTGATCGTTACCGCACCGGCGTTCTCCATTGCGCCCATGTTGTACTCCGGCGCGAAGACCTGGTCGTACTTGGCGAACGGGTAGGGGACGCCGAACTCGTTCTCGAAGAAGGCGAAGCCCCGCTTGGTGGCGTCGAGGATGTTGTCGGCGTCGAGGTGCTCGAGCAGCGAGGCCCGGCAGAACACGCCCAGCGGGATCTCCCCGGCCCGGGTCGACACGGAGTCGCGGACCCCGAGGTAGGGGCCGGCGTGCAGGGCGGTGACATAGGACGAGATCCGCGGCGTCGGTGCGAAGGCCCAGGTCGCCAGCTCCTCGGTGCGCTCGCCGGTCGTCCCGGTCCCGGCCGGGGTCGGCTCGGGGGTAGGCATGACCGAGATGACCTCCCACCTCGCGGGTGCGGTCACCGTGAAGCTGAACTCGGCCTTGAGGTCGGGCTGCTCGAAGACGGCGAACATCCGCCGCGAGTCCGGAACCTCGAACTGGCTGTAGAGGTAGACCTCGGAGTCGACCGGGTCGACGAACCGGTGCAGCCCCTCGCCGGAGCGCATGTATCGACAGGTCGCCTCGATGGTCAGGACGTTCTCTGTGGCCAGACCGGGCAGCGCGACGCGGGAGTCGGCATACGCGCGTGCGGGGTCGAGCTCGACCCCGTTGAGGGTGACCGACTCCACCGAGTCGGCGATGAGGTCGATGAAGGTCGAGGCGCCGGGCTGGGCACAGCGGAAGCGCACCGTCGTCCGGCTCGTGAAGGTCGACGCGCCGCGGCCCAGATGCAGGTCGACGTCATAGCGCTCGACGCTGATGAGGGCAGCGCGCTCACGGGCTTCGCTGCGCGTGAGGTTCGTTCCAGGCACGACGGGTCCTCCTTGACCAGGACGTGGCAACCCTTGCCATCCTGTCACGAGTTCCTCGGTGGGGAGTGCGAGGATTGGCGCCATGGCCTCGACTCCCGCGCCCCGCAGCGCCGCCCGCATGTGGTTCGACCCGGTGTGCCCCTGGGCATGGATGACGTCCCGGTGGCTCATGGAGGTCGAACGGGTCCGCCCGGTCGACCTCACCTGGTCGGTGATGTCCCTCTCGGTCCTCAACGCCGGTCGGGACCTGCCGGAGGACTACCAGAGCCTCATGGAGCGGGCCTGGGCTCCGGTGCGGGTCATCATCGCGGCGGCGCGGGACCATGGCCCATCGGTCGTCAAGCCGCTGTATGACGCGATGGGGGAGCGGATCCACCACGGTCAGGACACGGACTATCGTGCCGTGGCTGCGGCTGCCCTGGCCGAGTGCGAGCTGCCCGCGGCGCTGATCGAGTACGCCGACTCCGATGCCGTCGACGACCTGCTCCGGGCCAGCCACGAGGAGGGCATCTCCCTGGTCGGCACCGAGGTGGGCACGCCCGTCGTCGCGGTCGACGGAGTCGCCTTCTTCGGTCCGGTGGTCAGCCCGGCCCCCAAGGGTGAGGCGGCAGGTCGGCTCTGGGATGGCTGCCTGCTCGTCGCGGGCACGCCAGGCTTCTTCGAGCTCAAGAGAACCCGGACGGTCGGACCGATCTTCGACACGGGGGAGCAGGGATGAGGGTGCACATCGGCGGGGACCACGCCGCCTTCGAGCTGCAAGAGGCCCTGGTCGCCCACCTGCGCGCGTCCGGTCACGACGTGGTCAACCACGGTCCCCTCGCGTATGACGCCGAGGACGACTACCCCGTCTACGTCCTGCGGGCCGCGGAGGCCGTCGCGGCCGACCCGCAGTCGCGTGGGGTCGTTCTCGGCGGGTCCGGCAATGGCGAACAGATCGCGGCGAACAAGGTCGACGGCATCCGCGCCGCGCTGGCGTGGACACCCGAGCTGGCCGGTCTGGCCCGGGAGCACAACAACGCGCAAGTCGTCTCGATCGGCGGCCGGTTCACCCAGACCGAGGTCGCCAAGGCCATCGTCGACGTCTTCCTCAGCACCGAGTTCGTCGGGGGCACCCGGCACCAGCGCCGGCTGGACATGGTGACGGCATACGAGCAGGGCGGGACGCTGCCACCGCTGCGGTGACGCGTGCCGGCCAGGCCACCGCGTGTGCCGAGCGCCACTCGGGTGCCGAGCGCCACTCGGGTGCCGACGCCGCGTGCCGGAGGACAACGCTGCGGTCAGCGAGCCAGGTAACGCCCGTTCACGCGGGGCCGGCGTGCCGCGGCGGCCACCATCAGCGCACCCAGCAGCACCAGCGCGCCACCCAGCCCCCCGATCGAGGAGACCCGCCCGGCACCGGTGTCCGGCAGGGTCGTCGTGGTCGACGCAGGCTCGGTTGTCGTCGTGCTGCTGGTCGTCGTGCTCGAAGAGGGCTCGGTTGTCGTCGTTGAGCTGGTCGTCGTGCCCGACGTGCTGGTCGTCGTGGTCGAGGTCGAGCTGGTGGTGGAGCTGGTCGAGGTGCTGCTCGACGTCGTGCTGCTCGAGCTGTTCGACGTGGTGCTCGATGTGCTGCTCGTAGAGGTGGTGCTAGTGGTGGAGCTAGTCGATGTTGTTGAGGTCGTGCTCGTCGTCGTTGTCGGGGTCCCTGTGGCCTGCCCCGACCCGGTGAACCTCCGGACGGAGTTCTTGACCCGGATCGGGGTCTGGCCGTAGATCTGCACGTCGGCGATATTCGTGTAGGTGGTCAACGTCGGGTCGGTGACGATCGCCTTGCCGCGGACCCGTACATATGAGTCAGCCGGGATATTGCGCAGTTCGGCGACAAAACCGTTCGGAGACGTTGCCGCCGGGCAGGTCAGAGTTCGGTCCCGGACCGGAATCCTGGACCATGTCCCAGGGGTGCCTCCCACGTCAGGTGCCATCTGCATCAGGATCGTCGTGCAGTCGACCTTCACGCCTGTTGACGGGATGTCGGTGATGGTGACGGTCCGTCCGGCGTCCGGGACCTGGTCAAGGGTGCCGGCATAGATGGCGAAGGAGAAGCCGTCCTGGGTGGCTCGGTCGATCCAGTAGAAGACTTTGCGCGGGATCTTGGAGTTTACTGGCTGGGGGCCGACGACGACGGTATCGGTGAAGGTCTCGTCCGTGGTCGTGAAGTGTGCGGTGACGATGTCACCCTCCTGCACACTGCCGCCCTTGAAGTAGGTGTAGAACGTCGCAGTCCCATGGATCGGCCCCTTCCCCTCCACGTATGAGGTCAGGGTAAAGGTGGCAACCGAGCCGCTCACAACAACGTGCGCGACCGGCTCGCCGGTGATCGGGTCGACGATGTCGAAGGAGTCATTCACCCAACCGAACGGGTCGGCCAGACTCAGCGTGAAGGTATCGCCCGCGTGGGATCCGGACGGGATGGTGAAGGCGGTATCAACAGTCATGTGTTCGATGGGCCCCGCGGTGTCCTCCGCGATGACGACCGAGTCGAAGACACCACCGAGCACGGATGCGCGTACCGGCGCGGAGACGGTGAGCTGCCACGCAAGGCCGATGACGGCCATGACGGCAATGACGACAGCGCGGCGGAAGCCGCGAACCCCAAGTGACATCGTGCGCTACCCCTCTTTTCCCCGCGTTGGCACACACTCGCGCCTCGACGACCTCATGCTAGTCGCCGGTGCTTGATTTGGGCATGGGAATCGGCGCCACTCGCGTGGATGTGGACAATGTGACGTCATACTCGGGGGCTGTGGACAGTGCAGGCACGGTGCTGACGTATCGCGGAAGGCGCGGGCGACTGTCCGCCCTGACCCGGTCGCGGGTCGACGTCGTGCTCCCGCTCTACGCGGTGCCCGAGGGGCCCGTGAACGCCGAGCAGGTCTTCGGCCGTCGGGCGCCGCTGGTGCTGGAGATCGGCTGCGGCCACGGTGCGGCCGCCATCGGCTTCTGCGTGGCCCATCCCGACCATGACCTCGTGGCCGTGGACGTCCACCTCCCCGGTCTGGCCCGCGCGGCAGCGGCGGCCGCCGACGCGGCGGTGAGGAACCTGCGGCTGCACTCCGGGGACGCTGTCCCGCTCCTGGAGCGGCTGCCCTCGGGCTCATTGGCCGCTGTCCACCTGTTCTTCCCCGACCCCTGGCCCAAGGCCAAGCACGAGAAGCGCCGCTTCGTCGCCGCCGACCGGCTGTCGCTGCTCCTCGACCGGCTCCGGCCCGACGGTGCGCTCCTTGTCGCGACCGACGCTCCCGACTACGCCGGCTACCTGCGCCGTCAGGCATCGGTCGTCGGGGCGAGGGTGGTCCTCTCGCCCCGACCCGCCTGGCGCCCGCTGGCCGGCTTCGAGCTCCGGGCGGTCGAGGCGGGGCGCCGGTGTATCGACCTCACCGTCTCCCGCTGCGGGTAGCCGTGCCGGCGTCTGCTCGCGGCGGGTCGTGGCGGGTCCAGTGGAGCAACGATGTCAGGTCGACCCGGGCCCCGTGCGAGTTCAGCGCGGCCTCGCTGAGGCGCACCGCTCGCGTGGTCGGCCACAGGTGCGTGATCCGGATGGCCGCGACCATCAGCGCGCTGAGCAAGAAGATCTGCGCCGACGACGGCTCGGTGGCCAAGGACGCGGCCAGGCCGAGGGCAGGGACCGGCATGGTGATCGCGTATCGCACCATGGCGGCCCTGAAGTACCGCGACACGGCGACCTCACCGGCCGCCTCGTCCGGTAGGTCCGGGTCCACAGGCTTCAGTCGGTAGCCGACGAGGTCGCAGAACAGATGGGACACCAGCGAGAGGATCAGCAGCGGCGCGACGCTCACCGCCGTGACCAACGGGCCGGGACCCCGCCGGGCCAGCTGGGCCAGGGCCGCGGCCAGGGGGAGGGTGATGAGCACTGCGGCGAGGATGCGGGAGCGACGCGCCACTGCGTGGACCGCGGACCTCGCCATGGCCGGAGTCTAGGTGGGCGCGTCACCGGGGGTGGCTCGTGGCACGCCGTGCCCTGCACGGCAGATCGGAGCGGGTGACGGGAATCGAACCCGCATGACCAGCTTGGAAGGCTGGAGCTCTGCCATTGAGCTACACCCGCGTGGTGCCCGGCGGTCCGCAGCGCGGGCGCCAGGCAGATAGCCTAGTGCCCGGCCGGCCGCCGACCGAATGTCAGCACCGCTGCGGCGACCGACCAGCGCGGGGTATGGCGCAGCTTGGTAGCGCGTCCGCTTTGGGAGCGGAAGGCCGCCGGTTCAAATCCGGCTACCCCGACACGTCCCGCCCCCGCGGGGGCGACTGCGCGCCGTCACCCGGGCACCTGACCTCCGGCTAGGATGGTGCGCTGGTGCCCTGCGCGGGCGCCGCCAACCCAGAGCCGTCATACCACCGTGGAGTACCCGTGAAGACCGCTGTCGAGACCCTCAACCCGACCCGGGTCAAGCTCACCGTCGAGGTCCCCTTCGACGAGCTGAAGAAGGACCTCGACGCGGCCTACAAGCTCATCGGGTCGCAGATCCAGGTGCCCGGCTTCCGCAAGGGCCACGTGCCGACGCGGATCATCGACCAGCGGGTCGGCCGCGGCGCGGTGCTCCAGGAAGCGGTCAACGAGGCGCTCCCGCGGCTGTACTCCCAGGCCGTCCACGAGCACGAGCTGCGCGCCCTCGGCCAGCCCGACGTCGAGGTGACCGAGGTGCCGGTCGAGGACGGGCAGCCGCTCGCCTTCACCGCCGAGGTCGACATCCGGCCCGAGATCACCCTCCCCGACCTCGACGGTCTCGCCGTCACCGTCGATTCGGTCGACGTCACCGACGAGGACATCGACGAGCGGCTCACCGTGCTGCGCCGCCGGTTCGGCACCCTCACCGGCATCGACCGCGCCGTCGTCGATGGCGACTTCGTCTCGATCGACCTGTCTGCATCGATCGCCGGCGAGGACATCGACGCGGTCACCGGGGTGTCCTACGAGGTCGGCAGCCACCAGATGCTCCCCGGTCTGGACGAGGCGCTGGTCGGTATGTCGGCCGGCGACACGAAAACCTTCGCCGCCCCGCTGGCCGGCGGCGACCACGCCGGCGAGGACGCCGAGTGCATCGTCACGGTCCAGGCGGTCAAGGAGCGGGTCCTGCCCGAGCTCGACGACGACTTCGCCCAGCTGGCCAGCGAGTTCGACACCCTGGCCGACCTCAAGGCCGACCTGGCCAAGGAGGCCCGGCAGAGCAAGGCCTACGGCCAGGGCATCCAGGCCCGGGACAAGCTCGTCGACCTGCTCCTGGAGAAGGTCGACTTCCCGGTGCCCGAGGGTGTCGTCGACGCCGAGGTCAAGGCGCACCTGGACAACGAGGGCAAGGCCCACGACGACGAGCACGGCGTCGAGGTCGCCGAGGAGACCCGCAAGGGTCTGCGCGTCCAGCTGCTCCTCGACGCGATCGCCGAGGACCGCGGGGTGCAGGTCGACCAGAGCGACCTCATCGAGTACCTCGTGATGTCCTCCCAGCAGTACGGCATGGACCCCAACGAGTTCGCCAAGATGGTCGACGAGCGCGGCCAGATCCCGGTCATCGTCGGCGAGGTGGCCCGTCGCAAGGCGCTGGCCTCGGTGTTGTCGAAGGCCTCGGTCGTCGACACCACCGGCGCACCCGTCGACCTCGAGGCCCTCACGCCGAACCGCGGCACCCTCGTCGAGGGCGACGCCCCGGCGGACGCCGAGTAGCCGGACCGGTCGCGGCCCACCGGCACTGACGGTGGGCTTGTGCGCTCACGGCGAACAGGGTCGGCGACCGGGACTGTTCGGCGGGTCTTCGGCGTTAGGGTCATCGAAGGCGGGGCGGAAGCGTCCGGCCGGCATACCCCTGAAGTTCGTGACATGCGAGGAGACCGACAGTGAGCGTCCCCCGTGAGATCGTCTCTGCCGACAAGCCGTTGGGCGGCGGCCTGGACGACCACATCTACAACCGGCTGCTCAAGGAACGGATCATCTTCCTCGGCTCCGACGTCCGCGACGACAACGCCAACGCGATCTGCGCCCAGATGCTCCTCCTCGCCGCCGAGGACCCGGACGCGGACATCTGGCTGTACATCAACTCCCCGGGTGGCTCGGTGACCGCGGGGATGGCGATCTTCGACACCATGCAGTGGGTGCCTTGCGATGTCGCGACCGTCGCGATGGGGATGGCCGCCTCGATGGGCCAGTTCCTCCTCTCGGCGGGCACGCCCGGCAAGCGCTACGCCACCCCGCACGCCCGGGTGATGATGCACCAGCCGTCCGGCGGCATCGGCGGCACCGCCTCGGACATCAAGATCCAGGCCGAGCAGATGCTCCACATCAAGAAGCAGATGGCCCGGCTCATCGCCGAGCACACCGGTCAGAGCATCGAGCAGATCGAGAAGGACTCGGACCGAGACCGGTGGTTCACCGCCGAGGAGGCCAAGGCCTACGGCTTCGTCGACCACGTCATCACCCAGGCCCAGCGGGTCGGCTCCGGCGCCGCGACGGAGGAGAAGTGAGCACCATGTCGGTCCCCTCGTCGGCCTTCCCCGGGTCGCCTCTTGGCTCGTCCTACGGCTCCCCGTATGGCGCCGCCGGACTGCCTGCCCCCACCGGCCGCTACATCCTGCCCCAGTTCGAGGAGCGCACGTCCTACGGGATGAAGCGCCTCGACCCCTACACCAAGCTCTTCGAGGACCGGATCATCTTCCTCGGCGTGCAGGTCGACGACGCCTCGGCGGACGACATCATCGCCCAGCTCATCGTCCTGGAGTCCCAGGACCCGGACCGCGACATCCTCATGTACATCAACAGCCCGGGTGGCTCGTTCACGGCCATGACCGCGATCTACGACACGATGATGTACATCCGCCCGGACATCCAGACCTTCGTCATCGGACAGGCCGCCTCCGCGGCGGCGGTGCTTCTCGGTGCCGGGGCGCCGGGCAAGCGGTTCGCGCTGCCGAACGCGCGGATCCTCATCCACCAGCCCGCCTTGGCCGGTGGCGACTACGGGCAGGCATCCGACCTGGAGATCCAGGCCAACGAGGTGCTCCGGATGCGGACCTGGCTGGAGACGACGCTGGCGATCCACACCGGTCGCACGCCCGAGCAGACTGCCATCGACATCGAGCGCGACAAGATCCTCTCCGCCGAGCAGGCCCGCGAGTACGGCCTCATCGACCAGGTGCTCGAGTCCCGCAAGGCCTCCGCACAGAAGTAGCCGACGCTCCTCCCGACGGGGCCCTGGGTCACCCAGGGCCCCGTCGGCATACCCGGGGGTGGCCCCTAGGCTGGGAGGACGCGGCACCACACCCAAGGAGCGACAGCCATGCCCTACACCCTGCGCGGACGCAGCATGCTCAGCCTGGTCCACCACACCGAGCGGGATCTCACCTACCTCCTCGACCTCTCCCGGGACCTCAAGCGGGCGAAGTACGCAGGCACCGAGCAGCAGCTCCTCCGGGGCAAGAACATCGCGCTGATCTTCGAGAAGACGTCCACCCGCACCCGGTGCGCCTTCGAGGTCGCCGCGTACGACCAGGGCGCGCACGTCACCTATATCGACCCGACGTCGAGCCAGATGGGTCACAAGGAGTCGGTCAAGGACACCGCCCGGGTTCTCGGTCGGATGTATGACGCTATCGAGTACCGCGGCTTCAGCCAGTCGACGGTGGAGATCCTCGCGGAGTACTCCGGCGTGCCGGTGTTCAACGGCCTGACCGACGAGTTCCACCCGACGCAGATGCTCGCCGACGTGCTGACCATGCTCGAGCACGCGCGCAAACCGATCCACGAGATCTCGTACGCCTATGTGGGTGACGGGCGCAACAATGTCGCCAACTCACTGCTCCTCGTCGGGGCCAAGCTGGGGATGGACGTGCGCATCGCCGCCCCGAGGAGCTTGCAGCCGACCGACGACCTGGTGACCATGTGCAAGGAGTTCGCCGGCGACAGTGGGGCGACGGCGACGGTCACCGACGACATCGAGGCCGCCGTCAAGGGTGTCGACTTCATCCACACCGACGTCTGGGTCTCGATGGGGGAGCCGGTCGAGTCGTGGGGGGAGCGGGTCCACCTGCTCCTGCCCTACCAGGTCACCGCCGATCTCATGGCGTCGACCGGGAACCCGCGGACGAAGTTCATGCACTGCCTGCCCGCCTTCCATAACGCCGAGACGGTGGTCGGCAAGCGGGTCGCCGAGCAGTACCCCGAGCTGGCCAATGGCATCGAGGTGACCGAGGACGTCTTCGAGAGTCCGGCCAATATCGCCTTCGAGCAGGCCGAGAACCGGATGCACACGATCAAGGCCGCGCTGGTCGCCTCGCTGGCCTGAGGTCCCCGCGACACCACGCAGGGGCGCGCCCGGGGCCGGTAGGCCTCGGACGCACCCCCTGGGGTGTTCGGTCAGAACGCGCCGCAGTTGGAGGTCTGCGCGGAGCCGGCGAACCGCTTCTTGAGGAAGCTGATCCCCTCCGACGCCGCAGGGCCCTCCCCCAGGACGTGCGAGAGGGCGTAGTTGGTCGAGAAGACCACGTTCGCGCCCGTGGCGCACCAGTCCTTGGCGAGCTGCTTGCCGATCGCGTACGGGATCGTGTCGTCGAACATCGAGTGCGCGACATAGACCGGCATCGACGGCTTGACTCCACCGAGCCGCTGGGCGGCGACGGCAGCGGACCACGGTGCGGTGGCCAGGTACTGCGTCATCGACCGCCCGTCCACGGTCAGGTAGCGCGACGAGGTGTAGGCGAAGCCGGGCGCGTCGAGCACGCACGAGTCCATTGCCCGGGCGACATAGCTGCGGCCGGTCAGGGTGAAGACGCTGAGGGTGTTGAGCGAGTACCCGGCATCCAGCCCCATCGCGCCATAGGTCGCGAAGAGGGCCCAGAAGCTGCCGTCGAGCGCTGCCGCCACCTTGGCGAGGTCAGCCGGAACGGCGCCGGCGACGACACCCTTGACCGGCAGCTCGGGGGCATAGCTCGCCGCGGCCTCAGCGGCTGCTGCGGCAGCGCCACCGCCCTGCGAGTACCCGAACAGCCCGACCGGCGAGGAGGAGGTGATCCCATACCCACCGAGCTGACGAGCGGCACGGACGACGTCGAGCAGGGCGTGCGCCTGGTCGCCAGCGACCATGTAGGTGTGCCGACCCGGCGTGCCCAGCCCCTGGTAGTCGGTCAGCGCGACCGCGAAGCCGGCCGAGAGGAAGGACTTGACCGTCGAGGCCTCGTAGTCCGTGCCGCTGTCGGCCTGACGGCTGGGCGCGCACCGGTCGGCCATGCCGTGGGTGCCGGGGGCGAAGCCGACGATCGGCCGGGCGCCGGAGTACGAGGACGTCGGCACGATGACGACGCCGCTGACGACGGTGCGGGCACCGGCGTGGTCGGTCGAGGTGTAGAGGATCCGGGTGGTGGTCCCCGGAAGGCGGCCCCACCGCAAGATGTCGGTGTAGTACGCCATCGGGGCGCTCTTGACGATGACCCCGTTACCTGCGGGCAGGGTCGACGGTGGCTGGTAGAAGGAGGTGACGTCGTTCTCAGCGGCCTGGGCGGGCACGGCGCCGCTGCCGAGGGTCAGGGCGACCCCGGCTGCGACAACGGCCGCCAAGCGAGTGATCGAACGAGAGGAACCGTGCATGAAGCGTCCTTTCACGACACGTCCCCCAAGACACGATGTGACGGTGAGTAGGTTAGGTGACCATTCGCCGGTCCATTGGCGAATCGCGGAGACTTCGGAAAAGTTGTCCGACTCGTCGGGCGTGAACGAAAGGTGTGCCGGTGCGCGAGCCGACCCGGGACCCCCTGGGGCTGCGGGCCGAGGCCCCGCTCTTTGACGCCTTCCTCCGGTTCGCGGCCGCCACTTTGCACCCGTTCACCATCCCCGGGCACAAGCACCGTCGCGACCTGCTCGGGCCGCTCGTCGACGGTGACATCCCCCTGTATGCCGGCCTAGACACGATGAAGCTGAGCTCTGGGGTGCTTGACCAGGCCGAAGAGCTCGCCGCCCGAGCCTGGGGCGCCGACGTCGCACGCTTCTCGGTCGGCGGGTCCACCCACGGCAACCAGGCCCTGGCCCTGACGGTGGGGCGGCCCGGCGACCGGGTCGTCGTCGGACGCACCCTGCACCGCTCGATGCTCCTCGGGCTGGTCCTGGCCGACCTCGTCCCCACCTGGGTGACCCCCTCGGTCGACCCGCGCACCGGGCTCCCGCTCGCGGTCAGTGCCGACGTGGTGGCCGGTGCACTCGCGGCCGCCCCGTCGGCGGTCGCCGTCCTGGTGACCGACCCACAGTATGTCGGGACGTATGGCGATACCGGCGCTCTTGCGGCCACCGCCCACCGGCACGGGGTGCCGCTCGTCGTCGACGCCGCCTGGGCCGGGCACTTCGGCTTCCACCCCGACCTTCCGCCGCACGCGCTCGCCGCGGGCGCCGACGCCTTGGTGATCAGCGCCCACAAGGCGCTCACTGCGCTCAACCAGGGGGCGATCGTCCTGGCCAGGACGGAACGGATCGACCCCGCCCGGTTCGCCGCGTCCGTCGAGGCGACCGCGACAACCAGTCCCTCCGGTGCGGTTCTGGCCAGCATCGACCTGGCTCGGGCGCTGCTCCAGACCCAGGGCGCCGAGCTGCTCGGCGCGACCCTCGACGCGGTGGTGGCCGCCCGCGCCAGGCTGGAGCAGGTCGAGGGCCTCACGGTGCTCCAGGGACCAGGCGTCGACCCGCTCAAGCTCGTGGTGGGGCTCTCCGGCGCGGGCGCGGACGGCGTCGCGGTGGAGCGCGACCTCGTCGCCGCCGGGCACCCCGTCGAGCTGGCCGACCGGGACACCGTCGTCGCCATGGTCACCCTGGCCGACCGGGCCCAGGACGTGCTCGGGTTCGCCGACCTGCTCGCTCGGACTGTCGAGCGCCATCGCGGCGCCGCGCGTCCGGTCACGCCGCAGCTGGTCTGGACCCGGCAGCCGGAACAGGTCCTCACCCCGCGGGAGGCCTTCTTCGCTCGGCATGCGGTCGTCCCGGCAGCCCAGGCGGTCGGGCGGGTCTGTGCCGAGCTGGTGGCGCCATACCCACCCGGCATACCGGTCCTTGCCCCGGGGGAGCGGGTCGACGAGGAGGTGGTCGCGGCGCTGCGCGCGGCCCGGGCCGCGGGCACCCGGATCGCCTATGCGGCGGACCCGACCCTGGCCACCCTGCGGGTTGTTGGGTGAGCCGAGCCGGTTCGTCGGGGCGGCGCACGGCATTCCGCCCTCAGCGGACAGACGCGACGCGAGGGCACCGACCCCGTGTAATAGGAGGGCAGGTGTCGGTGCGGCCATGTAGCGTTCACGCAGTCACCTCGCGATGGGGCAGGCGAGCAATCCGGGAGGCAACGTGGCACGCATGGGTGAGAGTGGTGACCTGCTGAAGTGCTCGTTCTGCGGGAAGAGCCAGAAGCAGGTCAAGAAGCTCATCGCGGGCCCGGGGGTCTATATCTGCGACGAGTGCATCGACCTGTGCAACGAGATCATCGAGGAGGAGCTCGCCGAGGGTTCCGAGCTCGGCTTCGACGAGCTGCCCAAGCCGCGGGAGATCTTCGACTTCCTCGAGCAGTACCTCATCGGGCAGGGCGGGGCGAAGAAGGCGCTGGCCGTCGCGGTCTACAACCACTACAAGCGCATCCAGGCCGGTGAGCGGGGGCCGATCCGCAAGGACGAGTCGCACGTCGAGATCGCCAAGTCCAATATCCTCCTCATCGGCCCCACCGGTTGCGGCAAGACCTATCTCGCGCAGACACTCGCGAAGATGCTCAATGTCCCCTTCGCCATCGCCGACGCGACCGCGCTGACCGAGGCCGGCTATGTCGGTGAGGATGTCGAGAACATCCTGCTCAAGCTCATCCAGGCCGCTGACTACGACGTCAAGAAGGCCGAGACCGGCATCATCTATATCGACGAGGTCGACAAGATCGCCCGCAAGTCCGAGAACCCGTCGATCACCCGTGATGTCTCCGGCGAGGGGGTCCAGCAGGCCCTGCTGAAGATCCTCGAGGGCACCACCGCCTCGGTGCCGCCGCAGGGCGGGCGCAAGCACCCGCACCAGGAGTTCATCCAGATCGACACCACCAACGTCCTGTTCATCGTCGGGGGGGCCTTCGCCGGGTTGGAGCGGATCATCGAGGCGCGCGCCGGCACCAAGGGCCTGGGGTTCGGCTCGCAGCTGCACAGCGCCCGCGACGCCGCCCAGTCCTTCGCCGAGGTCATGCCCGAGGACCTCATGAAGTTCGGGCTCATCCCCGAGTTCATCGGCCGGCTCCCGGTGATCACCACGGTCAGCCCGCTGGATCGCGATGCCCTGGTGCGCATCCTCACCGAGCCGCGCAACGCCCTGGTCAAGCAGTACCAGAAGATGTTCGAGCTGGACGGGGTCGAGCTCGAGTTCACCCCCGAGGCCGTCGCCGCGATCGCCGACCAGGCCCAGCTGCGCGGCACCGGGGCCCGCGGGCTGCGGGCCATCCTCGAAGAGGTCCTCATGCCGGTGATGTTCGAGGTGCCCAGCGAGGACGACATCGCCCGCGTTGTCGTCACCCGCGAGGTGGTCCTCGACAACGTCCTGCCGACCCTGGTGCGGCGCGAGGCTCCGGCGCGGGCCAAGCGGCCCCGCAAGGAATCCGCCTGATCCCGGGCGGACGCTCGGGTGGCTGAACCCTTCCGGCTCCGGGTCGGTGACCAGGGCCCGCGCCAGTGCAGCTCGGTGACCTGTGGGTCAGCCGCTCTCGTCGTTGCCCGGATGCTTCGCGATCCCGGGTATGCCGCTGGGCTGCTCGGTGACCCGAACGGTGCTGCCGGCCGGTTCGCCGCGGAGGAGCGGTGGGTCCATCGCCGCACCAACGCCGTGGTCGGCCCGGGCGGTCGGCTGCAGCTGCCCTGGCCCCGGTCGCTTGGCACCCCGCCCTGGGGTGCGCGGCACGAGCTGGAGTCCGGGGCCGTGGCGACCGGGGTGCGGTACCGCACCCGATGGGTGCGGTGGTCCCGCGTCGCTCTCGGCGAGGCGTTCGCCGCCCTCCACCAGGTCTCAATGCCGGACCGGCCCGGGGTGCTCTTCGTCGGCAGCTCCTGGCTGCCGCGTCATGTCGTTCTCGTCATCGGCAGCGCGGTCGAGGTCGGCGGCGACCCCGGCGCTGCGCCGGTGACCTCGCTGACGGTCTACGAACCGTCCTCGGGCCAGGTCATCTCGCTGACGCCGGACGACCTGGAGCGGCATACGCCGATCGCGGGCTGGCGACGATGCTGGGTGGCGCTCATCCCGGGGCAGCGGGAGGCAGGCCAGGGACCTCGCCGGCCCGCACGATCCGACGCAGCGTGAGGTAGTCCCGGGCGACGAGCCAGAGCACCCCGAGGTCGAGGATCGCAAACGCCAGGTGCCACGGAAGGGACACCCGGGGCAGGTTCCACAGGGTCAGACCGGCGGTGAGCACGAAGAGCGCCGCGAGCAGCCGGGCCGAGATGGCGGCGTCGGCAAGCCGGGGCTGGCCGCGGCGCACCGGGAGCCAGGTGGTCTGGATCGCCGTTGCCGCAAGCCCGGCGAACCACGCGGAGACGACGAAGACACCAATCGGCTGCTCCGCGTCGGTGGAGTGCCACAGGACGAGGAAGACGA